>Ga0209166_10000770_pt1 | contig 30802 bp, 39 predicted proteins | sample Coa_R1_3_FD_187151 | JGI IMG/M metagenome (GOLD analysis project Ga0209166, IMG submission 187151) | Surface soil microbial communities from Centralia Pennsylvania, which are recovering from an underground coalmine fire - Coalmine... | ecosystem: Environmental > Terrestrial > Soil >...
CTTTGAGTCAAAGAAAACCCAGCCCTGTCAGGTCTAAATTGAGTATGGTGCGGGAGATCAGTTTTTTTGAAAAGGATCATGCAGTCAACCGATTAGAGGGGTGTTGCATCGACCAGTTGAACCGGCAACCAACATGGGAAACATTGTCCCAATTCTTTCCGTCCGCACCGCATGCACGTGCATGTCCCACAGGCCAGGAATGAGGTACTTGCGGCCTCCGTCCACAATCTTCGCGCCCGCGACGGGCTTTATCTTTTGGCTGTTCTTTACGTCGGCGATCCGATCACCGGAGATGACCACGGTCTGGTCGCGCAACTCCTGGCCGGTTTGCACATCGATGACGCTTACGTGCGTGATGTAGATGGGAGTGACCTGCCTGCCCGTCCTGCTATGCACAGCGTATGACTGTATGAGCGGTCCGGAAACGCACAGCGCCAGTGCAGCTAACAGCAGAGTGGAACCGAATTTCATGGTCGCCTCCCGAAATAATCGAACTTCTTCGCTTCCCTCTCAAACTCGCTGGGCTCGAATTGCTCGTCGACGGACCACGTCCCCTCAAATACCTTCGCCAAGCTCTGCATTTCGGCAGAGGGCTGCGAGGCATTGGATGCCGAGGCGACGCGACTTTGGGAAAGTGATGATCACTGCGGGCACAAAGCTTGGGACTCCTCGCTCACGCCCCACGACTGCGATCAATTCTTGTCCGTCGGGACTTTGCGGCGGAGCTCCTCGAAGAAATTAAAGATGAAGTTCACTTTGTTTTGTCCTGCGTTCTGACCTTCCGCGCCGGGGACCTTCAGTACCGCGAAACGCTTGCCATCGGGATGCACGTCGAAGTTGGGGAAGACTCCTAAATCCGTGAACTGCCCGGGCGACCAGAGCCGCGGCCTATCAGCATGGAAGGAATCGCCGGAAACGCTGTAAGTGACCACCATGATCCTGCTGTCAGGTCCGCGTGTACGGAAAAAGAGTTCCTTTCCATTGCGGGACCACTTCGGAAACGTACCGCCGCCGGAAGATATCTGCCACCTGCCGCCCGGCCCGGGGAACGGCCGGACGTAAACTTCATAGATGCCCGACTCCATGGAACCATAAGCCAGCCAGCGTCCATCCGGAGAGAAAGCCGGATATCCATTATTAAATGGTGTGTTCACAAAAGGCTTCGGTTCGTTCGGCTTCCACCCGGACTTCTCGTCTCCTTCGAGGGACAAAGTCATGACTTCCCAGTTTGCGCCGTTAGAATTGAACTCGATGAAGGCGAGTGTCCTGCCGTCGGGTCGCCAGGAGAACGGGAATTGATAATTCTTGCTCACAGTCAGACGCTGTGCATCACCGACACCATCGGCACGCTTTAAATAGAGATTCGGTTCACCACCCTTTTCGCTCGCGGCATAGTACGAGATTCTGTGACCATCCGGCGTCCACACGGGTCCCCCAGCGTCGGCTGCCAGGCGCGTGAAGGTATCTCGTTCCAGGTCATAGATCCACACATCACTCGTCTTGCCTTCTCGAACTTCCACGGCTAACCGTCTCCCGTCAGGCGAAAAGGCCGGCTCGCGGTAGCCTGCGGGAGTCGCACGGAGCGTTTCGAATTTGCCATCAATGTTCATCCAGTAGATCGCCAGTTTGGGAATTTCACCGTGGCCTGAGATATAAGCTAGCGTCCCACTCTCCGAAAAAGAAAATTGCGCACCGCCGAAGAGGACGCCGTTGGCCGCCACTTCTTCTAAGATAGGCTTGGCCTCGTCTGTAACCTCGAGCCTACTCAGGTTGAATGGAATGGCAAACAGGCTGCCCTCGTGTACATACAAGAGATGGCCACTGGGTACGTAGCGGCCATAAAAGGCACCGCGCTCCATTGTCTTTCGCTGTCCAGACGCTAGGATGTAGACAACCAAGTCAGCACTTTCGAAATCGGTGGAAAGCGCTCGTGAGGTATACAGCACTGCTTTGCCGCCGGGCAAGACCTGGGGCCAGACTTGCACTAATTCCCCTGACTGCTTATCCAGCGGGGCGAGCGGTTCCGGGCTTCCTCCGACAGAAGGGACTTTGAACAACAGGGACCTCCCGGAAGGCGCAGCGCTAAACACGATCGTGCCGTCCTGGCTCCAGCTTCCGCCACTATCCTTGGCCGCATCGCAGAGCGTGACCGCTGCACCTCCGTCCCGGGCAATCTTCTTTAGTTTTCCGTCAGCGAAGAAGCCAATCCATTCACCATCTGGAGAAAAGAAGGGATCCCGGGCTCCGTCGGTACCGCTGAGGACTGTGGCCACTCGCTGCCCCAGGGAACGAATGTACATGCGCGTGGTCTGGTCAGCACCGCGGCCCACGAATGCGATGTGCGTGCCATCGGAAGAGAGGGCCAGGACAGGCCCGGAATTCGCCGTGGCTGTGTCAAGACTGACGTCGGCGCCAATCTCGGCGGTCAGGTGAATTGGCTCCAGCGGCTTTGGCGCACGGTGAAAGAAGCCCGCAGCGAATGTAACCGCGATCACTCCAAGTACTGCCGTCACGCCAAGCCAAATCAGTCTCTCGCGCCAATTGCGCTCCCAGATCGACGTTGTCACGAATCCTGGCTGCGAGCCCGATTCAGCAATCCACTCCAACTCGCCAGCTAGATCGGCGGCACTTTGCCAGCGTTTTTCCGTTTCCTTTGCTAAGCATTTGCGAATCGCATGATCGAGGGTTGGCGGTGTCATCGGCTTGATCGTGCTAATCGACGCTGGTTCCTTTTCGAGAATCGCCGATGCCACGCTCAACTGGCTCTTGCCTTCAAACGCTCGCCGGCCTGTCAGCATTTCGTACAGCATCGCGCCCAGCGAAAAAATGTCGCTGCGTCCGTCCAGCTCTTTTCCTTCCACCTGCTCCGGCGACATGTATTGAAATGTCCCGACAATCGTTCCTTCTTGTGTCACTGGGGAATGCAGTGTCGGTGCTGCCCCGGTCAGCGTTGCCAGCAATGCGGATTCCGGTGTCGGCTTCGCTAATCCGAAATCCAGCAGCTTTGCCCCGCTCGAAGTCAGCATGATGTTCCCTGGCTTCAGGTCTCGATGCACGATCCCCGCGCGATGCGCTTTATCCAGCGCATCCGCTATCTGCGCTCCATATTTCAGCAGCTGTTCCAGCGGCAGCGGCCCCCTTTCCAGCCGCTTCGCCAGCGACTCTCCCTCCACGCACTCCATTACTAGATAGTTAATGCCGTCCTGACTCCCCACGTCGTGGAGCACGCAGATGTGCGGATGGTTCAAGCTTGAAATGGTCTTTGCTTCCCGTTCGAAGCGCTGCTTGCGAACAGGATCACTTGAGAACTGCGCGGGAAGAATCTTGATCGCGACGCTGCGGTCCAGGCGCGTATCGCGGGCGCGGTAGACTTCGCCCATGCCGCCCGCGCCAAGCGGCGCGACGATCTCGTACGGCCCCAGTTTTGTGCCTAAAACGAGAGGCATGGTTGGGCGCGATTATACCGCTGGGAAACCCTTGCGGCGCAACTCCGGTCGAGTTCACGGACGTATTTACGGGCAAGCCTTCAGTTGAGTCTTAAGCGGAAAAGCCATTCTCTGAGGTTGAGCACGCCGACTCCTTGTGAGTTCCTGCTATGCTCGGTAGCTACTGAGGAGGGCCCGAAGTCGGCTCAGAAAGCATTTCTGGTATCCGAGGAGCACCAATATGCAATGGAGAAACAATGCGAGTTCGATTCTGAAGATCGCCCTCGCGTCCGCTATTGTGGTGGGTCTGACGCCAGTCTGGGGACAGCTCCCGACGCAAAAATCGACGAATGAGACACTCTGGCCCGGCAAAACTTGGACGGTCGCGAGCTCGCCAGAAGCCGCCGGATGGTCAAGCGAAAAACTAAGGACCGCCAGAACCTACGGCGACTCCATCCATAGCTCCGCGGTCATGATTGTGCGGGGCGGAGAAGTTGTCTATCAGCTAGTGGGCGAGTCGTCGGTCGCAAACAGGAAGTAATTCGGTTTCTTCCGGTTTGCTCGTCATCCTCTGCTTGCCAGCATAATCCCAACCAACCATCGCGCCTCATGGGAACGCCGGCGAAACTAGATTTGTCAGTTGATTACAGCCGACCTCGCAGCGGCTTCCGCGCTCTTCAACATCTGGTCTAGCGCAGGACGATCAAATTCCTTCCCTGATAGGAACACCTCGGAGATTTTCGCGGTGTTGTGAATATCGGCAAATGGATCGGCGTCAAGCAACACTAGATTCGCGATCTTTCCTTTTTCAATCGTCCCTAGGTCCTTTTCCATCCCCAAGAAACGCACGGGGTTGATTGTCGCCGTTTGTAGCGATTCCATGGGCGTCAGACCGGCTTGTACGAGCAGTACAAGTTCATCATGCAGAGAAAATCCGGCATATGTGTACGGCTGATACCAAGCCGAATCAGTTCCGGCTAGCACGGGGACTCCGGCTCGATGCATTGCACCCAGCATTCGTTGCCGTTGTTCGAAGAACCTGCCCCAAGGTGATGAAGCTCCAACAGATGCCGTCCACTTGCTCCACAGCTCTTGAAAGGCTAAGGGTATATATCTCAGGCGCGGGTCACTGGTCACTCGAAGGCCAAATGCACGTGAATCGGGCAGATCGGCGGCAAATGTCGGAACTTGCCATGTATGATTTTTTGCCAAGTGAGCGAAGACTTTCGCAGCCTTCTTTTCGCTATAAGACGCACCGGCTTCCTCGATCTCCGTATGGTTGAGTACAGGGTAAGTCACGTTGGTGCCGCTTTTGACGAGTTCATTCCGAATCTCGTCCTCTCGGGCTGAGCAGGCTAGAGCGATGCCATATAAATGCTCCATGCTCTTTTGCCCCGCGTCAGAGGCTTCGAGCGCCGATACGGAAAATGGCACGTGACCGGCGTACGGAATGTTCTGCTTGTTTGCCTCGTCGGCAATCGCCAGGAAGGAGTCGCGGGAGAGCCATGAATATACCTTGATCAAATCAGCACCGCCGGTTTTGAGCCGGCGCACGGTGTCACGACACTCTGTAGGGGTAGTGATCACAAGAAAATTAGGACGCCAGGGCTTCGGGCGGCCATCGAGGACTGGCCCAGCAGCAACGATGCGAGGTCCGAGGCGGGAACCGTTCGCGGTTTCTTTGCGCAGCTGATCGATGTCCGCTAACGGCATGGACGTTCCCATGTCTCGAATACCAAGCACGCCGTTGGCAACAAACATAGGAAGCATGCTGTCCAGCCTCTCCGCAAACACCGCATGCACATGCATGTCCCACAGCCCCGGAATTAGATACTTGCCTTTGCCTTCCACTACCTTCGCGCCCGCCGGCGGCTCTACTCCTTTGCTGTCTCTTACTTCCGAAATGCGGTCACCCGAAATGATGACCGTGCGGTCTTGGATCTCTTTGCCGGCTTCCGTGTCGATTACGGTGACGTGGGTGATGTACGTTGCGCTTCCGACGAGGCTCTGTGAAATGACGGCCGCTGGTTGCTCCTGGGCCATCGCAACGGCGCAAAGGTGAGCGAACGCGAATAGCAATAGACAGAGATTAGTTCTCACTGGACCCCCGGAATGGTGCCAATTGTACTAGAAGCTATTGCACAACCCTCCGTAAGACGATCATGAAGCAGGCAATATGAAAGAACGCCCGATAGATTTGGAGCGAGCGGTCGTAGCGCACCACCAAGCGGCGGAAGTTTCCCAGCCAGCCAATGGTGCGCTCCACGATCCAGCGGCGGCGATACCGCCGCAGCGCGCGACCGTCTTGCGTTGCTGGTCGAACGCGATTCTTTTTGTGCGGGCAGATCAGTTCGATGCCGCGCTGCCGCAACCGCTTGCGCAGCGGGTCGCTATCGTAGGCTTTGTCGGCAATCACTCGCACGGGCTTCTGCCGCGGTCGGCCCGCCCGATGACGCCGTCCTACCCGGATGGCCGCGAGCGTCGTCTCCGCAAGCCGCACTTCCGCCGGGGATGCAGAGTGAAGGTGGTCTCCCAGAGGAACACCCGCGCCGTCGACCACCACCATCCACTTCGTCCCCTTCCCCCGCTTGGTTTTTCCGACTCCTGCGCCCCTTTTTTCGCGGGAGCAAAGCTCCCGTCCAGAAACGATTCGCTCCACTTCAACTGCTGGCGTTCGTTCAGTTCGCTCAGGAACGCGCGCCAGATATTCAGCCAAACGCCTTGCTCGTCCCAGTCCCGTAGCCGTCGCCAGCACGTGGAAGGATGCGGATACTTCTCCGGCAGGTCCTGCCAGCGAGCGCCGCTGCGGAGAATCCACAGAATTCCTTCCAGGACCCGACGGTTCTCGATCCACGGGCGGCCACCCTTGTGCTGCTTGGGCGGCTTGGGGAGCAAGGGCGCGATTTTCTTCCACTGCGCTTCGGTCAGCAACGGACCGGATCGCGCCATCGACCCTCCTTCGGCGCTGCTGACCTCGGTTATCCTTCATTTCATAAAACTCAACCATAGCCATTTCACTGGCTTGTCTCAGGTTGTGCAACAGCTTCTAGCATTTGCGAGACCGAACTACTCCGACGACAGACGAGTCATTTGCGGATGCGGCCTCACGCAGCACTCGGGGTTTATGCTCTTGAATCACACGCGCGGCATCTCATCTGGTCGGTAAACACAATGGGTAGATCGCTGTGACAGGGCTAGTCGACCCGCAGCATGGAAGCAGGATCGATTCGCACGGCGCGAATGACTGCGGGGAGCGCAGCGACAACGGCAGTTCCGGCGATAACCAGGATAGGAATGATCGTCATGCCGGGATCCGTTGACTTGACGTCGTACAGCAGGCTGGCGATGAAGTGCACAGTAGCAAATCCGACGGCAAGCCCGCCCGCAATGCCAACTGCGGCCATAACGGACATTTCGGCCGTGACCTGTTTTGCAATGTCGAGAGCTCTTGCTCCCAATGCGAGACGGACGCCAATTTCCTTCTGTCGCTGCAACACGGAATAGTGGAGGACACCATAGACGCCGACGGCCGCCAGCAATAGTCCCACTGCTGCAAAAAACGCGGCGAGCATCGCCAGCAGACGTTCCCGCACCGTGTGCGTGTTATTGATTTCAACTTGAGTCCGAATGTTGCTGACGCGCAGCTCCTGCCGAACGTGGGAAACTTCGGAGCGTAAAATTCCAATGAGGGAAGCCGGGCTGTCGCCTTTTGTGTGCACAATAAAAGAGGCGGAACCTTTGGGTTCCCGCCGACCAGCGTGATCTGTGCCGATGAACGGAACATATGCGGTCGGGAACGGAACATATGCGGTCGGCGTCATGGGTTCCCGCAAATTTCGGTAGTGCGCGTTTCCCACAACACCTACTACTTCGAAACGCCAGCGAGTTACGCCGTCGCCGGTTTCCTTCTCAAACCACTTTCCGATGGGATCTCTGCCGCCAAAGCACTGCTGCACGAACGCCTCATTGACGATCGCTTTTCCAGGGAAGCTCTCATCTTCACGGAAATCGCGGCCTTGAATATAGGGAATCCGCATCGTATCGAAGAAGCCGGGTGAAACCGAGAGGAAATAAGCCAACACCTCCGTAGGCTGTCCGTTCACCCAGATGAAGCCGTTCCATCCATTTCCATCGAGGAGTGGCCAGCCGGCCATGGCTACGTTTTCGACGCCAGGCACGTTGCGCAGCTGTGCCGACGCCTCATCCCATGCCTGTGGTGGCTGGGGCTCTCGCGCGGAGGCCGTCAGAATCACGAGATTCTCGGAGGAATATCCCGTAGCTTGATGGGCGAGGCGTTCGAAGGTCTTTACGAACAGTCCCGCGGCGAAATAAATCACAAAGCAAAACGCCACCTGAGTGGCGACGAGCGTCAACATCAGACGCGGGCGAGATTGGCGCTCCTCACCCTTGAGCGCCTGCGCAGGCTCGATCTCCGAAACGCGCAGGGAAGGGGCAAAAGCACAGACAAAAGCCACCGCGAAAGTCAGAAGTGCGGCAAAGAGTGTTACTCGCCAATCCAATGGCAAGGCCAACTGTGCCGGGCTGTTCGGGGGATTGATGCGCGCCACGACAAACGGTGCTGCCCACCAAGCAAAGATACCGCCCGCTGCGGAGGCCGCCACGGCGATCCATGCGCTTTCCAATAGCAATAACTGGACCAGTCGCAGTCGACCAGCGCCGATCGAAATACGCAACGCCATCTCGCGTTGGCGAGATGCCGCCTGCGCGGTCATCAGGTTCGCCACGTTCGCACAGGCAATCAGAAGAACCATTGCGATGAGCAACCCAAGCACAAGAAGAGGGCGCCTGTACTCTGTTTGCATCCCCGATAAGCCGCTGGAGGCAGGCTCCAGCAGCAATTTTTGATCCAGAAAACGAGCGATGAATAATTTGGATTCTGTTTTGAAGCCCTTGGCGCGCTCCTCGTTAAATCCCTGCATCACCGGCTGCAGTTTTTCTCGAACCGTGTCTGCGCGAACCCCGGGCTGCAAAATCGCGAGGGTGCGGAACCAGCTCCAGTCGGAGTGCGTGACGCCTTCATGCATCATCGTTGGCACAAAAACGTCGATCTTCGTGCCTGGTTCCGTGCCGGTGAAGTCCTTCGGGGAAACCCCAATCACCGTGAAGATTCGGTTGTCCATTCGGAAGGTGCGGCCAACAGCGCTTGGGTCTCGCCCAAATCGGCGCGTCCAGTATTCGTAGGAAAGGACCGCGTATGCGGGCTCGCCGCGGGTCCGGTCGTCGTCCTCTGTAAATAACCTCCCTGCCGCTGGGCGCAGTTCGAATGCAGGGAACATCCAACCTGAGACGTATTGGCGATTCACCTTCTCGATTTCGTCATCGGTTTTGAAAGTGAGTTCGGCGCGATCCGAGAACGAAAGGGCGACCAGCTCCGCTTCCCCACGCACAGCGGCCCGCTCGCGGACGAACAGCGGGTATTCGTTGCTGTCACTGATACGAAAGTCTCCGCTCGGTCCTAATCCTTGACGGACGACCGCGTATAGGCGGTCTGCATGCGCGACGGGCAGCGGACGCCACAGGAATGCATCAAGCAGCCGGAAACCCGCGACGGCCGGGCCCATGGCAAGCGCCAGAGAGAGAATCGCAGCGGCGGAAGTGATTTTGCTTTTTCGGAGCTGACGGAGACCAAAAACCGCGTCAGCGCGGAGGGAATCGAGCCAAGTGATGAGACGTGCGTCGCGGCTGGCTTCACGATGGCGCAAAGGGGAACCGAAGGCGCGCCGCACTTCGCCGGGATCACGTCCCTGGGCGAGCGCTTCGTCGAAATGCGATTGCAGCTCTTCGTCGATCTCGTCGGTGAGCTGCTTGATGCGAAACAGATTCATAGCCCTGCGCCAAATCGACACGTTAGGCCTCCACGAGGACGCGATTCACTGCAGCCGCCACAGCTTTCCAGTGTGATTCCTCCATACCCAGCTGTTTTTTACCGGCGGAGGTCAGCTCGTAAACGCGGGCGCGCCGGCCGTTCTCCTTGTTGACCCATTCGGCGCGAACCCAGCCGAACTCTTCCATGCGGTGGAGAGCTGGATAGAGGGAACCCTCCTCCACTCGGAGAACATCGGCCGAAATCTCCTGAATAGTGGACATGATCGCGTAGCCGTGCAGGCGGGAGCGGCGGGAGAGGATTTTGAGCACCAGCAAATCGAGCGAGCCCTGCAGCGCATCGGTTTTCCGCGACATACTTAGACCTCCACGTATATAGACGTCTTAGTATGGAAAAGGTTCCGTAGAACTGGACCAACTTTTTGGCAAAGCAAGGCTAGGTCCCGGATCGTCGCTAGCCTTGATCGGAAACGCCTCGGGCGAGGAGTTCTCTGGAAGGCGAAGAATTACATTCGAGGCGTTTTCGATAAGGAGACTAGGAGGAAGCCGCTGGCGTTTGCGGCGGACGCGTTGAGTTATGGGGTTTGAATAGCAGTTTGGACCCCAGTCGAGAGCTGGAAGGCCACCGGCGAACTGGATAGGCTTCGTGGAGATCGTCGACAGTGCCGCACGGGCCTGCAAGAGTGCACGCGGAGAGTTGCGTGAGAGCGTGTCGAAAGAGAGGGAATACACGGATGGATCGGCGTGCGAAAGCACGTCTGCAAGGCGCGACTGAGGAAAGCGCTACGAAGAATCCAAGGAAGCGCATGTTGATAGCTCTGCAGCGGTAAATCTCTGAATCACGGTCATGGCCGCGCCGCAACGCGGGCAGTGCCAGAGGGTAGAACTCTCGGAGGGAACTTGGCAGGTTCCGGTTTCTGCGGGTGCAGAGGAGTTGGAGGCTAGCAGTTGCCGGCACAGCACAAGATTAGAAGCGCGCGAGCGATTCACCAGAAACCCGAAGTGGCGGATGCGCACGAATCCTTTGGGGAGCACGTGCAGAAAGAAGCGCCGTAAGAACTCTGTGGCGACCAGGGTCATCTGGCCTTGTTTGCCGCCGTGGGCGTAATTCTTCCAGCGAAAAGTGACGCGCTCTTGTTCGAAGGCCAGCAAGCGATGATTAGAAATGGCCACACGATGGGTGTAGCGACCCAGATAGCGCAACACCTGAAGAGGACCACCGAAGGCGGGCTTGGCATAGACCACCCAGTCGTGGCGGTGCAGACGGTGAATCCATTTCGAGAACTGCTTGGAGTCGGCGAGAGCCGTAGCTGGGCCAGCACAGCATAATTTTTTGTCGCGGTAGAGGCGTTTCAGACCAGCCAGGAATTTTCCACGAAAGACGCGGCTGAGGATCCTCACGGGCAAGAAGAAAGGATACCGAGGGCGGATCCAACGACGGTGGTCTAGTGATATTCCGCCCGCGGGAATGGCGCAGTGAATGTGGGGATGCAGCAACAGGTTTTGCCCCCAGGTGTGCAGCATGCTGATCACTCCGATTTCCGCGCCCAAGTGTTTGGGATCAGCCGCGATCTCCAGCAAGGTTTGCGCACTGGCAGTGAACAGCAGGTCGTAGAACAAACGCGCGTTGTCCAAAGCCAGCACCTGGAGTTCATGGGGTACCGTGAACACCACATGGAAATAGCTGGTGGCCAGGAGTTCTCGCTCGCGGGCCGCCAGCCAGCGCTGGCGCGCTTGGGTCTGACACTTGGGGCAGTGGCGATTCCTGCACGAGTTGTACGAGATGGCCTGATGACCGCAGCGCAGGCATGCATCCCGGTGGCCACCCAGTGCTGCGGTGCGGCAGCGCTGAATGGCACGAAAGGCTTTGAGTTGCTGAAAGTCAAAGCTGGATCGATAGCGGTACAGGAAGCGATCGCCCTGCGCGCGTAGGATGTCGGCCACCTCCAGGGTGGGCCGCGTCATTCCCGGTTCTTGTGCCTAAAGCTGCGGCTGATGTTCTGCACGCTGGACAACGTGAGGCCGTCCAGCGGATTCGTGACCGCCTGCAAGTGTCGCTGCGACAGATGCAGGTACTGCGCCGTAGTCTCCAGGTCGCCATGACCGAGTAGAACCTGGATGGTGCGTAGGTCGGTGCCGGCCTCTAGCAAGTGGGTTGCCCAACTGTGACGCAGCGTGTGTGGGGTGACGCGTTTGCGGATGCCAGCCCGGCGCGCAGCCTCGCTACAGGCGATCCAGACGGTTTTGTCCGAAATGGGCTGATCGAGTGTTCGGCGACGCATGCGCGTGGGGAATAGATAGAGCCTCGGTTTTCGCCAGCGCCAATACTCACGCAGGATCTCCAGCAGCGCTGGACTTAGAGGCAAATCACGATCTTTACCGCCCTTGCCCGCAACCACCCGGATGATCATCCGCTGGCTATCGATATCGGTGACTTTCAGGTGAGCGAGTTCGCTGCGTCGCATGCCGGTGCCGTAGAGGGTCATCAGCAGCGTGCGTCGAAACAGTGTCCCTGCTGCATCGATCAGGCGCGAGACTTCCTCTCGGCTCAACACCGTCGGCAGTCGCCGCCGGTCCTGGGGATAGGGCAAGAACTCGCGGAACTGGTGGCGCTTGAGAGTCTTGACAAAAAAGAATCGCAGGGCCGCGACCCGGTTGACCACCGTGCCGGGTGTCAGCTTGCGCTCTTGCAACAGATAGGCTTGATAGGTCCGAAGTTCGTTGGGGCCGAGCTTGTCGGGGGACTTGCCAAAATACTTCGTGAATTCGGTCACCACTCGCAGGTAATTCCGCGTCGTGATGGCCGAGTAGTTGCGACGTTGGAGTTCCTCCAACATCATCTTGCGTAAACGGGTCACAGAAGTCTCCTTTCTCCGTGACCCACACTACGTCAGCTCCCCAACTTTTCCGCTCGCCTCACGCGTAGCGTCCGCCGCGCCAGCGGCTCAGTCCTTGTCGGCAACCCGGAAGTTATCCAGAAACGGGGTTCGCCGTCAACACAAGCGCGTTAACCTATGTGGTTAGCAAGCCACTTTTGTGGGCCGCTCATGAATCTGAAGATGGGCGCTTACCATCACGAAGGATCTTCTCAGCCGCGGCTTTGACTCTCGCCAACTTGGCATACCAAAATTTAGTAAGGTAGCCCTCAAGCAACAGTACCTTCGAGCCCTTGCAACGAAGTAGAGTTGCGCTGGGGCTATCTTATCCATCGAGTAATGTCCTATGCTAGATCAGCCCGGGCATGCATGACGGATGCATGCTTGGCTACGCCTGCAAATTACAGGGCCCAACCGTCCATGGAGAACAGTGGTCCGCGCGGCCGACCTTCAGCGGCGGCTTTGATGCGAAACATAAGGGCTCCCCAGGTTGCGCTGCAGGAAACAAAGTAGTCCGTATCCTTCTCCCAGCCAGCATGCGTGAAACGGAGCAACGTTTGGCTCTTAGTCTCGTTCAATTGAAACAGCAGCCTCGTTCCTTCCCATTCCTTTCCGTTCAGACATGCCCATTCCGCCTGCGACGGCGCAGAGCTTTTGACCAATCGAACGCTGTAAACCATGGCGCGTTTGAAGAAACCTAAGTCAATAGCCCCGTCCGACCGCTGCGTCATGTCCTCGGCCCACCACTTGGAAAACCCTGAACCTGAACTGATGAAAGGGTAGACCTCTGAGGGAGGAACGTCGATTTGTACGGAAAGTCTGATATCTGCCATAAGGCTCCTTTGGTAGTGTATGTTGGAAATAGTTACATCTCAGCGCCCCATAATCCCTTCCTTCTCCTTACCGGGTTTTGCCGTTTGCGGATGCAACAACGATCAGGTCTGTTAATTTCGTCATATCGCTAGGGCCTGATCCCGTTTTGCCCCGTTATTCCTTCCAATGCGGCCCCGGATTCTTGCCTTCCACGTAATCTCTAAGCCGATGCATCAACTCCCCCCAGCTCGAATTGCAAATCGCGTAGAGCTCCGAAGCGGACTTCCATCCACTGTGAGTAAACCGCACGACGCTCATGCCGTTTTCACTCGAAATGTTCCATGTCAGCGTGGTGCCCGCCCACTCCTGGTTATCGCCATGACAGCTCCAGACCACGTCTTTTCCAGGATTCAGCTTTTCGATTTTCATGCGGAACACTATCGCGCGTTTATCGAAACCAAACTCCGCCTTCCCCCCGACCTTTTCCTCGGCCTTGGCGTCGGTCGTCCACCAGTGACGTAACCCTGCTTGCGTGGTGACCGCCGCATAGACTTTCTCAGGGGTGCTCTTGATTGCGATTTGGTGCTTCAGCTCTGCCATTTTTCGATCTCCTGTCTCACGTGAGGTACGGATTCACGAGTTGCGTCATTCCGCCGTCGACCATCAACTCCATGCCCAGGCAATAGCTCGAATCATCCGAGGCAAGAAACAGGGCGGCTTTGGCCATCTCTTCGGGCGTACCCCGACGTCTCAATGGAATCGTCTTCGTAATGACGGCAGCCAATTGCTCCGGTGTCACGCCTGGCGGTCCGCCCTCGCGCGTAATGATCGGCGTGTCGGTCATGCCGGGACTCAGTACGTTGACTCGGATTCTCCGGCCTAGCAGTTCGGCTGACATCGAGCGGGCGAGTTCGCGTACAGCGGCTTTGGCCGCCGAATATACGGACGTTCCTACGCGGCCCAGTTTATCGGCGTCCGCCGCACTCACCAGAATCACGGAAGCTCCATCTCGCAGAAACGGCAGAGCCTTTTGCACAGTAAAGAAAGTGCCCTTGAAAAGGATATCCGAGAGTTCGTCGAAGAGGTTTTCAGGCATGCTTTCGACGGGGGCAAATTTCGCTATACCAGCATTGGCCACTAAGACATCGATTTTCCCAAAACGTGCATTGACCTGTTCGAAGAAGCGCTGAAGATCAGGCAGTCGCATCACGTCGCCCTGAACTGCTAAGGTGTCGCTGCCCAGACTCGCTGTAGCTTGATTCAGGGTTTGCAGGTTGCGGCCGAAAATGGCAACTTTGGCCCCGTTTGCCTTGAATTCCTTCGCAGTGGCCAAACCGATTCCACTGTTTCCTCCCGTAATGGTTGTCACTTTTCCACTCAGCCGCATCTTGCTCCTCCAGTGCTCGGTTCAATCGGTGTAGACAATTACGCGACAGAATCATCGGTGCATGTATTAGCATGTGCTTTCGTTAGTGTCAACTTAAGTTCAAAGTGCGGTTGGTAGTGCAGCATGAGTTCAAAGGCGGAAAGATTTCCCACGTCCGGTCTGCTTTCGATGGCCGACCGTACGCGGCCATTTTCACCGGTGCCGGGCGGGGCTGAACCTGTCGTGACAATCCCATGGCTCACACGCCCCCGAGAAAAGCGTCATCGGCGGCAAGCGTCCATCTTCAGATTCTTGAGCGGAGGGGACCTAAATCACGCGCTAGCCTCGAATGAAGGTCAGGCGTGCGGTATCAGCCGTGCCGTACACTGAGATCGGCATACGGATCAGGCCCTGGTTCAGATCCCTCTGAAACTGCTCTCAGGCGGCCCAAATAATGCACCCAACCAATCTCGTGCCTTTCTCTCGCATCGGGCGGCAACTGCCGATGAATGAGCCGGATTCGCGTGCCCCCAGCTTCAGGATGCAAATCGATTTCTACTTGCGTGGAACCAGCAGGGACAGCAGGCATGCTTTCGCTCGGTCTTTCCCACCCCCAAGTAAACACGATGCGGCGGTCGGGTATTACCTCGACGTACTCGCCTCGAATGAAATCCCGCCCGTTAGGATCCAACCAATACACGCCGCCGGGACGTGGATCAATTTCCGCCCGGATTCCCATCCAACGGATCATCTTCGCGGGATCGGTCAGGAATTGGAAGACAATGGAAGGGGGCGCGTCAATGAAGACTTCCTTTACGACGGGATCAACCACGCTCGTTTCTCGCTTGTTTTTCTGCCTCCACTTTCAGCCTAGCCAATCCATCCTCCCAAAACGTATCGAGAAGCGCCCTAACCCGCGCAAAGCCCTTTGCTCTGAGCTTGTAGAGTCGGCTAGTCCCGCGCCTCCTTTCGATCAACAACCCTGCCTTGGTGAGCACACGCAAATGTTGGGAGATCGCTGATCGAGTGGTGTTGAAATTATCGGCAATCTGCCCGGCACGCAATTCGCGATTACGGATCACCTTCAATATGGCAACACGACGAGGCTCGGAAAGAGCTCTAAGCACCATGCCAGTCGAGTCGCGCGCGGAACGCGTCTTCATCTCAAGAAGCCTTTACGCGAACGTTAGTATATGCGAACGTTAGTGTCAACTGAAATCCTCGAAAAGGCCGAATCAGGCCACATAGGCTGGAGTGGCTGTTGCGGAGATGACCGATGAGTGTCTCATGCTGACGGCAGCTAATTCGAAACGGCAGTCGCCGCGGGAGGAATGAACTGTTCTAGCAGAGATGCAAACCACGTACAAAGACGAAGTTCCTCACGCTCCTGGTCGAATAACTTGCGCGAATCGCGGTCGCCCTTCAACGCGTATCGCAGGTAAGATAGGCCCATGAGCCGCAGTGCAACATGCGGGTCTTTGTCGTCACGCGCTATTATCTCATTCATGTCGGATTCCTTATCACAATTGAGCTTGTGGAAGAAGCAGTTGGGGCGTGTGCCAGATTCTGTATGGGAGCGAACCGAACTCGAAAGCTTGGTACTTGCTGAGAATGGGTTATCCGAAGTGTCCGAGCAGATCGGTCGCCTGAAGCGGCTTCGGATGCTCGATCTCGGACATAATAAACTAACCCGCTTGCCCGACAGTCTTGCCAGAATCGGGGGTCTCAGTGATTTTCTGTACCTTCACGACAATCGGTTAACCTCGCTGCCATTGTCTCTTGGAAGGCTCACAAAGTTGCGCTATCTAAACATAAGTGAGAACGCCTTCGAAGTCTTTCCGGAATGCGTGCCCAGTATGTCGAGCCTGATTGAGCTTAGGGTGTCTAACAACCGCTTGGCATCGCTACCCGATTCGATTGGGCGTTTGTCACGCTTGCGGGAGCTGCATCTCAGAAACAATAAGCTAACTGCGTTGCCAGAAACGATTCGGAAGCTGTTGGAATTACGGCAGATTGATCTCCGGGGCAACCCGCTGACGCACTTGCCTGCTGGGATTGCTGCTCTACCTCGATTAGAGAAACTAGACTTGCGGTGGATGGTTACGCTGATACCACCCGTGTGGATTGCAGATCTCGAAGCACGCGGTTGCCTGGTCTATCGTTAATCACTCTCGCCGTGACGGGCAACATGATGACTTGAGGGCTTCGCATGAATGGCCAACCTCTCGGTTCCGACCCCATCCTCTGTGCTCACTTGCTGCGCAGAGTGGACGAAGAACTGGTAGAGCTGTTGGGTTCGCTCGAATCGAGCGAATGGGATCTGCAGACCGTTGCACCATTGTGGAAGGTTCGCGACGTCGCAGCCCATTTGCTCGACACGGTGCTTCGCAAACTCTCCATGGTTCGGGACTCTTGTTATTTGGAAGCCGTTAATATCCGTTCGCCTCAAGATGTAATCGCTTTGGTGAATCGTCTGAACGCGGAAGGCGTGACCGTCTACCGCCGTCTTAGCCCACCAGTCCTAATCGACATGATGAAGGCGGCCTGTCAACAGAGCGCCCGTTTTCACGAGTCTCTTGACCCGTTTGCTCCCGCCAGGTTCGCTGTTAGCTGGGCAGGAGAAGAAACATCCTTGAACTGGTTTGATACTGCTCGCGAATTGACGGAACGCTGGCATCACCAGCAGCAGATTCGACTCGCCGTGAATCGGCCTGGCATTATGACGCCGGATCTGTATCACCCGGTCCTGGATTGCTTCGTGCGGGGACTGCCGCATGTCTATCGAGATGTCGATGCGCCTTTCGGAACAGTACTTCTGTTGGAGATTTCCGGCGAATGCGGCGGGCAATGGTTTCTGTCCAGAGGATCGACAGGATGGGATTTCGTGAGCGGATCGGCCGGGGAGTTCGCTTCCCGAGTGAAGATACCGCAGGAGTGGGCTTGGCGTGTCTTTACAAAGGGAATTGATCGTGATTCGGCTCGGGCACAGAGTGAGATCGAAGGAAATCAAGATCTTGGAGAAAAGGTTCTTCGTCTGACAGCGATCGTTGGTTAGGGAGCCTATCGGTGGATGGTCGGCAACCCTTCCACAACCAGCGCAGCCACATCAAGGGTTCGGCTCTATGCCAATGCGATCATTGACCGCTGATCGAATTCGCTGCTTGCAACCAAGGTAGCGTTCGGTCGTTTGTACCGAAACGTGCCCCAAAAGAAATTGAATCTGTTCCAACTCGCCTCCCGATGCGTGGCACAGCCGAGCACAGGTCCGTCGCAGATCGTGCGGCGCCAGCTTCGCCACGCCGATGCTCTTGGCGGATTCCTTCACGATGTGCCAAATCGCCTTTACCGTCATTCCGTCTCCCCATACCCTTCCTACTCTGTTGACTCGGCGGAATGACTTTCCTCGTTCAATTGCGGCTGAGGCGAGCCAATCATCCAGTTCGCTTCTCACCCAATCGGGAACGGGAACCGTTCGCACGTGACCTCCCTTGCCAGCCAGGTCAACAATCGCCCAATGCTCCTCGCGCTGCTCGAGATGGTCCAATGTCAAAGCCACGGCTTCATGCCTTCTCAACCCACACGCGAGCAGGAGAGCCAACAAAGCACGGTCTCGTTTTCCTTTGAGCCGCTTGCGATCAGGCGCTTGCCAAAGCGCTTGCCCCTGCTCTGCAGTCAGCCAGTTGCCAAGGCGAACGCCTAACTTCTTCACGCCTTTAACGCGACGAATACCCGCTGCCGGGTCGGGACTCAGCAGACCGCAATCGGCTGCCTCATACGCGAGCCGGCGCACGGCACCCAGTCGTAGGTTGACGGTGCCGGGGGCGAGTTGACGGGATTCGAGATGAGACCGATAACGCAAGACCACGAACCTGTTGAAGGCCAAGCGTGGTTCCGAGCAATACCAGTCAACGAACTCATCGATGGCGTGACGATATCCCCGCTGCGCATCCTGAGAAGTGAGGCTGTTCAGGACTGCGGTTTTGGCGTGTTCAAGGTCGGGCAAGCGCAGGATGGACTTGGTGATGTTGCGTCTTCTTCTGGAACTTGGCTTCTGTTTCATGACCGGTGGCCTCCGAACCACCGATCCATGATCAGAGTAGTGCCGCGCTGTGAGGTGAGAGTTGCCCGTCATCCGCTCGAGAACGTGCCTGCGATAATAGATCTGCAATCGCGTATCCCTGAACCACGAAGCCGGGTGGATGGGCTTGGCGGTCTCAATACCTTTCTCGCGCATGATGATTCTCGGGTCCAGTGATGTCGTAGGTCGTTCTCAGTCTTCCAGCGTAGGCTCAAGGGAGACGATTCGCCCTGAATTGACTGCCAGGAATGCGGCGACCGCCATTGCACCGAGCAAGACCATTGAAAACACCGAGCGCCAAATGAACCACTGAGAAAAATCCAGAGTGATGGGCCAACGTCGGAGGACAAAATAGAAGAACAGAATGACGGCGACGGACAACAGCCCGAAGCGGAACAAGATGAAGTAGACGATTGCTGAGCAAACCATCACGGCGGGCACGGCGACCAGGAAATTGTCAGCGGGGAGCACCACCATGCCGAGGCAGGCGCCCGCCATACCCGCCGCCGGCCAATCTCTGCGCAAAATAACGCGCGCGATGAGCAAGAAAGAGATTACTGCCAGGGCCCACTGCACGGCCTGACTGGAATGCCATCCGAGAGCCGCGAGCATGCCGGCTGAACTATGCAAGACAAACGAAGACGGAACAACGGGAGAAACATTAGGGATGGAGAACCACGTGGGCAGGGCATTGACGCCGTTTAGAACCAAAGCCATGCCAACTCCGCCGAGCGAGCCCAGTAAAACGTCGCGGGCGACCCTGGAGTCGCGAAAGCTGCCCGAGAGAATGCGCATCCAGGAGATAAGCATTTCCGGCCAGAGTCGGCGCACGTAAGGTTCCACCGCGAGGTAGAGGATCCACATGAATCCAGCTACGTACAATGCGTTGCCGACGCCGCCGATGAAACCCACGTATTCGTCGGCTGGGGCTGGGACAAAGTGCGCCGACGCCACCCAGGCAAGGATCGTGCTGAGAAAAATAAAGCCTGCGACGCGGAACGCGCCCCGACGGTCACCACGGCCGCGGCGGAGATTCCTGCGCGCCAGAAAGCAACCGCCTGTGCCGCAGACAAATACAGCAAGAACAAACATAACTCCGGAGAATCCTTCGGCGGAGCGCTTTTGGGCTCGCTGTTTTGAAGTCAAAGGAGCGGCCTTGAAGAATACGGCTTTACCCTTGTAAGACGCAGCGCTGACGGCAAAAGTCTGGCCTTCGTCCGAGCCTTGCCAGTCCTGACGAATATCGAAGGGAGAAGTTGGAAGGACGTCAGGGTCCGGCGCTACTGTTTGCGCCGAAGGAAAACCAGCTTCGACCAGGAGCCCTGACCAGTCTGGAGCCGGTGAACTTTGCTCGTGGGCCGGATCAGGCACGGCACGGAATTCCCGGAGACGCCCGCGAGCATCGAGCGCCACACGAAGCATTCCCGGCAGGTCGCCGGACGGATCAGTGCTGTTGATCTCCGAAAGCATATCGCGGGGGATCATCAGTTGCGGGCTGCGGCGGTAAACAAAACGGATGCCTTCGGGTGACCCGCGAGGAAGCTCCGCGAGGTTCTCGTAATTTCCCTCTAACCAGGACGCGCTGTCGGCGACGTTTTCGCCGCTGTACCCGGCACGAGCAATCACTTGTTGCGCACGCTCCGCCAGAGCTTCCGGAACCTTTCCGCCCCGTATGGCGCTAAGGACATTGGAGTAACGGGCCAAGAACGCCGCTGCGCCGATGCCTAGAAGAATGGCAGCAAGCAGAGCAGAAGAGGCGGCGAGCGACATAGAGACAGACTCTCCGGCGGCAGCGACGACTTCCGGTGAGGGCGTCTCGCCCAAGGCAACGGCGGCGCGTAAGGGGTCGTGGCCGGGGAGGCCGGCAGCGACCTCCATAATCGAGGCTGGACGAGAGGCAGGATTCTGTTCGAGACAGCGGGCGATGATGCGCTCTACTTCCGGGTCAAGGCCTTTGACAAGCTTTGAAAGCCTCACGGGGGGAGTAGTGAGGCGCCGCTCGAGATCAGAGGACGTCGAGGAAGGAAAAGCTGGCTTGCCGCTGAGTAATTCGTAGATCACCAGCCCCGCACAGAAGATGTCGGCGCGGTGCGTGACTTGCTTGCCCGTAATTTGCTCCGGCGCCATGTAAGCAGGGGTCCCCGCACTCATCTCGTTCTTGCGAAGTCCAAGAACCAGCGCCGCAAGACCAAAGTCCGTGATTCTGATGCGGCCGCGGCCATCGAGCATGATATTGGCGGGCTTGAGATCGCGGTGGACGATGCCGAGTTCGTGAGCAGCGGCCAAACCGGCGCATATCTGATAGGCGAATTGCAGGCCTTTGTCCACCGGCAACCGCCCGATGCGCGTCAAGAGCGATTTCAGGTCTTCGCCATCGATGAATTCCATGGCGATGAAAGGTCCGTCGGGACTCTCCTCAATGTCAAAGACGCGACAGACGTTCGGATGAGAAATCTGCCGGGCAATGCGGACCTCGCCGTGAATCTGCTCCCAAGCCGAAGCGTCTTGAGAGTTGCGCCTCGGCAAGAATTTCAGAGCGACGGTCTGGCCGAGCCGCAGGTCTTCTGCGCGATAAACCTCACCCATGCCCCCGTGTCCCACTGGGGCAACGATGCGATAGCGGTCCGCAAGCAACATGCCAGGCACGAATCGCGCCTGCAGAATAGGGACCGGGAGCGAAGTGAAGGTTTGTAGCTCGTCGGTGGTAGGCGAGGAGAAAGGGCTGGAAGGTGTCCTGCGGACTAATTCTCTTCCGCAGGAAGGGCAATAGCGATTACTCCCCGAAATCTCGAACGCGCAGGATGGGCACTTCATCACGCTTCGTTCTCCGCCTAAGTGGCCGTGATTATAACCCTTGGAAACCTCGCCCGGCACCTTCTACCCTCACCGCTTGTGTAACGCCCTACCCCTAGAAGCACCCACGCTCGGCATTTCGATTCGAGCTCCATCCGTGACTCCTGGATCGTCGGCAACCCTTCCGTAATCGGATTAGGGAAGAATTGCCCGTAATTCTGGCATCGCGATTGCCATGGCCATCATTCAGGTCCACCAGCCGACTCACCAGGATCTATTCTGTCCTCAACTAGTCTGTTGCTGAAACAATGAGACTGGAAGGGGAAGTTGTAAAACAAGTTCGTTAACCATCACCAATTCAGTGACTCGATGCCGCCGGTGGCGAGGGTAATAGGGTCCGAATGCCTTGAGAGATCCAATCAGGTAAGGCGGTGCCATGGTTTTTGCCTTCGAAGTCGACTAATCTCACATCTACCGCTGATGTATGGTTCCGCAATCGTGCCACGAGCTCGTGGGCGTTCGGCAACATGTGCCCTTCGACGAAATCTTCGTCTTCTTTGGTCCCGGCGCCGATGAAGACCTTGAGAGGGCTCGCTGCATGAAATGTCGATGCCTTGTCGAGTAACTGCGGTTCTGTCCAGATGCTCTGGACTACAGAGGAGATAGTCGTCGAAGGCGCCTGAGTCATGCAGTAGCACGTGCGAAGCAAACGAGGCTCCTAATGAGTGTCCTGCAAGAATCGATTGATGCGGGTCGACGGGGTAACGGCGCTCGATCATGGGGCGCAATTCCTGCAGCAAAAACTTCGCGAAGCCGGCGCCGTTTCCGGAGGCGGCAGCAGCCTTGAACGAGTTTGGCACCTCTTTGACGGAATCCGGCACAGGCCCGGACAGAAGATCGTGAGTGCGCAGGCTGAACCATTGTTCCAGCGTCTGATCTGGATAACCAATTCCGACAACAGAGGCGGGAGCAGAGTGCCCGAAGCCGCCATAGCCCTGCATCATGGACGCCACTGCTGGGAAGAGACTGTTGCCGTCGAGAACGTAAATAACCGACACCTTGGACGTCTGAGACCTGAGCGGTTTGGCGACTTGGATCAAGAAGTCCCGTTCCAGAGACTTCGAGTGAAAAATAAACTGCTCCCTGTACCAGATCGTCGCCGGCTTCGTGTCCGTTGCATCCTGAGCGAAAGCACTGTTGGGGCTGAGTCCCGCTGACAATACGACAACCGCCATATAGACAACTGAAACCACGAGTCTCATTTGCATCGCTCTTGATTGATCCTCGGACGCGCTTTGCCTGAAGATTTGGAAGTGAACCGGAGAGACACACCTCCTTGCACGACGGAAGTGTGTCTCCCTGTTTCCCATTACGAATGAAGAATCAGCTATTTATGGCCGGAGTGAGTGATTCGGGCCAGGATGTCGCGCCGGCTGTCGGGCACAGTAGCGCCTGCGAATTCCGCGCGTTCCGCCGGACTCCACTTACCCATCGTCGTGTTGATGGCTGCCGCCCACTTGTCCATGCTTTCAGCGTTGGGGTAGGTGATGACGACGCAGCGCATCGACGACGCTGAAGTGTTTACGTACTGCTCGTCGACTCCGTAATACGTAGCCACTCCGCTCTTGAGCTGTTCCTCAAACGTGGGCACCAGGAGCTTCTTGAGCGTCGCGGTGTAACCTTCCGGCTTATCGGCCTTCGCCATGGAGCACACCACGCGCAGGTATGCTGGTGTTCCGCTGCCGCCATGGTACATCCTCGATTGCATCAAAAAGTCTTCGTGCTTGGTTGCTGCGATTTGCCCGGGCCGCGGACCGTTCTTGCGAATTTCGTCGAGCACCTTCATGAGCCCCGCGATGCTGTTGGACGACCACGCCGCGCCGTGCGTGTATCCGTCGGGAGTGTGTACGACTTGCTCAAAGGTAGACCAGCTGAGGATGCTCCCGTCGGCTAACGACTTCTCGACAGCCGGAATGAACGACTTCTCAGTGTCCTCCGAATAAGCCGCCCAGTTCGCCCGCGGGACTTGGAACTGGCTTACATAGGTATACACGATCGGCGTCGATTCCCCTTGAGGAAGGGCCACCGGTACAAGCATCACTGCCAAAACAAACACAAGTAGACCCGCTATCCGTTTCTTCATTATTGTCCTCCCAGACTGGCTGGCAGGCTGCGGCGCAAATTCGTGCGAAAGTTGTTCCTCGTCGCTCCCTCCCAGGTTCGCGGATGCTGTGGGACACGGCGTTTCTGTCTAGTGGGTAACGTGGTGGAATACAGGGCTTGCGCCCGCAGCACCGGCCAGTGTGCGCCGACATTATTCCCGAACTCTAGCCATGTCAACCCAATTTTTCGCGCCATGCTCAGCATCCCGAAAAACGTGTTCAACACCGTCTGTCGCCCACACTCGTAGTCACAAAATCAGTGATTTAGCAGCATGGCTCTGAGAGGGTTTCGGAATGGGGATTACTTCCCGTTTGCCCGTGATCCAGGCGCAAGCGCCAAATTTGAAGGCGAACCATATCTCGGGTTTACTGGTAATCACGGGGCCCCGACGACTACAGTTTCGCGTTTCTTCATCGCTGGATGCTTGATCTAAGCCCCGCCTGATATTTTTCTGCGAAAATGCTGCGTGCTAATCCGTTTTTCCAGGTCTTCCTTAACTCTGGCGCGGGTTTTGTCGCTAATCTTGCCGCTGGCGAGCACTTCCTTCATGGGCGTCCAATACGCCTCGATCCAGCCGCGATAGTGCCCGCTGTATCTGTGGGACGGCACGCCGATTTGCGTGAAGCGCAACAGTGAACCATCCTTCGCCTTTTCGATATTAAAGATCGCGATCGAGTAGTGATCCGGCCACCAGCCCGTGGCGCGCCAAGCCTGAACGATTTTCATTCCCGGTATTAGTGCGAGGTTGAAGCCGTTGATGTGCCCATTCCAAGCTTTGAACTTACCGGGTACGTTCGCGCTGATGACTGCTTTTTCCCCGGAAAGCGACTGGTGTTTCTTCGAGTTCATAAGCAGTTCATAGACTTCTCGCGGAGAGCCCTTAAACCGAACGGTTTGCTGAATGGTTTTCGTTTTCACGCCTTCTCCTTGGATTACAGGTTCGCTTTGCGTTTGGCTACCGATTCAAGGACCACCTCTTCGAGCCGAGCAAGATGGTGGGACCATCGCTCGCCATGAATTCTCTCCAGCGAATACGGCAACCCGCTATGCCGAAGGCGAACGAGCGTACCGCCATTTCGCGGTTCCAGGTCTATCTCGACAAGCGAGCTGCCCGGCAATAGGGCGGTGAGCGAGGGATCATCCGATTCCCAGTCCCAAGTGAAGGCCACGCGGCGGTGGGGTATCACTTCGGTATAGCTACCTCGCGCCACGTTGGTTCGGCTTACTTCGACGCGGAACACGCCTCCCGGGTAGGCCTCCACGGTGTGGGTAATCCCGAACCATTTAGCCATCAGCACGGGATCTACCAAAAAACCGAACACGGTCTCGGGCGCTGCGGCGATAAAAATCTCGCGTTCGATAACGCCGCGTTCGCCGCTCACAGGTCGTTCTTCTTTCGCTCGGTTACCTCTGCCGCGATTTTGAGTCGGCTCAGATTGGCGTCCCAGAATGCGCCGAGGTCTGCGCGTAGCTGCGTGACTGCACGCCGATTGGCACGGTAGAGCCGGCGCGTTCCCGCACGACGGACCACAAGGAGATCGCTTTTGAGCAACACCGCGAGATGCTGCGAAACACCCGGCCGGCTCATGCGGAAATGGCTGGCAATCTCGCCAGCGGTGCACTCGTTTCTCCACGCCAGCGCAAGAATGTGTCGCCGCGTCCCGTCAGCCAGCGCTTGTAAAATGGCATCCATGAGCTACTTGTAAGGCACTTCTTTCGTAAGAGTCAACTTACGATAGAATTCAAGATCCTTCTCAAGCGCCGATGAGGAAGGTCATCACAAGGTTCTGGGTGAATCGTCGGCAATACGGAGGCAGACTCTGCATTTAGCATGAAAAACTCTGTCTTGTCCCCCAACTCACCCAAATCGATCCTGAAAATGCCACGTAACTATCACAAAACTCGGGATGATCCTAGGTGTTGAGCATCCCTATGTCGTACCGAAAGGTCATGACATGAATCTGTTTGATGTAATAGAATGAAAATGCGCATCTTAGGCGGTTCCCCGGTAGCTCCACGGTAGAGCATTCGGCTGTTAACAGAGAACCTTAAATCCAATAACTCGTTTCTCTGGCGTCAGTTAACAGCTTCCGGGCCATCCCCAAACACCTTTTTCTTGTCCCCCTGATGTCCCCCAGCACAACTCGTCGGTCTCTTCAAAATCAAATGATCCGTGGGAATTCGGCACGCGCTGGGAGCGAGTCGACCCTATCATTCAAGGGCTTGGCCCGACTTCCCGGCACCCGCAGCACCCGCGCCTCGGGAACTTTATACGTTTTATTCTACCTTCTGATCTGATCCGCTTCTGACCTGCGTGCTCGCGCACGCCTGTCCGCCAAACCTAAAACTGGCATCTGAAGGCTTGCAGGCTTCTGATCTCCCAAGCTTCGGACGTGGTTTCGATTCCAACCAAAGGTGTCGAGATCGACTTGGGGCCGTTGGTTAAGCGATTTAGCTAGGAGGGGAATTTCAATAGGGAGGGATGAGGGGTGGAGGTTTTGGTTGGGAAGCCAAGCAAGCAAAGAAAGAGGCGGTCGAATTACTCTGCTATGCCGTAACGAGTCACCCCCCCATCCACTACATTCGCCACATAACGGCCTTCGCTGAGGAACTGCATAACCCTTTTGCCGGATCGCGCCAACTGCGCCCAAGGCGATTTCGTATCCGGGTTCTGCTCCAACCCTCGAATCTCATTTCCGTCGAAAACGAAATCCACTTGTCGCAAACTGCCGCTTTGCAGTCCGACGAACGGCGTAACTTTCTCCGCCTATCTTGACGACCTTGGCGTTTTCCACGAGGGCTTGCCGCCAGACCTCAATCAGTGTTTGTCCCAAGAAGGAGTTCATTGACGCGCCAATTTAGATTAAGCCTAACCGCCCTGCGGTCGCCATCTACGCTTCCTTTGAAGAATCGCCCTTCTGAGGGTGTTAGCCGACATCCACCAGTCATTCAAAAGGTTCGGGTCGGGCCGCAGAATCTCCACGATCTCTCCCGGCTTGTGTTTGTTCGAGTCACAACGATGAATCAACGAGTAGTTGAGCATGATAACCTCGACGACGTTTCCGCAGTCGGGGCAGGAAACGTGGACGCGCCAGCCGTAATTGAGTTCTGCGATCTTTTGATAGTCGAAGGCGAACTCGTCGATGCAGTGGGGGCAATCGAACAGAGCGATACTCATCGTCATAGGATTACTCCGACTAACTCAGACCCTCCACAAGCCCCACACTCAGTTGTTCGGTGTTACCACAAGTTAGTGTCCCGGCGACCAGGGAGAATGCGTAGCGACAGAACGGGCAATGCAGATCAACGACTCGATGAGGAGGAATCTGTAAAACCCAAAAGGGCCACAGGAGCCGGAATTGTTGATTGCACTTGAGACACGTCGCCGCCCAGGTTGACAGCACTTCGCATGAGCCGATACAGATTTTTGCGCGGAAAAGGGCGTCACTCGTTTTTTCTTCCATGAACATCTCCGAGGTAGGAAACGGGGGACGCTTATGGCAGGCAGAGGTAAGAGGGAAGAGTCTACTTCATCCGAGAGCGACGCGCCATTCGTGTAGTCATCCCCTTGATAATCCTAGAACAAATCGATACAGTCCTTGTTCCGAGGCAACACAGCATGGTTGTTGGCGAACGACTGCGTGGTGTTCGGGAAAAGAAGAATCTTTCCCAGGGCGACGTAGAAAAACGGACTGGCTTGCTCCGATGCTATATCTCCCTCGTGGAAAATGGGCATACTGTGCCTTCCGTGGAAACGTTGGAGAAGTTGGCCCGCGCTTTCGAAGTCCCGCTTTATCAACTCTTCTATGATGGCGAAAAACCGCCAAAAATTCCAAACAGCTTGATGATGAAGTCGTCGGGGTCGGTGGAGAACGTTTGGGGTAGTACAGGTAAGGATGCCGGCTATTTCAATAAGTTACGGCGTCTGTTGAGCGAGATAGGAGAATACGACCGCAAGTTAGTTCTTCACATGGCGCAGAGAATGGCCAACCGCTAATGCTTGACTGAGTTTTTCTACTTCTTATGAGTACATAGCTCCCAAAGCTGTTTCACTTTCGCGGGAGCAATATCACAAGCTAGTCCAACTGGCCGAATCGTTGAAAGAGATGCCGAAAAACTGTCACTCCTCGAATCAGCTTTATTTGCAACTTGCTCTCTATCCGTTGGTACTAACCAAAGTAAACCCGAAGTTCTATTGGGTCAGGTCAGTTCCTCGTGTTTTGATTTATCATGGCAAAAATCTTCTACTGTGGCGGGTTGTCAGGGCGACTCGGTATGTTGCGGGCCGTCGTTCCTGTGGCTGATTTACATAACTTCCTGTCAAAAGACAACTCGAAGTACGTTGGCAAATCGTTTCCCAAGATGAAGGAAGCTAGCACCGTGATCGAGGTCGTTCCAGACGAACACGGGATTTGGAAAGCGGGTTTCTACCGCACAACGAAAGGGCCACTCGACTTTGAGGACCATATTCAGGGCCTGTAGTAGTGCTGCTAGACAAGGAGGCAATACGGCAGGTGCAAGGAAAAGTGAAGTGGTTCAACAATTCCAAGGGGTACGGTTTTATCGGGCGTGATGATGGCCCCGATGTCTTCGTTCATTACTCCGCCATTATTGGCGACGGCTATCGCACATTGCAAGAAGGAGATCCCATCGAAATTGAGATTGTGCAAGGTCCGAAAGGCCCGCAAGCATCCAACGTTGTCGTAAAGACTAACCGCTAACTAGCGAACTTCTTCGCTCTGTTCGTTGAGGACCGTCGATGCAGGTCTTTATTGTTGTCTGCTTGCGGAAAGGAATTGACCGCCCCAAGCTAAAGCGGCTGGTGAGAGATGTGTACGCCTGGGTCTACGCCATGCCACGCCGAAAAAAGTAAGCCTGTCATCAATGTTCTAGAATCGGGCCTATTTCGAAGTGGCGTGAGGTAAAGCGAGGTCACCACACAATCTTAGTTCCGCGAACAAAGCAGGGGAGGGGGCGAGAAAGCCCCCAGTCCCTGTTCGTTTGTGGGCTTAACCCCTGCCAGCAGCGGCAGCCGCCTGTTCTAGCAGCGGCGCAGCTTTGCCAACATCCGCAACACCAAAAATGACGAGCGGTGCGTTGGAGTTTGGCTCGACTCCGCAATAGAGGTAGTCGATGTTGATGCTCGCGTCGCCCAATTTCTGAGCGGCACGCGCTAGTTCTCCCGGTCGGTGTGCAAGGTTTACCTTGACGACCTCCGTTTCCGTGTAGGGCACGCGCTCGCCGTCAAGCACGCTTCGCGCTTTGGTTGGATCATCGAACACGAGCCGTGTTGTGCTCTTCCCACTGGAGGGAAACGACTGCGCGGCGACGATGTTCACAGTGCGGTCGGCCAGTGCTCGGCAGATTTTGCCGAGCGTTCCCGGCTTATCATTCATCGTGAGGGTGAATTCTTTAGCTGTAGCCATACTGTGGACCTCCCTAGACTTTCATAGGGCGCGGGGCGGGATGCATCCTAAGTTTGGATTGGGGGATGAGATCCGAATCATACTCCCCGGTTTTCCCCTTCGGCCAAAACAATTTTGCATTAAGGGTTTTACCTGAGGGAAGAGAATTGGACGGAACAGTCTACTTCCGATTCCATAGCTCCCAAAACTGTTTCACAGTCGCCGGGGCATGGCCTGCGTAGTCATTGTTGGCAAACGCAAAGATTTTTCTGATGCGCTTATCCTCGACAAGACGCCTCAACACAACTACCCAACTTTTGAGACTCCTGCCTGTCGATGACTTCCATGATAGGTCTTTGTCAAGAGGGCAAGAGCTCTCCCGACGCGCTGCGGAGGAGCGCGGGTGTAAATCCTTTGTGATTCTTCGCCGCGTGTCTTGGCCTCTCAGCGGTGGTTTCTATTTCTCGTAGAACCAGACTTCCATTTGCTGTCTCGGACCAGCGAGTGGTCTTGAACAGAAGATTGAGTTTGTGATCTCCTGCCAGTCTTGAAACTTATCAACGGGAGTATCCAGTGCTTGCGCTCCCTCGCCCAGTCGGTTTAACGGCAAGACCTGGCAGGCCACGCACCGAAGAAATCCTTCTTGTTTACCGCCGCACTCTATGCAGCGATGCAGTTCTTCTCCACGACCTGAAAATTGCGCTGCCCACGGTCCACCGCCATGAGGTAGGCCACCAACTTCCTGGCTACCGCCAGCGTTGCGCGATTGGCATTGCCTTTCTGCTTTTCCTTGTCGTAGATCATGGCCAGTTCCGGCCTGTTTCGAGGCGCCATCTTGGCTGCTTCGATCAGTGTCGTCTGTAAATGTTTGTTGCGCTGTTTTGACAGCGGCGTGCGTTGCACCGTGGTGCCTGAACTTTTCTCGGCACCGCACAACCCGCAGTAGCTGACGGCTTTTTTGATCGAGGAGAATCGCTGCACGTCACCGATTTCAAGGGCCCAGGTCAGCGCCGTGATCGGCCCCACCGCAGGAATAGTCATTAACCGCTCCACCCGATCGATCAGCAACGAATCACGTTCCAGTGAGCGCACCAGGGCACTCTCTGTTTTCTGTAGGCGCACCACCGTCTCCCGGCATAGTCGCAGCAGCGAACGTAGCCCTTCATCGATGTCCGGGTTGGTCGCCAGCAGTTCGCGGAAATAGCCGGCCTTAATGCAGCCGCTGCTTGTTGTAGCTCAACCCCTGCTTCCATCAACAGCGCGCTGATCTTGATTTTCATCTGCACCATCTGGCGCACCAGCAGGTTGCGGTAGCGCAGCGTGCGCCGCCGTTCACGAATCGCGGTCGAGGCCATGTAGCACTCCGGCAGAAAATCGCACCGCAGAGAATCGCAAATCTTGTTGGCATCGATGCGGTCGTTCTTCTTTTTCGCCGCCGCAATGGCCCGCAGCATCAGCGGGTGTGCCACCTTCAGGGCGGCGGCATGTGGCTTGAGGTGATCGTAGATCCATCCGGTGAACATGGTCGCTTCCATCGCCGCGCTCCACGGCTGTGGCAGCGTTTTCATCCACAGGTGCAGGTCAAGGCGTGTGGCGGGAAGCAAGTTTGAATGTATAGGTCGAAGGAGGAGCGCTTGGTTGACGCCCGCGAAAGTGGGCGGAGGACCACCCCAAGTGAACCCAACTTTGAAGCCTAACTGCGTCGTATAGAACTCCACGGCGGCAGAACATCGCTGACCGCAAGGCCAGCAAGAGTTTCTTCACACTCGACGAAGGGAGACGCAGAAGTCGTCATGACTTCTCCTCTCTGGTGGCCTAGAGCAGAATTCCGGCCCTAACTCAAAGAGCCAGCATTTTATGCCAACTTTGCCTCTCGATGATGCGGGGGGCAGGTGATGTGCTTGGTAAACGCTGCCGGTTCAACTGGTCGATGCAACACCCCTCTAATCGGTTGACTGCATGATCCTTTTCAAAAAAACTGATCTCCCGCACCATACTCAATTTAGACCTGACAGGGCTGGGTTTTCTTTGACTCAAAG
>Ga0209166_10000771_pt1 | contig 30793 bp, 26 predicted proteins | sample Coa_R1_3_FD_187151 | JGI IMG/M metagenome (GOLD analysis project Ga0209166, IMG submission 187151) | Surface soil microbial communities from Centralia Pennsylvania, which are recovering from an underground coalmine fire - Coalmine... | ecosystem: Environmental > Terrestrial > Soil >...
GCCCGATTTCAATACGCCCGAATAAATGCGGATGTAGGTCACGTGGCCGACAAACGGGTCCGACATAATCTTGAAAGCGAGAGCCGCGAAGGGCTGATCGTCGCGCGCGCGGCGCGTCTCGAGTTCGTCGTTTGTCGGATTCGTGCCCTCCACCGGCGGGACATCTACTGGCGACGGCAGGTAATCCACAACTGCGTCGAGCAGCGGCTGAATTCCCTTGTTTTTGAACGCCGAGCCTGCCAGAACGGGAACAATCTTCAGCGCCAGCGTCGATTTGCGAATCGACTTGCGCATCTCTTCGAGGGAAAGCGTGCCTTCGTTCAAATACTTATCGATGACTTCGTCGTCGTGCTCGGCGATATACTCGACGACCTTGTTGCGGTGCTCATCGTAAAATTTCTTGTCGATCGCGGAAGCCTTCAAGGCCACGGCGACATCCGGCCGGGAATCCACGAAAGCCTTGTCCCAAAGTTTCTCGACGGGAAACGTCTCGTACTTTGCGCCCAAGGTTTCTTCCAACCAAACAATTACCTTTTCTTCGAGGAAATCAATAATTCCGATGAAATTGTCTTCGCGGCCGAGGGGGAACTGCAGGGGAACGGGGTGGGCTCCAAGACGCTTTCGGATGGTACCGATAACATGATCGAAATCGGCGCCCATGCGGTCCATCTTGTTCACGAAACAAATGCGCGGGACGCGGTACTTGTCCGCCTGCCGCCACACCGTTTCGGACTGCGGCTGCACGCCCGCCACGGAGTCGAACACGCAGACCGCGCCATCCAGCACGCGGAGCGAGCGCTCCACTTCCACGGTAAAGTCCACGTGGCCCGGCGTATCAATAATATTGACGCGGTATTTTTTGCCGAAGCGGTCCCAGGCCGCGGTGGTCGCGGCGCTGGTGATGGTGATGCCGCGCTCGCGCTCCTGCTCCATCCAGTCCATGGTGGCCGTGCCTTCGTCCACCGAGCCGATCTTGTAGGTCACACCCGTGTAATAAAGGATGCGCTCGGTCGATGTGGTCTTGCCGGCGTCGATGTGCGCCATGATCCCGATATTCCGGGTGTCTTCGAGTTTGTATGCTCGTCCCATGGTCCCAGCAGCCTTTTTATCTCCGGGCCGGATTGCAACTGCTTCGCTCACGATTCCACCAAATCCTTTTCCTTAATCTTTCTTACCAGCGGTAATGGGCGAACGCCTTGTTCGCTTCCGCCATGCGGTGCACATCTTCCTTCTTCTTGATGGCCCCGCCGCGCGAGTTGGCCGCGTCAATCAACTCATCGGCCAGCCTGTCCACCATCGTCTTGCCCGCGCGCTCCCGCGAATATTGCAGCAGCCAGCGAATCGCCAGCGACTGCCTGCGAAACGGATTCACTTCCACGGGAACCTGATAGTTCGCTCCGCCTACACGCCGCGTCTTCACTTCCAGCACCGGCTTCACGTTTTCCACGGCCTTCTTGAAAATCTTCAGCGCGTCGTCGTTGCTCTTCTTGGCCACCTGGTCCATCGCGCCGTAGAACACGCGCTGCGCCGTGCTCTTCTTCCCCTCCCACATCATCGAGCAGATGAACTTCTCCACCAGGTCATTCCCGTAGACCGGGTCGGTCGCCTGGACTCTTCGCGAAACTAATCCTTTGCGTGGCATTGCTCTCTATCGCTCCTTCAAGTCCTCGAAACTCTTACTTCGCCTGCGCGGCTTTCGGCCGCTTCGCACCGTACTTCGACCGCCCTTGCTTGCGGTTCTCCACTCCGGCTGCGTCGAGCGTTCCTCGCACAATGTGATAGCGCACACCCGGCAAATCCTTCACGCGGCCACCGCGCACCAGGACGATCGAATGCTCCTGCAAGTTGTGACCGATGCCCGGAATGTACGTCGTCACTTCCACCGCATTCGTCAGTCGCACGCGCGCCACTTTGCGCAATGCGGAGTTTGGCTTCTTCGGCGTCTGCGTGTACACGCGAATGCACACGCCGCGCTTTTCCGGGCAGCCCATCAATGCGGGCGACTTCGTCTTGCTGATCACTTCCTCACGGCCCATACGGACCAGTTGCGAAAACGTCGGCACAGTCTTCCTCTTTTTCGGCCACACCGCGGCCAAACTCTTGCGCGCAAAGCTTCACGGGCTCTCGCCGGGCGCGCAGACAAAAGTGCGCGAGAGCTTGCGCAGATGCTGAAAGGTCTACTGCGAATCCGGAGGACAACCAGCAAGAAACTCCGTACGCACTCCAAGAGGTAGAGCAGTTCTCTTGGTAACAGTTCGGAGAGGCTTACTCGGCTTTGCGGGGCTGGCGCCCCATTCCGGCCGCTCTTCTGTCCCATTCCGTCTTACATGTTCCGGGACCGAAGATAATCCTTCCAACTAACGGTTCCAAAACAACCGGAACCGCCCCACTCAGGTTAGTAACATCCCTGACAAACAAAGAAGTATAAGGAAGACGACGTGCTCTGTCAAATGCGAATTACTAGCGGGCCTGTGGGAAAAACCGGCTAAGTCCTTATTTACCAGGCCTTCCCGACTCACAAACGGCCCGCCTAATTAAGGTTATTGGCTCAGTTCTCGAAATAAGCCGAATATCTCTGTCTATCCCTCTGATTGTGCAGCACTTATATTGAATTCTACGGCGCCCTCTTCTGCCCCGGCGCCACGGTGTGCCTTGGGATTGCCACCTTCCCTCCCTGCACGACCGTGAACCCGTTGCGGATTACCAAGTCGACTTTAGCCAAGTCATCCAAATTCTCATCCGGCCGCCCGTCGACCACCAGTACGTCCGCCAACTTCCCCGGCACCAGCGTTCCCAACCGATCATCCATGTCCAGAATCTCTGAATTGGTTTTCGTCGCCGCCATTAGGGCCTCCGGAACGCTCCATCCGGCCGCCACGAAATTCTTCAGCTCGCGAATGTACGGCCCCGGCATGTAGCGATACCAATGAAGAATCAGGTCCGTCCCCACACCGCACTTGATCCCCGCTCGCTTCAGCCTGCGAAGCATCTCCAGATTGGCATCGTTCGAAAAAGTGAACCGCCGTGATGTCGAGCCGAAGTATCCGCCCCACTCTTCAAAAATAATTTGGTACGGAATCAGCGTTGGGTCGGCGGCCACACCTTTCTTCGCCATCAACTGAATGGTCTCATCCGTTCTCGGCAAAGGATGCTCGATGGTGTCCGCTCCCGCTTCGACTGCTCGCTGGATGTAAAACGTTTCGGAATCCACGGTCACTTTCAATCCCAGCTCGTGCGCCTCCTGCACTGCGGCTTTGACTTCTTCGACAGAAAAATGACTTCCCAGCTTGATGACATCCGCGCCTTTATGAAATTGCTCGCGCACCGCGAGGCGCCAATCATCCGGACCATTTGCGATTCGCGTCGCGCCCATCCATTTGATCCACTCGTCGGGAGTGTTCTCAGTCGAGTGGCCGCCTTCACCGGTGATGAACTGTCCCGCGGGAAAAACTCGCGGACCGGCGAGCCGGTTATCGCGCACCCACTCTTTTAATCGAAATGTCACGTCACCTTGTGAGCCGACGTCGCGCACGCTGGTGATGCCGCTCTCCAAAAAGTAGCGGAGCTTTTCCACGGCGCGCAGTGTCGCGTCGGCCTCACTTGGCGCGTGAAGAACGTCTGCTTCGGTCAGCGGATAGGTCAGGTGCGTGTGCAGGTCAATGAGTCCGGGAAGAATTGTTTTGCCCGAAGCGTCCACGACCTCGGCGTTCTTCGGCCAGTCGGTTGACGAAGCCGGCAAGATTTTCGAAATCTTGTTGCGTTCGATCACCAGCGTGCCTTCGTGCGCCGCCGTTCCCGTTCCGTCAAAAATTCTTCCGCCGCGCAAAACCAAAACACGGTCCGGCCCTTGAGGCCCGGGCTTCACCGGAATTCGCCGCGGGTCATCGCTCACCGGCGTGGACGGATCCAAAAATTTTCTCCGGTCCTGCGCTTTCTCCTGCGCGAGAACGCAAACGCAGGAGCCGAAGACGACAATCAGTAACGCTGCAAATTTTGTTTTCGCAGTGAGGTTCAAGTTCACGGTGGTATTCCCCTCAGACAGCTCTTTCAGCGCGCTTCATATTACAACTCGCAATCCCTCGTCGCCGAAAAAGAATGCAGGTTCAGCTGTGCGTCGGGGGATCCGTGGTTCATTCGCAAGAGAAAAACGCTCCCCTTCCTTCACCCGTCTGCTTGCCAGTTCGCATCTACCAGGGACACAGGGCTGGGTCCCGGGGGGCGGTCCGAAAAAAGCTGTTGTATCCAGAAACGGCCTTTTTGGGTATACTCTTCTCCAGGCGTTGTCCCCCGTCAACGGTCGGTTTGAATGACCAGCCCTGATCTTGACGCTCCAGCCCGGGTCAGCTGTTTGACTGCCGTAAAGTCCCCCTTCGGCTCTCCCTGCAGTTGTGTGCACGCGCTTCTGGTTTCTACCTTCGTTCTCTTTGGTGCAGTTCAGTGCCGCGCCCAGGACCAGGCTCAAGACCAAACTCAGAATCAAAAAGATCAAAGCGTTGCCGAAGCCGCCCGTCAGGAACGCGCGCGCAAGGAAACTCCGCAAAAGAAGTCCAAGCACGTTTACACCGCGGAAGACTTGAAGCGCGACCACATCCTCACGCCGGAAGATCGCGCTCAACTCGAAGCGCGCAAGACTCAGCAACCAGCCACTCCAGTCAATACACAACAACCGCAGGACGCCGTAGCGTCTTCTGCCGCGGCGCAAGAGGTTAACGCATCAGCTGTCACTCCTGACGTTGATGCCCCAGTGCCTTCGACAAATTCCGCAAACGTTCCGCTTGGCGACGTAGCTCGCCGTCTCCGCCGCGAAAAACAATCACAACAACTCCAGCGCTCCGCGGAATTTCATCTTCCTTTCGCGGACGCCCCCGTGCTCGCTTCGCCCAAGGCGCCGGGCCAGCCCTTGGTTCCTCCAGCCGTTGTTCCTCCGACAGTGGTCAACCCTGCTCCGCGAGTGGTCGCACCGTTGCGGCCGTTCGTCAAGCGGTCCCCCTTCGAACGGCCGCGCGTTTTGCCGGCGCCGCCCGTTGTTTCCGCACCGCGCGCAATGGTTCCAGCGCCGCTTACGCCACGCATACTTCCATCACCAGTGGCGCCTCGCACCTCATGGTCACCAGCAGTCTCGGGAAAACTAACCGTCATCATCGTCAAGCCCGACGACACGCTCTGGAAGTTTGCGGCCGCTCGCCTCGGGGACGGGCACCGCTGGCAGGAACTCCTCACTCTCAATCCCGGTCTCCACAACCCCGATGTTCTTCAAATCGGTTCAGAAATCGTTCTACCGTCTTCCGTCGCTCCGCCGCCGGCTCCCACAAAATACACGGTCCGTCACGGCGACACACTCTGGTCCATCGCGCAAACTCAATTGCATCGCGCATCTTCCTGGTCCTGCATCGCTCACGCAAATCCCGATCTTCTCGATGCCAACCTAATTCATGAAGGACAGATACTTCTCCTCCCCTCCTCGTGTTTGCCTTGAGACTAATTCCTCGCGTCCGTACGCCCGCTGAAAAGAACGACTAAAGCATTTCGCTTAAGCTCGCCTGTCAAGCTGCGCGCTAGGGTCTTTACCCCTAAAGCCTTTGCCGCGCGGACAAATCTCCTTTGTCTTCAGTTTTTGGGAGGCGCCTTCCGATTTCTGGAGCCGCACGAATCTCTCAACTCATTCCCATCAACTAAATTTAGCCAAGTCACGCGATAACTCATTGATATTGATGGTGTTCATGTAGTGAAAAGTTCTCCCCGCTTCTGGTACCCGGATTGCCACCCGTAATCCGGGGTCGTGTGTACGAGGGGTGGGGCCCCTTTGTCATCTCCAGGGAAACCGTGCTAGTTCCGCGGCGTTGTTCTTCCAGCAAACCACGGAATCGGTTGAGAGTGGTCACTTTCAATCTGATGAGTCTGCTTGACTCCAGGAGGAGCGGCACTATGCGAGCTGTTGAAGAAAGGTTTTCGATTCGAAGTGTAGGCGTCAGGGTTCTTCTTTTCGCGCTTGCTCTCTGCGCTTTGGTGATTCCCGCAATGGCGCAGTCTACCGCCGGCTTGAACGGCACGATTATCGACGCTACGGGGGCAGCGGTCGTCAATGCCAAAGTCACGGCAATCAATCAGGCCACGAGTATCGCGTCGAGCACGCAGTCCGACAGCGCTGGCGCATATCTTTTTCCATCTCTGCCCATCGGCAGGTATCGCATTGAAGTCACAGCATCCGGCTTCCAGAAGGCGATTGTCACGGACCTCGACTTGCCCGTGGCCACTTCCATCACGCAAAACGTTCAACTGAAAGTCGGCGAAGCGTCCGCGACCGTCGAAATCACAGCCGATGCGGTCATCCTCGATACCACAACGAACAGCATGGGCCAGGTCATCAGCGACAAGTATGTCCAGGATATTCCCCTCAACGGCCGCCACTTCACCGACCTGAGCCTGTTGACGCCGGGCACGATTACTCCGCCCGCCAACGGCTTCCTCTCTGCCCCGCTCCGCGGACAGGGTTCCTTCGGCATCAATACGGCGGGCCAGCGCGAGGACACCACCAACTGGCTGGTCAACGGCATCAATTTGAACGATCCGGTTCAAAACCAAATCACCTTCCAACCTCCGATTGACACGTTGGCGGAATTCAAAATCGACAATTCCGCTTTTCCCGCCGAGTACGGGCGAAACTCCGGCGCCATCGTCAACATGGCGACTCGTTCCGGCACGAACTCGTATCACGGCGAAGCCTTCGAGTTCATCCGCAACAACGATCTCGATGCCCGCAACTTCTTCAATACTGTTCCGAACCCGCAGGCCTCCTTCAAGCGCAACGAGTTCGGGGCTGCGTTTGGTGGGCCGATAAAAAAGAACAAGGCTTTCTTTTTTCTTGCCTATGAGGGTTTGCGCCAGCACCAGAGCTTGACTGTCACGAGCACAGTGCCGAGCCAGAACCAGATCGCAACTGTCACTTCCCCCGCGGTGGCCAGCCTGATAACCCTTCTCCCAACCGCTAATTTCCATCAGGCTTCCGACGCATCTGCGGCTCAAGCAGACTGGACCGGATTCACGGGAGGTGCGCTCGCTAATGTGAATTTGAACCAAGGCTCTGCGGACTTTGACTTCGACCTGCGCGCACAGGATCGTATCCATGGCTATTACGTGGTCCAGAAAGACCTTCGCGAAGAACCCACAGCTGGTGGTGCGATTGGAGCGAACATTCCGGGGTTCGGCGACACGCGCGACGGCTTCCGCCACTTGGGAACCTTAAGTGAGGACCACACCTTTGGCCCAACCCTGGCCAATACGGTGCGCCTCGGGTTCAACCGCATTCACCTGACCTTTACTCCCAATGGCTTTTTAGACCCTGCCAAATTCAATATCGCCATGCCGGCAGGTTCGCCCGTCGCCAGCGGCTTACCGTTTATCAATGTCGCGGGCGCCTTGGGATTCGGTGGTCCAACGGGTGAGCCCCAAGGCCGTGGAGACACGACCGCCGTTTTGAACGACACGCTGAGTTGGCTCAAGGGCAGGCACACGTTCGCCTTTGGAGGAGAAATCCGCCGGGCCTATAACAACAACATTGCCGAGAATATTGGGAGCTTTACCTATACCACCATGGCGAACTTCCTGGCGGATAGTGGAAATGCCTTCACGGATCAACTCGGATCGGGGAATGACAAGAATTTGCAACCCGCCTACGATGTCTTTGCGCAGGACAGCTTCAAGTGGAAACCCAATTTCACTTTGAACATCGGGCTTCGCTACGCCTGGAACTCCACGCCTTCCGAAGCCAGTGGGCGCTTCACGAATTTCGACACTGCCAACGGCACTTTAGTCTCGGCCCCTCAGCCCTATCACACGAATAACAAGAATTTCCAACCGCGAATTGGTTTTGCCTGGGATCCCTTCAAGAGCGGCAAAACTTCGATTCGCGCCGCTTATGCCATCATGACTCAGTCGCCGACCACCAACATCATCACTGGGCTTAGCTCCAATCCGCTGTTCGCCGTTCCTCTCCAGCTTGGTTCCTCGACCAACAGCATCACGCTGGAAAATCCGTTTCCCGCGGGAACCGGCATTCCCCTGGGGCCCTTTGCTATCAACCCAAACTTCGACAATGCATACGCACAGGACTGGAACTTGACCGTTCAGCGCCAGCTTAGCTCCACTCTGGGCGTGGAAGTGGCTTACGTAGGCGTTAAAGGCACCCACCTGCAACTCGCGGAAAACGTCAACCAGCCATTCGTCACCAATGGCTTCTACGGAACGACTCGCCCGTTCCCTACGCTTCCTGCAACCAGTCCTGTGTTCCCATCGCAATGCGCATCGGGCTGCCCCTTGGGCAATTTCAGTGGCGGCGGGCAGATAAACAGCGCAGGAAACTCCCACTACAATGCGCTTTGGGCCACCATCAACAAGCATTTCTCCCGGGGACTGCAGTTCCAGGGTTCCTACACTTTTTCCAAATCCCTCGACTACAACTCCCTCTCGACGGGAGAATCTCTCGTCATTCAGAACGCCTACAACCCGCGCGGCGATTACGGGCTTTCGGAATTTGACGTTCGTCACCGCGTGGTTCTGAGCGGCTTCTACGAACTGCCTTTCAAAGCAAATCGCCTCGTCTCCGGATGGCAGTTCGGCATCACACAGCAAGCACAAACCGGGAGCCCGGTTAACCCTTCGTTGGCCATTGGCCCCGGACCAGGAATCTCCTTGACTGTCCGCCCGGATTTGCTCCAACGTGTTTCTGGTACGGGGAGCCCCTCGCAGTACTTCAACAACCATACGGTGTGCCAGCCATTTAATGGAACGCCTCAGGGTGGCGCACCAGCAATCCCAGACTGCGCCTCGACCTCCGGCGCGGCTTTTGCTGTACCGTGCACGTTTAGCAGTGTACCCACAACACCGGGAGGCAGAACGTATCCTGTCGTGCCAGGCACTTGCCACCCCGGCAGTCTCGGCCGCGATGCCATCACCGGGCCCGGCTTTCTTAACACCGACTTCTCGGTCACCAAGAATACAAAGATCACGGAACGATTCAACCTTCAGTTCCGATCCGAGATGTTCGATCTGCTAAACCATCCGAACTTCGGCAACCCGGTCCTTACTGTGACCAGCGGTTCATTTGGCAAGATTCAGAGCACCCGCTTCCCCACGGGTGACTTTGGCTCTTCGCGGCAGATGCAGTTCGCTCTGAAGCTCATCTTCTAACTGATTGTCAATCTACTTCCAACGAGGGCGGGCTGCGGCCCGCCCTTTTTTTGTTTTTTAGTGTTTATCGGTGGCGCTGCATGACGCGCGAGATTAGGGCTGGGCAGCCGTATACGTGGGCGCGTTGCGCGTCAGCTTGCGGATAACAAATTCTTGCAACAGATTGTTGGCAGCGGACGCACCAATCCCGATGAGCGTATTCTCAAACGTAACGGTCACGTCGCGATCCGACTCAGGATAATAAAGATTCGAGATGCCGCCTGCCGCGAGGCTTCCCACCAGCGCGGAGTAATTCGGCTGCCAGTGGCCGTTGTCGCCCTTGCAGATGACCGCGTTGGCAAGCGCATAGAAAACCCGCGACCGCCGCGTGCCCGTTCCCTTGTAAAAATACCGTGGATCCTGTTTCAAAAGCGACGGCAAGATGGCGCCCCCGATGAACGTGCTGGTCACGGAGTCGGCGTACGCTGCGCCGAGGCGCTTTCCGTAGCCTTGGGCACCTTGCCCGTATCCGCTGAAAGAGTTTGAAGCTTGTTGAATTCCGGCGATGGCTGCAGTCACGCCGAAGTTCACGGGATCTATGGTGAGCTTCCACGCCAGCTCGAATTTTTGCCGGGGATGGAGCGGCACAGCAGCCGGATTATAAGTGACATAAAAATTTGGAATGACGCCGAGGACCCGCTGCTTCTCTTCATCCTTGATTTCGGCTTCGGCCACTTCGACCGGGGTCATTGAGACTCGTACCTCGCTCGCAGATTCGGCGACTGTCATCTGGATGGGAGGCACGCTGAAGTCTTCTCCCGAATGCAAGGTCCCGGAAGACGTCTGCAGGGTGAAACCGGGTGACGTCACCGTGAGCTGGAAGGGTCCGGGTGTGATGCCGCCAAAATAAAATTGCCCGTCGCTGTCGGATATCGCTTCTTGATTGACCGAAGAATCTTCGCGCGACAGTTTTAACCGCGCCCCCGCAATCACCGCTCCCGTTCGATCCACGACAGTGCCGCTAATCGTTCCCGGCCGGACCGGTTGCTCGCGTGCCGGATCAGTTCCCGGCGGATCCGGGGCTTGCTGGGAAAGAGCCAAAGTGGGATAAGCCAGAAGAAGGAGAAAGTACGCGCCTAAGCGCAGTACTGCACTGTGCGCTAAGACCGACGGCTGGGGGTTTCGGCCCGAAAGATTCTTGAAGGACCCTGGTCTACCCGAGTTCACAACGGAACCTGCCTTTAGTTTACGCCGTTGGCCTTTTTCCCACTCACATCTCAACCCGCGAAGTTCCTTAAAGTTACTTACGACCAAGGCTTTACAAAGTTCCGGCCAAGTCGTCTCAAAACCATCCACTTGCGCTGGGCATCAGCCTTTCTCTCTTCGATGGCGTTGTCCAGCTTCGGGTTGGATGCCAATCAGCCTCGTCCCGTTCCAACCAATCTTCCGCAACTTCGGTTACAATATTCTTTTCGTCCCCGAGATCGAGGCGCACGAGTGATTCACCCGTTCATTTTCCACAACGAGAGCCTTCTGCCCATTGAGAAAGTTCGCCTTTCTCCTGGCCAGGCCGGCCTCATCTGCGGCTGGGGCATTTTCACCACCGTGCGCATTTCCCGCGGCGAAGCTTTCGCTTACGAGCGCCATTGGCGCCGCCTGGAAAAAGACGCGGGCATCATCCGCTTGCCCATGCAGTACACCGGAGCGAAAATCCGCGTAAATCTTCACGAAGTGATTCGCGCCAACAAAGTCGTCGAAGGCTGCGCGCGCATTTATCTCGTTTACAATTCCGTTGGCTTCTGGCAAAGCAGCGAGCAGCGCCCGCCGGTGGACCTCATCATTTACAGCGCAGGCCTCCCCGAGCACCGAGAAATCGTGCGCCTGGGCTTGCGCGCCCACGGCCGCCACGCGGCATCTCCGCTGGCCGGAGTAAAAACCATTTCGTGGCTCAACAATGTCTGGTCTATCGCCGAAGCCAATAAAGAAGGTTTCGACGAAGTCGTCATGCTCAATGAGCGCGGCGAAGTGGCGGAATGCACGTCGGCAAATATTTTCGCCGTGAAGGACGGAAAGATTTATACGCCGCCGCTCAGTTCCGGCTGCCTGGAAGGCATCACGCGCGGCATTCTTCTTGAGATTGCGCCGGAAGCCGGACTTTCTGTCGTCGAGCAGACCCTGCGTCCGGAAGATCTCTACTCCGCCGAAGAAGTTTTCATCACTTCTACGAACCGCAATTTGATTAGCGTCGGCGAAGTCGGCGGCCACCGCATCCCCGGGCCCGGCCCCGTTTGCCAGCGCCTGCTCGAGCTTTTTGACGCCTACGTTTCCGACTACGTCACGCGCCGGCTCGCCTCCGCTGCCAGATAACGCTCATGCTCCATAAACGTCCAACCACAATTGGAGCGCTGCAGGCATAAATGGCCACGGAAGCCAATGTGGGGACACTTCAGGGGCGCGCACCTGTCCAGGCCGCCGCAAAGGCCATCTTTCCCATCCTTCTTGGCATCAGCTTTTGCCATCTGTTGAACGACACGGTGCAATCGCTGATTCCCGCCGTCTACCCACTGCTCAAGGATGCTTTGCAGCTGAATCTTGGCCAGGTCGGCGTGATCGCGCTCACTTCGCAGTTCACCGCTTCCATCCTGCAGCCTCTCGTCGGTCACTACACCGACCGGCATCCGCAACCGTACATTCTCGCTGTGGGTATGGGAGTTACGATTCTGGGTCTGTTCTCCTTCGCGATTGCCCCGACCTACGGCGCAGTTCTTGGCGCGGCTGCGCTGGTGGGCATTGGTTCGGCGATCTTTCACCCGGAGTCCTCACGCGTGGCGCGCCTGGCCTCCGGCGGACAACACGGCATGGCGCAATCGCTGTTTCAGGTCGGCGGCAATGCGGGAACGTCGCTCGGACCGTTGCTGGCCGCTTTTGTCCTCCGCAACCGCCAGCCGCGCATCGCCTGGTTTTCGCTCTTGGCTCTGGCCGCGATGATGTTGCTTGCGAGAATCGGGTCATGGGTGAAGACGCATCATTTCGACCAGCCTAAATCCATCGCAGTTGATCCCGCGCAGTTGGCCGCGGCGCCGCATGCTGCCCCTGGCTCGCAACTGCCCTCGAAAAAAATTGCCCTCAGTCTCGCGGTCCTGGTGGCGCTGCTGTTCTCCAAATTCTTCTATCTCGCCAGCCTCATCAGCTACTACACCTTCTACCTGATGAACCGCTTCCATCTTTCCGTGCAGAGCGCGCAGCTTCACCTATCTCTTTTCCTTGGCGCGGTGGCCGTCGGAACTTACTTCGGCGGGCCCGTCGGCGACAAGCTCGGCCGCAAGCTGGTCATCTGGTGGTCCATTCTTGGCGTGCTTCCGTTCACGCTGATTTTGCCTTACGCGAATTTATTCTGGACCAGCATCCTCAGTGTCATCATCGGATTAATCCTGGCCTCCGCGTTTTCCGCGATCCTGGTCTATGGCCAGGAGCTGATGCCCGGAAGAATTGGCATGGTCTCCGGCCTGTTTTTCGGGCTGGCGTTCGGTCTGGGCGGCATCGGCTCGGCGGCGCTCGGCAAACTCGCCGATCACACCAGCATCGATTTTGTCTACCACGTCTGCGCCTATCTTCCCGCGATTGGCATCCTGACGGCCTTCCTCCCCGACCTCGGCCCCTCCAAAGCCCCCCAACCCAATTCCGCCACCACCTGAGGCCTTGCCTTATTTCGTCCAGTCTTCCGTCTTCAGTTTCCGAATCCTTCCAAAGGCGCGGTCATTCGTAATCAGAGTCAAACCAAGTGCCAATGTGTGCGCAGCGATCATCATGTCCAGGCTCCCCATCAACCGCCCCTCGCGCTCCAGTACGGCGCGCAATTCGCCGTATTGTGTCGCGGCATCTGAGTCCCACGGAAAAATCGTTACGCCCAAAAGGAATTGTTCCACCGTGGCTTGCAACGGCGACGATCCACTCCGAGCCGCCCCATAACGCAACTCGCCTTCCGTCACTGCAGAAATGGCGAGCTCCGCCATCGGCGTTTTCGCCAAATGGCGGTCCATTCCGGCACTCTTTTTGTTGATGGCATAACTCGCGGCGTTCGTGTCCAGCAGGTAGCGCGCGCTCATCCGAAAAGCTCGCGCTTTTCCGGAGCCTCGTCCTTGCGTCCGGCTAGAAACTCTTCAAAGGCTCGCCGGTCGGCTTCCATGGCCTGATCGCGAAACCGGAAAAACTCCTCCCACGACTCCGGTCGCCGCGACAAGATCACGTCGCCCGTCTTCTCGTCCTTGCGGATAAACACTTCTTTTCCGTCAAAACGAAATTCGGCCGGCAGGCGCACCGCCTGGCTTCTCCCGTTCTTGAATAGCTTCGCCGTCCTCGCCATAGCTCTCTCTCCCGTACAGCGGCGACTTTGCGTCGCCGTTTCGCCCTCGCAAGGGCTCAAGCAAACCCAGCCTTTGCCAAAGACTTACTGAGTATATACCATGATATATTCCACCCGCAAGCGTGTTTGTCATTTGGTTTCTGTGTGATCTCGCGCACCCTAAACTGGTGCGATTTGTATTTTCAGCTTCCGCCATTCGCTAATTCCAGCAAATTCAGCAACTTCCCTTCCGCAGTGGTTGGCCCTGGGATTGCTCCCTTCTCCCCGAATGCGTCTACGCCCCGATGGGGCTGGGGAGGGTTTTTCCAAATGGCGTTCGTCATCACTGATACCTGCACCAAGGACGAGAACTGCATCGAAGCTTGCCCCATCGGCTGCATTCATCCGGTAAAGGATGAAGCGAAGTTTGTGGAGGTGCCGCAGTTTTTTATCAATCCCGACGAGTGCACCGACTGCGGCGCCTGCGTTCCGGCGTGCGATTACAACTCCATCTACGCCGTCGACGACCTCCCGGAAAACCTGAAATCCTTCGCTGAAACAAACGCCGCCTACTACAAATAATCTGCCTTCTTGGAGTGCGGCGGCTTGACGCCGCTTTCTCTGCTTTGTAGAGGCCGGGCTTTTAGCCCGGCCGTTTTGTTTTTGGCGGATCGTCATTTGGATTGGTCCGGGTTGGGAGGCCAGCCGTCGCAGGTGTCGGGCGGGACAGGCTTGGAGACACGAACGTGGAGTTCGGACATGCGGTTGACATAGGCGCGTTCCGGAGAAATGTCGTCGTCGCGCTTGGGGCGCGGTAGGTCGAAGATGAATGGAGGCGTCTCGGGTTGGAGTTCCTCCTCGATGGCGGGGAGGGTGCGGAGAAGAAGGCTGCACGTATAGGCCATGACGGCGCCGCGGCGAGGAGAGATCTTGTCGGCGGCGAGGAGTTTGTAGAGTTCGCCGAGGACGTGGTTGATGTCCACGGCGGACTGGAACTCCTTGATGCCACAGACGAGGGCTTCGGAGAAGTCGCCGGAGTTCTCCTTGAGGCGAACGGCGGCGTGGCGGAAGCAGAGCCCGGATGCCGGATCGGAGATGGCCATGCGGCAGCGGCGTCCGCTGGGAGTGCGGGCGGAGCAGTGCGGTGGGATGAGTTTGACTTCTTTGAAGACAGCGGTTTGTTCGTTCATGAGAGTTTCCTTTCGGGTGAGTGGGGGCGTTCCAAAATGGGAATTGTTTGGGTACACCCCCGGTAGTTTTTTGAAGAGTGTGAAACAAAAGGAGTTAGAGGATACGGAACTTGGAAGAATATACGGAAAACGGAAGGTAAGGCAGAAAGCAGAAGGTAGAGAGCAGAATCCGGGGGAAGAGGAGAAGGCAGGAGGAACCTGAACGGGTAGAGAAGCGGCAGCGGAGCAATGCAGAGATGGCCAACCAGGATTGAGTCGAAGATTCACGACTGATGCTAGCACATATTTCTTATTCTGTCAAATACCTTTACGGTACTGGTATTAAAAGAAAGCAAACGTCAGTTCGAACTGGTTTTGCGTAAGAGAAAGAAAACAAAGGGGTAGAGTTCGCAGGGGCACTAGCGATGGATGAAGCGAGCGACTGCGGTATCGTTCTGTGCTCCCCCCGCTGATTGTTTGAAAAACGGACACGCTGCCCTTGACGCCGTGAGACATCGTCCGAATATGGCTGTTATTCTGAATCTCTGAGGTCCACGGTGTTCAAGAAACTGTTCGGCAAATCGCGAACGCCTGGCGATCTAGTCAGCGCTTGCAGAGGTGAAGATCGCCAAGACTTCGTTGAGTTGTTTGGGCGCGCCCGAATATTCTTTATCTGCCTGCCACCGGGATTAGAAAAAGGAATAGATCCGGGCATAACAAAAGAGGAGTTGCTCGAAAACATCCGAACCGTAGCCAAGAGCTTCAAAGAGCAAGAACAATTCGAGCCGTTTTGCTACGCGAGAGGCTCACAAAGGCGAATGCCGCTATTCACCGATCAGAATTTCGTCCAAGAGTTCGCGCGTGCATACGTGAGGGAAACAAAACGCATCACGCCGTTTCAGGTTTTGGGCATCGACGGAACAATCGCTGCCCGCGCGCTCGGAAATGCGGATGTGGTCGTTCTCAATGATGGTACAACATCGGAATACGAGCTCTCGCCGGAGGATATCCGGCTAATCAGGCAACGCTGGCTTTCCTAAGCGGCTTCGAGGGGCGGCCACCCGCCAGGACCTTTAGGAATTGTTGCTATACTTTCGCCATCGCCATCATGAGTTCCGTGTTAGAACTTAAGCCCGCAACGCGCATCGGTGTGAAGTACCCGGGCGGCACGTCGAAGTCTGAGCGACATTTTCTCGACTTTGTAATCGACGGAGAGTCGCTCTGGGGAAAAGTGGGTAAGCCGCTGGATGCGGTTTCAGTTATTTGTTTCGAGTTCTCTCGTGACGAGACCATCGCAGCTGTAAATCGGCTTCTTTTGACTGAGAAAGCGATAATCCCTCGTGACAGGCGAGCATTGTTCATCTGCTCAGAATGCGGCGACATCGGATGCGGGGCAGTCACAGCCTTCGTTGTCAGAGATGGACAGTCGGTCGTCTGGAGGGATTTTGGATATGAGAGCGACTACGAAGAGAACATGCGGCTCGATGAGTACAAGCAGGTCGGTCCGTACATGTTCGATTGGAAGGAGTACGAATCGGTGCTCTTACAAGCCATTGATGACCTGAGACAGCCTCAGGTTCACGATAACTCCTGATTTGTCGGGTTACCGGTCAAGTTGTGGGTAGTACCCATGAGTCCGGCTTGTAGTCGACCCTCGATTCGCTAAGAATCATAAATGGCCCATCCGTGCAGGGTTTGCAGGCGTGGGCTGCCTTTCGCCGGCTTCCGGCGCTTCGGCTCTTCTCGTCGCTCGCCACTGCCCTGCTTTCCGCGTGCTACAATGACGGCACTGGAAGCCACAGATGTCGGATACCATTCTTCCCGGCGAAGATGCCGTACTGGAAGTTGTCTCTCCGGACGGGGCGCGGCGCTACGTTCGCGTGACGCAATCGCCATTTCTGATTGGCCGGGGCGCGGAAACCGGCAACCACCTGCAGCTTTCCGACCGGCGCATTTCGCGCAACTGCGCGGCCATCGTCATCGAAGCGAACCGCTTTTACATTGAAGATCGCGGCCAGCGCCGCGGGCTGTTCATCAACGGCGAAAAAGTGGAGAGCCGCGAGCTGCAGAACGGCGACGTCATCACCTTCGGTCTGGAAGACTCCTACGAGATTTTCTTCCGCTTCTCGAGCGGCTCGTCGGACGAAGCGTCCATCCCACATTTGCTAACGAAGATCGAGCACATCACCAGCTCCGAACCGAGCGGCGGCCTGAGCAAGCTGAACAAGCTGCTGGAAGCGACGGCGCTGTTGCATTCGCAGCTTCCGCTGGACGAAGTGCTGGCACGCATGCTGGATCATGCCGTTTCCATCACCGATGCGGACCGCGGGTTGCTCCTGGAAGCCGACGCCTCCGGCGCGTTGAAAGTGAGGCTCGCGCGGCGGAGCGGCGGCCTGCGGCTCCCGCCGGAAAGCCTGACGCCCAGCCAGACGGCGATTCAACTGGCGCTGAAGCAGCAAGCGCCGGTGATCACCGAAGACCTGGCGCAGGCCGAAATGGATTTGCAGGCGGCGCAGAGCATCGTGGCGCAGCGGCTGCGCGCCGTGGTGGTGATTCCGCTGTGGGCCATGACGCGCGCGAACACACAGGAGTCCATGGTCAATATCAAGCGCGGCGAATCGCTGGGCGTCCTGTACCTGGACTCGCGCCGCCCCACGGCGTTCTCCAAGCTCGACCGGCAGATTCTGGACGCGCTGGCGGCCGACGCGGCCAGCACGCTGGACAACGCGCGCTTGATCGAACGCGAGCGCGAGCGGCAGCGGCTGGAGCAGGAAATCAACATCGCGCGCGACATCCAGCAGGCGCTGCTGCCGCGGAATTTTCCGAACACGCCGGAGTTCGCCGTCAGCGGCGTGAATTATCCCTGCTTGTCCGTGGGAGGCGATTATTTCGACGTTTTCCCCGTGGGCGACGGCCGCACCGCGTTTGTCATCGCGGATGTTTCCGGAAAAGGGCTGGGCGCGGCGATTGTGACCACGATGCTCCAGGGAGCGCTTTCCGGCATGACGCTGGGCACGGACCCGGCGCGCGTCTTCAATCACGTGAACCGCTTTCTATGCAGTCACACGGAAGTGGGGCGCTACGCCACGGTGTTTTTCGGCCTGCTGGATAATGACGGGCATCTGGAATTCATCAATGCCGGGCATCCGTCGCCGTTTCTCATCCGGCGCGGCGCGGCCGAAGAAGCATTCACGGAGGGCTCTTTCCCGGTGGGGCTGGTGCCTGAGGCGGAATACACGGCGGCGCGCCTGAAACTCGAACCGGGAGACACGCTGGTGCTTTTCACGGATGGCGTGACGGAAGCGATGGATCCCGACGATCAGATGTTTGGCGTGCCGCGGCTGAAAAAAGTTTTGACCGGGCAGGTGGAGTGCCCGCTCGAACATTTGCAGAAATGCGTGCTCGAAGCCGTGGAGAATTTCACGCGGGGAGCGCGGCAGGCGGATGATCTTACGCTGCTGATTGTGCGCTACCGCGCCACGGCGGCTTCAGCCACGACCGATACCGACGTGCCGGCGTCTGCCTCTGATTCTTCTCCTGCCTCTCCGTCGGTTTCTTCCAGCCGCGCGGCGTCAAACTAAGCTGGGTGCGCAGAGTCGAGAAGAAAAACGAGGAGCGCAAGAGTGCGCTCCTCGCTTTGATGCAATTCGGTGAAAGGTTCCGGCTCGAAATGAAAACTTACGAGCCGAGATTGTTCAGGTCGTCCTTGGCTTGCTGTTCGGCGTTTTTAGTGGCGCCTTTGGCGTCCGCTTCAGGATTCATGGCATGGATCGTCTTGTTGAGAGGCAGCGCCTTTTCGCCGTCGGCCACTTTGCATGCGGAAACATCGGCGTTGGTATGCACGCCGGTCATGGCGGCGCTCATGCAGGTAAAGTTCAGCCCAAGATTGTGGCTGGCGTGAAGCGCGGCGAGGCACTCATTGAGAGCGGTGAACGCGGAGCAGGCTTCGGTGGCATTGGAGCTTGCGGGGAGAAGTCCCTGGGCCTGGAGTTTGGGAGTGAGTTTCTTTTCGAGGTCGGCGCGGCTGCCGTTCGCATCCGCGGACTTCTTGTCTTTCTTCACCCATTTGATGGGATTCAGAGAATGAGCGCTAACCGAAGTGGACTTCGCCGCCTCGGAAGCTCCGGCACCGGCGGGCCCCTGCGCCGCAGCGTGCTGCGCGCCAACGGTCAGGAAAGCGGACAAACCCAGAGCTAGGAGCGAGACCTTGAGAACATTTGCCTTCATGTTTACCTCGTCGAGGATTTTATTGGAATGCGCGGAGAGGTAATCGCATCCGGCCTCGAGTCCAGTAGGCCACGGAGCGGAGAAAATGCCGCGGCTTCGGTGGAGAGTACTCCCCGAATCGGTCACGTTGTACGTCGGTACAGGTGGAGTGATGAACGAAGCGAGTACAGGATTTGGCGCGGATTTGCTGCGGCGCGACGAGAGGGATTAAAACGGGATCAGGACTTGGCTTTCAGAATGAGGCCGTAAAGCGCGAGGCCCATACCGCTAAGGAAAAGCAGCGGAGACAGGTAATTGACTACAGCGGGCTGGATGGCAATGGGAATCTCGAGCGGCTTCGCATAGCCCGCGGCAAAGTAATAGATGACGCCGGCCAGCAACATATAGAGGAGACCGCGGCGGATTTGCTGGCCTCCGCGGCCGGAAGCGCCGGACAGGCGCACTTGCGGCATCTGGGGCTGCATCTCGCGGCAAAAGGGACACTGGTTCATGTGCGCGGCGATTGGTTTCCCGCAGAACGCACACTGCCGCCGTATTTGCATAGCCTGATGTCCTATGGCACTCATGAATTTCCGGGGAGATGGCCCCTCTTTTAGGCTAGACGGAGGGGCGTTCGGGGGCAAGGCGATGTGATGTACATGCCAATAGCGTCCCCAAAAGGAACCTTGGGATGGTTGGCGGGCCGTGCCTTGCTTGTTTGCTAACAGTTGCTCCTTGGTCCAGGGCCCGAAAGAAGCCGAGGTGTGCTAAGAATGGACAAACAGAGAATACATTTGCTTCGCCTTCGTTCACTTTAGGACCAATTCGCTCTTTAGCAAGGGAGAAACGATGAGGTTTATTTTTCAGAAGCAGGCGCAGGCATTGGCTTATCTGGTACTGGGATTCGTTCTAGTGGCCGCCAGCGGAGCCGCGGCCGCGCAAGAGAAGAAGGTGGCGCAAGCCAACGGCGTGGATAACAGCAAAATGGGGGCTTACCGCGCGCTGGCGCAGCATATCTATAGCGACTTCCAAAAAGGTGATCTTGCGGGCGCGGCGGAAATGAGCCGGGTACTCGAACGCTTGTGGGACAAAGCGGAAGACTACGGCGGGGACACGGCGCTGTCGAAGACCAATCGCAAGCTATTTGACGATATCGACAAAGCCATGGACCAGTTCATTTCGCCGATTATGGATGCGAAAGGGAAACCACCGGACGCCGCCAAGGTCAAAGCCGCGTTTAATGCCTATCTCGAAAAATTGAAGATGGCGGACTAGGCGCGCCTAGCATGGATTGAAAACCTTCAAAGTCTTGCGGCCGGATGCAAGAAGGGATCTCCAGCGGGCGAAGTCTGCGATATTTTCTGTGACAAGGGTCGCCCTTGCCCGCGCTGCCTCCACTGCTATCAGCAGATCGCGAAAATGGTGGACAAAGCCAATATCTCCAGAAATCCTTCGGGCACGACGGATCAGGATGCCGGTTTCAATCCACGCCGACGCCGATGGCGACAAGAAATGACCCAGGGCACGGTGAGAGCTGCAAAGTTGATCCAAAGCTCGTTTTTGCCGAAGGTCGCGAGTGCCAGCGTAGAGCTCAGCCGCTACCACGGCTGTCAAGATGGTGCGCTGAAAGATTTGAGCGTCTTCACCCAGCCAAAGGTAATCCTGTCCTCGGCTATACCGAATGTAAATGCCAGTGTCGAAAAGGAGCGGACCGGGCGGAAGACGAATCATCCCTTTTTCGCTGGAGCGCGACCGAAGACGTCTACGGGCCCGCCGAGCTTTCCGAGGTTCCGCAGGGCCTGAAGACCTGCTTCAACGGCCAAGCGTTCGTCGATGACAAGCCGCACGGCCTCAGAATTACTGCGCGACTGAAGCGCCCTGCGAAGCTGCCGAACTTTTCCGGCCTCCAACAAGAGATTTGTTCGCGTTAGTACGCCCCTGCTCACGATGTTCTCCAGTGTGTAGGAACTGCCACAATTATACACAACGTGAATCATGGTCACAAGACGGGGCTATGCTCCTACAATTCGCGGAGGGCTGTGGCTACGGGAAGGCGCGCGGCACGGACGGCAGGAAAGAAGCCGCCGAGGACACCCATCACCAGGGCGAAAATAATGCCACCAGCGAGCAGCCCGGGAGTGATCTTGAAAGCGAAAGCAAGATTCGAAAAGGTCTGAAAATTGATGGTGCTGGTAGTCAAACCGTTTAATCGCAGGACGGCAAGGCATCCGAGGACGCCTCCCACAAAGGAAATCAGCAGGGCTTCCAGAAGAAAAGAGAAGACGACGGCAGGACCGCCAAAACCGAGAGCGCGCATAGTGGCAATTTCTTTCCCGCGATCGGCCACGGCCGAATACATGGTGTTCAGGGCGCCAAACACGGCTCCAATCGCCATAATAGCCGCGACGAAAGTACCAAGAACAGTGATCATGGTCGTCATGACTCGGGATTGCTTGGAGTAGTAGTCGATCTCGCGAGTGACATCCACGTTCAGACGAGGATCGGTGGTAAGCGCATCCTTGAGCTTACCCAAAGCGTCCTGAGAAGTAAGGTGGACCGTAGCGGACTGAAAAAACGTGTCAGGCCGGTCGTAGGCAGCGGTAAGGAGATGCGAGTCGCCCCAAACTTCGGAATCAAAAGAGCTACCGCCGGCATCGAAAACGCCCACCACTTGCCATTCCATTTTGCCGAGCCGGATTTTGTTGCCGAGAGTCAAGCCGGAGTATGTCTTGATGGCGTTCTTCCCCACCACGACCTCGGCAAGGCCCGGCTGAAACATGCGTCCTTGGACAATTTTGGCTTGCTTGCGGATCTCGAACACGTTGGGCGAGACGCCGCGAAGCTCCACATTCGCGTCCGTGCCCGTGGAGATGAGCGGGATAGGCGCCATAAGCACAGCTTCCGGAGTCACCAGAGGGCCATCGGAGCCGCGGGCAATCCCTGGAGCATCCTGAATGATCTTGACGGCGTCGAGCCCGACTCCACTGGTCATCTCCGAGGTGGCACCTGCGCGAACAATCAAGGCGTTGTCGGGAGAGCCGGACGAAACGAGCGTCGCTCTAAAACCGTTGGCAAGAGAAAGCATGGCAACAAAGACTCCCACCGTTCCGGCAATGCCCACAACGGCCACGATGGCGGAAGTCCACCGCGCCCTGACACTGCGAATGTTGTAAACAATGGGAATAGCCATGTCAGACCCTCCGCAACGCGTTCACGACGCGCATGCGCATGGCGCTGATTCCGGGAAGCAGGCCGCTGACGGCGCCCACGAAAAGCGCGAACGCAAGGCCAAACAAGAGCATGGGCTTGGACAAAAGAAGCGGCGGCAACATGCCAGTGAGCGCACCACTGATGCCGGGAATCATCACAAGGGCCAAGCCGAGACCGAGTAAACCGCCAAAGAAAGCAATGGTCACCGACTCCGCGAGAACCAGGAAGAGAACCGAGCGATCCGAGACACCGATAGCTTTCAAGACCCCCAGCTCAGCGGTGCGTTCGCGGACGGAAATGGCCATGGTGTTGCCTGTAACCAGAAGGAGGGTAAAGAAAACCACGCTGCCGATACTCAAGATAAGGAATTCGATGTTGCCGAACTGTTTTGCAAAATAACCAGCGAAAGCGGATTCCGTTTCGGTCTTTGTCTCGTGAGGGGAATTCACAAATTTTTCATCAATGGCTTTGGCAACACGCGTGGCGTCATCCGGGCTATTGAGCTTGACGATGTACCACCCTGCGGTGCTCTTGATGACGCTGGGAACGTTTTCATCAAAATATTTCCACTGGAGCCAGAACTGCCCCTGGTCGCCGTCGGCTTTCTCGGTGTGATAGATGCCGTCGAGGTTGAACTCCCAGACCGCGCCGCCGTAGAGCGTAGTTTTAATGGGGATGCGGTCGCCTACTTTCCAATGGAAGCGTTCGGCGAGCTTGGCGCCGGCGATGGCTCCCTGGCGATCTTTCGCGAAATTATTCCACTGATCGTCAGGAACTCTGAATTCCGGGTACACCTGGCGGTGATTGTCCACATCGATCACAAATTGGGGAAAGAAATTCTTCTCGTCCTGATAGACCCCGCCGAACCAATGATCGTGAGTGACGGCCTTGACGCCGGGAATGGCGGCGATTTTGTCGTCATAGGAAATGGGCATAAGGTTCATCAGGCCAACTCGATCGACGACGACGAGCCGGTCCGCGCCGGCAATTTCGACGCCGCGGTTGAAGGCGCTTCGTACCACGGCCAAAAATGTGAAGAGCACCAGGGCGATTGCGAAAGAGCCGACGGTCAAGATCAGACGAATCTTTTTGCGAAACAGATTTGCGAAGATGAGCCTGCGGAATTTCATGCGGCACCTCCGGCGAGAACGCCTTCGCGACGAGCTTTGCCCTCAACGAGGACGCCCTTCTCAAGATGGAGCGTAGTGTGAGCACGGGCGGCGACGACGGGGTCGTGCGTGACCATCAAAACGGTTTTGCCGAACTTGCCTACGAGTTCTTCGACGAGGGCCATGATTTCGTCGGCGCTTTTGCGGTCGAGGTCGCCGGTGGGCTCGTCGCAAAGGAGGAAGGTCGGGTCGGAAACAATGGCGCGGGCGATGGTTACGCGCTGCTCCTGACCTCCGGAAAGCTGCCGGGGGTAATGGTTCATGCGGTCGGCGAGGCCGACGACGGCGAGCGCAGTCTCGACATGCTTGCGGCGATCTGAGCCGGAAAGTTTGGTCAGCAGCAGAGGCAGCTCGACGTTCTGATACGCGGTGAGAACGGGAATCAGGTTGTACATCTGAAAGATGAAACCGACGTGTCTTGCGCGCCACTGCGTAAGCTTGCTGCCCGACATGTGCGTGATTTCATCGCCATCCACGGTGATGCTGCCTGCGGAAGGCACGTCCAGACCGCCGAGAAGATTGAGCAAGGTGGTCTTGCCGGAGCCGCTGGGGCCCATGAACGCTACAAAGTCGCCCTTGTCCACGTCCAGGTTGAGTCCCTGGAGCACCTGGATTTTTTCGCCGCCGCGGCTGTAGGTTTTGTTCAGGCCGCGGACGCGAATGAGGCTTTGCGAAGTACCGCTCCCATCAACACGGACCATTCTTATCTCCTATTGGCGGATTTCGACCTTATCGCCATCATGCAAACTCTCCGGGCCTTTGACGACGATGGAATCGCCGGGTGCCAGGCCGGCCATTACCGCAACGTCCGTGCCGCGATCGAGGCCGAGGCTCACGGCGCGGCGCTCGACCTTGCCATCGCGAAGCAGGAACACGAAAGAAGCACTAGAATCCGAGCGCACCGCGCTCTTGGGGATGAAAGCGATGGCTTCGGGTCCTTTAGACTTGCCTTTGGCGACAGGTTTTTCTTCCTCAAGAAACGCAACCTTTACTCCCATGTCGGGAAGTATTTTGTCGTCGAGCTTCAAGAAGGAAATGCGCACTTTGACCGTTGCCTTTTGACGATCGGCAGTGGGAATCACGGTGCGTACTTTCGCGTCATAGGGATCGTTGGGGAATGCATCCAGCGTCGCCTTTACGACCTGCCCTTCCTTCACCCTCGCGATATACGATTCGTTGACGTCGACTTCGATTTCGTTGGACTTCATGTCCACGATGGTGGCAATGCCGGTGCGCGTGAATCCCCCACCCGCAGAGTTGGGTGATACCATCTCGCCGACTTGTGCGTCTTTGGAAACCACGATTCCCGGGAAAGGCGCGCGAATGGTGCAGTTGTCCACGGCTTGCTGAGCCACAGCGATACGTGACTGCGCGGCGGCCACTTGTTCTTTGGTAAGCGCGATTTTGGCGCGGAGGCTGTCGACTGCCGTGCGGGCATTGTCGAGAGCTTCTTGCGTTTGGATGCCGGAATCCCGCAACTCTTGGGCGCGCTTCAGCTGGATTTCGGCGTTGCGAAGCTGAACCTCAAAATCCTGAATGGCCGCTTGCGAGGCGTCACGGTCTGCCTTCGCGGAATCGAGCGCCCGCCGGTAATCGGAATCATCGAGCGTGGAAAGAAGCTGTCCCTCTTTGACGCGGGTGCCTTCGTCAAAGTAGACGGCGGTGACGCGTCCGGTGATTTTTGCAGCGATCGTAGCGCGGCGGCGAGGCGTAATGTAACCGCTGGCGTTCAATGCGGTCTGAGGGCCCTCGCTACTGGGCTTGGCGGCCGTGGCAACCTCCACGACAGGCTTTTGACTGCGAAGAGCAAAGGCCGTGGCAACAATGGCGCCAAAGATAATCACGGGAATCGAAGCGTACATGATGCGCCTGCCCATGCCAGACTTAGCGCGCTGGCCATCGTGAATACGCAGCGATCCGAGATCGTGTTTTGCCGAATCTGCAGGCATTGCCAAGGACTCTCCGTAGTTGCTCAAGGCGGTGCTCCGTTTAGTTTTACGAATGGCGTGGGGCTAAAGTAACAGATGCATTCCGCCTGTTTTTGGACACATGCATTCTAGCGCGGAAAAAATCGTTTTTTTTTAGCCTGTACCAACGCGGCGTACTGACGAGGAAAGGCCAGAACGCCAATGAAATGCTACGGAGCGGCACAGCCATTGTACGCGATTGCACGGATTTTGATGAGTGGAAGATGAGAGGAATCCGGGACGAGACCTTGAGCCCGGTAGGACTGTGGATTGCATAAATATAGCCACGACTCAAGCCCCGCCGCCCGAGTAGAGTGGTTCCGCGTCAAACATTCGTTTGGCAATCGTTCCCGATGTTCAAATTCGACTTTGTTTTAACTGAAGAGTAACCAAGCCCTCCCCGTCCCTTAGAACCCGCCGTGTGCCAAATTGGGGCGGCTTTTCAAGCTAGAATCGGCCATCTCCTTACGATCTCCAATTTCCGGAATGAAACACTCGTAAGCTATAGATACTACAGGCCTTGCCTTGGAACACGAGTTCCAATTGGGGTCAGGAATGGAGTATCTATTGCACCAATATCGGCATGGTGGTATGTCCCAAAACTCCTCTTTTCGGCGCGCGCGGCTTTTTGCCCCCAAGAGCGAAGGTGCGTGGGCTCTGGCTGATTATCCTGATTGTTAGTGCGCTGACTGGCGTTCCTGCTTCGCATGCACAGAGCCAGGCTCCTGACTGGCAAGCGCAGGTGCGGAAGTATGCGGAGGCTAAAGACTGGGACTCCGCGATACGCGTAGTGGAGCAAGAGATTGCGCGCGCTCCGCAGGACATGGACGTGCGGGCGTGGCGCGCGCGCGTACTGGCATGGGCTGGAAAACTTCCCGAGGCTGAGAAGGAGTATCTCGAAATCCTGAAAGTCTCGCGGACGGATCCGGACAACTGGATGGGGCTCGCAAGCGTTTACCTGCGCGAAGGAAAGCTTTCTGAGGCACAGCGGGCTATCAGCACGGCAGAGGAGCTGGATCCGAAACGGCCGGACATTCACGCAGCCCGCGCGCGGATTTTGCGAGCGGAAGGCCAGCAAAAAGAAGCGCAATCAGAGTTTCAGTATGCGTTGCATTTGGACCCGGGAAGCACGGAAGCTCACGAAGGCCTGGTTTCCGTTCGCCACGGAGCGGAGCACGAACTGCGAATCGGCCAGGACAACGACCTCCTCAGTTACTCAGCGGGTTTTCACGATGAATGGATGAGCGTTGTTTCGCAGTGGACTTCGCACTGGACCACAAGCATGGCGGGAGATTTTTATCAGCGCTCTGGAGTGGAAGCCGGAAAGTTTGCCGGGAGCATCACGCGGCGTCAGTCGAAATGGGGCGCACTTACCGTGGGCGGCGCCGTTGGCCACGACAACGCGGTGATTCCCAAGAGTGAAACTTTCTTCGACCTCGATCGCGGGTGGAAAACCGGCGAAGGCGGTTTGGTGCGCGGAGTGGAATTCAGCTATGCGCAGCACTGGTATTGGTATCAGTCGGCGCGAATCCTCTCTTTGACCGGAACGACGCTCGTTTATTTTCCGCAAAACTGGACCTTCACGCTCGGTACCACCGGTTCGCGAAGCGCGTTTTCGGGAACGAATGCGGAATGGCGGCCCTCGGGAGTCGCACGCCTCGGATTTCCGCTCGCACGGTGGGGCGACAGAAGGCTTTCTGGAAATGTTTCTTTCGCCGCAGGCACAGAAGATTTCGCGATTGTGGATCAAATCGGCAGTTTTGCTTCACAAACCTACGGCGGCGGATTGCGGCTGCAAATTACCGACAAGCAGGACTTGACGGGATTCGCCGGCTATCAAAGGCGCACACAAAACCGTACGGACACGAGTTTCGGATTGAGCTATGGGATCCATTTTTAGAAAACTCTGGAGGCTGGGCCCGGCCGCGTTTGTCTTCAAGGCCATCATTGCCGCCATCGTGGCGGATGGGCTGCTCCTCGCGTTTATCTTTATTCGCCGGACTTACCGCAAACGGTTTTTTGCCAAGCGCGACAAACGCGTCTTCGAATTGCGGCAGCAATGGGACGCGCTCATTTCCGGAAGAATGTCTTATGACCGGTGGCGGAAAAAACCCTTTGACAGGCGCATCGTCGAAGCCATGGCGCTGGACGCATTCGAAGCAGCGGGGCCGGCGGAATCCGCGCGCCTGCTGAAATTCATGCGCGTCAGCGGGCTTATCGAAAAACGCATTTTCGAGGCGCAACACTTAAAGGGATGGCGGCGTATGCGGGCGCTGGTGGCGTTGGGCAGAACGCGCGCGCCGGAAGGTGTACCCGCACTTGCCGAAGCGTTGCGCGACCGACATCTCGAAATACGGCTTGCGGCCCTGCGGGGGCTGGGTCGTACGGCTTGTCCCCAAGCGGCAGAAGAAATATTGGCATGGATCGGCGAATCAGGATTAACCGTGCCGGCCTTGCCGCTGCAAAGCGCGCTCATTCAATGTTGCGCGGAACGTCCGCAGCTGCTTCTGCCTTACGTAAAGCAGGCGGAAGGGCCGTTGCGGGAGATTTTGGGGAGGGTGCTGGGTGAAGTCGCGACTCCCGCGCTGGGATTGGAGTTGTTGCAGTTCGTAGGCGACGAACGCGAAGAACTGCGAGCCGCCGCAGCGCGCGCGATGTCGCATAGTGCGGATGCAGGCGTGGCGTTCGACGCGCTTAGTGAATTAGCGGAAGACAGCACCTGGTTTGTGCGGCTACGCGCGATCATTGGGATAGGGAACCTGGCCGATCCACGGGCGATTCCCACGTTGCTGAAAGGCCTGACCGATTCGAACCGCCTGGTGCGATTGAGGGCGGCGGAAGCGCTGGTGCAATTCAGGGCGGTTATGGTCGCGATCTTTCAGCAAGTGATTCAACTGCAAGATCGCTACGGTTTGCACGCGTATCTCACTGCCATTGAGAATGCCGACTTACGCGAAAGGCTCGAATCGCAACTGCAAAACAGCACAATCGGCAAAGAGGAAACGCGGCGCTTGCAGGATGTGTTGCGGACAGGCTCGCTGCCTCCAGAGGAGCCGGCTCCCCAGGAAGCAGTGGCGAGTCAGCCAGAGTCGCGGCTATGACTCGTCTGCTCGAGATCTCGAATCAGACGCTCTTCTGGTATTACCTGGCTTCGAATCTCGCGTACCTGACAATGTTAATCATCGCCCTGAGAACGAGCGCGATGCACCAGCGCAGGCTCGAAAGCCATCGCCTGAGTTGGTTCAAAGATACGCCGATGACCCCGCCGATCACGATCATCGTGCCCGCACACAACGAAGAAGCCTCGATTAGAGTGAGCATCAGCAACCTGCTGGCGCTGGACTACCCCGAATTAGAAATCATTGTGGTCAACGATGGATCCAGAGACCGCACACTGGAGGAATTGCGCGATGAGTTTCGGCTGCGGGCCGTGCGGATGGTATACGTTGCGGAGGTCAAGACCGCGGCGGTTCGCGGCTTGTACCGAAGCGACGTCGACTCGCGGCTTCTGGTCGTGGACAAGGATGCGGGCGGCAGCAAAGCCGACGCTGTTAACGCCGGGTTGAACGCTGCGACTTCACCGTACGTCTGCATCGTCGATTCAGATTCTGTGCTCGAGCGCGACGCGTTACTTCGCATCATGGTGCCCATTCTTGAGGATCCCAAGCGCGTCGTGGCCGTCGGGGGAATCATCCGAGTATTAAATGGCTCAGAAATCACGAACGGGCAATTGCGGCGTGTGCGCCTGCCTCGCAAGAGCATCGAAGCCATCCAAGTGATCGAATACCTGAGAGCGTTTTTGATTGGCCGCGAGGCTTGGGCGCAAGGAAACATGCTCACGATCATTTCCGGCGCGTTCGGCGTGTTTCGCACAGATCTGGTGCGCGCCGTCGGCGGTTACCGGGCAAGCTCGATCGGAGAAGACATGGACGTTGTGGCGCGCATGCACCGCCACTTGCGTGAAAAAAAAGCCGACTACCAAATTCGCTTTGTGCCCGACCCCATGTGCTGGACGGAAGTGCCTTCGGACTTCCGTTCTCTTGCAAGGCAGCGTGCGCGCTGGCAGAAAGGCTTGCTGGACGTGCTGTGGCCCAACCGCGACATGCTCTTTCGACCGCGTTACGGCAGAATCGGCTGCTTTGCGCTTCCTTATTTGTGGCTGTTTGAATTGTTCGCGCCGATCATGGAGGTTGTTGGAATCACAACCATCCTTCTTGCCGCTTTTCTTGGAGTTCTCAGCCGGGAATTCTTTCTGCAATTCATGATCTTTGGATACGCCTTTGCCACCGTAATTTCCATCGGCTCCGTGTTGCAGGAGGAAGTCACATACAAGCGTTACAACGACTGGAAAGACGTGGTCCGGCTCGTGAGCTACTGCTTCCTGGAACATTTTCCGTACCGGCAATTCAACATGATCTGGCGCCTGCAGGGCCTTTGGCAGTACTTGCGCGGCGACCGTGAGTGGAAGCCGCTGAAGCGCAAGGGTCTGGCCTCCGCAAAGGTGCAATAGCCTCCGGGAAAAATGTTTACTTGACACTTGGGACGCTGCGTTTTATGAAGGAGGCTCCGCAGGCCCAATTCCCTACCTAAACTTCCTGCGGACGGGGGCCTCCGATGAACCCTACCCGCCGGGATTTTCTCAAGCTCACGACCGTTGGCGGAGCTGCGGCTGCGATGTTTGGCTTCGATTTGAAGCCGGCGTACGCGCAGTTGCGCACGCTGAAGATTGCGCGAGCGAATGAAACACGTTCGACATGTCCATATTGCTCAGTGAGCTGCGGGGTCATCATTTATACGATTGGCGACCGCGCGAAGAATGTCACGCCGCAGGTGGTGCATGTCGAGGGCGATCCGGACCATCCCATCAATCGCGGCACGCTGTGCCCCAAGGGAGCATCGCTTGAGCAGGACATTTTGAACGAACGGCGTTTGTTGAAGCCGCAAGTCCGGCGCCCCGGTGGGACCGATTGGGAAGATATTTCGTGGGACGATGCCATCGGCGAAATCGCGCAGAAGGTGAAGAAAACCCGCGATGACACGTTTATCGAGAAAGATGCGGCGGGCCACACCGTCAACCGCCTCGAATCCATTGCCTGGAGCGGCGGCTGCACCGACACCAATGAATTCAACTACCTGGTCGTCAAGACCATGCGCTCGCTGGGGGTCGTGCACTTAGAAAACCAGGCCAGGGTTTGACACGGCCCCACGGTCTCAAGTTTGGGACCAACGTTCGGCCGGGGCGCAATGACCAATGGATGGGTGGACATCAAGAACACCGACATGATGTTGATCATGGGCGGGAACCCTGCGGAGAACCATCCGTGCGGGTTTAAGTGGCCTGTGGAGGCCAAGCGCACGCGCAACGCCAAGATGATTGTGGTGGATCCGCGCTTCACGCGCACGGCTTCGGTTGCCGATTTGTTCTGCCAGATTCGCGCAGGATCGGATATTGCTTTTCTTGGCGGCCTGATTCATTACGCCATCGAAAACAACCGCATCGCCAAAGACTATCTGCTCAACTACACGAACGCGGCATTTGTTATCAAGGACGGTTTCAAGCTGCCT
>Ga0209166_10000772_pt1 | contig 30782 bp, 33 predicted proteins | sample Coa_R1_3_FD_187151 | JGI IMG/M metagenome (GOLD analysis project Ga0209166, IMG submission 187151) | Surface soil microbial communities from Centralia Pennsylvania, which are recovering from an underground coalmine fire - Coalmine... | ecosystem: Environmental > Terrestrial > Soil >...
CATCGGCACAGGCAGCCCGTTCCCGCCGCTCACCTGGAACGGCCGAACCTCGAAGGTCAACCAGACCAACAATTCCTACATTTTCCCGGGCATCGGCCTGGGTGTGCTGGCCGCGGGTGCCAGGCGCATCACCGACGCGATGTTCATGGTCGCCGGCAAGAAGGTGGCCGAACTGTCGCCGACCGTCACCGACAAGGACGGGCAGCTGCTGCCGCCGGTGACCGAGCTGCGTTCGGTCGCGATCGCGGTCGCCCGGGTCGTGGCGCGCCAGGCCCAGGCCGACGGTGTCGCGGACCCATGCGACGCGGCGACGCTCGATGCACGCATCGCCGCCCGAGTGTGGGAGCCCGAATACCGGCCCTATCGAAAGGACTGAGATCATGAGAACAGCCACCGACCGCCACGCTCGCGCCGATCAGGTCATCGATCTCGTGCGCACCAATCTCTGGCGCTGATCCGGGTGCTGCCGCCATGACGAACACCTCGGAGCCGCCCGTTGCCGGCAAGAGCATGCGGGTGATCGCCTATGTCGCCCGCTGTTCGGGTTCGGCGACGGCGGCCTACGAGCTGGCGCTGCTGCTGGGGCTGCCCGAGGCGCTCTGGGCGGCCATGTCGGCGCTGATCGTCTCGCAGGAGCGATTGCACGAGACGCGCTCGTCGTTGACCGGGCGGATCCTCGGCACCCTCGTCGGCATGGCCGTGACGATCGCGGTGAACGAGGTGGCGACGCGGATGGCGGTGCCCACCGCCGTGCAGATGGGGCTCGCCGTGGCGATCGCGGCGCTCGTCGCACGCGAATTCCCGAAGCTGCGGGTCGTCATGTGGACCTGCCCGATTATCCTGCTGACGACGCAGCCTGCCGGCTCGATCCTTGTTGCCGCGTTCCGGCGCGGCAGCGAGGTGATCCTCGGCGCCCTGGTTGGCTGGGCCTTCCATTGGGCCGCCGAAATCATCGTCGATGCCCTCGCCGGTACCGGGCAGTCCCTGCACCGTCACCGGACCGTATACCATGCACGCCGGCGGGCCCTGAAGCCCGCCCCGTCGCAGACCGAGGGAGGAGCCCGATGACAGGTCCCGAGCCGATGGCACCTCAGACGGGGCACCTCACGCGCTCAAGAGCGATCGAGACCATCGCGCTGGCGGCGGCGCGGCTGCTCGACGATGGGCAGACCACCGAACGGACGGTCGTCGCCACGGAATGGCTCGGCCGCGTCCTTGACCTCCCCGTCCGGGTGTTGCCGCGCTGGGACGAGCTTACCGTCCATGTCGAGGGTACGCCGTTCGCCGATGTCGTGCCGGCAGCGCCGCTCGGGGTCCACATGGGCCGCGTTCTGGCCACGATGACCATCATCGACCAGGTCTGCGGCGGCACGCTGCCGATGGAGGCAGCAGGCCCAGCCTTGGCAGCCGTGGCGCGGCTGCCGCCGGCCTCGACGCCGCGCTTCGTCCTGTTTGCCGCGATCGGTGCCGTGTCGCTGGGCGTGATCTTCGGTGCGCTCGATGCGGCCAGCCTGGCACTGATTGCGCTCAGTACCGTATGCGGCGCGCTGCTTCGCCGCTTCCTGGCGGCCCGGGTGGGCAATCCCTTCGCCCAGCCGCTTTGTGCTGCCATCATTGCCGGCCTCGTCGGTGCCGCCGCGGTCCGGTTCGACCTGTCGGACGCGCAAGGCCTGATCGCGATCTGCCCATGCATGGTGTTGGTCCCCGGGCCGCACATTCTGAACGGCGCGATCGACCTGGCGCGCACGCGCGTGGCCCTCGGCATCGCCCGGCTCGGTTATGCCGGCCTGACCGTGCTCATGATCTGCACGGGCCTGCTGCTCGGCCTCGCCGCCGGCGGCGCGACCCTTCCCGCGGCTGCGCCGTCCGTGCCCGTGCCCCTCGGCGCCGATGTGATCGCGGCAGGATGCGCAGTGGCCGCCTTCGGCACCTTCTTCTCGATGCCGTGGCGTCTGCTGCCGGTGCCGATCGCCGTCGGCATGCTGGCGCATGCGGCACGCTGGGCGCTGATCTCGCTCGCCGGCGCGCATGTCGCCGTCGGCGCGCTCGGCGCCTGCTTGCTTGCCGGCATCATCATCACGCCGGTCGCCGATCGTCTGCACCTGCCGTTTGCGGCGCTCGGCTTTTCCGCCGTCGTCTCGATGATGCCCGGGCTCTTCCTGTTCCGTGCCGCAAGCGCCCTCGTCAGCGTGGTGTCGATCGGCGATCGTGCACCGCTGGGCCTGCTCGAGAGCGCGGTCACGAACGGCACGACGGCGTTCCTCATCACCTTGGCCATGACCTTCGGGCTGATCCTGCCGCGCCTGATGTTCGGGCGAACGCCCACTTAAGCCTCTCGGATATGTCCGGCAAATTGCCGGATCATCCAGCTGCCCGCGGGGCCCGGCAGCGTGTCGGTCCGGTAGATCGCTTGCAGCGGGTAGCGCGCGCTGCGCAGCTCAGGAATATCGAGACGTACCAGCCTGCCGGCCGCAATGTCCGCCCGCACGCTCGGCTCCGGCATGTGTCCCCAGCCCATGCCGGCCAGAAGCAGGGCGTGCTTGGCGCCGTGGTCGGCGAGCCGCCAATCGTCGCTGGCGTACACCCCGGTGTCCGGTCCTTCGAGGAAGGTCGACCGGACGGTAAGCACTAATTGCCGATGTCGGCGCGCCACACCCGGTGGATGCGGACCGCCGCGGGCCAAGGGATGGCGCGGACTGGCTACCGGGATCAGTTCGACCTCGCCGACCTGCACGCGCTCGAGGCCGGCCTCGCTGGTATGCAGCATGCCGCCGATGCCGATGCTGGCGATGCCGCTTTGCACCAGCTGCGCGACGGCCCCCAATGCCTCGACATGCAGGCGCAGCTTGACCGTGGGATAGGTCGCCTCGAAGGCCTGCAGCACCTCCACCAACCGTTCCGCCGGCATGAGGACGTCGACGACGAGGCTGAGTTCCGGCTCCAGCCCGCCGAGCAGTCCCTTGACGCTCGCCCGCAGGTCATCGACCCCGGCAGAGACCGCTCGGGCCTTGCCCAGCACGATCTTGCCCGCATCGGTGAGCGTCGGCTTGCGGGTTCGTGCGCGGTCGAAGAGGGCGATGCCGAGCTGCGTCTCGAGATTTGCGATCGTGTAGGCGATCGCCGACGTTGCCCGGCCCAGGCGCCGCCCGGCGGCGGCGAAGCTGCCGGCCTCGACCACCGCGGCGAAGACTCTCAACTGGTCGACTGTCGGCGTTCCAGGGCTCTGCATTACAAGAATCTTGTACGCTATATCCGGAAGTTTGCCAGTTTTTTTGGAAACTTGAAAGCCCTACGTTCCCTCAGCCGGACGATGGCGGGATCGCCGGACACCACGCCCGACCCGTCCGCCCGATTTCCTCTCTCTGTTTGGGGTCAGTTCCCATGAGCGCGCTCGCCACCGATCGGAAACCGAACCGCCAGATCGTTTACCGGGACCGCGGCACCACGCACGGTCCGATAACCCGCCTGATGAGCCCCGGCGATCTGGGCCGGTTGCTCAAGCCGTTTGTGTTCCTCGACCTCTTCGACATCCCGGCCGTGTCACCGCCCATCGGGCTGCACCCGCATTCGGGCATCGCGACCTTGACCTATGTCGCCGAAGGCAGCGTCGCCTATGAGGACACCACCGGCGCGACCGGCCTGCTTCGTGCCGGCGGCGTCGAATGGATGCGGGCCGGGGGCGGTGTCTGGCATGGCGGCGGTGTCGGCCCGGATCCGCGGACGCGCGGCTTCCAACTGTGGATCGCCCTGCCGCCCGAACTCGAGCTTGGCACGCCCGTCAGCCTGTACCAGGCGGCCGAAGACATCCCGCAGGCCGGCCCGGCCCGGGTTCTGCTGGGGCGTCATGACGGCAAGGCAAACGCGATCGAGGCGCCGTCCGACATCACCTATCTGGCGGTCAGCCTGTCGGCCGGCGAGCGCTGGACCTTCGAGCCGCCCGTCGGTCACGACGTCTTGTGGATCGCCGTCGGCAAGGGCGCCCTCGACGCCGGCGAGCGCCTGAAGGAAGGCGAGATCGTTGTCTTTGCGCCGGGTAGCGAGGCCGTCACGTTCGAGGCCGTCGGCCCGACGGAGTTCGTCCTCGGCTCGGCCGTGCCACACAACCACCCACTCGTGCTCGGCTATTATTCCGTCCACACCAGCGCCGAGGCCCTCCACGCCGGAGAGGCGCAAATTCGAAGAATCCAGCATCGCCTGACGGCCGAGGGGCGCCTGTAAGCCCTTCCCGAGGCAAATGTCCGCGGGGACAGTCGAACGAGCGTCCGCTTTTCGGATTTTCGTCGATGCCGGCCGGTCCTTTGTCGACGCGGCCGGCGCTTGTGGAAGGCCGGCCGCACTCCGTCGAAGCGAAGAAGACGCGGCCCGGCCAGCATCCTACGGTCTTGATTACGGACTGAAGCGCCGAGCGGCCCTGAGGGGAAATGAACGCCCCCGCAGCACCACCGCCGCTTTCGCCCGGATCAACCGTCGGAGGATGTCATGCCTGCTCATCTGACTTACGGCTTCTACGCCTATTTCGTGAAATTCGTCGCGGCCACGGCGGCAATGCTGATCACGGCCGTCCTGTTCACGGGCGGCGGCGCTTGATACCGGGCCGACCGACTAACGCTCGACCATGGTGCGGGCATTCTGCAGATAGGTCCGGCCAACGCGCAGCACGCGCCCGTCCCTCAGCTCTGCCTGCCATCCTCCTTCGCCGTCCCGCTTGAAGCCTGCGATCCGCTCGCGCCGCACGATGGTCGAACGGTGCAGCCGCACGAACTCCGCGGGGTCGAGCCGCCGCTCGAGCTCGCCGATCGTCTGGTGCAGCAGGTACGAGCGCTGGCCGATATGAAGGCGCATATAGTCGCGCTCGGCCTCGATCAGGTCGATGTCGGCGGCCAGCACGCGGATGATCTCGGAGCGATACGGTACCCAGAATTCCCGTGCCCAGGGCGAGGGCGGCAGGCGGGGCGGCGCCGCGCCCGCATCGGTCCGACGCTCGAGCTGAGTGCGTACGCGCGCAATGGCCCGCTCGAGCCGACCGAGTTCGACCGGCTTCAGCAGATAATCGACCGCCGCCACATCGAAGGCATCGATGGCGAAGTGATCGAAGGCGGTGACGAAGATGACGGCGCCGCGCGCGCCGGCGCTGTCCAGCGCACGGGCGACGGCAAGCCCGTTCAGCCCGGGCATGGCGATATCCAGCAACAGCAGATCGGGCGAGAGCGCCTCGGCGAGGCGGAGTGCCGCGGGGCCATCCAGGGCCGTGCCGATCAGATGCAGTTCCGGCAGGCGCGCGCACAGGATCTGCAGCCGCTCGATGGCGAGCGGCTCGTCATCGGCGATCAGCGTCCGGAGCACGCGCCCTCCGGTCATGCGTGGCTCAGCGGCAGCACGAGATCGACCCGGAAGCCGCCTCCGGGCCGCGCGCCATAGTGGCACTCGGCAGCGCCGTCGAAGCGGGCGGCGAGACGGTCGCAGACATTGCGCAACCCCACGCCGTGGCCGTTGACCTGAACGGCGGCAGGGTCGTCGGCCGTGCCGCCGTCATCCTCGACGGTGAGATGCAGGCGGTCGCCCTCGCCATGGGCGCGGATCGCGACGGTGACGGGGCGGCTGGTCCGGCTGACGCCGTGCTTGATCGCGTTCTCGACCAGCGGCTGCAGGATCAGACCCGGCACCGAGGCGTCCGCCGCCTCCGGCGCGATCTCGAAGCGGGCGAGCAGCCGGTCCGGGAAGCGCACCTGCTCGATGTCGAGATAGAGCTGCTGCATGCGGATCTCCTCGGACAGCGGCACATCCGCGGCCGCATCGGCGGTCAGGCTCGCCCGGAAGAAGGCAGCGAGGTTGGTGATCATCTGCTCGGCCGCCTCTGTGCGCCCGCGCAGCACGAGGGTCGAGAGCGAGTTCAGCGTATTGAACAGGAAATGCGGGTTGATCTGGTAGCGCAGCGCCCTGAGCTGTGCCGTCTGCGCCTCGCTGCGATAGCGTGCGGCGCGGCGCTCGGCCTGGCGGACGCGGGCCGCGTAGATCATCGCCACATGCAGTACCGCCCAGGCGGCGACGAAGAAGTACCAGCTCACGGCGGAATCCAAGATGGCGGGCCATGGTCCGGAGAATTTCTCGGGATCCTTGGCGATCTCCTGGAGCACCATCTCCGAGGGGCGCACGACGTAGAAGGCGACGTAATTGACTGCGGCATAGGCGATCGCGACCGGGGCCGAGGCGAGGAACCCGACCGTGACCAGGATCGGCATCGGCCGGTGCGCGAAGCGGCGCATCACCTGATAGAGGAGGAAGGTGAAGCCGATGCCGAAGAGGGTGACCGCCGAGCGCCGTTCTATCGCGGAGAGCTGGTCCGGCGCCCGTTCGATCAGCCAGCGCAGCGTGTTCAGCGTGAAATAGAAACCCCAGAAGCCGAGGATCGACAGGAGCGAAGATCGGCGGTCGAGTTGGGCATCGGATGCACTGTTCTCCATGCCTCCTTTATAGCGCACTTAAGGCGCTTCCGGGCAGCATGCTGGTCGAAACCGGCCGCGGGTTGGTCGAAACTTTGGAGCGATCGTAAATGGGCGCGCGGCTCACGCCAGCGGCTTGAAGTCGTAGGAAATCCGGCCGGCGGGGAGATAGAACAGCGCGATCAGCGCGCCGCCCCGCACCTCGGGGAAATGCCGGCTGCCCGGATCGGGCGCCGTCCAGCCGGCGCCCTGCCAGCCCTGCAGTCCCTTGAGCTCCGCTCCCTCGTCGAGGGGCACCACGACGTTGATCTCGCCATAGGGATGGCCGTGGTAGTCGCCCTTGAGGATCTCGTCGTCATCGACGAAGGAGCAGGCATTCCGGCTGTTCATGTAGACGGCCGTGATACTGAAATGAAAGGTCTCGGGCACCGGTGTCAGGATCCGGCTGCGGCGATAGTGCGGACCGCTGATCTCCTGATTGGCGGCCCAGCCTTCGGCCACACCCAATTTGATCAACCGGGCGAGGTCTTTGTAGAGCGCACTCTCCGTGCCGTATTTCGTGTTGAGCCACCGCTCCATTTCGGCGCCCGGCGTCATGTCCTTGACCTCCTGGAGAAATGGAACACTGCGGTCGATCAGCGCTTGGCGGCTATCCATCATTTGTTGCTCCCAATGGGATTTCGCGGTCCTCGAGACATCGGATGTTCGCCCTCCGGATGGAAACGAAAGTTCGACAAGGTTAAAATGAATGTTCTTCATGAGGGACGTAACATGGTGAACATCACGACGCTCGACCTGAATCTGATCCGGGTGTTCGACGCCCTGATGGAGGATCGCAGCGTGCGGCGCGCCGGGCTGCGTCTGGGCGTGACCCAATCGGCGGTCAGCCACGCCTTGAACCGTCTGCGCTATCATTTGAATGACGAGGTCTTCGTCCGGACGCGCACGGGGATGATCCCGACCGCCCGGGCCGTGGCGATCGCCGGCCCCTTGCGCGACGCCATGCGCGGGATCGAGCAGGCGCTCGGCGGCGACCGTTTCGACCCCACGTCGGCAAGGCGCCGCTTCGTGCTCGCGGCGAACGACATGATGGCCGCCACGGTCGGGGCGCGGGTGATGAAACACTTGGCCGCCCTGGCGCCCGGTATCGACCTGGTGATCCGGCCGGTTACGCGCCTCGACCTGGCGGAACAGCTCGACATGGGGCTGATCGACCTGGCGCTCGGCGTCTTCGCCGACGTGCCGGCCCGCTTCACATCAGAAGCAGCCCTATCGCTGAACGACGTGGCGGCGTGCCGCGCCGGCCATCCGGCGGCGCGCGAATTGACGGTGCAGACGCTCGGCCGGTTCCCCCTCGCCGCCGTGTCGCTCGGCGGTTCGGAGGCTGGCGCGATCGACGGCTATATCCTGGAGCGCGGCCTGGCGCGCCAATCCGAGGCGTTCGACCGCATAGGGCTGGAGGCCGCGCTCGCCCGGGCCGGCGCGGCGCCCCGCTTCGCCCTGCTGACGCCGCATTTCATGGCCCTGCCGGCCATGCTCGCCGAGAGCGACCTGATCGCCCTTGTTCCAGGTCTGCTCGGCCCCATCTTCCGGGCCGCCGGTATCGCCGTCAGCCCTCTGCCTTACGCGACCAAGCCCGCGGTGGCCCGGCTCGTCTGGCATCGGCGCGTGACGGCGGATGCCGGTCATGCGTGGTTTCGCGCCCTGCTCACGCGGAGCGCGGCCGAGGCGGAATGAGGCTGCGCCGATCGCACCGGCGGATTAGCCGCCCCGCTCCGCTGGCGTCACAAGACGCGCTTGAACATCGGTGTCGACTCCGAGATCAGCAACTCCTCTTCGGTCATTTCCGACGGGATGTCGGTGAAGAGCGGCGTCGTGAGATAGCGCTCGCCGGTGTCGGGCAGCATGCACAGGATGGTCGCACCGCTTGCCGCCTCTGCCGCGATGCGCAGACCACCGGCGACGGTGGCGCCCGCGGTGATCCCCACGAAAATGCCTTCCTTGGTGGCAAGGTCCTGGCTGCAACGGATGGCCTCGGCGGCTGAGATCGCCAGGATGCCGTCTATGACGTTCATGTCGACGGCATCGGCCGTCAGCTTGGGGATGAAATCCGGCGTCCAGCCCTGCATCGGGTGGGGCTTGAAGGCGGGATGGCCGGCCGGCAGCAGGATATCGGCGCTGCTTGGCTGGGCCAGGCCGCTGCCGAGCAGCGGTGCGTCCACGGGCTCGCACACGATAATCTTCGTTTCCGGCCGCTCCTTCGCCAGCACCCTTGCCACGCCCTTGAGCGTGCCGCCCGTGCCGTAGCCGGTGACCCAGTAGTCGAGCGGTTGGTCCTTGAAATCCTCGACGATTTCCCGCGCCGTCGTGCGCGAATGCATGTCGGGATTGGCCTCATTGTCGAATTGGCGGGTCAAGAACCAGCCGTGGGTCCTGGCGAGCTCGACGGCCTTGGCCACCATGCCGGTTCCGCGCTCGGCCGCCGGCGTCAAGACGACCTTGGCGCCGAGGAAACGCATCAGTTTGCGCCGCTCGACACTGAAGCTCTCGGCCATGGTCACGACGAGAGGATAGCCCTTCTGGGCGCAGACCATGGCCAGCCCGATGCCGGTATTGCCACTGGTCGCCTCGATGACCGTTTGCCCCGGCTTAAGCTCGCCGGAGCGTTCGGCGGCCTCGATCACGCCGAGCGCCAGGCGATCCTTGACCGACCCCATCGGGTTGAAGGCCTCGATCTTGACGAAGAAGTTGATGCCCGGCGGGGCCAGCCGGTTGATCCGGACGACGGGAGTGCGGCCAACCGTCTCGAGGATGTTCTGATATTTCGCCAATGATTGTCTCCTCAACAGAAGCGTCGGAGAAGAAGGGGCACGCCCCAGGACGAAAATCTCTCCTGCGGAAGATCCGACCTGTTCCGAGGATCAGGCATCCGGTGAAAGCACGATGATTGCGAGGCGGCGCCGTGCCCGTCAACTCGCCATCCTGCGCTCGGCGATGAAGAAGTGAAATGGATCGAGTGTGGTCTTCAGGCCGATCCGCCTCACGCATCCCGCAACAGCACGTCGCGCGCCATATTGATCTTGCTCGCCAGGTAATTGCTGCCGCCGAGATCAGGATGAAGCTTCATCATCAGCCGACGGTGCGCCTCATGGATTTGCGCCGCGTCGGCACCGGGCTCGAGCCCGAGCACCTGCCACGCCTCCTCGCGGGCCATGACGCCGCCGGCCGGCCCCGCCTGCCGGTCGCCCTGGCCGCTATCGGCGGACCGATCGCGCCAGCCCGGATGCGTGCGGTCGAGATAGGTCTCGACCAAGCGCGCCGACTGGGGATCGGCGGCCTCGCACTCGGCGAGCAGCACGGTCAGCTGGTCGCGGCCAAGCTGGTCGAGCTGCGCGCCCGCAAACTGGCCCGAACGCACGACGCCGCTGAGCGCGCCGGTCGATCGGTCGAGCGTCATGCTGAGCCACGCCGTCTCGATGGTCGAGCTGTCCTGGTTGTGCGGCATGCCCTTTAGCCAATCGCGCAGGCGGTCGAACCCGGTGAAACCGCGCGCCGACCAGCCCCGCAGCAGGATCAGGATCATGGCACCCAGCGGCAGGTCGAGCATGGCCAGCCCCCTGACCGCCAGGAACAGCCCGAACAGCCCGAGGACCACGACGAATGTGTAGCGAAGCACTCGTGCCAAGACCTTGGGGTCGGTCGTCAGCAGGAACCAGCCCGCCCCGAAGACCGCGACGAGGACGAAGGCGATCACGAGATAGGGCATTCGTCGCCGTCTCGGCTATCGGAGCTGCCGGGTCAGACGGAGCACTTCGCCGCCCGCGTGGCTGGCATAGTCTGCCAGCGCCTTTCGCCCGCCTGCGGCATAGACGGCAACGGCCGTGAGCAGGTCGCGCAAGGCCCGGGCGCTGGCCGCATCGAAACTCATGTAGGCGCCGTTGGTGAGCTGCGCGATCTGCTGGTAGGCGCGCCGCGCGACGGGCTCGTCCCCCTCCTGAAACACGAATGCCGGAACACCGAGCAGGCCAAGCTTGCCGGCGAGTCCCGCCAGCGCCTCGGGACTCTCTTCCATGGCGTCGCCGACATAGACCAACGCATTGACCCGGGTCTTGGCCGCTTCGGCAATGGCATGGCGCAGGACGCGCGCAATCTGCGTCATGCCGCTGAGGCAGGTCACGGAAGTCATCCGCCGGACCAGTTCGCGTCCGTCGGTTAGCCACGGGGCGGCGTGGAATTCGGCGAAGCCCCGGAAATAGCACATTTGAATCGCCAGGCCGCCGAGTGCCGCGGTCTCCGCAAACATCTCGGCCTGGATATGGCTGGCGCGGTCCCATGTCGGCTGCCGGCTCGCGGTCGCATCGAGCGCGAAGATCAGGTGGCCCATGGTGCCTGGTCGTGCCGGCACGGGCACAGCCGCAACCTGGCGCAGGAACTCGTCGACCTCGGTCCGCTTCGGCGCCACCGGCAATTTTCGGTCGTCCTTGGCCATTGTCTCTGACCCAGTTCCTGCTGCGCTGCCGAGCCAATGCATCAACCCCATGTTGGCCCCGGCCGGCCTCGCACGCAATCATACGCCGGCCGGCTCGGACTGGGTAACGGTGCCTCGGGTTTGATCGCGCGCGGCGATGCCGGGATGTCCAGGTTCAGGGTTGGGGGGCCGGGCCGTCGCCGGCCGCTGGCGGCGGCGCCGTTCGTTCATTACCGACGGGCGGGGCGGGTTGGCTCAGCCCCTCGAGCAGCGCGCGCAGCGCCTCCAGCTCCATGCCGAAGCCGCTCCAGTCGCCCGCCTTCAGGCGCTCGACGGCGCGGTCATAATGGCTGAGAGCCAAGCGGGCTCGATCGCCTTCCGGGCCCGCCGGTGACGTCCTGCGCAGGGCTTCGGCGCCGGGCGTGGCGATGGCGGCTTCCTTGAACAGCGAGGCGAGCGCCGCCGGCAGCGTCTCCTCCATGACCACGCGGTCGCCATAGGCAGCGATCACGCGCTTCAGCTCCGGCAATTGCCCGTGCTCCGCGCGCAAATACAGCGGCGAGACGTAGAGGATCGAATTCTCGATCGGAATCACGAGAAGATTGCCGTGAAGGACCCTCGACCCCGACTGGTTCCAGAGCGTGATCTGCTGGGAGATCTCCGTGTTCTGGTTAATGCGGGCCTCGATCTGGAACGGGCCGTAGACGAGCTTGTCCTTGGGAAACTCGTAGACGATCAGCTTGCCATAGTCGGGCGGATCGCAGCGCGCGGCCAGCCAGGCGATCATGTTCTGCCGCTGGTTCGGCACCATGGGCAGCATGAGGAAGAACTGGGCGCTGGCTTCGCCGGGCAACCGCATGATGGCGTAATAGGGGGCCATCGTGGCGCGGTCGTCGCCGTTGGGTTCGCGGGGAAGCTGCCAGAGGTCTTCGCGGTTATAGAAAACCTCCGGGGCGTCCATGTGGTAGGCCCGGTACATCCGGGCCTGCATGAGGAACAGATCCTCCGGGTAGCGGATGTGCCTCCGCAGATCCGGCGACATCGCCTCCAGCGGTTTGAACAAGCTGGGAAAGATGCGCCGGTACGTCGCGATGATCGGGTCCGAGGGATCCGCCACGTAAAGTGCTACGCTCCCGTCATAGGCGTCGATGACGGCCTTGACCGAGTTGCGGATATAATTCGTGGTCCCGTCGGGTGACGGCCGGGCGTAGGGGAACCAATCGCTCGTCGTGTATGTGTCCTGGATCCAGAACAGCCGCCCGTCGCTGACCACCACATAGGGATCGTGGTCCTGCCGGAGGAACGGAGCGAGCTCGTGCAGCCGCTCCCGGATGTTGCGCCGGAACAGGATGCGGCTCTCGTCGGTGACATAGGCGCTGAGCAGGATGTTCGGATCGTCGAAGTACCAGGCGAACAGGGCCTTTCGGGCGCTGCCACCGAGCGGGATGCCGCCGCTGCCCTCATAGGTCGCGTAGACGTTTTCAACGCCCTTGGGGTAGTCGAATTCCGGCGTGCTCGCCTTGACGATCACGTATGATTCGGTTGCCTGGCCGAAATAGATGCGCGGCTGGCGGATGGCGGGACCGAGCGAGGCGACCGGCGGTATGTCCTGCAGATAGAGCGTCGGCAGCCCTTCGGCGGACTTCTGGGTGACCGACGACATGACCACGCCATTGCCGTGGGTGAAGAGCAGGTGGAGGTTGACCCAGGTCTGGGCATTGGACGGCAGAAGCGCCGGTTCGAGTTCGCGGGCCGAGAGCATCACCTGCCGATACGAACCCCCCAGCTCGTAACGGTCGACGTCCATGTCGTGGAATTTGTAGTAGGTCCGGATTTCCTGCAGCTGGGCATAGGTATCCATCAGCGGCTCCCAGTCCCAGAGGCGGATATTGTCGATGGTCGCGCTATTGTCCCGGATCGACTGGTAGGAAAGGCCCAGCTCCGCTGGGAACGGCTTCACCGTGACCCGGCGCAAGCCGTAGGCTTCCTGGGTCAGGGCGATATTCCGCGCGATATAGGGTGCCTCGAGCTGCAGCTCGTTGGGCTTCACGGAGAAGCGTTGGAACAGCGCGGGGAACACCAGCGACAGAATGAATGAGCTGCCGAAGACCAGGACGGCCGCCGTCGCCGGAAGCCTGAATCTCCGTACGCGGATATTGACCCAGGAGAGAAGCGCCGCGGCCGAGGCGAGCCCGACGAGCGCCCAGAGCACGGGCAGTCCGACATGGGTATCGGTGTAGCCGGCCCCCACGACCACGCCATTGTCGCCATAGAGCAGCAGATACCGGTCGAGGACGTAGGACCAGGCCTTCACCGCGAAGAACAGGCCCAGCAGCGCGGAGCCGTGCGCGACCACGGCGGGCGAGATCACGCGGCTGCGCGCGTCGAGAATGAGGTGGCCATGCGCCCAATAGACGCCGCCGGCGATAACGGCGCCAAGGACGAGCGTTATCAGCATCCAGTTCCTGATCGCCACATAGGCGGGCAGGGAGAACAGGTAGAAGCCGATATCCCTGTCGAAGAGGGGATCGTTCTGGCCATAGGGGGTCTGCGCGATGAAGCGGAGCGCCAGGTCCCAGTTGCCGGCCTCGCCGGCCGCGATCAGCGCACTCAGGGCGACCGCGGTCAGCGCAACAAGACGACGGGGGGTGAGGCGAAGGAAGCTGCCTCCGGGCAGTCCGGGCAGCGGCGGGATCGTCGCGGCGCTCCAGGAACTCGCCGGAGGAAGCGGGGCCGGACGGCGGGAGAAGCGCAATGCAAAGATGCCCGACGCCCAAAGGCAAAGCGCCGACCCGGCGAAGCTGGCGGCGCAAAGGGCCGCTTTGGCCCGGAAGATCGTCCAGAAGACGTCGCGATAGCCGATCGAAGAAAACCAGAGCAGATCGACCAGGAAATCACCCACCCGTGCCAATGCGACCAGGCACAGCAGGATGACGAGGCCCGCAACTGCAAGGGTTCTTCGCCGCATGTCCGGCCTCCGTCCCTTCTTCGCCCTCCGCACGGCGCGGCGTGACCCCGCGTTTCGAGACGGAGAGTCGAAACCCCTACCGGCAATAATCTTGCGCCTTCGCGCGTCGGGTCGCTACACGTCCTTGCCGGCGCAGCGCCGGCTCGATGGCCCGGACGACGCATCATCGGGTTATAACCATTACGGACGGCGGCTCCGCCGGCCGTGGAGACACCGCATGCCGCGGATGGAGAATGTCGATGCAGCACTGGAATACCAGCAAGAATCTGTCATCGTCGCCATCACTGCTGCTGCCGTGCCTGTGATAAAGACGACTTCCAAAGGAGATTTCGCATGCGCCTCGACGCCATTCCCATCGGCAACAACCCTCCGGAGGACTTCAATGTCGTCGTCGAGGTTGCGATCGGCGGTGAGCCGATCAAATACGAAATGAACAAGGCGGCGGGCACGCTGTTCGTCGACCGCTTCCTGTACACGCCGATGCGCTATCCGGGGAACTACGGCTTCATTCCGCATACGCTTTCGCTGGATGGCGATCCGATCGACGTGCTGGTCGCCAATACGCGACCGATCGTACCGGGCGCCGTCATCAACGTCAGGGCCGTGGGTGTGCTGAAAATGGAAGACGACGGCGGCGGCGATGAAAAGATCATCGCTGTTCCGTCTTCAGCGCTGACGAAGCGCTATGTGAAAATCCAAAACTATACGGATCTGCCGGAGATCACTCTTGAGCAGATCTGGCATTTCTTCGAGCACTACAAGGACTTGGAGGAGGGCAAGTGGGTCAAGGTCGCAGGCTGGGGGGATGCGGCCGAGGCCCGGCAATTGATCAGCGAGGCGATCGAACGGGCAAAACATCCGTGAGCCCAACGCCGGTTCAGCAGAGGTCCGGGTAACCGAGCTCGATGGCCCGCCGGCCCAGCGCGAGGACGGTGTGATAGTCCGCCTCCGGGACGATCTCGAAGCCATCGAGCAGCAAGATGTCCCGGAGTGCGGCATGGGCCGGCGCCGATGCGATCTCCAGCAAGGCGGCGCGCAGCAGTTCGATCGTCCGATCGTCGGTATCGCCGGATGCGATGAACGGCAGACCCGGTGTCGCCGCCGTCCAGCCGAGGATGCGGATCTGCGCGACCAGACCGGGCTCGACCCGGCCGAGCTGGGCAAGTGTCACAGCATCGATCGCCGCCAGATCGGCCGTGCCCTCGGCGACCATCGCCAGGCTCATGCGATGGGCACCGCTCCAGGTGACGCTCCGGAAGAACGGCCGGCCCCCGGCCAGTTCGGCAACGGCGGCGCGGAGCAAATTCATGCCGGTGTTCGAACGGGGCTGGTTGGCGGCGCAGCGCCGGCCGCGTAGTGCTGCCAGGTCGGGGCTGTCGTCATCGGCACGCACGACGAGCGCGCTGCCATGCGCGGCGCCGATGCAGCCGTTCGCCCGATAGCGCGGGGTCGCCACTAGCCGCACCCGCCCGCGAAGCGAGGTCAGCAGCGGATAGCCACAGCTTTGCGCCAGCAATAGCCGCGGATGTTGCCAGAGCTGGTCGATCGTCCTGGTGCGGTCGAGCGCCGACGGAACATGTTCAAGTCCCGCGGCCTGCAGCCTGGCGGCGATCACCTGCCAGACCGCGTCGTTCGCGGCCGCCAGCGGGCCGAAATCATACATTGGGAACCCGGCCACCAGCGATTGCGGATCGGTATTGGGGGCGGTCGGATCGCCCCCTTCAGGCCGGTGATGTCCCAAAGGCGTTTCCCGCAAGGCCGTGGATCGTCCCGCGCTGCAGTTGGCTATGCCAGGTCAGCAGCGCCGTGCACAGCACCACGGGCGTGCCAGATCGGCAAGCGATGTGAGCGCATATCGTCCGATGCCACCGAAAGAACGCACGCCCAGGATCAATGCGACATCAGGACCGGAACCGTCATCTGCTGCAGGATCGACCGCGTGACGCCGCCGAGCACCAGTTCGCGCATCCGCGAATGGCCATAGGCGCCCATGACGATCAGATCGCTGCCATAGTCGGCGGCGCGGGACAAGAGTTCGTCGGCCGGATTGGTGTCGGGGGCGAAGCCACTGTCGATCTCGACCTTGACGCCGTGGCGGGCCAGATGCAGCGCGACGTCGGCTCCCGGCTCCTCGCCATGGCCATTGGGGCCGTGCTTCGGATTGACCACGAGCACCGTCGCCGACCGGACGCGCGTCAGGAGTGGCAGCGCGTCGCGCACGGCACGGGCGGCCTCGCGGCTGGCGTTCCAGGCGATCAGGGCATGGCGCTCGATCCGCTCGAATTCCCCCGCGCGCGGCACGATCAGCACCGGGCAGCCGGCATCGAGCACGACATCGGCCGGATCGGGATAGCTGAGGCCGTCATAATCCGACCACCGCTGGCCCAGAATCGTCAGATCGGCATAGCGGGCGTTCAGCACCGTATCCGGGCCGGGAAAGCCGCGGGCGACCCGCCATTCGGCGGTGATGGCATAGCGGGCCGTCACCGTTTCGAAGCTCGACCGCGCCTGGGCCGACCGCCGGTCCAGGCGGGCGAATGTTTCCTGCATCGCCGCATCGAACAGGGCGGAATCGAACCCGGCCGAATAGAGGCCGGCGTCGGCCGTCGACGACGGATGCAGTCCGGTCAAGTGGGCGCCGAAGCCCTCCGCCAGCGACGCGGCCAGGGCGAGGCGCTTCTCGCTCGACGGATCGGCATCGATCGTCACCAGCAGGTCCTTGATACTCATGGTTCGTCCTCCCGTTCCTGGCTCAAGGATGCGTCGGCCGGCCATTGCCGAGGCCGATGCTGATTGAATCGACATAGAGCCCGAGCAGCCCCCAGGCGCAGCCGCGCATCAGATCCTGGATCTCGCGCAGATCGGACAGGGCGCCGTCGGCGCCACCGCGCAGGGCTGCCGCATAGTTCTGTAGGGCCTCGAGCGGCTCGTCGCCACTGGTCAGGGCGGCGGTGGTCCTGGCGATCTCGGTGCCTTCGACGCGCAGCAGATCGGCCTGTTTGGCCACGATCTCGCCGATCGTCTTCGCGACCAGTTCCGCCGCTGCCGTCATCACGTTGGGGGTGGCATCAATCGTCGACAAGGCGGCGTCCTTAGTCGCTGATGGGAGCTTGGTCATGATTCCGGACCTCCTGATTTCATCCCGCCGCCCGTGACCCATCGGGTGCCAGGCCGGCTGGATCAGAAGAACACCAGCCGCGGCCGGTCTGCGTTGACTCAGATCAAGGCGCTGCCGCGGCGGGTGCGCGAAGCTGCGGCCATGCTCAATCAGGCCGGAGTCAGACCATGACCTTCCGCACCATTCTCATAGCACTCGACGGCTCGGCGGACGACCGGCGTGTGCTCGATGCCGCCGCGACCGTCGGCGAACCCAGCGAGGCGCGCATTACCGCGCTCTATGCCGATATCGACCCGCGCGACATTCCTGCGGCCTATGTCGGCGACGGGACGGGCATCTATCTTGCACCCGAACTTTGGGAGAGCCTGGAACTGCAGATCGCGGAGCAGCGCAATGCCGCCCGCGCCCATTTCGAGGAATGGCAGAAGCGCACGGGCCTGCGCGACGCGGCCAAGCACACTGCCGGTCCAAGTGCGCTGCTGCGCGTCGAGGCCGGCACCGCCTCGACGCTCATGGCCGAGCACGGTCCGGTTGCCGATCTGATCATGGTGGCGATGCCGGGTTCGTCCGAGACGGGCAAGAGTGCGACGCTCGAGGCGGCACTGTTCGACACGGGACGCCCGGTGCTGGCGATCCCAAAGACGGGGCCGATCGACCTCGACCGGACCGCGCCGATTGCCATCGCGTGGAACGGCCGCCCGGAAGCGGTCCGTGCGCTCAATGCCGCCCTGCCGCTCCTCAGCCGCAGTCGCGGCGAGGTCATTCTGCTGACTGTCGGCCAGCGCGAGGGCCGGGAGAAATCGGGGCCATGCGCGGATTACCTTGCCACGCACGGCATTGCGGCGCGGGGCCTCCATCTGCTCGACCGGCCCGGCGAAACCGGCGCCATCCTGCTCGAGGAAGTGGCCAAGCACGGCGCCGGCCTGCTGGTGATGGGGGCCTACACCCACAGCCGCTTGCGCGAGCTGGTGATGGGCGGCGTCACCCGTCACATCATCAAGCACGCCCGCGTGCCGGTGCTGTTCGCCCATTGATCTCGGAGCCATGGGCGCAGAATTCTAAGATCCGCGTGGCAGCAGGGCTGGTGCCGCCCCCGGATCAGTCGCCCCAGCCTTCGCTGATTTCGGCCAGCTTCTGCGAATTGAGCGCGACTTCGCTGCCCGCGCCCAGGGCGATCACGCCCTCGACCTTGAGGCGCGTCATCGTGCGGCTGACGGTTTCGATGGTGAGGCCCAGGTAATCCGCGATGTCGGCGCGGGTCATCGGCAGGGTGATGGGATTTGCCGGCAATCCCAGGCGACCGGCGCGCTTGGACAGCTGGATCAGGAAGCTGGCCACGCGCTCCTTCGCCGATTTCCGCCCGAGCGACAGCATCTGCTCCTGCGCGACGGCCAATTCGTCGGACGCCCGCTCGCGCAGGCGGAAGGCCATGTCGGGGAAGCGGTCGAGCAAGGCCTCGAACTTCCGGCGCTCGAACCGGCAGGCCGTGGCCGGTCCGATCGCCTCGACGCTGTAGGCGTAGGTGTCGCGGACCGCGAGGCCGATGAAATCGCCGGGGAAGAGGAAGCCGACGATCTGCTGACGGCCGTCCGGCAGCAGCTTGTACAGCTTCACCGATCCCGATGTGACGTTGAAGAAATAATCGGCCTCGTCGCCTTCGGAGGCCAGCATGCCGTGAGCCGGCAGCCGGGTGGTCGTGACGACGGCGGCCAGTTGATCCAGGAACTGTTCGCCCACACCCATGCAGACGCTGAGATGGCGTGAGTCGCAACGGCCGCAGGGATCGACCAGCCGGCTCGCCGCCGAAAGGACAGAGCGAGCGTCCGTCACAAGATTTTCCGTCATCGGTTCAAAATCCGGCTGTTGCTCTGGCCCGAGATTATAGAGGAACGGCGGCCGATGCCGGTTGATCTGGATCAAGGAGGCCGGGGAAGGCATGGCCCATCGTCGGTGGCATGATGCACTTCACTGCCAAGCCGCTTCTGCCCTATGAGATCGCTCGGGCGTTTCCGCTCGTGCAGCTCATGATGCCGGATGTCGATCAGCGTCGCTGGGACCGGTTCGCGCGCAGCTTTCTGCGCTCTTCGAGCCGACGCGGCATCCTTTCCGTGCGGGATCATCGCGGCCATATCCGCGGTCTCGCGATCTTCCGGCGGCAGCTCGATCTCTCGGGGCAGGTGCTGCTGGCCGATCCGGTGCTGTTCGTCGACCTCCTGGACTCGGCCGATGTCGGGCTGGTGCTGATCGCCGCGCTCGAGGCCAAGGGCCGCGAAATCGGCTGCGACGAGGTCCGGGTGAACATGCCGGATCATCAGGGGCGTGACTGGCCGATGCCGGCCGGTGCCGCCCATATCGAGATGCGCCGGCGTCTCATTGCCGCCTTGCCGGCGGGCGGCGCAGGCCGCTGATCAAAATGCGCATTGGTTGATCTGCATCAACGCGCTGGAGGGACCTCCGCGATAGGGATGACGGGCCATGCGGCCTCCGGCCGCTCCGTTTTCGAGGAGTGAGGTCATGAACAACCCCGCGCTGGCCGTCGAGAGTGCGCAACATGGCGCTCGCTAAGATCATCGTTCCCTTGGCCGCGGGCGCCGATCCGACGACGGCGCTTGAGCTGGCGCGCCGGGCGGCGCAGCTAACCTCCGGGCGGATCGAGGCGATGTGCGTCGGGCCGGACGCGCTCCTGATGCTGAAGGCTGCCGTCGGTCCCGACGTTCATCTTTGGACCGCAAACATGATGCCGGGGCTGAGCGCGGCCGCTGCGAAACAGCGGGCGACAAGCCGGGCGTGCTTCGACGACTGGATGGCCAAGCGCGGCCTGTCGGCACAGCCAGAACTCGATCACGAAGGCTGGCGTCCCGGCGTCAAATGGACCGATCACGATGGAGATATGGAGCTGTTGGTCTCGCAGCTTGCCAGATTCGGCGAACTGATCGTGTTGGATGGCGCCAGCCTGCGCGGCCCCGATGTCGTGGCGGGGTTCTCCGTGCTCGAAGCGGCGCTGTTCGACGCGAAACGGCCGGTCCTGGTCGCGCCGGGGAACGGCGAGCCCGGCTTGGACCGGGGCGCTCTCATTGCCTGGGACGGCAGCGGCGAGGCGCTCCATGCGCTATCGGCAGCGCTGCCGATCCTCAACCGCGGTGCCCGGACGACCTTGCTGACGCTCGGGGCGCCCCAGGCGCACGATCCGGTGGGCGAGGCGGCCCTGCTCGACTGGCTCGCGTGCTACGGAGTCTTACCCGAGCGGCGGTTCGCCAAAGCGCCCGCCGGCAACGCCGGCCGGGAACTGTTGAACCAGGCCGCGCAATGTGAGGCCGACCTGATCGTGATGGGCGCCTACACCCATAGCCGCCTGCGCGAGAGCGTATTCGGCGGCACGACACGTTTTGTGCTGGAGCACAGCGAAATCCCGGTCCTGCTGGCCCATTGAGCGGGTGCTGCGCCCGACCATGCCGGAAACGGCAGTTGATTCAGATCAATGCGCGGCACGTGCGGGCCCGGCCATCCTTCCGGCCATGTTCCGTCACCCCCTCGCGCGCGATCTCGTCCGCCTCAGCGTCGCCAAGCTGGCGATCCTCGCGCTGATCTACGTCCTGTTCTTCTCGTCGTCCCACCGCGCGCCGGTCAACCCGGTCGCGCGGATCGTGGGCACGGCGGCACTCTCCGACAGCCCCCGGTGATCCTATGGACCTTGTCGAGCTCTCCCGCCTGCAATTCGGCCTGACGGCCATGTACCATTTCCTGTTCGTGCCCCTGACGCTGGGCCTGTCGGTCCTGCTCGCCATCATGGAGAGCGTGTGGGTCATGACCGGCCGGCCGATCTGGCGCGACATGGTCAAATTCTGGGGCATGCTGTTCGGCATCAACTTCGCCATGGGCGTCGCCACCGGCATCACCATGGAATTCCAGTTCGGCACCAACTGGGCCTATTACGCCCATTATGTCGGCGACATCTTCGGCGCCCCGCTGGCGATCGAAGGCCTGATGGCGTTCTTCCTCGAGGCGACCTTCGTCGGCCTGTTCTTCTTCGGCTGGGATCGGTTGAGCCGGCTGCAGCATCTGGTCGTGACCTGCCTGCTGGCGCTCGGCACCAATCTTTCGGCGCTATGGATCCTGATCGCAAACGGCTGGATGCAGCATCCGGTCGGCGCGCGCTTCAATCTCGATACCATGCGCATGGAGGTGACCGACTTTGCCGCCGTCATCTTCAATCCGGTGGCGCAGTCCAAGTTCGTCCATACCGTGAGCGCCGGCTACGTCACCGGCGCCATGTTCGTCATGGCGATCAGCGCCTGGTATCTGCTCCGCGGCCGGCATCGGGCGCTGGCGCTGCGCTCCATGACGGTGGCGGCCAGCTTCGGCCTGGCTTCTGCGCTTTCGGTCGTCGTGCTGGGCGATGAGAGCGGCTATACGGTCGGCGAGAACCAGAAGATGAAGATCGCCGCGATCGAGGCGATGTGGCAGACCGAACCGGCGCCGGCCAGCTTCACGCTCTTCGGCATGCCCGACCAAGCCGAACGGCGCACGCGTTATGAAATCCGCCTGCCTTGGATGCTGGGCCTGATCGCGACCCGCTCGGTCGATCAGCCGATCGCCGGCATCGACGATCTGGTCGCCCACGCGGAGGACCGCATCCGCAGCGGCATGATCGCCTATGGCGCGATGCAGTTGCTGCACGAGGCGCCGGGCGATCCGGCGCAGCTCCAGCGGTTCGAGGCCCATGTCGACGATCTCGGCTATGCCCTGCTGCTGAAGCGCCATACGCCGGAGCCGGCCACCGCGACCGACCAGGAGATCAAGGCCGCCGCACTCGACACCGTGCCGCCAGTGCTGCCGCTGTTCTGGAGTTTCCGGGTCATGGTGGCGCTGGGCTTCTTCTTCATCGCGTTGTTCGCCACGGCGTTCTGGTTCGCCGCGACCGCCCGGCTCGACCGCTACCGGCCATTCCTCTGGGTCTGCCTTCTGGGCCTGCCGGCGCCCTGGATCGCCGCCGAACTGGGCTGGTACGTCGCCGAGGGCGGCCGGCAGCCCTGGACCATCGACGGCGTGCTGCCGACCTTCCTGTCGGTCTCCAGCATCTCGGCGACGAATGTCTGGCTGTCGATCGGCGGCTTCGTCCTGTTCTATTCGGCGCTCGCCGTCGTCGATCTCTTCCTGATGGTCCGGGCGGTACGCCATGGGCCGGCCGACAATCCCGAGCCGGACGAGATTCCTGCAACCTTCCTGCGCCATCTCACCCCGGCGGAGTGACCGACATGCTCGACTATGAACTCCTGCGCCTCGTGTGGTGGGCGCTGCTCGGCATCCTGCTGATCGGCATCGCCGTGATGGACGGCTTCGACCTGGGCACGGCAATCCTGCTGCCCTTCATCGGGCGCACCGATATGGAGCGGCGGATCGTCATCAACACGATCGGCCCGGTCTGGGAAGGCAACCAGGTCTGGCTGATCCTGGGGGCAGGCGCGATCTTCGCCGCCTGGCCGCCGCTCTATGCCGTCGCGTTCTCGGGCTTCTACCTCGCCATGCTGCTCCTGCTGGCGGCGCTGATCCTGCGGCCGGTCGGCTTCAAGTTTCGCAGCAAGATCGCCGACCCGCGCTGGCGCTCGTTCTGGGACTGGGCCCTGTTCGTCGGCGGGCTGGTGCCGGCGCTGGTCTTTGGCGTCGCGTTCGGCAACGTGCTGCAAGGCGTGCCGTTCCGGTTCGACGAGAGCCTGCGGATGACCTACGAGGGCACGCTCTGGCAATTATTCAATCCGTTCGCCCTGCTGACCGGCCTGGTCAGCGTGGTGATGATGACCATGCACGGCGCGGCGTGGCTCGCCTGCAAGACCGAGGCGCCGATACAGGCGCGCGCCCGGCTGATGGTCCCGGCCGCCGCCGGGCTGCTGATCGTCCTCTTCATCCTCGGCGGCTTCTGGGCCGCCTCGCTCGACGGTCTGCAGATCGTGCGCGGCGGGGCGCCGAATGGGCCCTCGAACCCGCTGCGCAAGCTGGTCGAGCATGCGCCGGGCGTGCTGATGGCGAACTATGGCCGGTCACCCTGGACGGCGACGGCACCTCTGTTGGCGATCGTGAGCGCGCTTGCTTCGGCCGGCCTTGCAATCGGTGGCCGATACCGGGGCCCGGCCTTTCTCTTCAGCGGGCTCGCGATCGCCGGGGTGATCGCGACGGCGGGCTTGAGCCTGTTTCCGTTCCTGCTGCCCTCGTCGATCGATCCGGTTTCGAGCCTGACCGTGTGGGACGCATCGTCCAGTCGGGCGACGCTCGGCATCATGACCGTGGCGACGGCCATCTTCCTGCCGCTGATCCTGGCCTATACCGCCTGGGTCTACCGGGTGCTGCGTGGCCCGGTGACGGCTGAGTCGATCCGGCAGAACCCCCACTCGACCTATTGAGGAGACGGACATGTGGTATTTTACCTGGGTCCTGGGCCTGGGCTTCGCCTGCGCCTTTGCCGTGCTGAACGCCATGTGGCTCGAGCTGCGGCCGGCGCCGGACACGAAGCATCGGCCGGACCGACCCTCGTGACGCGGACCGTCTCGCTGCTGCTGTCGCTCGCGGCAACGGCCGTCCTGACGGTGGCGCCGTTCCTGGTCGCGCGCCAGATGACGCCGGCGGCCCATGCGATCCTGCCGGTGCTGCTGCTCGGCATTTCCGCCGGCTTCGTGCATGGGCTGGGCTATGTGCCGCGCCTCGTCTTCATGCGGGCGCTCGCGACGCCGCTCTTCGCCTGGCCACTGATCGCCGGATCCGTGGTCATGCTGATGCTCCGATAAGCGCAGATTCCGGCAACCTCCAGGGCAGGCCGCGATGACCGATATTCCCGTTCTGGCGGCGCCGAAGCCGGCTGGCTTTCTGAAGAGGCTCGGTCCCGGCCTCGTCACCGGGGCGGCGGACGATGATCCGAGCGGCATTGCCACCTACAGCCAGGTCGGCGCGCAGTTCGGCTACGGCCTGGCCTGGACCATGCTGTTCAGCTTCCCGCTGATGGCCGCGATCCAGGCGGTCAGCGCCCGGATCGGCTGCGTCACGGGCTTCGGCCTCGCCCAGAACCCGCGGCGGCATTATCCGCGCTGGCTGCTGCGCTCGGTCGTGCTGTTGCTGCTGATCGCCAACGTCATCAATCTCGCGGCCGACCTGGGTGCCATGGGGGCGGGCCTGGGCCTGCTGATCGGCGGCCCGGTGCGGCTTTACGCGATCCTGTTCGGCGCCGTCTGCGTGCTGCTCGAAGTCTTCATGAGCTATGCGCGCTATAGCGGCGTGCTGAAATGGGCGACGCTGTCGCTGTTCGCCTATGTCGCCGTTATCTTCGTCGCCGGCGTCCCCTGGGGGCCGGCGCTCTACGACACGTTCGTGCCGCATATTCGGTTCGACGGTGATCACGCCACGGCGATGGTCGCCGTCCTCGGCACCACGATCAGCCCGTATCTGTTCTTCTGGCAGGCCGGGCAAGAGGTCGAGGAGCAGCATCGCCGGCATGTGAAGCCGCTCTGCATCGCACCTCGCGATGCCGGGCTGGAACTCGGCCGCATCCGCACGGATACGATCGTCGGGATGGGCTTTTCCAACCTCATCGCGCTCTTCATCATCCTCGCCACGGCGGCGATGCTCAACCGCAACGGTGTCACCGATATCCAGACCTCGTCGCAGGCGGCCGAGGCGCTGAGGCCGATCGCCGGCCCGTTCGCCTTTGCGCTGTTTGCGGCCGGCATCGTCGGGACCGGCCTGCTGGCGGTGCCGGTGCTGGCCGGCTCGGCCGCCTATGCCGTGAGCGAGACCTTCCGATGGACCGAGGGGCTCGACCGGCGGCCACGGGAGGCGAAGGCCTTCTATGGCGTGATCGCTGTCGCGACCCTGGCCGGCGTGGCGTTGAACTTCACGGATCTCGATCCGATCAAGGCGCTTTACTGGAGCGCGGTGGTGAACGGCGTGCTGGCGACGCCGGTCATGATCGTCATGATGCTGATCGCCATGAACCCGCGGGTCATGGGTCGGCTGACGCTGCCCCGCCCGCTGCTGATCGGCGGGTGGGTCGCGACCCTGGTCATGGCGCTCGTCACGGTCGGGTTCTTCGCCCTCTGAACGGCACGCGCCTCAGCGTACGGGCCGGTCCGGAAAGGCAAGTTCGTGGCGTGCGCGCCAATCCGGAACCACGTAGTTGATGATCAGGGAACGACGCAGCCCGATGATCGGCCGGCGCTCGAAACCATGCCAGGTATCCGAGGCCGGCACGAACGCCAGCCCGGCCCCGGGCGGAGCCGGCGCCCTCCCGGCATGGTGTCCCGACCGGTCATAGAGATCCGTGCCCCAGTCCACGCCTTCGGGCTGGTCCGACAGATAGACGATGAGCGTAAACAGCTTGGCGCCGATGTCGGTATGGCGTTCGAGCCAGAAGCCGTCGCGGTCCAGGCAATATTCAATCCGCAGGAAAGAGCCGACGAGGGCCAGGTCGAACCGCCGCGCGATCGCCGCCGTGACGGTCGGCTCCTGAAAGCTGTGCGCGAGCTCGCGGCACGCGGCCCATCGGGCCTGCTCCACCGGCGAGAAGAAGATGCGGGAACTGTTGTGGGTTTCCCGCTTGCCCTTGGTCTCACCGATCGCGGGTGCCGCGATAGCCAGCGCGCAGATCGAACGGCGCAGATCATTCGGGACGGCGTCCGAAAGCAGCCGGTGAGAGAAGGGAGCCCTCCGCAGGGCGCTGGAGGCGAGCGACGCCAGAAAGGCGGCGGCGCAATCGGCCTGCGGCCGGGACGCTCCCGGGCGGTCTGAGCATGGATCCGTGATCATGGCCAGAGGGTGGCGTGCTATCGCCTTGATCGCTTTGACATAAATCAATGCGGTATCCGGAGGCGACTGCGCTTATCGGCCGGCGTGTTGCTGAACGACGAGCCGAGAGAGCCAAGCAATGTCCATCCGTGCCGTGTCGAAACTCTTCCTCCTGATGGCGGGCGCCATCCTGCTTGCCTCCACGGCCGCTCCGGCGCGGGCGCAAGAGGCCGATGCAGACGCCGGCAAGAGTGCCGGAAGCCTGATGGTTCGCCTGCGCGCCATCGGCGTCCTGCCCGAAACCTCGAGTTCGATCTCGGTGATCGGTGGTCATGCCGATGCATCCAACACGGTCGAGCCGGAACTGGATGCGAGCTATTTCCTCACCGATAATATTGCGGTCGAGGCGATCGCGGCCACCACCCGGCACCGCATCACGGCGCGTGGTACGGTCGCCGGCGATGTCGATGTCGGCAATGTGCGCCTGCTGCCGCCGACCCTGACGGCCCAATGGCATTTCCTGCCGCAGGCGGCGCTCGATCCTTACGTCGGTGCCGGCGTGAACTACACTTGGCTCTTCGATACCTCGGTACCGCACACGATCGTCAACAAGGTTTCCTACTCCGACGGGTTCGGCGCGGTGCTGCAGGCCGGCGTCGACTATCACCTCGGCGGCCGCTGGTACCTGAACTTCGACGTAAAGCAGCTCTTCCTCAACACGACCGCCAAGATCAACGGCGGCCAAATACGCGCCAACGTCGATCTGAACCCGACCTTGGTCGGGGCCGGCATCGGCTATCGCTTCTGAACGCGGCGGTTCAGGCCTCGCCTTCGCTCAAGAGGTCGAGGCGGTCGCAATCGATGACGCGCACCGAATGGATATCGGGTAGGTCGATGATGCCCCGGCGCTTGAGCTTGGACAGGACGCGGCTGACGGTTTCGACCGTCAGCCCCAGATAGTCGGCGATGTCGGCCCGTGACATCGGCACACTCATCAGCCGATTGGGCGACGGATGGCGCTTGGCCTGGGTGACAAGGAAGGTGGCGAGCCGCTCCTCCGCCGTCTTGCATCCGAGGACGACCATCTGGCTATGGGCCGACATCAGCCGGTCGCATGCCAGGCTGAGAAGTTGCCGCGCGAACCGCGGATCGGTCTCGGCCAGCAGGTCGACGGCCGAGCGCGGATAGTGGCAGATGACGCTGTCGACGATGGCTTCCGCAGTGAAATGATGGATGTCAGTGAATTCGACGAGGATGAGGTCGCCCGCGGCGAAGAAATCGGCGACCTGGCGGCGCCCGTCCGGCATCAGCTTGCACAGGCGCACCGCGCCGCTGACGACGCGGTAGTAGCCCTCCACGCTGTCGCCCTCCCAGAACAGGGCCGCATCGCGCTTGAGAAGCGAGTGGCGCGCCTGTGCCTCGAGGCTTGAGAATGCCGCGACCGGGGCAGGGCGATGCGGCGAGGGGTGGTTGGAGCCGATATCGAGCATCTCATCCCCCAAGTAATCATGGGCTGATCGTCGGGAGTGAATCCTTGTTCGGCGTCGCTGGAAATACGGTTAGGTCCGTAAGGGGAATTACTTACCTACGCGGTCGACAGCGTGCGATGGCCGCCGAGGCCGTTGAGCATGACGTCATCATGGCTGTCCTCGAACCTCTCGTGGCGGCACGCCTTGGTTGGGTTCCTTCCGCGAATTCGGGCACCCTAATTACGTTGACTCAACTAATGGAAGTGCGTTCTCGTAAACTTATGATGGACCGTAGAGTCCTTCACTACTTTCCGCGTACACTGCGACTGGCACGCCGGACGGGGTGGGACCATGCGCTTTTGGGATGCACTGTTCGAGCCCGCCGGCCTCACGGCCCATGGGTTTTGCCTGAGCTGGGAGCCGGGGCTGATCGGCTTGCACGCAGTGTCGGATGCGATGATCGGGATCGCATATTTCTCGATTCCGCTTGCGCTGGCCTCGCTGACGCGCCAGCGGTCGGATCTCAAGTTCAGCTGGATGATCTATGCTTTCGTGTGCTTCATCGTCGCCTGTGGCACGACGCATCTGTTCTCGATCCTGACGCTGTGGGTGCCGGCCTATGGCGTCGAGGGAATGGTGAAAGCCGTTACCGCCGTATTGTCGGTCATGACCGCCGTCCTGCTCTGGCCGCTGGTTCCCAAGCTTGTGGCGCTGCCGTCGCCCGCACAACTGCACCGGGTGAACGCGGAGCTGTCGGTCACCATCGCCGAACATGAGCGCACCCTGAAGCAATTGCGCGTCAGCGAAGCCCGGGTCCAGGCCTCGAACCTCGAGCTCGAGCAACGCGTAGCGGAGCGGACGTCCGAACTTCGGGCGATCAACGAAGAATTGGCGGCCGCCTTGGCGGAGCGGTCCGTGGCCCAGCAGGCGCTGGCGCGAAGCGAGGCGGAATTCCGCGCCAGCTTCGAGGGGGCGGTCGTCGGCAAGCTCTTGCTGGAGCCCGAGTCCCGGCGGATCCTGCGAGCCAACCGGGTCATGTCGGAAATGCTGGGCTATGAGCCCGAAGAACTCGTCGGCCGGACCGCCGCCGATTTCACGTGGCCTGAAGATTGGAAGACCGATTCGGCGGCATATTCGCGGCTGCTGTCGGGGGAGGCTGAGACCTACGTCCAGGAGAAGCGATATATCCGCCGGGACGGCACGCCATTCTGGGCTCGCGTCTCGGCGGCGCTCGTCCGGGTCCCGGAAAGCGAGCACCCCATCCTGACCGTGGCGTCGGTCGAGGATATCGACGTGCGCTACCGCGCGCAGGCCGATCTCGTGGCGGCCAAACGGGACCTCGAACAGGTCGTCGAGGACCGCACCAACGCGCTGAAGCAGCGCGATCTGCTGCTCCGCGAAGTCTACCACCGGGTCAAGAACAACCTTCAGGTCGTCGATGGGCTGCTGACCATGCAGGCCATGAAGATGCAGGACCAGCAGTCCAAGGACATGCTGCTGGCACTGCATGGCAGAATCCATGCCCTGGGGCTGATCCACCATCAGCTCATGGGATCGGCGGATCTCAAGACCTTCGACATCGGGCCGTTCCTCCACGAATTGTCGAGCAACATCTTGGAAGGAAGTGCCGATGGCGGTGTCATCCTGTCGGTGGATGCCGCACCGGTCCAGGTCGGCCTGGACTTCGCCGTGCCGTTCGGATTGCTGGTGACGGAGCTGGTGACGAATTCGCTCAAGCATGCATTTCCGGACCGCGCCGGACATATCACGGTGGGTTTGCACACTGAAGAGGATGCGAAACTGGTCCTGACGGTGAGCGACGACGGCGTCGGGCCCGCGCAACCCCTTTCCCCCGCCCAGCCTTCGCCCGGCCTGGGACACGGGATCGTCAAAAGCCTGGTGGCGCAGCTCAGGGGAACGATGATCGTGCGACATGAGAACGGAACGACGACCGAGATTCATACGCCCATGCCGGTGCAAGCGTGAGTGGCCTCCGCGACTGCGTGCTGGTCGTGGACGACGAGGCGATAATTGCCGAACTCTGGCGCATCCACGTGGATTGCATGGGGCTGGAGGTCTGCGGCACGGCGGCGACGGCCGACGAGGCGATCGCCCTCGCCGAGGAACATCGTCCGGCGCTCGTCCTCATGGACGTGCGCCTGCAAGGCAAGAAGGATGGCGTCGATGCGGCGCTCGCGATCCATGATGCGGTCGGATCGAAAGTCATCTTCATCACCGGCTCCAGGGAGCCCGAGACCATGGCGCGGATTCAGATGGATCATCCGGCCGACGTGCTGTTCAAGCCGGTCTCCCAGAAGCGGCTGCAAGCGGCGGTTCGAAAGATCATCCCCTCGTAACGAGGCGGGCTGCCGATCTTAGAGCACGGCGACGACGGCGGTGACGTTGTCCCGCGCGGCATGCGCCAGCGCTTCACTGATGAGGCGCTGCGCCCTGTCGCCGCTCGCCATGTCCTCCGCCATCAGGCTGGTGATCCGTTCGAGCGTGAGCGCCTTGTAGAGGCCATCGCTGCAAAGCAGGAAGCGGTCTCCCGGCAGCACCTGGCCAACGGCCTTGGCGAGCCGCAGATTTTCCGGTCCGGCACCGATCGCGCGGGTGATGACGTGCTGCCGCGGGTCGCGCTCGGCTTCGTCCTCGGTGAGTGCGCCGGCGCTCACCAGGTCCTGGACAACGCTATGATCGGTGGTGAGTGGGTAGAGCTGGCCTTGCCTGAGCAGGTAGGCGCGGGAGTCGCCGGCCCACAGGCAGGCGAAATGATCGTCCTGCAGCACCAGGACCACGACCGTCGTTGCCGGCGACATCATGGCGCCGGACGCCGCTGCCGCGTGCAGCAAGCCCCGGTGCGTGTCCATCAGAGCCGCCCTGATCGCGGCTACCCGCAGGGCCGGCGGCAGGTCGTCCGGAATGAGCGCCAGCATCGCCATCACTTTGCCCGAGGCGATCTCGCCGCCGGCGTGCCCGCCGACCCCGTCGGCGACGGCAAACAGGCCGATCTCGGGACGGCACAGGCAGGCGTCCTGGTTCTGCAGGCGGACGGTGCCCGGATGGGTCGCCGACCAGGCGCGGATATTCCCGGTCATCGGGCGAGCATCCCTGCGAGCGCGGCTGCGTCCGGCAACACGTCGAACGCCAGCGCTTCGCCGGCGCGCTCGCCGCTCCCGCTGCGCCACCAGCGGGTGACCGCATCCGGTACGGCAGAGGCCGGCGCCGGCGGCGCGATGCCCAGCAGGCGGGCGAGCAGCAGGTCGGGAGCAATGATCTGGCCGATGGCGTCTCTGCCGGCCTGTTCGACCGCGTCGAGAAAGTCAGCGTCGCTCTCGGCGCCCTCGGCCGCGATCGTCAGAGGGAAATGGCGCCCGGCGCGATCGGTGCTCGGCAGGAACAGGCCGACGACCGGCGCCCTGCCGACTTGGCCGCCGGCCAGGGCAAAGCGCCAGGCGGGGGCCACGCACCAGACCTCGTCCCACTCGGCGCCGATCAGGTGCCGGCACGCCGGCAGAACCCGCTGCAGCCACGCGTCCCACGGGTCGGTGAA
>Ga0209166_10000777_pt1 | contig 30683 bp, 26 predicted proteins | sample Coa_R1_3_FD_187151 | JGI IMG/M metagenome (GOLD analysis project Ga0209166, IMG submission 187151) | Surface soil microbial communities from Centralia Pennsylvania, which are recovering from an underground coalmine fire - Coalmine... | ecosystem: Environmental > Terrestrial > Soil >...
CTTCACCGACTTCTGCACCGTCACCCAGTTGGTGAGCAATCCGCCCAGCCAGCGCTGATTGATGTAGAACCCGCCGCACTTGGTGGCCTCTTCGGCAATCGCGTCCTGCGCCTGGCGCTTAGTGCCCACGAAGAGCACAATCTTGCCCTCGGCGGCCAGATCCTGCACGAACTTCGACGCCTCCTTGAACATCTTCAGCGTCTTCTGCAGGTCAATAATGTAGATCCCGTTGCGCTCTCCGAAGATGTATTCCTTCATCCTGGGATTCCAGCGCTTGGTCTGATGCCCGAAGTGGACGCCCGCTTCGAGCAACTCCTTCATGGTAATGGTAGCCAATGAACCTCCTGTTTAGTCTGCATCGGGACGTCAGTTGCATTCCCGATTGCCATTCCCGTCCCCGCGCCGCGAGGCTCGGGAAGAATTGAACACCTAAAATCAGTTGTCAGTACTCAGTGATCGGTACTCGGTTGCTGGTCCATAACTGAGTACTAGGTACTGAGTACTGGGTACTATCTCTTGCTGAACTGGAACCGTTTGCGCGCGCCCTTCTGTCCGTACTTCTTACGTTCTTTCCCGCGCGAATCGCGGCTCACGAAGCCCTCAGCTTTCAGCTTCTTGCGCAACTCGGCATTGAACTGCATCAGAGCGCGGGCGATGCCCAACTTCACCGCGTCGGCCTGACCACGCACGCCGCCGCCCAGCACGCTGGCGATCACGTTGAACGAAGCCGCCGCATCCGCCGACGCCAGCGGAGCCTTCGCCGCCGACCGCTGTGCCGGGGTCACGAAATATTCGTCAAAGGCGCGCCCGTTTACTTTGAAATCGCCATTTCCTGGACGCAAATAAACCCGGGCGATCGCCGTCTTACGGCGTCCCGTTCCGTAGTATTGAACCAACTCAGCCATTTAGCTTTTAGCTCCTAGCTCCTAGCTTCTAGCTGAACCAGAAGCGGAGTCTCAAATGTTCTTCTAAGTCTTGTCATCCTGAGCAAAGCGAAGGATCCCTACACTCAAACGCTCTCCTCAGGAAACGGCCACTTTTCGCGGCTTGTACTCCCGCACTTCCAACTTGAAATCCTGCGGCTGCTGAGCCTGGTGCGGATGCTTGTCGCCTTTGTACACATTCAGCTTCGACAGCATATGCGCCGCCAGCTTGTTCTTCGGCAGCATGCGCTTCACTGCCGCCTCAATCACCGCCTCCGGCCGGCGCACCATCCGCTTCTTGTACTCCTCGGTCCTCAGCCCACCCGGATATCCCGTGTAGTGCTGGTATACCTTGCTCTCGGCCTTCACGCCGGTCGTGCGAACCTTCTCGGCATTGATCACGATCACATGATCGCCAGTGTCGAGAAAAGGCGTATACCGCGGATTCTCTTTGCCCATGAGGATGCGCGCCACCTGCGAAGCCAGGCGCCCGAGCGTCTGCCCGTCTGCATCCACGACGTACCACTTGCGCACAATTTCCCCCTGTTTGGGGAAATAGGTAGACATAAACTCTCCCAGATTGAATAAAGCTGCGAAAGAAGACCGCTCGTTGATTCCCCTGACGAGGACGCCAGGACCATCAGGCGGGCAACCACACGACTACCAAAGTCTTTACGATAGCGTAGTCTGCAAACTCTTGTCAACGCTATGTTACCACCGGATATGTCCGTCATGAGTGATGCCGGATGCCCTATCAATCGGGGTATAACTTAGCTGAACATCAACCTTCCGGAAACCGGAAGCCGAGAACCGGAAGCCCTTCGAAGCCGCATTCTCGTTTTTCCACGTCCGAGGCCCGAGGTTCAAAGCATGCGCTCCAAAACCTCGGGTCCATGCTATAGTGTCGCGCCATGGGTAGGCGCCGCTCCGTGTTGCCATTCGCGCTCGCGGTTTTGCTGCTGGGATTAGCCTTCGCTCAGTCCCGCGACGAGACCGGCCAACCCGCTCCCCGCTTCCGCGCCAAAACGACCACCGGCGAGCAATTCAACAATCAATCGGTTAAAGGAAGGGTGGTGCTGTTCGAATTCTGGACCACCTGGTGCAAATACTGCGAAGAAGAAGCCTCGTTGGTCGACACCATTGCGCAGGAGTTCAAGAGTAAGGACCTGATCGTCCTCGCGGTCGATGTCCTCGAACCAGATCAGCGCGTCAAAAAGTACCTTCTGGAACATCCGCGCTCGGTCCCCGTCGTCCTCACCAAAGACACGAACCTTGCCGCCATGTACAACGCCCAAGTCTATCCGATCTATGTGCTGGTGGATCGGGACGGCAACATCGCCGCCGAACAGCGAGGAGCCGCCGGCAACCGCGGTCTTCGCCGAATGCTCCGCAGCGTCGGGTTGGATTCAGAATAGGCGGTTCTGGAGCGCGGCCATCACTCGTAAGCCAGCGCCTCAATCGGGTCTCTCTGGGCCGCCTTGAAGGCCGGGTACATCGCCCCGGCCAGTGCGCCGACAATCGCGATGGCGGTAGCCCGCAGCACCCACCAATTGCTCCAGAACAGCCGCTGTACCGGTCTTTCAAACATGATGACGCGACGGGTGACCAGGCTGAGAATGGTGCCCAAAATGATTCCCACGATCGCGAGCAACAGGGTTTCGCGCACCACCACGTTCACGATGTACAACTTCGAGGCGCCCATTGATTTCAGAATTCCGATTTCGCGCGTCCGCTCCATCACCGCGGTATACATGGACTGAAAAATCACCAGAAATCCGACCACCACCGCAATCCCGATCACGATCTGAATTGCCACGTTAAAGCCCGGCAGATTCTCCGGCGTCATCATGGAAAGATACTCCGCCATCGAGCGCACGGCGTACTGCTGCATGCCCGGGGTTGCTTTGATGGCGTTTTCTACCGCATCGTTATTCGCCGGATCATCCAACTTGACGTAAAACACGGAAGTACGCCCTTCATCATTGAGCAGTTCTTGCATGGTCTTAAGCGGCAGAAATTTGCGCCCGCCCTTGCCGTGCGGAACGATTCCGCAGACCCGAAACTGATTATTCAAAACGGTAATCGTCTGTCCGACGGTGATATGGTTCATGCCCGCAAAGTAGTCGTCCACGATTACGTCGTGAGCATCCTGGAACGGCCCGCCGGAAAGATACTGAAATTTCGGGGGCAACTGATCAAACGTCGGCAGATCGATGCCGTACACAATTTCCAGCGGCTTCTGACTGAACGCCCAGATCACGGGGGCCGCCACTGTTACATGCGGAATTCGCCGCAGCACGTCCCCTACTTTCACCGAGATCGGGGCTCCCGACATGCCCGCTAGCGCCGAGGAGGAGGGCGGCATCACCATCAGGTCCGCCCCCACGCCCAGTTGGCTCTCTTTCGACCCGGTCAGGTAGCCGTAAAACACCGCGACGATCAACAGGATCATTGCCACTTCCAGCGCAATCGCGCTCATGGTGATCAGCGACCGCGTTGGCCGGTGCACCAGGTTGGCAACCACCATTTTGTTCATCATAGGGAATTAGTCAGCGAATCGGTCACGAGGCGCCCATTCCTGTCGTTTTTTTTGACGGGCTGGGGTTTGACTTGGCGCTGCCAGCGCGTGCGCTATTGCGCCTTCACTGCTTGCGGTATCGCCTGGCTGGATTGCGGTTGATCCAGGTGCACGACCACAGCCCCCGGCGGTTGCGCCAGCACGAACTGATCATCCTTCAGGGGCGCGTTGATTTCCAACTTCAGCATGTTCAGGGTGATGTCGTACTCCTCCTGTGGCCGGTAAATCTCCACCCGTGAGGGGAAACTGAATCCGTTGAAATCTTTGTATTCCGCGTAATGTGCGTCGGTCGCGACCTTCACATCCTCGTCGTAAATAAATTGTCGGTGCGGCTTCAAATCCGTTCGCCCGAAAATAATCTTGCGCGACATTCTCCAGCCGTCATCGTACTTGTGAATCACCGTCACTTCGTAGTCATCCTGGAGGATACGATGACCCTTGCTATCGTGCATGGTCTCGTACCCATGCTCCATGACGGCGATCTCGTTGTCGGGATCGATGCGGCGTATGAGCAGCGCCTCGTAGATATTCTGCGGGCGGATGCTCTCCATCGGCTGGTCGGCGTTGGGCGTCTTCACCTTGTTCTCCCCGATCACAAACTTGTTCTTGGGGGGGATCCAGAGTCTGAACTCTTTTCCATCGCTAACCATATCGAAGGCCGTGGTGCGCACAAACGGCATCAGGCCAATCATGTGCAGCGAATCCGGCTTTTTCGCAAGGACGTAACCCCGAATTTCCTTGTACTGGGTTTCGTGACCCTTCTTCATCCCGCCGGACGAACTATCGATGTCGACCGTTGCCTTCAGGGACTGAATCGCCTCGGCCTGTTGGTTAATGCTGGCGATCAGGTCCTGCTGGGTGGTCTCCTTCAGCGGGACCTTCGAGTACCGGTCCTCAACGGGGCGCGTACGAAACAGGCAGCCAGTCGTGGGCAGCACAGCCGAAATCAGGATTAAGGCCCATAAGGGCGAGCTACGTCTCATGCTGATATAAGGATGCGTCTTTGAACATTTGAGTATATCGCTATCAAAAGGGTTCAAAAACCGCGGGAGTCACTTTCCCTAGTGCCGTCGCAGGTCCGTCCGATTTCCGGTAACGTCTCCGAAGCACAAAAAGCGCTTTTTGCCGAGACCCCGGTTCGCAGGTGCCCCCAGTCGTTCACGGTATAATCCGCAAGCAGCGACGGGTCGGCCGCCCGTGGTTTTGAAACTTGAAATCTCAGTTTCCAATCTGCAATGCCCCCGGCCGGGATCCTGGAGCGCAGCGCGGGAATCCAAAACTCTCATGAAAGCCATACAAGTCAAGCAAGCAGGTGGACCCGAGGCGCTGGAACTAGTCGATTTGCCCATTCCGGAGCCGAAGGCCAATGAGGCGGTCGTGAAGCTGGCCGCTTCCGGAGTCAACTTCATTGATGTGTATTTTCGGGAAGGACGTTACAAGGCGCCGATGCCGTTCGTGCTAGGGCAGGAAGGCGCTGGGGTCGTAACGGCGGTAGGTTCAGCGGTGAACTCAGTCCAGAACGGCGATCGCGTCGCGTGGACGGGCTTGCTCGGATCCTATGCGGAGTATTCCGCTGTCCCCGCGGATCGACTCGTGCCGGTTCCGGCCGGAGTCAGCGATCAGCAAGCCGCGGCCACGATGCTGCAGGGCATGACTGCCCATTACCTGTCACACGACACGTATCCATTGAAGCGTGGTGAAACGGCATTGGTGCACGCCGCTGCGGGGGGTGTGGGACTGCTGCTGGTGCAGATGGCGCATAATATCGGCGCGCGCGTGATCGGCACAGTCTCAACCGAGGAAAAAGCCAGGCTCGCGCGCGCGGCGGGCGCTGATGAAATTATTCCTTACACCCAGACGGATTTTGAAGCGGAGACCAAGCGGCTGACTGGCGGCAAAGGAGTCGATGTCGTTTACGATTCCGTGGGCAAAACAACTTTCGAGAAAGGGCTCAACATTCTTCGGCCCCGCGGCATGATGGTGCTCTTTGGCGGCTCGAGTGGCGCCGTGCCTCCGTTCGATCTGATTGCACTGTCACAGAAAGGATCCCTCTATGTGACCCGTCCCACTCTCGCGCATTACATCGCGACACGCGAAGAACTGATGGTGCGCTCGGGCGCTGTATTCGGCATGATAGCCCAGGGCAAACTGAAGCTCCGCATCGAGCACACGTATCCATTGTCGGAGGCGCAGCAGGCACATCGCGATCTCGAAGGACGGAAGACGACCGGGAAGCTGCTGCTGATCCCTTGAGTTCTTCGGCCGTCAATCTTCGGCCTCAGACTTTGGAGCTCAACTCAAGACGTACACTCAAGGCCCACGTGCTTAACGCCTAATACTTAATTATGCAAGCCATTCGCGTACAAAAGACAGGCGGCCCGGAGGTCTTGGAGTTGGTGGATCTACCCACTCCATCGGCCAAGGCTGATCACGCGCTAGTCAAAGTTTCCGCCGCGGGCGTGAACTCGATCGATGCCCAATTCCGTGACGGCCGGCTGCACACGCCATTGCCCTTTATCCCCGGACAGGAAGGCTCGGGCGTGGTCACGGCCGTCGGTCCGCAGGCGAAGGTTGTAAAGGTCGGCGATCGCGTGGCATGGAGCGGAACCCTGGGATCCTATGCGGAATACGTTGTCGTACCTGAAGAGCACCTGGTGCCGGTACCTGTTTCGATTACGGATGAACAGGCCGCGGCGGCTATGGTTCACGGGCTCACGGCGCATTACCTGGTCAGCGATGCCCATAAACTGAAACCAGGGGAAACGGCGCTCGTCCACTCAGCGGCGGGGGGAGTGGGGCTGCTCCTCGTTCAAATGGCGCGAGCCATCGGCGCTCACGTAATTGCAACCACCTCGAGCGATGAAAAGGCTCAGCTTGCCCGCGAAGCAGGAGCCGACGAGGTCATTGTCTTCACGCGCCAGGATTTCGAGCCGGAGGTGAAGCGCGTGACTGGCGGCCAGGGCGTGGATGTCGTCTACGATGGCGTGGGTAAGGCGACCTTCGAAAAGAATCTGAACGTCATGCGGCGGCGCGGGATGCTGGTGCTCTACGGCATGTCCAGCGGCGCGGTGCCTCCAGTAGATCCGGCAAAGCTATCGGAGAAAGGCTCCTTGTACATGGCGCGTACCACGCTGGCGCACTTCACCGCGACGCGTGAGGAATTGCTGGCCCGCACCAGCGCGCTATTCGCGATGATTGCTGACGGTAAACTCAAGCTGCGAATCGCGAGGAAATATCCCCTACGCGAGGCAGCGCTGGCGCACCGCGACATGGAAGCGCGGAGAGTATCGGGGAAGTTGCTGCTATTGCCTTAACCATCGCGCGCACGTTCACGCCTATCCTTACCGTTTGCGCGAGTATTCACGCACGTACTTAGGAATTGCGCGTGCAGAATCCAGTTGTGGATCGTTGATCGGCGTTCCTGCCAGCATATCCAGCGGAATCACGCCGGCCCACGTAGGAAAGGAATAATCTTCCGCATCGTCAATCGGCGGGCCGGTACGGACTTTGGCCGAGAATTCCTCGATGGGCACGCGCAGCACCGACGTGGCTTTCAGTTCGCGCTCGTTCGGCTGGCGCGCATCGTTCCAGCGTCCTGGAAGAATGTGTTCCGACAGGACACGCAAGGCGGTGAGCTCTTCTTGCGGATCCTCCACCAGGGTTGCCGTCCCAAGGATCACGACCGAGCGGTAATTCATCGAGTGATTGAATACGGAACGGGCGAGCACCAAGCCGTCTAGCAAGGTCACGGTAACGCAAACGGCTACTCCTTCTTTCATCTGCCGGAGCATACGGCTGGCGGCGGATCCATGAATGTATAGGCTCGCGTCCTTGCGCCCGTACGAAGTCGGGATGACGAAGGGCTGTCCATCCACCGAGAAGCCCACGTGACACAGAAATCCCTCATCCAGAATACGGTAGACAGTCTCGCGATCGTAGACAGCGCGGTCAGACTCGCGGACCACACGTGTCCGCGCAGTAGGCATTTGCGTTTCAGACATTCAGGGATGCACTCCAGGCAAGCGCCAAGGATGGCCCAGTGTAACATCCGGCTTCCGGCTGCCGGTCGCCGGCTTCACAGTGTCGGAGATTGAGCTGCGGTATCTAACGGCCGAGGTGTCGAGGTCGAGCTTAGATATTTGTTCTCGCTATAAACGCGGGCAAATAGGATCGCCACGATGGCCAGCACGACGGGGGTGAACACGCTTGCTTCCGGCCCGACCGTGCCACCGGTGAGCCAGCGTGGCCCTGAAAACGAAGAGTTGAACAGGTTGTGATACGCAGGAATGCCGCTGTCAGGCACTCCATAGAAGAAGGTCTGACCCCAATCCCAGCCGGCGTGAAATCCCACCGCCCACCAGAGATTTCCGGTGCGCCTGAGGAACAGGCAAAAGAGCAATCCGAACAATACGACCGAGAACAGACCAAACTTGCTCTCACCGGGATTGCCGGAGTGCGCCAGGCCAAACGCGATCGACATCACAACCGCAGCCGGCCAAAAGCCGATGCCGGATGTCAGAGTGTATTGAAGGTATCCTCGAAACGAAAACTCCTCGGCGAGCCCCACCAGCACGAACGTAGCGCCCCACGCAGCCGTTGCGGAAACAATCGTGCTGCCATGGATACCCATCCCTGAGAGATGAAAACCATGCAGCGCAAAAATTCCCAGAAGGCATCCGCTGATCGAAACGAAACCGGCGAGCGTGCCAATCCAGAAGTTCTTTGCGAAGGCTGACCGCAGCGGCAGGCCGTAATCTCCGTACCTGCGGTGCTCAATCCGCGCCATCACGAGCGCCGCGATAGAGGGAAAGACAAACAAGATGCCTTCGCTGAGAGCCAATCCTAGAGGAGTAATCCCGGAGGGCCCGATTCCAACGGAGACCTGATTGCCGTGCCCTCTCAAAAGATGGAAGAGGGCGAACGGGATTGCCACAAGGAAAATGGCGGCTGCCATGAAGAAGAAAAACAGAAGCACGCGCCATCCAGCGCGAATCCCGGTGGGTCCGCGAAAAATCGTATACGGCTTGCGAGTTTCGAAAGCAGAGGGAGAGGCCGCAATAGGATTTTCGGTCTGAGGAGTTTCGGGATCGGGCATGCTCTTCGAATCGCCTCTTGCCAGCGCGTTCTATGTTTGACCTTACCAGATTTCTGGCAACGGACATTCGAACCGTATTATCCGCCATCTCGTGAAAAGATCGAGGCCCGCGAACATCGCGGCCCTCGGCTAGCTCTTCGATTCAGGTTACCAGTTTAGTTTCATGGCGAACTGGAACTGGCGCGGATCGTAGGCCGCCGTGGGTGTCCCCGCGTTCGAGAACAGGGGGCTGACCGCGGCGACGTTCATTTTGTTGGCGATGTTGAACATATCGGCGATCAGGTCTAGGTTGACGCGCTCGGTGAAGTAGATGCGCTTGGAAACCCGCATGTCGTCGAACACCGTCCAGGGAGTAATGCCGGCATTGCGGCCGAGGTTGCCGTCGAGCGCCAGCAGCGACGGCACCGTTCCCGTGGCGATGAAGCCGTTAATGCAGGGCTCCTGGAACGTACCGCTCGGCGAGTACTTCGATTTGTACACGGTTCCACAAGCCGGATCGACGGTGGTATTGGGGCGTCCGGTGAGACCCGAAAGCTGCAGGTTATCTCCATTTCCGGTAATGATGTTGAATGGGCGTCCGGAGTTGAATTCGATCACCGGAGCAAACGTCCAATCGCTGACGATCTTTCCCATCGCGCCGTGAATCTTGCCCGTCTGGTAGACGGCGCTGAACACGAAACGATGGCGCTGATCAAACAGCGAAGAAGAACGGTCATACCCCGGATAGTAGCTGTCCTGGGGAGTCAACGTGGACTGCAAGTCTGTGGAATCGTCGATGGCATGGGACCACGTGTAGGACGCCAGGAATTCATAGTGATTGCCAAAGCGCTTGCGCAGGTTGGCGGTGAGCCCATGATAAACCGAGCTGCCGTTGGAGTAGTTGGCGTCCATGTCGCCGAAAGGCACGCAGCCCGTGTAGTCGAACGTCGGCGGCGCCGGATTACAGGCGGTGTTGAATCCAGGGAGGGTCTGGAGCATGCCCATGGCCTGTCCCACACAACCGAGCGGATCTCCGCTGGCGTAATACCCGGCGGCGATCGATGGATTCAAGCCACCCGGCCGGAAGAAATTCATCAAAGCCGGATCTACGTAGGGGTACGGACTAGTCGCCGTCCCACCGGGATTGCAAGGGCTGACGGTGAACGGACTGGCAGGCGGAGTCCCTCCGGCGGCGAGCGCGTCATAATAGGCCGCTTCAAAGTTCGCGGTCATCAAATCTCCGCGAATCGTGTTGGCGTTGATAGGACGATTCAGGTGGCGTCCGCCATTGAAGTTGTAAGCCAAGCTGAGTGCCATGCCGTGACCCAGATCCCGCTCGATGGTCAGATTCGCCTGCTGCGAATACGCATATACAAAGTTCTTGGCTTGCGGATAACCAAACGGCTGAAAGCCGAGCGGCATGAACGTGGGATTGGTTGACGCCAGATTCAGGTAATTCTGATTCAGAAATTCGGATTGCGGAAAATTCAGAGACGTAAACTGCTGCTGGTTGGGTAAGTAGCCAAGATTAGCGTTCGCTTGCGGGAACACCGAGGGCGCGCAAGCAGCCAGGTTCTGCGTTCCCTGAAAAATCGGGATCGCATTGAGATTGGCGGGATTACCCGCGCCTGAGCAAGTCGACGTGCCGGCGAACGCCAGCTGTCCGCTCGAGGAACCGTCCGACGCATCGCCCAGGAAGTACAGACCGAGCAGCGGGTGATCGTAGAATATTCCATACGAAGCCCGAATTACCGTCTTGCCATCGCCCTTTGGATCCCACGCCAGGCCGATGCGTGGCTGGATGTTGTTCTTGTCGGTCTGAATTCCCTTTTGCAGTCCGAGCAGGTTGTAGGCGGGAAGCGCCAGCCCTTGCGGCGGTTTGAATTTCGGCGGGATCTCGACATCGTAGCGCACTCCGAAATTCAAAGTTACGTTGGGGTTCACGCGCCACGAGTCCTGCCAGAAAACTCCGATGGGGATGTTCTTGAACGTGTCGCTAGGACTTCCGAGCCCTTGAATGAAATCGCCGGGAACTCCAAAGCCATAAGACTGCACTGCGGAGAGGGCGGGAATGCTCTGCTGCAGTGACGCCGGGAGCGCCGCGTAATCCGCGGAAGGAAGAGCATTGCTGGCTGCCAGCGTCCCAAAATCGTAAACGCCCCCGTAGTTCACCGTGAAGGTGGCCTGCAGTGGAAGGTAGTTCACATCAGCGCCAAACTTTGTATTGTGGTGCCCAATGCTCCAGGAGAAGTTGTCGGTGAACTGGTAACGCGTCTCCGTGCGCTGAATGTAGGAATAAGGCTCGCGTCCGAAATAAGCGTACCCGGGGATGTTGACGGCTGGATACGACCCGCCCGGAATTTGAGTGTTGTAGAAATAGGAGAGTCCACGGCGCGCGTATTGGAACCGGAATTCGTTAATGCGATCGGTGCCGATGCTCCATGTGTCCTGCACCGTGCCTGCCACATCGCGATAGGTCTGCTGGGAGGTGCGCGAGTAGGCATTCTGCCCGAAAGGTTGATCCTGACCGCTGACTTCGATTCCCGTCACCGTGCTCGGGCTGACGTTGGCGCGCAGCATCAGACGGTTGCTGTTGCTCACGTTATGGTCGAGCCGCAGCGAGTACAAGCTGGTTCCTTCAAACACTGGGAAATTCCCCATTTGCGAATTCAACGTTTGATAGCTGCCGGGCACATTGGTCCCCGGAAATAGCGCCGCTGCGGGACACGAAGCGGGAGTGCATGCGGAGATGAAGCCTGCCCAATTCGAGGTCAAACCGCCGGAGAAGACGGTCGCCACGGAAGCAGGCCACACGCCACTGGTGGCTTGCGTCGACGAAGTTCCCGCAATGGCGGCATAGGTGGCCACCGCATTGGCAACGTTCGGGTCCGCCTCGGCGGCCAGTGTGTTGGGATCGGTGAGAAATGCAACCTGGTCCGGCGTCAACTGCAGCGTTCCCCACGGCATTCCGACTGCGCTCGTATCGAACGGAACCAGCCCGAAGTTGTTTTGCCCGATGCTCGAGAATCCCGTCTCGTGCCGACGCGTGATTTCGTAAGAAAAATAAAAGAAGGTTTTGTCTTTCTTGATGGGTCCGCCAAACGCGGCGCCCGCCTGCACCCGCGTGTATGCCGGATTCGAAACTGTGCTGAACGGATTTACCGCCTGGAAATTACGGTTCCGCAAATATCCGTAAACATCGCCGTGAAATTCATTCGATCCGGAGCGCGTGATAATGTTGACCACACCCCCCGATGCCCGCCCATATTCGGCGGCGTAATTGTTGGTGATGATCTGAAATTCCTGGACCGCTTCTTGCGAAACGGTCGAGCGCACTCCATTCACCGAGTTGTCGGTCGCGTCTGTTCCATCCACGTTCACCAGATTTGAGCGCGCGCGCTGTCCGCTCATGTTCAACCCCGAGGTCGGTGCGGCGCCAAGGTTCGGAGCGGCATCATGCACCACCTGCGAATCGGTCAAGGTGAAATTGATGTAGTTGCGGCCGTTGATCGGCAGGTTATCAATGCGTCGCTGGCCGATCGTGTCAGTCGTCGAACTGCGCGAGGTCTCCACCAACTCTCCCTGTGCGCTGACTTCCACGAATTCTTTCCCGCCCGACACCGACAGGGTGAGGGGCAATTCCACCAACCCGCCGACCGTAATGACTACACCGGCGTTCTCCATCTTGGTGAAGCCGGCAGCATTGACGTTTACCGTGTACGTCCCCGGCGGCAGTGAGCGCGCGCTATAGCCTCCTTCGCCATCCGGCGTAGCAGTGCGCTCCAGACCCTTGGCCGCATCCCGCACCATCACTGTGGCATTGGCAACACTGTCTCCCTTTGGATCTTTCACAGTGACATGCAAATCGCCGGTCGCGGCGCCGCCCTGTCCATAAGTCAGAACAGATAGCAGAAGGACGAAAAGACAGACCCATATCAGTTTCATTATGCGGAGCATGAGGTTCTCCCTTGAACTCGCGAACGCGAGCAAATGCTGGCAAGGACCGGACACATTGCCGATGCAATCACAAATGCCTGGGACGCTTGGATCTCGCTGGTTTTACAACAGAAGTGGGGCCGAAAACAAGTAAGGAATCGCGGTCGGGTCGTCTCCCAGTAAACTGGGCCGTCTGGTGAAGTCAGGAAGGACATGTTGCGGACAGAATACGGCAGGAGGTACGGGGGTGCTCTGTGATGCCGGTCACAACACATATTCAAGACATATGTGAGCTGGATCACAGCGTAGCGGAGATGCGGACCGGAACCACCGGATTTTGCAGCCTCCCCAGCAGCATCGCCGAGCCATCCAATTGCTCGTATCCGTGCAGGACCACTCCTGCAGCACGGCCCCCATTCGGCCACGCGAGTGCGATGTAAATGCGCAATAGCGCGAAGGCACAGTTGCGGCGGAGAAGCAGCGCGCTCTGCAACAACTGGCGTGCCGCCTCGGCCGTGTTATGGTCGGTCGCTGCCAGGGCGCTTTGCCCCGCGCTCACCAGCAGGGCGGCATTGCGGCCGGCGATTTGAATGTAGGAAGCCATGGCGCGCAAGCGTTGTCGCCGCACCGTCCGGAATTGCGCGGGCGAGAGCCGCCGCCGCAGGTATTCGTCCTCCGCGGGATCAATCAGGTTGCGGAAAGCTTCGATGTCAATTGGCTGGATTTGATTCGCCAGGCCGGAGGGCGCAATCTGCAGCCTCTGGGAAACCGTAATGCGGATAATGAAAATCAGGCCGAGCGCGGCCGCGATGACGAGAATGATGGCAAGTGTCATTGTTGTAAGAGCCTCTCGAGTTCACGATTCCACAGTTCGAGGTTGTGTTCAGGCAGTACAGGCGCAGGTTCCGGAGCCGAAGCCTTTTGGGGCACGAGCAGGTAATAGCACCAGATCAGCACGCAAAAGTGGTAAATACCCATTTCGAGAAAGTCGAGCAGGGTGCGTCCTCGGCTAGAGGGGTCCGCATTGCTAACGATCGCCCAAGCAGCTAAATATCCACACGCGGAAAATCCGAAACCTAACAAGATCCCAAAGGAGAGCCGGTCCCAAGAAAGGTGGAAGTACGCAGCAAAAAGGAAGACGAATACGGCAAGTGACAGCTCCACTATGAATACGGTCTGGACAAGCAAGTGAAATCCGGAGATGAGGCGGAACGTACTATCCCCTGGCGAGAAAGCGGCGACTAGGGTCGCCAGTAGTACCATTGCCGCTCCGAATCCGCTGATCAGAACCTTCCCGATCCGACTGATTGACGGGTACGGTTTGACGACGTGTGAGAAGATTTCGGCGATGACAATGAACTTCAGAACGCTTTCAATCAATAGGCTGCCCCAGTCGATACGCCAAAAATTAACTGGCGACACCCACGGCATGACGTCCGCGGCGAAGACCGCCAGGTCGGCAAGTGGGCTCGCGAATAAGAACAGCACAAAGGCAGGAAACTGACGCCAAAGGCCGCGTTTCCAGGCAAGCAGCCCAAGCGCCAATAGAAATACGTTGGGCGCGACCGAAAGGTAATTCCAAAGTAACGAATGCGCCTGCAGCATGGCGGTGACGCACTATACCGCGATTCGCTGCAGGCGGCAACGTAGGGGTCAATCTTGTTCGGTTTTCGTAAGAACGGTACGTCCGCTGTTCGGCGGATCGACCTTCCATGCACAATTGATGGTGGGGTTACGGCTTGCAGAGTTGATTGCCGCCGCAGTTCGTGCTGCTGCCTCCGCTACCATCGGCCCGAACTACGGTTGGAACTACTAAAGTGTTAAGAAAGAGTACTGCCGCCCCAAGCACTAAGAGTATGCGTTTCACGATTGTTTTCTCCTTGGACTGCAAGTTGGACGGTGATAGTGTCATGGACGGGACGTACCCGGCAACGGCTTCGGAAACTGTTGATTGTTCGGAATTTGTAACAAGATGACGCTGAAATCGGCACTCCAGGACATCAAAGAAACCACGCTTTCCGCCATCTCAGGCCTGCTGGGAAAGCTGTCCTATCTTGCGTCGTTGCGCCGGGGACATGGGCGCTACGAACATTGGGGCATGCAGATCGTACACGGCGAGGATGCCTCCGAGCGCGCGCTGAAGACGGCCCACGTGGAAGTGGTCGCGCGCGTCTTGCAAACGCCTTTGGGAGAACTGCTGGAGGATCTTAAGGAATCAAGTCAGAGCTGCGGAGTTCCGCCGCAGGCTTATGTGGAGCAGATGCGCGATCGCTTCGACGCGCTATTGCCGGAAGGACGCAACGAAACCCCGGCTTCCACCCACCTCAATTCAGTGCTGCTGGCGCTTTCCCATTTGCAGCAGAATCGAGAGCGTGCCACTCGGTCAACTTCATAGCCACTCCCACCACCTGGCCGAGCACTTCAGCTTCCTGCGGATGGCGCAGGATTCGCACCGGCACCGGAGATAAGGGATGCGGCTGCAGAATGATTTCTTCGCGGCGCATGCTGCACCAGCAGCAGGTATGGCCATCGCGCGTCTCCACGAAATAGATCGGGCGTTCATATTCCGAGCGCCACGAGCCCTCCAACACGCGGTTGCGCGATTCGTCCACCTGGATAAAACTGCCCGGCGGCAAAATCGGATACATGGTGAAGTCCTGGGTGCCGACGTACCCGTAGGTAAAGGCGCTGTTCGCGAATTGTGCCAGATAAGCGAAAGGAACCAGGCCCCACTGCTCGACCATACGTCCTAGATTGGTGGTGCGACGCTCGTCGAAACCCGGATCCATGCGCACGGGAACCTGCACCGACGCCAGTCCGGCGAGGGCATCGGATACATGCGATTTTGGCGGCGAAACCAACCCAAGATCGGCAGCCATATTGTTGAGGTCCACGCCGTACCAAGCCATCAACTCACGCAGATCGCGCCGGTAAATTACCGAAAGCGTGTAGAGGCGATAGATACTGGGCAAAATTCCCTTGGTCTCGATATCCGACAAGCGGCTGGGCGGGATGGAAAACTCTTCATTGCGGTAACGGTCTGCAATGCGCGCGCTGGAGTTTTCCACATCGCGCATCGTCAGGCCGAGTTTCTCACGCAGGGTGCGAAGGCTCTTGCCAGCAGGCAACACAAATGCCTCCCGTAGAAGTGCAGGAATAATACCAAAGCCCAAGCGGGTTGTGACCGCTAATTATGCAAGAAACTTATATGCATTTTTCTTGTTACGAATTCAGAACACGCTTTCACCCTTATTAGTCGCGGCGATCCTCGCCATCCCCGCTTCGTCTGCAAAGGTTTGTTCCTGCTTTCCACGAGCAGTAGATTCCCGGTCTTGTTCGGATTTCGTAACAGGCTGACGGGAGGAGGCTGGGAAACGGGCTTTGCAATCCACTTTCCAGCTGTATCCCAGATCCGTCGACTGCCGCATAATGCCTCGCTTTCAGTTGAGTTTTAACTTCTGAATGACATTTGTCACGCCCATTGGGTGATGGATGGCACTGGCGTACCAAACGGTGTTCCGCGATGATGCAATCACGGACCGGAACAAGGTATTCCGGAAGCCGGAAGTGATCCCGTCACACGCAGGAGGTCGGCAATGCCAGCAGTTCTTGAGAAAACCCGAAGCGCCAGCATCGTGAAACCGGATCCCGCCAGCCGGAGTCGGTGAATGAAGCTGATCGAAAATTGAAGTAAATGCGGAGCGCTTGGCGATGAACATGAATTCCAAAAAATCGATAGTCTCTGCAGTCGTGCTGGTCTTGCTGGGCGTAATTGCCATGGTCGGCGGAACAAGATGGCTCGCACTTGTAATTCCGGCGGCGATGCTGATCTGGTACGGCGCCGGCCCCATGCTGGGGAGTGGCCGAGATTGACTACAGGGGCGACAATAAACATATGCCGCTGATGGCATTCAAAGATAATTTTCAGCGCTCAACCGCCGGGCCGTTGAAGCTGAAGCCTTGGAACGTAATATTCAAGGACAAGGACCACGGATGGAGTCCCCTGCTCTGGGTGGTTTACCTCGGCTTCTTTTTCGTTGATCCGATAGTCAGTCACGCCAGCCTGCGAATGTGGTTGCTCGACCTTTCTGGAGCTGCCGTTTTTCTGGTTTTCTATTTTGGCCTGTTCTTTCTGGAGAATCCGCGGACTGATCTGCACATTGGCGGGATGTTGCTTCTCGGCATGTTGTTTATGCCGATCAATCAGGGCGCCTGCACATTCTTCATTTTCGCCGCCGCGATGCTGCCTTTTTGCGTCAACACTCAACGCGCCGCCGTGTGGGGATTGGCTGCAATTGGAAGTGTTGGCGCGGCTGAAGGACTTCTGCTGCACATCAATCGCTGGACATTGTTCTATTCCGCGCTTTTTCCCGTAATCATCGGTGCAGGCAACACCTTCTTTGCCGAGCGCAACCGCATGAATCGCAAGCTGCGCAAAGCCAATGAAGAAATCGAACATCTCGCGAAGGTTGCCGAGCGCGAGCGCATCGCCCGGGATCTGCACGACGTGCTTGGCCACACGTTGTCGGTGATCACTCTGAAATCAGAACTCGCCGGCAAACTGATCGATCGCGATCCCGCGCGCGCCGGAAAAGAAATCCGCGAAGTCGAGCAGATCTCGCGGCAGGCGCTCAGCGAGGTTCGTGATGCGATACGCGGCTATCGCGCCAAAGGCTTGGCCGCTGAACTGGCCCAGGCCAAGGCGACTCTGGAAACGGCGGGTGTAGCGGTGCAATGCGATTCCGGCACCAGCATGCAAATTCCCGCCCTGCAGGAAAGCGTTCTTTCACTGGCTGTGCGCGAAGGAGTGACCAACGTGGTCCGCCATGCGCAAGCCAGCATTTGCCGTTTGCGGCTCGAACAGGAAAATGGTTCCTGCCGCCTCGAAATTGCCGACGACGGGCGCGGATTTTCCTCTCTTGAAGGCAATGGCCTGCGCGGCATGCGCGAACGCGTAGAAATGTTAGGCGGCTCGCTGGAACGCACTAACCGCTCGGGCACAACGCTGGTCATCACGCTTCCCTTGAAAGAAGCCGCTGTCGAAAACGAAAGCGGCCAACCGTGAGTCCTCTCCCAAAAGAAAGCCTCCGCGACAGCATGAAAGCGAACCGCAAAACTATTCGTGTGGTGCTGGCGGAAGATCAGGGGATGGTGCTGGGCGCGCTCGCGGCATTGCTGGATATTGAAGGTGACATCTCCGTAATCGCGCAGGCGCGCAACGGGAATGAGGCGCTGGAGGCGGTGCTCGCGCACAAGCCCGACGTTTTCATCACGGACATCGAAATGCCGCACATGAGCGGCCTCGATGTGGCCGCAGAGCTGCAGCGGCGAAAGACGGGAACGAGGGTGGTCATCGTGACCACGTTTGCCCGCGCGGGATATTTGCGTCGCGCGCTCGAAGCGGGAGCCTCCGGTTACCTTCTCAAAGACATGCCCGCCAAAGAATTGGCCGACGCCGTACGCCGCGTCCATCAAGGCTTGCGCGTCATCCATCCCGAACTGGCCACGGAAGCCTGGGGGGAGATGGATCCGCTCACCGACCGCGAGCGCCAGGTGCTGCGCCTCGCGGGCGAGGGTAAGGCCAGCGGCGACATCGCCAGCGAACTTGGGCTGTCGGACGGCACTGTCCGCAACTATCTCTCGGAAGCCATCAGCAAGTTAGGTGCCGGTAACCGGATCGAGGCCGCGCGAATCGCACGGAATAAAGGATGGCTGTGATCCAGATCCTCGTGACGTGTTCAGGAAACCGAAGTTGCCGCCGCGATGCCGGCCTGCTCCGGCACGTAACAGAGCCTCCGCAGTTGCGACAGCAGGAACATAACTAGCGCCGCAGCCGCCAGGCCGAGCGGTGCGTAGAGAAGCGCATTCATCGCCGTGCGGCGTGCGTCCTCGTCTGGCGGTCCTTGCTCATACACAACAATGCGGTCCCACCCCTTGAGATGCGGATAAAGATAGATATGAATCGACGATCCGGTCGGTACCTGCGAGTCCAGATCATCCTGGTTCCGCGGAAAAGATTCGACGTACGGCCTCAGGCTCATCCATTCTTGATTACCTTCAACCGTGCCGCTGGCATAAATACTGGCACTGCCTTTCCGGTGCGGCTGGTAGTAAGCCCGCTTCACCACGAAATTACTCTCGTGATGCGGCTGCCCTTCGTATTCATGCCAGGTATTCCAGGAGTTCATGAAAATTACGAAACCAAAGAGCGGGAACGCCACCAGCGCGAGAGCACACACTACGGTGACGAGGTTCACGATGCCAAACCAGATCGGATGTGCCACCGGCCGCTGCGCTGTCGGTTGCCTGATCACTGCGGGCTTGGCCTTTGACCACGCCGAAAGCGCGGTAGCGATCAAGATCAGCACGGCAAAGCCTGCGATCATGAATTTGGGAAATCGGAACAACACCATGAACGTCGTACCCATCGCAATCTGAACCAGCGCGATCAGCCAGATCTTGGGGCCCGGCGGCCGCATGATGTTGGCGCCGCACATGGGACACGCCGGCCCGGGCGTGGCCGAGAGGTCCTGCCCACATTTCGGACATTTCGCGATGGACGCCATGCGCCGCGATTACAACACGCGCATAAGCGAGGAACAATTGACCAAGGTAACCGAAGAGTCAGATTGCACAATGCAGATTTCAGAATGCAGATTTCAGATTGCAGATTTTCGCACCCACGGCTCCGGTGTCTCCCATCGCTCCTCTGACGTCGGCAATTGGTCATCTTCAATCTGAAATCTGAAATCTGCATTCAGCATTCTGCATTCTGCCCTAGCTTTCCCGCACGATCCCCGCCTGCTGCTCCTTGACGGTCTTAAACGCCCAAGCCATGCGCGGGGTGTTGTGGGCGATTCCAATGTGACCTGCCGGGTTGAGCACGATGATCCCGCCATGCCCGTTGACCCGCTGTTTGAGGTAATTCATCGCCTCTTGCGAAGACCATTCCGGCAGGTTACCGGCGGCGATGCGGTCCACCGTCCACTTCGCAAGCACCAGTTTCATGATCGGCTCGCCCCACCCAGTCGTGGATGCGGCGGCACTCTGATTGTCGGCGTAGCAGCCGCACCCAATCAGCGATGAATCCCCAAGCCGCCCGGGAGCCTTGTTCAGAGTGCCCCCGGTAGAAGTCGCGGCAGCCAGGTTGCCATTGCCATCGAGCGCCACCGCTCCGACGGTGTCGTGCGAGGTGGCCATATCACCGGACTCGGGCGCGAACAAATCGTTGCCGTGCTGCGCGGTCTCGGCCTGATACTGGCGCAGGCGCTCCACCTCGCGAGGAATGATCAAGTCTTCGTTCTTGCACAGAGCAATACCATGCGCCGAGGCAAATTTTTCGGCACCGTCGCCGACAAAATAGATGTGCGGGCTCTCGCTCAGGATCTTGCGCGCGGCGCGCACCGGATTGCGCAGATGCTCCACGCACCCCACGCCGCCCGCCCGCAACGTGGCGCCATCCATGATGAGAGCATCCAATTGCACGCGCCCCTCGCGGTTCAGAAAGCTGCCGCGTCCCGCGTCAAAAGTCTCGTCATCTTCCATGACGACAACCGCTTCTTCCACCGCGTCGAGCGCCGCCCCTCCGCGCTCCAACACGCGCCATCCCGCAGCCAGCGCCTGGTTGACGCCGCGAATGTGCGCCTCGACCATGTCATCGGGCATGGCCCAGGCTCCGCCGTGTACGACCAGAACCGGATCTGTCGGCAAAAGTTATCCCCAGTGGTGGTGTGACTGGATAGTCTAGCAAATGCTAACCGGGCGTCGCGTTCGTGAGGACGTGAATAGACTCACGGGAACTCGATCTCGACCGCGCAAGATTCGAGTGAGTGAGTGCTTCGACTTGCTGAGCACTCACTGCACTCGTCGGGTCACACACGATCGGTGTGGGGAGGGCGTGACTGCGTTCTGTAAGGGGCGTCCGACCCTGGCTTGCACCGGGCGCCCCTGGCTTGCTACAGCGCTTGCGTTTAACGAGGACAGTAGAAATCCTCTCTGCCCAAAACGGAATACAGTGAAGTGCCTAATAGCAGTTCGGATATCACGTAAAAGTTACGATCTTGTGAAAAATAGAGATCCCCGAGAACACGGTTGCATGGACAACGGTTTAGCTGGCGTTCCGGCGCTCACGAGCAATGGAAATTGCGGAGCGGCACGTTTCCTAGTTTCAACGAGAGAGACCTTTTACTTCGCTTTGGCAGTTATGTTTCCCCGAAGCACAACCAAGGAAGCTGCCGGTAGTTCGACAAGATTCTTCGAGCCCTCGATCGAATTCTTCAGAACGCCGGTAGACTCAGCCACTTTCCTCAGCGGGTCCCAATGATACTGGGCGGGACCAAAGGTGAACCTGTCTACCTTGCCGGTGAACGCACCTGCTTCTCCCGTGTCGGCATTGTGAAAAATCACGCTCACCGGGTGCGCATTTTCCTGATCTCTATTGACAAGAAGCAACGCCCACTGACCATCGGGGCGCTTGACCGCATAGGAGGTGACGAGCGTATGCCCCGCATCGTCGTGGATGTTGCTGTCAGCCGGATAAATGTCATTCACTTCGTTGCCCGGCTTCAGCCATTCCAAATTGATGAGCTGGCTGGCAAAGAATTGCGATAAAGGCTGGGTGATCTGATTCTTTTGATCGGTGTCGAACATGCCGAAAGTGGATAAGGAGCTATTGCAGCCGGGATGGACGCCGAACGGGATGTAATGGAAGTAATAAAGCGCGTCACCGCCGGCTGTGAAGAACGAGCCTACATAATCAGCCAGCCAAAGCGCGCCGAAGATATCCACCGAAGCCTCGGACGCCTGCGAAGAGATATTGCTTTCGGTGATAAACATGGGGATGGAGGCGGGGACGCCATCATTTCGCCAAACTTGCAGAATGTTCGAGACCAGGGCGGGCTCGTCGTACAGGCTGCCCCACTGGTAGCGGCAAGGGTCGTATGGATAGTGCTCGAAGGAAAAGAAGGCCAGATCTGAGAGACGGCCGTGGGCTTTTAAGTAATCAATGAACCGGCCTGTCCAGGAAGTGCGCCCTTGGGCGTCGGCCCAGACTTCGATGTCTTTATTCTGGCCGGTGAAGATGGGGCCGCCCAGCTTCACCGAGGGATCGACCTTGTGGATTACCCGGGCGAACTGCACATACAGCGCGGCGTAATCTTCCGGCAGCATGTAGTGACCGTCGGGTTCCTCACCCATTTCGACGTAAGAGATCGGATACTTTCGATTCTCAAGGTATTGGATTTCGGCCGCCGCGTCTTCCGGCGTGTTGTAGATCAGCGCAATGGGAATCATTGCCGGCAGTCCGCGCGTATAACCGCTGGTGTAAAACAAATCGAATCCCACCTGTGAGCGTCCGCTGCGATCCAGGTCGGAAGGTTCATGCCACGGATCGACCGAGGAACAGAAAGTAGGGGTCTGATCCTGATCCGGCGTATGGCGAAGGACATCGTACAATTCGCCTTTCGCCCCCAAATTGCCGGCGTACAGTTCCCGTATGGAGTAGCCTACGCAGTTCCTGCGATCAGAGGCGCCGTCAGGATCGCAGGTATTCGATGATTCCGTCATCCAGATACGAATCCAGCGAACCGGAATAGGCGAAGAAGCAAGCCGAATCGTGGGGGTTCCGCCTTTCCCATCCCCAATCAAGCCGAACGGGAAGTTCTGCCAGAGGCCCTTGTTCGGAGCGCGGATGGGATCGTCACCGGTGAAAAACTGCACCGCATACCGACGGGCATACGGTTCTCCCCAAGCGATGCGAATGGCGTCGATGTTCTGAACGTTCGCGAGGTCGAAGAAAATCCACTGAGGATTGCTGGCATCGTCCTCTCCCGTAAATGCCCCGCTGAGATATGGGTTGCTCTTCCAAAATGACTTCGTATCACCATCGGTAAGGCGGGAGTATCCCACGGTCTCTGTCCCGTCGTCGCGCGTGACTCCCCGGCGTGGTAAGGGGTAGCCGAAGCTGTAACGAAGCATCTCGGTGGGATTCGAATCACCGACGAAGTATCCCTTACCCTTCGGATCGCTCCATTTGCCTTTCGGGTTCCAATGCCAGGCTTCCGTGTAGAGTTCCGTATTTTGCCGATATGTAACGGGTCCCCAACCTGCTTCGAGCACGCGATCGATCACCGGCTTTACAAACGTGTTGTCGATCGTCTGCTGCGAAATGCGGTCAATGCCAGCGCCCAGAGCCTGATTCGGAATGAGAGACTTGCGGACATGAGAGGGCGTGATATCCACCTGAATGGTCTGGGCGTATCCCAGCGTAAATCCAAAGACAACGAAAATCAGCGGAAGATATCGAGAGAATTTCATGAGAATACTTCCTTCCTGCGGCTTCGCTTTTTCTAAGCAGAGGTTCTACGTTCGGTGAATGAATGCAGTTACGATAAATCGCCGAAGTTGAGGCTGGTCCGAGCGCGGTCTCCGCTCAACTCGTCCGCGTCTACGCTAACAGGAGAGCGACGACAGAAAAGAAACTAACATGCGGTAGAACGAGCGCCCAATCCGTGGCCACTGACCGACTCGAGCAAGTTCCTCAGTGACTCGTCCCGCCGCGCACTGCAATCAATGAAACCTGCTCCAGGCCTGGGAAGTGGTCCTCTTTATCCGCTTTACGCTCTATAGGCGCGATTTGTTGAACCGTCGTTCGCGCCGGAAGAACAGGTCCAAAATATTGGCCGTACACTTGGTCAAAGACTGCCGTATCCGACAAATCGTCCAAATAGACGTTGGTGCTCACCACCTGATCGAAGCGCATCTCGGCCTCTTCCAGATTGTCGAGAAGATTGCGCATGGTCTGCCGAAGTTGATGTTGCGTAGTCGTGGCGTAAACGCCCCCGTGCGGGCCGGGAATGAAGCCGTCCTTGGCGGAACAATACAACGTGTCTCCCGCAAAGACGCAGGGGCTCGCCGTGGGGCTTGGAGGCATGTTCTTCGGACGCACCGCCCTGCGCAGCTTCAGATCACGCACGGCCACGCCCGTGTATTCAATGTGTGCCCCGCCGGGCAGGCTCGATACTTCGATCGTGGCACGCGCCGGCGTATTGCCAAACTCAAAGCGCTGCGCGTAATGCTGATTCATGACCCGCGAGGGAATTTCCGTTGTGAGATATGGATTGACGAAAACCATGTTGCTCAGCGCGAGGCCCGCAGCTTTGAGCACGGCCTGCATGCGGTCGAGCGCGAGATCCACTTGCGCCGCCGGATCATCCGGAATCTTTCCGCTCACGGGATCGCTGCCGGGCATGCCGGACACGAAAAGCCGGTCGCGCGTAAGGATTCCGGGAGACGCGGCGTCAACGCCCTTGTAGTTGGACGGATACACTGCTTTCTTGTCTCCGAGATCGTGCACGGCAACCGCGTTGATCTCGATGGGAGACTCGGGAGTTCGGGCTACTCCCAGCACCGCGCGAGCCGGCGGAATCTTCGAAAAGTATTCCGCGAACACTTTATTCATTTCACCGTACTGGCTGATGTCCTGCAGATATACCTGCGCGTACACCACATGTTCCATCGTCAGGCCGGCAGCTTCGACAATCGCTTTGATGTTGTCCAACGCCTGGCGTACTTGAGCATCGAACGTCGGCGGCAAACTGCCGTCCGCTCGTTTGGGACCTTGACCCGAGATGTACAAATAATCTCCAGCATCCACGCCGAGCGAGTAATTGCCATTTGCGTGCGCGGAGGTCTGCGCGGGTGTCACGGCTCGTATCTGCGCTTGTGCCACGAGAGCCGGGGACAGCAGAAGTGCTCCCAACACTGCCTGCCATCGTCCGTTCTGTCGTGTCGCCCTCATTCCCATGAGTTCCCCGTGATTCAGGCTGCGGCTTTCTTCTGAGCGGCGTTCAAGACAGCTCGCAATCGTTGTCCGACAATGATTTCTTCTCCCGGCTTGATCGTCATGGATACAAGTTCGATATGGTCGGGCCCCTTACGTTCTTTGCGGGTGGGGTTGGGGTTGCCTTCGCGAACCGCGGTCACAAGGCTCGGATTGTCGGCTCCGAGCACTTCGATTACAGGATTGCCCGCGCGTAGTTTCTCGACGCAATCCGTAATCGTGAATCCCCAGGCCTCCTGATCCCACGAGACTTTCAGGGTGGGGAACCGGTTGCCATCGTCAGGCACGTAAACCGCCGTCTTCACATTCGGAACTGTGTCCACCAGCTTCCGGATGCGATCTACGCGACTGTTCCATTCGCGATAAAGTTTTTTTTCATCGACCGTAAGCCAGGTTTCCAGCGCTGTCAGGCACCCGATAATTTCTTCTTTACCCACCTTCATGGGACGGCACACGGCTCCTTCGCGGGGACTGGAATTCAACAAGGCCGCTTCGATCAGGTCCTTCCTGCCTAAAAGCAAGCCACTGCATTGCGGGCCGGACAGCCCCTTCCCGCCTGAGAAGCAATAAAGATCGATGCCCATGCGAGCGTACAGCTTGGCATTCTCGGCAGGAGGGATGCCCGCGGCGTCATCCAGCAACATAGGAATCTTGTGGTCTTTAGCGATCGCCAGTTCCTGCTGGAGTTTGTCGCCCAGATCGGTGGTATAGATCATGGCCGTGTTTTCATTGATCGCGTTGGTGAGTTCTTCCGGCGAATACGTGAGAACCAACTTTCCGCCCGTTAGCCGGATGGCACTGTCAAACGCGCTGCGCCCGCCCACCATGATGACTTCGTGTTTCAGCCCGGTTGTGTCTGGAAGCTGCCAGATTTTCCTGTCGTCTGTGCCGGCCATGCAAGCGGCAGTAGCCACCGCCATCGCGCCCGCTGCGCCCGAAGTGACGATTCCGGATTCGGCTCCCGTGAGTTCTGATAAGCGGCGTCCCACTGCGCGCTGCAACTCCATCACGTTGACGAAATGCTGCGCAGCCTCAACTTGTGCCTGGCGAACTTCAGGAAATTCAAGCGAACCGCTAAGGTAGGTCCAAGTGCCGCGGCAATTGATCACAGTTTTTACTCCGAGCCGGGTGTACACATTCTGCCGCGGATCCTTGCCCACGGCCGTGGCGGCCTGTGCGTAGAGGTCTCGTGCTGCAATCTGGCTCAGCAGCGGGGCAGCCGCCAGCAGTTTCACGAACGATCTCCGGCTGGAATTCGGGGTGAGCATCAATCCTCCTAGAGCAAAATTTCATTTCTGGAAATGTCGACAACCTCTTCTGAGCATCCGTAGTAGCGAGATTCTTAATCTTCCTCACCGCTCAACGGAATCCGCGATCGTACGGCCAAAATGTAAGCCTTGGCTCCCGGCTTGTTCTGGTTGTAGAAACCTACCGTGCAGTTTGGCCGGAAGTAATAGGCATCTCCCGCTTTGGCTGGATAGCGGCCCTCGACACCGTCCATTCCGCTTCCCGCGGCCATTTCGCCCTGACCGTCAACGACCAGGTAAATCTCTTCCGCCGTTTCGTGGTGATGCGGAAAGTTTGTACCGCCGGGTGCAAAGTTCATCCAGAAAAAGCTGGTCACCACGTACGCCTCATCGATCGCATCCCGCTTCCCGCTCCGTGGACCGACCAGCAACTTGTACAACACCGAGTCTGGGTGGCCTTCGACGGTTTCCTCTTTCACGTCATCGAGATTGATGATTTTAGGGGACTGGGAGGGCGCGCCCAGCGCGGTGCGGGACGGGATCTTGAAGCCCATAATCAGGACTCGCAAGGCCTGACTGGAATTATTGGCTATCGAATGTTTGCTCCCCGGAGCCAAATAGACGAAATCATTCGCGCGCAGGGGACGCGTCTCGTCGCCATATTGCAGAATACCCGTGCCCTGCAGAACAAAATCAATCTCTTCTTCACGGTCGTACGAAACATTCTGACATTTGCCCTGGGTATCAACCGAAACTTCCGCGAAGCGCGATACGCTTCGCAAAATTCGAGAGTCCGCATCACATGCGCCGAAGATCGGCTTGTAATGGCAGGTGGTTGAAGATAGATCAGACTTCGTCTCGCTCAGACCTGGCACGTACCGATGCAGCCACGTCGCGTCAACCTTACGATCTTGGGCCAAAAGGCTCGCCGAGATCAGCAACAGGAACAGCGGGGTCCTAAAGTTCATTCCCAGGAGAAGTGTTTTCACAGTTCTTTTCGCTTGTGAACGCTGGTATACCACAGAATCTTCTTGACGCAAATTGAAATCTTTCGTTTTATTAGGATTCATTACGTTTGCAGCTCAATTTTTCGCACAGAAGTTGTGCGTGTTACTCTCAACCGCGCAGCCGTTAACTCCATAGAAGAAGGGATCATGCCATTCCATTCTGTGCCTTTGAATCGACTGCGAAGCAGTTGGGCCAGATTTGTTGCTGTCGCCTTCGTGACCACGTGGGCTCTCTCTGCGGCATTCAGTCAAGCAAATCCGCCGAAGGGTACAGACTGCCGCATCGAGCCCGTGGACTATAAGGGCTGGCACGCGCAGCAAATGTCGAACCGCTGGGTACAACTGGTCATGGTTCCCCAAAATGGCGGCCGTCTGATCCAAGTGACTTTCGGAGGCCACCCTTACCTGTTTGTGAATCCCAAGTTCGCGGGCAAGTACCTGCCGCCGAGTTCGAGCCAGTGGTTCAACTATGGCGGCGACAAGTTGTGGCTTCTACCCGAGGGCAATAACGACGAACAGCATTGGCCGGGTAATTCCGACGTACTGGATGACGGCCCATTCGCATTTCGAAAGCTTTCGGAAGGGCAGCGTTGCGAGATCGAATTAACGGGTCCGGCCGATCCCCAGACCGGAATTCAGTTTACCCGAACCATTCGGCTGGAGCCTGATTCTCCACGCATCGCGTTCCACGCGTCTATGAAGAACATCACGGGCCACACGCTCGATTGGTCGATGCAGTCGGTCTCGCAATATGACACTTCGCTTCCGGGCACTCAAGAGAAGGAAGGCGCTGCGCAGGTCAATCATGATTTCTGGACGTTCACACCGGCGAATCCATCCAGCAGCTATCTCAATCGTTATCATGTTCGTTTCGGTCCAGCGGAAAATCCGGCGGTTTCTGTGAGAGACGACAATCTTTTCGCTGTCCATTATGTGCACATGGCTGCGGAGTTGTGGCTGGATTCCACGGACGGCTGGCTGGCCGTGGTCAATGGCAATAGCCGGTACGCCATGGTGGAGCGTTTTGAGTACCAGCCCACCAGGTTATATCCCGGCAAAGCGTCGGTAATCTTCTGGACTAACGGTCCGGAGGTCAGATTGAACACGGACCGCACACCGTCGCTGAGCAGCGATTCGGATGCAAGCCCCTATTACCTTGAAGCCGAACTCAACAGCCCGATGTGCCACCTGCGCCCGGGCGAGAGTTGCGATTTTGAAACGGAATGGTTTCCCACGCGTTCGGGAGAAGAATTCCATGGCGTCACCGATGCCGGAATCGTGATTCGCCCGCTGCATGCGACAGACCAGGGAAATGGCAAAATCAAGCTCTCCGGCTCATTTGGAGTCTTTTATTCCGGCCATCTGGTGGCGCATTTTTACGATGAACACGGCCACAGCGCAGGCACAACAACCATCATGGACGTGAGTCCCAACGAGGCAGTGTCACTCGATACCGAGATTACGCCGCCCTCAAGAATAAAGCGTTTGTCGCTCCATTTAATGGACGAGGGTGGCCTGGACCGCGGCGCGCTTCAGGAAGTGCAAGTATCCGGCCAGGACAATCACTGAGATGAAACAGGGCGCTGTTGCATTCATGGTCTTTTGGTTCGCCGCCTGTACTGCACTCTCACTCTTCGCGCAGCAAAACGGCGCAGGGCTCGAGGTGAGTTCACAAGATTTACTGGCGAGCCCCGTCGGTGAAAACTGGCCTTCCTATAACGGAGACTACACTGGCCGCCGCTTCAGCAGTCTCGCCGAAATTAATCGCGGAAATGTCTCTCAACTGCGTGCGGCCTGGGTATTCCATCCCGGCAATTCGCAACGGCTGGAAGCGACTCCGGTGGTGGTTCGCGGGGTCATGTACGTAACCTCCGCCAACGATGTTTTCGCCATCGACGCACGCACCGGAAGAGCCTTATGGCATTATGCGCGCCCAGTGAGTTCGGGATTGCTCGACGACGCCGCAGCGCATAAGAGCCGGGGCGTTGCCGTCTGGCAGCATTTCGTCTATAGCGAGACTGACGATGCGCATTTACTCTGTCTCGACGCGCGTTCCGGAAACTTGCTGTGGGATGTGCAATACGCGGACAAGGTCAAGCAGTACGGCGCCACCAGCGCTCCTCTGATCGTGAAGGACACGGTCGTGGTAGGTACGTCGGGCGGCGATTCTGGAGTTCGCGGATTCGTCGCGGCCTTCGACGTAAAGAGCGGAAATTTGAAATGGCGTCTGTGGACGATTCCCGGGCCCGGAGAATTCGGCTCGTCGAGTTGGCCAGGAGACTCTTATCTGCATGGCGGGGCGACGACCTGGATGCCGGGAACTTACGATCCGGAACTTAACACGTTGTATTGGACGACCAGCAACGCCGCGCCCGACTTCGTAGGAGATTCTCGACCCGGTGATGATCTCTACACCGCGTGCGTTCTCGCGATCGACGCCGATACGGGGAAGTTGAAATGGTATTTCCAATTCACTCCGCACGACGTATATGACTACGATGCGAATGAAACGCCGGTTTTGGTGGACGTCAAAGACCAGGGCGGTTTGCGCCGCTTGCTCGTGCAGGCTGATCGAAACGGGTTCTTCTACGTTCTCGATCGTACGAACGGAAAATTTCTACATGCCACGCCCTTCGTGAAGAAATTGAACTGGGCCACCGGCGTGGATGCCTCCGGCCGTCCCGTTTACTCCGATCGACTGCCAAGCAAGGAGGGCACGTACATCTGCCCCGGCATCGTGGGCGCTACGAACTGGTTTTCCCCTTCTTATAATCCCGACACGGGCCTCTTTTACGTGATGGCTCTCGAGAACTGTAATCTCTATTTCGCGAAGCCAAGGCCGTTCAATCAAGGCGAGACTTACTACGGAACGGGAACGAAGCGTCCTCCCGATGAACACTCCCAAAAAATTCTGCTGGCGCTTTCCGTTTCGGATGGCAAGGAAGTGTGGCGGTATCCGCAGGCCGGCCGCGGCAGGTCGTGGGGAGGAACGCTCACTACGGCCGGTGGGCTCGTCTTTTTTGCCGATGACGCCGACTCGCTGGAAGCAGTGGACGCCGAAACCGGAAAGGCTCTGTGGCACTTCAATACCGGCCAGGAGTTCAGTGCTTCGCCCATGACGTACGCCGTGGATGGTGTCCAGTATGTGGCGATCTCCGCTGGAAGCGACGTATTCAGCTTTGTGCTTCCACACTAATGGGCCTATTCATTCGAGCGCCAAGCGAGGACCGAACGTGGAGATATTCATGCGTAGTGCTCGCTGGAAAGGAGCCTTTGTCCTGGCGTTCGCAATTGGTTCATACGCCCTCTGCCAAACTCCGAAAGCAAATCCAGATGCTGCAATCTCGTATTTGCGGTTGAGCGCCCCGCGCCGTGTGTTACCAGACGCCCAGGTCTGGGAAGGCAACGAGTTTCCGCACACGCTGAGCGTTCTGGAACTCAAACGCGACGGCTACCGCTATTGGGGATGGTACGGGCTCAATGAAGGGAGCGGAATCGGTCTCGCTCGCAGCAACGATCTGGTGACTTGGACGAAGTACGACAAGAATCCCTTGTGGAGCAATGCTCGCTGGCCGTCGGTGCTGCAGCATGCCGACCCCAGACAGCCCAAGCTGCTTTACTTCGCGATCACGCGAGACTACGACACGCCCAGTAGCTACATCGTCCTGGCGAGTTCGCAAGATGGCATTCATCTCAACCAGGAAAAGACGCTAGTGCAGGCTGTGACGAACCAGCGTAACCAGAACCCAAACCTGTTTCGCGATCCGCGCTCGGGACGTTTCTATCTGACCTTCTATCGCGGCAACGACCACGACCATTTCGAGATCATCAGCAAGAGCGCGCTTCAACTGCAGAATCTCGATAAAGCACCGGAAAAGATCCTGATGCAATCGAGCGATACGGTAGCAGCGCCTACCTTGCTCTATCTGAAACACGCGCCGGGCGCGAAGAAGAAAGCCGGAGTCTATTATCTGGCGACCGAGATTTATCCTCACCGCTACACCGACGATCCCGAAGGCGAGTGGCAAGTGAAAGTGTTCGCCGCCGACGCTCCAGACGGACCCTTTCAGCCGGTGGCC
>Ga0209166_10000778_pt1 | contig 30663 bp, 23 predicted proteins | sample Coa_R1_3_FD_187151 | JGI IMG/M metagenome (GOLD analysis project Ga0209166, IMG submission 187151) | Surface soil microbial communities from Centralia Pennsylvania, which are recovering from an underground coalmine fire - Coalmine... | ecosystem: Environmental > Terrestrial > Soil >...
ATATCTTCGGCACCATCGCCATTGCCTTGCTACTGTCGCTAGGCCGCGGTCAAATCAGCGCTCATAGACTCACTGAGGGTGCTTACATCGCTTTTCTCGCGGGTGTTTTCAGGCTGTACGATCCTATCCGCAAGTTCGCCCTCTTCAACAACAGCTTTCAGCAGGCGCGGGGCGCCTCTTCTTCGATCTTCGATTTCATGGACGTAAACGACGACGTGCAGGAACGGCCCGATGCCCGCATTCTTCCGCCGTTTCGTTCCAGTATCAGCTTTCGCAATGTGAGCTTCTCTTATGGTGAGAACGGCGAAGCCCGCGACGTGCTGCGCAACATCAACCTCGAAGTCCCCAAAGGCGAAGTCGTGGCCTTTGTCGGCTCCAGCGGCGCCGGCAAAACCACCCTGGCCAATCTCATCCCCCGATTTTTCGATGTTACTGGTGGCAGCCTGCTGATTGATGGGCAGGATATCCGCGACCTAACCGTGCTCTCTCTGCGCAGCCAGGTGGGGATTGTCACGCAAGAGACCATTCTGTTCAACGACACCGTGCGCAACAACATTGCCTATGGCCAGCCCAACATCGAGCAGTCAATCGTGGTGGCCGCGGCCAAGGCTGCCCTGGCGCACGATTTCATCAGCCAGATGCCCGAGGGATACGACACGGTAATCGGCGAGCGTGGCACCCGCCTCTCCGGAGGCGAGCGCCAGCGCCTGGCCATTGCTCGCGCGATTCTCAAGAATGCGCCCATTCTCGTGCTTGACGAAGCCACTTCTGCGCTCGACTCTGAATCCGAGGCGCTGGTGCAGTCGGCATTGCAGAACCTGATGGCCGGCCGCACCGTATTTGTGATTGCGCACCGGCTCTCTACGGTGCGCCGCGCCGACAGGATCGTGGTGCTGGAGAATGGCACCATCTCCGATAGCGGCACGCACGAAGAGTTGATGGGCCGGCTGGGAATTTACCGCCGCCTGTATGATTTACAGTTCGTCGATTCCGAGATCCCCCGGCTCACAATCAGCTAGAGTATTTTCGCAGTTGCTATAGACTTTCTTAGGACGAGACAAGTATCAGGGCACGACTTTAGTCGTGCCGTAAGTCGCTGAAAGATAATACTTCCGCTCTGCCGAAGGCATGCGCGTAGCAAAGCGAAGCGCCAGAAAAAAGTCTTAAAAGATTCCAGGTACAAAATCAGATGCCAATTCGCTCCATGACGGGATACGCGCAGGTGAAGGGACAGGCCGGCGAAGCCTCCGCTCCGGTCAGCTTCACCTTGTCGTTAAAATCGGTAAACCACAAGTTTCTGGACCTCAACATGCGCTTACCCGCCGAAAGCGACGCGCTGGAAATGAAGCTGCGCCGCCTTTTGAAAGAAAAAATGGCACGCGGGCATTTGGATGTAACCCTCACCTTGGAACGCACCGGAGAGGATATGTTTTCCCTCAACCGTGAGCTGGTGGGAGGCTATCTTCGTGTCTACCGCAGCGCCGCACAGGAGTTTGGTGTGGCTGCAGAGCCTGATTTGAATGCCGTATTGAAATTGCCCGGCGCTCTGACCGCTTCCGCCACCCTCAACGGCAATGGTGGCTTCGAGGCGGCTGTGCTGGCTAGCGCCGAGCAGGTGATTGCCAGCCTGGACCAGATGCGCAGCGAAGAAGGCGGCAGCATCGAGCGCGAGCTGCGCGAACGCATGAAGCGCCTGCAAGCGGCCACCGATGAGGTGGAAAAATTGCGTACGGTCATCAGCCGGGCGCACATGGAAAAGATCAGTACAAAAGTACAGGAGCTGATTGGCGCGATTGCCGATCCCGCCCGCATCTTGCAGGAAGCGGCCATCCTGGCTGAGCGCAGCGACGTGCAGGAAGAAGTGGTGCGTATCAAGGCGCACGTGGGCCACTTTCTTGGCCTGCTCGAGGCCGAGGGAGAGATCGGCAAGAAACTGGATTTTCTCTTGCAGGAGCTCAACCGCGAGGCCAACACCCTGCTCTCCAAGACGGCAGGATTAGCCGGGGAAGGGCTGCGCATCACCGAACTGGGACTGGCCATGAAATCGGAGATCGAGAAAGCACGCGAACAGGTGCAGAACGTCGAATGAGCGGACTGGTTTATATCATCTCAGCGCCCTCGGGTTCGGGGAAATCGACACTGGTCAACGAGCTGCGCAAAAGCGTGGAGCACCTGGAGTTTTCGGTCTCCTATACCACGCGAGCGCCCCGCGGCAGCGAGCAAAACGGCCGCGAGTACTTTTTTGTCAGCCGCGATGAGTTTGAGGCCATGATCGCAAAAAACGAATTCCTCGAATATGCCGAAGTTTTCGGCAACTACTACGGCACAGCCAAGGTGTTCCTTGAAAAGGCGCGGGCCCGCGGAAACGATCTGTTGCTTGATATCGACGTGCAAGGCGAACGCCAGGTCAAAGAGAAACTTCCGGAGGCAGTGAGCATCTTCGTGCTTCCCCCCTCGCGCGCTGAACTGGAGCGTCGCCTGCGTCGCCGCAGCCAGGCCGAAAAAGTGAGCTCCGATGAGATCATCCAACGGCGGCTGGATGCAGCCTCGAAAGAAGTTAAGAACTATCGCAATTACGAATACATTTTGATCAATGATCAACTGGAATACTCCATTGATCAGTTGAAAGCCATCGTGCTTCACGAACGTATGCTGCGTTGCGGAAACTCGGGCGCCGGAGATCACGAAAAAGAGGGCAAGCTTGCGGAAGAGTGCCGCCAGGCAAATATACGTCCGCGATTGGCCCCGATACTGGAGTCTTTTGGGGTATAATCTGCGCAAAGCAGAGTACCTGAGGTAGGTTCTTGTTTTTCTTGGTTTTTGTTAAATCCCGGCAAAAGACCGGGAAATGGGGTGGTGTATGAAGTTGATGGATGGTTTTGATAGCAATTATCGTTATGTGTTGGTCGCGGCGCGCCGCGCCCGCCAACTGCAATCGGGCGCCCGCCCACTGATGGAGCCGGTCCGCTCGCGCAAGGCCTGCCGCATCGCTGAAGAAGAAATTGCCGCCGGTAAAGTGAAGTGGGTCATCGGCGAGAGCGGCAAATCAGCGACCGCACAGGCGGCTGCCGAGCAGTTGGATCGCGCCGTCGGAAGTAAGTAAACGGTTATTATTCCGTTCAGCATAAATGATGATAGTGAGGTCGTACGGTGTATGACTGGAAAGAGCTGCTGGTCCTGGCCATTGTAGCTGTGCTGCTCTTTGCGGGCCGTTTCAGGCGAATTTTTGGCCGCCATAATTGATTTTGAAAACGGCTTACCGTAAGTCACTATTCCCCCCGCCCGTTTGCGATTTACAATAGAAGCATGAAGATTGCCCTTGGGGTGAGCGGAGGCATCGCAGCCTACAAGGCGGCCGAGATATGCCGTCTTCTGCAGGAAAAAGGCGTGCGCGTGCAGGTGGTCATGACGCGTGCCGCCCAGGAATTCGTTCGTCCGCTGACCTTCGCCGCCCTCTCCGGCGAGAAAGTGATTACCGATCTTTTCAGCGCCGGTAACGAGACTCCCAATATCGACTCTGCAGTCGAACACATTGCAGTAGCGCAATCCATTGATGCGTTGCTGGTGGCCCCGGCCACGGCTGATGTTCTCGGCAAGTTTGCCAATGGACTGGCCGACGATTTTCTTTCCACGCTTTTTCTTGCCACCACCGCTCCGGTGGTTGTTGCTCCTGCGATGAACGTAAACATGTGGGAGAACGCCGCCACCCAGGCGAATCTGGAAAAATTGAAACAGCGCGGTGTCCGCGTGGTCGAGCCCGATGCCGGTTATCTGGCCTGTGGCATGACCGGACCGGGACGCCTGGCCACCAATGAGGCCATCATGGCAGCCGCCCTTGAAGCCCTGGGAGCGCGGCAGGACCTGAACGGCGAGACCGTACTGATCACAGCCGGGCCGACGCGGGAGAAAATCGATCCCGTGCGTTATCTCGGCAACCGCTCCAGCGGCCGCATGGGATACGCCCTGGCCGAAGCTGCCTTGCGCCGCGGCGCTCGCGTAATTCTGGTGAGTGGGCCGACTGCGATCAAGGCTCCGGCGGTTCACGAGTTCGTTCCTGTCGAAACTACCGATCAGATGCGCCATGAAGTTATGGCCAGGCTGGGGCAGGCAACGGTAATCGTCAAAGCCGCTGCCGTGGCCGATTTTGCGGTCAAAACAACAGCCGACCAGAAGCTGAAGCGCAAGGGCGCAATCACGCTGGGGCTGGAACCGACGGCCGACATTCTTGCCGAAGTCGGACGCAGCAAGAGTGAAAGTCAAATTCTGGTTGGCTTCGCCGCCGAGACGGAAAATATTTTAGAGAACGCCCGCAAGAAACTCACCGCAAAACATTGCGACATGGTCGTCGTCAACGACATCTCAAAGCCCGGCATCGGCTTCGATTCCGAGCGCAACGCCGTTACCATCATCACGCCGGACCAGACGGAAGACGTCCCTGAAATGACCAAGTGGGAAGTAGCCCACCGCGTACTCGATGCAGTAGTGCAAATTCGCCAGCGCAAAACCAAGGCCGCTCCTGTTAAGATCACCACTTAACTCAGTTGGAGCTTTTCAAATCCGCGCAATCCGTGAAATCCGCGGTATGCTTTTTCCTTGACAACTGGAAACTTGAAACTGGAAACTCGAAACTTGCCTCTCGACCCCGAAACCCGCCGCCAGCTCAGTACCCGCATGGAGTACTATCGCGACCTTGGGATTTACGATCTCTACCGGCGCGCGGTAGAAATTCCGCCGGCCGTAGAAGAATACCAAGCAGCAAACTCTGAAATTGTTCCCACAACTATGAGCAAGAAAATTGCGAGTTTAGATTTGCCCATTTTTTCCGCCGATCCTTCGTCTGATGCCGGCCGTCTCGCGGCCATTGACATTGAAAACAGGCCGGCGGCGCTCGATGCCATCCGCGAGGTCATCGGCGAGTGCACGCGCTGCAAGCTGCATAAGCAAGGCCGCAAGCAAATTGTCTTTGGCGTGGGCAATCCCAATGCTGAACTGATGTTTGTGGGCGAAGCCCCCGGGGCTGATGAAGACCAGCAAGGTGAGCCCTTCGTGGGCCGCGCCGGTCAATTGCTCAACAACATGATTACGGCAATGGGACTGAAGCGTGAAGACGTTTATATTGCCAACGTGATCAAGTGCCGGCCTCCGGGCAACCGCACCCCCGAGCGCGATGAGTGCGAGACCTGTTCGCCATTCCTGATGCGGCAGATTGACGTCGTCCAACCAAAGGTCATTGTCGCCCTGGGCGCGGTCGCTGCCAAAAATCTGCTGGGCTTGAACGACTCCATGGCCAACCTGCGCGGACGCTTTTACGATTTTCGCGGCACCAGGCTGGCCGTGACCTACCATCCGGCATTCCTGCTGCGCGACCCCCGCCAGAAAAAAGAGGCGTGGAAAGATCTGCAGATGGTCATGAAGGCCATGGGGCTGCCCATGCCAAAATCGAGGCAGGAGTAGCGAGAACAACTGGAAATGAAATTACCTATCCTGTTTGTGATTTCGGGGTGTCTGGTTGCCGGCTTAGTGACAGGTTTTGTAATTCCTCTGTATACCAATCAATACGTGGCGAGATTCCAAGTGAGAGACTCTACTCGACTCAAAGACTACGTTGAAACCTATCAAGATATGGTTCAATTTGAAGGGGCGGAAGTCGCTGTCACCTCTGACTCGAAAACCTGGGGCACTGAAAAGGGGAAAGGTTCCCTTGTTGAAGAACTCAAGACCATTGAAAGTCAGCGCTCAGCCACAAACAACCCAGGACTGGCTAATCTGTTGAGGGTTGCTGCTGGGTTGGTACAACTTCGACTTGCTATCGCCAGCGCGGAGGCTGATACCAGCCGGCAATATCTGGTGCAAGCTCAGAAAAATTTTGAGGCAGCAGGCTGGACGGATTACTCCGAACCTCACCTGCGCGACCTAATTGCCAGGTATTACGCAGAAGGCGATGAAAAATAATACGAGGTAGTGGAATCCAAGGGTTATGACTCCGAGAATGACACGCCCGCAGCGCTGGATGTTAGTTGCAATCGGAATTCTTGCATTTGCCGTTGCATTTCCCATTGGATACTATCTGAACACGCAAGCCTTCCAACCTATAACCACCCTCTTTCAGATGACCGCGAATGCTGGAATTGAAGAACTCTCCTTGTTTCAATACAAAGAGGCTGGGACTCCATATCGTCGAGAGGCTTTACTGGCCCTGCTCAATTTTCTGCAAACTGCAGAGGAATTGAAACATGCCAATAGTAAGTCTCTGAATTTGACTATCGCTTATACCTATGTGCGGCTTGCCATGGTAGAAGAAGTTGCAGGCGATTTGAATCAATCCCACGATTACTTCTTGAAGGCACAAGAAAGATTCAAAACTGCAGGATTGAAGAATTACTCAGAGGCGCACCTGAGAGAATTGATCGCGAAGGCAGACAGAACAGCTACCCAGTGACCTGTTTGCACCACCCCGAAACAGTCTAAAATCTACTCACCTGCATGCCCACTTTTTGCGATGTCGCGGTTCCCTTGCCGCTGGAAGGCGTGTTCACCTATCGCACCGGCAGCAACGGAATCGAACCGGTTGTCGGCGGACGCGTTCTTGTCCCCTTCCGCAACGAACGGATGGCCGGGGTCGTTACCAAGCTCCACGACACGCCACCCAGCGTTGAAACCAAAGTAGTCATTGATGTGCTCGACCAGCAGCCGGTACTAGGGGAGGATCTGCTTCGGCTGGGCGTGTGGATCTCGCAGTATTACCTCGCTCCCATCGGCGAGGTGCTGCGCGGCATGTTGCCGCTGGCAGCTGACGTCAAGCGAGTGCATTACTATCGCATCACCGATCTGGGCAGGGAAGTTCTATTTAAGTCGGCAACCGCCGGCTCATCGCTGCGCGCGAAGAAAACACATGAAGAACAGATGGAAGAAATGCGTCTGCTCGATTATCTCGCCAACCGCGAGAGCGCCAGCCAGAGTTCGTTGCGCGCCGCCCTTCGCACACCACCAAGCGCCCTCACCAGCCTGCTGCGAAAAAAATGGATTATCCGCGAAGATGCTTCTTCAATACGCGATAGCCGGCGTTTACAAAAGATTGCAGTGCTGAAGCCAGAAGTGCCGCCCAAAGCTACCGCACAGCAGAAAAAAATCATAGAAGCCTTGCAGCAGAAAAGTGGCCGTATGTCGTTGGAAGAGCTATGGCGTCAGGGCAGCTCGCGCGGCGCCTTGCAGACTCTGGTGAAGCATGGCGGAGTTGAAATTATCGAAGAACCGGTTGTTTTTCATGTTTCCGGACTCAAAACCAGATCTTCGCGCGATTTTGAATTGAACCGGGAGCAGCGCCTGGCCCAGGAGAAAATTCTCCAGAGCACAGCCGCGCGAAAATTTAAAGTCGCTCTGCTGCATGGTGTCACCGGCTCGGGAAAGACAGCGGTCTATCTCTCCGCCATGCGGTCGGTTTTAGCGGAGGGCCGCTCTGCCATTCTGTTGGTCCCCGAGATCGGCCTTACGCCCGCTGCCGCCGCCAACCTGCACAATCTTTTCGGAGACGAAGTTGCCATCCTGCATTCGGCGCTGTCACCCGATGAGCGCGCCGAGCAGTGGCGGCGAATCCGCGCCGGCGATGCCCGCATTATCGTGGGCACTCGTTCAGCGGTCTTTGCTCCTGTCAGCGACTTGGCGCTGATCGTCGTGGATGAGGAGCATGATTCTTCCTACAAGCAGGAAGAGACCCCGCGCTATCACGGACGCGATGTTGCGGTCATGCGAGGCAAGCTGGCCGGTGCGGCCGTGGTGCTGGCTTCGGCGACGCCGTCGCTTGAGTCTTATCACAACGCTCAGCAGGGAAGATATGAGCTGATCGAGCTGCGGCAGCGGGTAGAGCAACGTCCTCTGCCGGAAGTCGAAATCGTGGATATGCGCGCCGAATTCAACGAGACCGGCGAAGACAGAATCTTTTCCCGCCAGCTTGCGCAGGAGGTGCGCGAACGCCTGGAGCGCAGCGAGCAGGCCATGATTCTGCTCAACCGCCGCGGATATTCCCCTGTCGTCCTCTGCCGCGCCTGCGGTGAAACCGTGCAGTGCCGCAACTGCGCCATCGCCCTAACGCATCATAAGCGGGCCAACACGCTCATCTGCCACTACTGCGGATACCGCCAGGCGGTGCCCAGGCTTTGTCCCAAGTGCAACAGCGAACACATTTTCTTTTTAGGAACGGGTTCGGAAAAACTGGAAGAGCGCCTGCACCAGGAGTTTCCGCGAGCGCGCATCGGCCGGCTGGACCGCGATACCGTTCGCCGGCGCGAGGATTTCGAGCGCGTCCTCAGCGCCTTTGACGCCGGCGAACTCGATTTGCTGGTGGGCACGCAGATGATTGCCAAAGGACACGATGTCCACGGGGTCACACTGGTAGGCGTTGTAGGGGCGGACTCTGCCCTTGGCTTCCCTGACTTCCGCGCCGCCGAACGCACCTTCCAGTTGCTGACCCAGGTTGCCGGACGCGCCGGACGCGGCACGCTGCCGGGCAAGGTGATTCTGCAAACATATTTTCCCGATCACTACGCTATTCAGTATGCCGCCAAACACGATTACGACGCTTTTTGTGAAAAAGAACTGCGCTTCCGCAAATGGATGAACTATCCGCCTTTCACCACGGTTGCCAACCTGGTGGTGCGCAGCGATCAGTTGGAGCGTGCCCTGCAATATGCTGGCCAACTGGGACAATGGTTTGAGAAAAACAAGAGCAAGGGGCTACGGGTCATGGGTCCGGCGGCAGCGCCCATCGTGCGTCTTAAGCGCGATTATCGCTACCACTTCGTGCTCAAATCAGAGAGCCGGGAGAGGCTGAATGGAACCTTGCGGGCGATGCTGAAACATGCGGTGGAGCGCAAGATCCCGCGCAGCAATCTAATCGTAGACGTAGATGCTGTCAGTTTGTTCTAGCCGGCTCCTCCACATAGGCGCAAAGCCTGGGGGTACCCCCCCTTGCTAGCAAGGGTCCCAGTAACAGTTTCAAGTTTCGAGTTTCAAGTTTCGAGTTAGAGCACCCCCATTACATCGAGTAGATAAATGCGGCAGTAAGCTGTTTAGATTCAACGAGATATGCAGGGCGCGAGAGTAGTCAAACATCAGCTGAATTGCAGTTGCATGCGCCCGTAAGTAACGGGTTCTGACGTTTTGTGATTTTTCAAAGAACTGGCAAAGTTCGGCGGCCTGAGCCGCTTTTAGGCACACGTTCGGAACAATGATGGGCTATGGTCGTCGGACAATCAATGTTTTGATATCACTTCCAATGTTTTGATATCACTTCGCCAAAAAACAACCACAAAGGACACAAAGGGGCACAAAGGAGATTTGCCCTTGCTCCAACTGAGAACGGAGAACTGAGAACCGAGAACTGCTGTCTGCTATCGAACCCATGCCCGCATTGCATTCACCGCTTCCCGGACTTTGTGCCAATCAATGGTTTTTCCTGGGAAAGGCGCAGGCATGAAGGTCAGGGCAAACATCACAAGCGCAAACACGGCCAGCCACTTTCGTTCGCGGCTGAGCTCCGGGTATTTGGGAACGGAGGGATGGTATACACCGAAGACCAGCAACATACCAAACCACACCAACCAGCCGACCCACAACCAAAGTCCCACCACCAGCAGGGCGACGGTAAGAATGCGTGTGACATGGCGGTGCGCGCGCGGCCAGACCGCGTAGAAAATATGTCCGCCGTCGAGCTGGCCCCCGGGGAGCAGGTTCAGCGCGGTAGCGAACATTCCCACCCACGCCGCCACAGCTACGGGATGAAGGTAGATCGAACTCAAAGGCCAGCGAATCCCTTCGCCCATGCCGACCAGGTAAAAAATCGCAGGATACCCCAGCGGAAAATCCGTCGCTTTCACCAGAGCAGGATCAATTTTCGAGATACCCAGGCCTGCAACCAGGGCAGGGACAGCGACCAAGAATCCGGCAATAGGACCGGCGATGCCGATATCAAACAAAGCCGCGCGTGAGGGAAAGGGAGAGCGGATGCGGATAAATGCCCCCAGCGTTCCAATCAAAGTTGGGGCCGGGATGAAATAAGGCAGCGTGGCTTGCACACGGTAGCGCCGGCAGGCTAAGAAGTGCCCCATCTCATGGGAAAACAGAATGAGCATAAGCGTGGCCGAGAAAGGCAGGCCCAGCAACAGGCGGGAAGGCTGCTCCCAAATCCATGCCAAAGGCAGAATGCCATGGGAAAAGGCGAACATGGGCTGGTTATTGATGAAGTCGCTCTGTAACTGTGCTCCTGTCAGCAGGGTGGTGAAAATGGTGGCCAGCAACAGCCCTGCTGCGCGCCAATAGTGCTGTTTTGCCGCGGGGACCTCATCGGCGGGTTCGTTTATGTGGTCTGAAAGCCGGTTTCCATTGGGTGAGCCAATCTGCAATGGATCCGAGGACGCCATAAAACCAGGATGATTGATAGATGCGGAGCGGGCCGTATGGGGAACGAATCTGGCCTGCACCGTTCTGCCTGGCTGGCCGGGGAGGCCGGGCCTGGCCCCAACTGTGCCAAGGGAAGCATCTAGTCGATCGATTGTAGCTCCTTGCCCGGTTTGAAGCGTACCGCCTTGCCGGGTGGGATGCTGACCTCGGCGCCGGTCTTGGGGTTGCGTCCAATGCCGGTCTTGCGCGGACGCACGTTGAATACCCCGAAGCCACGCAGCTCAATGCGGTCGCCGCGGGCCAGCGCCCGTTTCATGCTTTCAAAGACGGTTTCCACAGCCTGCTCGGCTTTGGTCTTGGTGATGCCGGTTTTAGTGACAACTTCGTTAATAATATCGAGCTTGATCACGAGCGGCTCCGGATGTACGGGAATTACCCTGAACTGCGGATAGTAAAAAGCATGGCCGCAATTGTCAAATCATTTCACAAGGGCTGCATACTGAAAGAAAACCGGCGCCGCCCTACGCAGACCCTCCGAACTTGTGGTTGCATGGGTGCTGGCGTGAAATTTATTAGTTGCACCTGGGCTTGTGCAGTCCTAAAGACCTTTGATGGTATGCTCAACATACAATAACCGTTTGTGCGATGTCACCGGGAGTCCTGAGAATGTCTACTCTAGATCTCAACAGTGAGCTGATCTTGTTTCCTGAGTTGGAAGGCGAAGCCGCCGGCACCTACACGACGGGGATTCTGCCCTCGCAAGAGATTAAAGAACTAATCGCCAAGGGCCAAATTTTCTCGCACACAGAAATCACCGGCGCCCAGATTCAGCCCGCCAGCCTTGATCTCAGACTTGGAGACATTGCCCATCGAGTCCAGGCAAGTTTCCTGCCCAGGCAGGGTTCGACGGTGGAACAGAGAATTCAAGAATTGAGAATGACCCGGGTTGATCTCACCGGAGCGGCGGTCCTTGAGAAAGGTTGCGTTTACATTGTTCCGCTGATGGAAGAACTCAATCTCCCCAAAGACATATGGGCCAGGGCCAACCCCAAGAGCACCACCGGCCGCCTCGATATCTTTACTCGACTCATCACTGACCACGGGATCGAATTTGAGCATGTGCCACCCGGCTACAAAGGCAGGTTGTATGCTGAAATAGTTTCACGCACTTTCACCGTTCATGTGCGTGCGGGCATGCGGCTGAGCCAGCTCCGTTTTGTACGTGGCAACCCCAAGCCCTCGGATAATGCAATGAGCGTCCTGCACCAGGACGAGCCACTCGTTTATTGGGATGAAGACAGTCCGGCAAAGGCCCAAATCAACAGGGGCCTTCTGATCTCCGTGAATTTGCAGGCCAAAGACGCTTCGGAGGCAATTGCATATAAAGCGAAGAAAAACGCACCTTCCGTAGATCTGGGGAAAATCAATTATTACCCACCTGAGGAATTCTGGGAAATAAAGTACCAAACCGGCAGGAAAGGATTGGTTCTTGACCCAGGCGACTTCTATATTCTTGCCTCGAAAGAACGGATCAGCGTTCCATCTCAATGGGCGGCGGAGATGGGGTCCATTGACCCATCCATCGGTGAGTTCCGGATTCATTATGCTGGGTTTTTTGACCCGGGCTTCGGTTATGGCTCCGGCGATATCAAGGGCACGCGGGCAGTCTTAGAAGTTAGAGCCCACGATGTTCCATTCCTCATTGAAGATGGCCAGATCGTGGGTCGGCTGACGTATATGCGCCTGCTTTCCCGCCCTGACAAGATCTATGGCACCGATATTGGCTCTTCTTATCAGCGGCAGGCTCTGACCTTGAGCAAACAATTCAAGAAATCCTAGAAAGTAGTTCTCAGTTCTCAGTTCTCAGTTCTCGGTTCTCAGCAAAAAGCAAGAGCTTGACCGCAGGGGGCGCGGAGGAGCGCAGAGGCTTTTTACCTTTGCTCTGCTCACTTATGGGCTAGACCTGTTTAGTTTTTTCTGTACCCTAAAAAACAGTATCGTTCGGACAAGAAAACGCAAGATTCTTCGCGCCGTTCATTTAAGGGCTACGCAGCCAAAACAAGGCTGCTGCGCCCTGGCGAAAGGTTCGCGCAGCACGACGCTCACTTTTCGCCCACCCCGATGGCGCTCAGAATGACAAGATGCAAACAGGAATGGCGGAGAACAAGCTACAGCAATAGTTAAAGCGGCATAAAAGAGTTTAACTGGCGACTGGCAACCGGGAACTGACAACTTCTCTACCGTTTGCTTTCCGATTCTTTAAAAAGATATTTGATGCTGGGTTTGTAGATCAGCAGGTTAGGAAGCGAGCCGGTCCGGTTGATCTTGAGGCAGTTTCTGTCGTACCACTCGATGACACCGCGAATTTCCTCTCCATCATTGAGCACGATCACCATCGGGGTCTTGGTCTGGATCTGCTTCTGATAATAGAAGTTTTCGGCGTGGGTCTGTTCCGGCGGGGCAGATTTCTTGACCGGAGCCGATGACCGCTCTCCCCGTTCCGGCATCCCCGGATTTCGCTCCGCAGGCTCGGCGTTTCGTGGAGGCCGTGGCGCGGGTCTCTCAGCGCGGCTGGGCAAAGACGGACGAATGAGCTTGCGGTTGGTGAAACCTTCGTGCTCCGCAATCGTGTTGGAGGCCTCGCTTGCGGGTACAGCGGGCTCCGGAGCCTTTTTTTCCTGGGCACGCGCTACGGCAGCAGAGGAGTCAAGTGTGTCTTTCATGGTCTTTTCCGGCCAAAGGTATCCAATGGTCAAATTGGGAGGTGATGGACATAAAAATACCACAGCGGGCCAGTACTTGCCACCTTACTTTTTAAGATACATGACAAATTTATTGATAGCCATTTTGCACACAAAGTGATATTACTAGCTCCCAAATCAGCTTTATTTCCCAAACTTTGTCTGCTGGGCGCCACGGGCCTTGATCCTATTGGAGTGATGTGTGTCCTGAGACAAGTTAAGGGACATGACACGAAAACCAACTCCGCATCACTAAACACGACGGAGACGAAACTCTTAGGGGGCGCTATGTATTGGAATTCAAAATTTTTGCTTTGCAGCCTTGGCATCCTGCTCTTGCTGGCTTCACCCATTGCTTTTGCCGCAACTCAGAACGCGGTTGTGTACGGCACGGTCTACGACTCAGCCGGCAATCCACTTTCAGGCGTCGATGTAACCCTGGAAAACCCGGCTATCGGCTTTACTCGTAATGCCACCACCGGTTCCGATGGTTCCTATACCTTCGCAGAAGTGCCTCCTGCCGAAAATTACAAGTTGAGCGCCAGCCAGGCAGGCAAGAAGATTGATGTACGCTCGGGAATCACGGTCAACGTCGGTGATGAGCGCGTCATCCTACCTCCGTTGAAAGAGCAGCCGGTTGCTGCCAACCAGCCGGTGGAGACAAAACTGGAAGCCCCCGCGGTGACCAATGAAACCGTCAGCACCACCATCAGCGGCGTCATTACCGGAGATCAACTGCGTTCGCTGCCAGTGGCCGTGAACAGAAATTTCCTGGGCTTGGGATTGATTCCCCCCAACACGCACGATGTGGAGCAGGGCTCCAGCCTGGCCGGAGCGTCTTTCAGCATCTCCGGCAACCGGCCCTCCAGCAACAGCTTCCTGCTCGATGGCGCCGACAATGTGGCCTCCAGCAGCAACCAGGCTGTCCCCTTCCAGGTAAATGACTCGGTGCAGGAGTTCCGCGTCATCTCCGGGACGGCCAATGCCGAATACGGACGCAATCTTGGCGGCACAGTCAACGTGGTTACCAAGCGCGGCGGCAATGCATTCCATGGCAATGCGTTCGGTTACTTCAACAACGATGCGCTCAACTCCAGCAGTCCGCTTTCGGTGTACAACGGCACCACGTTTGACAAGGCTGCCGCCTATGCCGGTCCCCTGACTTCAACGTTCACCGGCTTTGCGCCCCTGACCTACAACGATTACGTGGCCAGCGCCAGGAGCGCCGGTTTCTGCACCAATTCAATCAGCCTGGCAGCGGGTCCCGGCCTGACGCCGTGCGCCGCCACGCCCGGTCTTTTCGGCAAAAATACGTTTTTCGATCCGGCGAGCCTACTGAAAGCCAACGACAGCCATAAGATTCCTTTTGACTCCAAGCAGTTCGGCTTGAACATGGGTGGGCCCTTCAGCAAAGATAAATGGTTTGGCTTTGCCAGCTATGAAGGCACCTTGATTAAGAACCCTAATCCGGTTTTTGAGCGCGTTCCCTCCGCCTTCGACCGCACTTACGCGCCATTTGGACCAGTGAACTTCGCTCCCACCAATTCCAGCTATGTGCTCGACCAGAAAATTCTGGGGCTTTTCCCGGCTTCCAACGTGGTTGGAGTTCCCGGAGCGCTGGAATTCTTCCGCGGGCAGGCGCCCAACTACACCCATGTACACAATGCGCTGGGCCGCACCGACTATATTCAATCGGATAAGACAAGCTGGTCGGCGCGCTATGCCATGCAGTTTCTCAACGAGCTCCACGACGACTCGCTGCCCTCAAGCTCAAGCTATGCCGGCAACGGCGCGGTTCGCGATGTTCTGAACCAGAACCTGAACCTCTCCTACAGCCACACGTTTACGCCGGCTTGGATCACAGAGGCGCGTGTAGGCTTTAACCGCTTCCGCGTCAATGAGACCCCGCAAGACCACAATCTCGACGCCCGCACCCTGGGGCTGCCCGGAGCGGGCCTGCCCACGGTTTTGTTGAATGGAATTGATCCGCAATATAGCGGAGCCACCCCCGGCAAGGCGGGGGCAATCGCCACCTGGGCCGATTTCTTCACCGGCGCCAACGCCGCGTTCTTTGCCGCCGAACAGTTTCCCACCCTGGATTACCTGTTCCCCTTTGCCCGCCTGGGAGCGCCGCTGGGCGCGCCTACGCACCGCCGTGATACGACGTTGTTCTTCGCCGACAACACCTCTTGGACGCACGGCAAGCACTCGATCAAGTTCGGCGCGGAGATTCGAAAGCTGGACAACGAATATACCGATGCCTCTTTCGCCCGCGGCTTCATGTATTCCTCAAACATCGGCGAATTCACCAGTGACAGCGAAGGCTGTAACCAGGAGTGCGCTGCCAACCGTCCAGGAGGGACGAATGCCTTCCGCGCTCCCAGCTTTGATTTCTACCAACAAGAGCAAACTGCTTTTGCCACGCGCCTGCACTCCTGGGCCTTCGGCGGATTTTTGCAGGATGCCTGGCGCATCCACTCGCATGTAACGCTGAACCTGGGGGTGCGCTACGAGTATTTTGGGCGCCCCGAGGATGCGCACGACCAGCTTTGGAACTTTGACCCCATTGCGAATGGCCTGGTGCAGGAGAACCACGCCGGCGTTGTTGATCCCTGGGGACAGCCTTGCACCCCATTACCCTCTTATGCCGCGCTTTCCGCCGGAGTGACCAATGCTCCCAACATCAACCGCGCATGGACGTGCAATAGCAGCTCAAGCGGCGTGTTCAACCAAATTACCCGGGCAAACCAAAACAACTTTGCCCCTCGCGCCGGCCTGGCCTGGGATGTGTTTGGCACCGGCCGGACCGTAGTCCGTATGGGCGGAGGCATGTTCTACGATCAGCTTCCGGCGAGCTACACCGCGCAATTGATGTACAACCGCCCGGTTACGTTTGCAAGCGGCAATGCCTTGTTTGGCGTAGTGCGTGATATCCGAGGAAAAAACTTCTGCCCTGCCGGCAGTTTCACCACCTGCGGAGTGGGAAGCGCGGTTGTCAATCCCGCCGTGCTGAACGCGCTTTCGCGCGATGGCGTCAACCCCAACAGTTTTTATGCCAGCGCGGCAGAGCCATTTGCTATTTACGCGCGTGACACACGCCATACCGCAACCCCTTACTCAATGCAGATGAGCGCTTCTATTCAGCAGCAGATCAGCAACAAGCTGACCACTGAAATTGGCTACATCGGCGACCTGGCGCGTAAGCTGCCGGTCATCTACAACCAAAATTTCGGCAATGAGTTCAACCTGTTCAACGGCTCAGCCGGAAACCTTACCTTCTTCCCTGTTTTCACCATGACCAATGAGGGCAGCTCCAGCTATCACTCCGGCTACTTCCGGGTGCGCGCGGCGGAGTGGCACGGCCTGCACCTGAACGGCACTTACGTGTTCTCCAAGGCGATCGACAATGCTTCCAGCAGCACCTTCAATACGCTGCCGCTCAGCTTGTCGAATCTTTCGATTGGTTACGGGGTCTTCGGTTCGGATAATCCGACGGCGCAGTGCGTTTTCTTTGGAGTGTTCTGCACCATCGGCGGCGAGCGGGTTCCCTTGACCATTCCCACCATCAACTTCAACCCCAGCGCGGTCACGACCACCGGGGCAGGGCAGCCGCTGGTGACTCCTTACCTGCTTCCCCAGAGCTCGGGCAACTTCCTGCGCAACGACCGTGGGCGTTCGGATTTCAACTCCACCCACCGCGGAGTGGTGGATTACACCTGGGATGTGCCTTCGCTGCACAAGAGCTGGGGCGCACCCGCCTGGATGGATGACTGGCAGCTCAGCGGCGTCTTTACAGCGCAGTCCGGCCAGCCGTTTACCATCTTTGCCGGACCGATAGCGGGTGAGCTGAACCAGCGCGTCAACGTGCTCGGACCAGTGCAGGTAAGCAATAATCCCAGCGGCGCTATCAGCGTCGCCAATCTTCAGCTTGCCTCGCAGTCGGCGCTTTGCACGGGGCCTTATCCGAACGCGACCGGCACCCCCGGCTTTCAGGGCAACGTCTTCCAGCCCTTGCCAGGAACGGCCTGCACCGGAAACTCCAGCCGCAATGCCTTTACCGGGCCCGACTACATCAACATGAACTTCGCAGTTCAGAAGGGTTTTCATCTCGGGGCAGAAACCAGGATGCTCATCTTCCGCACCGAGTTCTACAACCTCTTCGACCGCGCCAACTACTTCAACCCCATCAGTACCTATAGCACCGATGGTGTGACCGTGAATCCCGATTTCGGCAAGATCAAGTCTGCCCACGAGCCGCGGGAAATTCAGTTTGCCATACGTTTGACGTGGTAAGTTCGACGAGCTGACAAAAAGCAAAAAAGGCCTTCTCTTACAGAGAAGGCCTTTTTGTTACAAATTACTGTTTTATTGTTCCAGCGAAACCGCGAACGCATCCAGCGAGAGCGAGCGCAGCAGGTTGCGGCGCATACCGCTTTCGACCTCGCTGAGTCCCCGGCTGGCGCTCTCGATCCAGCGAAAGGGGAGCGCCTTCGCCATCCGTTCCAGCTCACCCACAATATCGAGGTTCCTGACCAGTTCGGGCGTGCCCGATTGCAGATACATTAAGTCTTCCAAAAGCGAATGCAGAGTCCTAAGAAGCTGGGTGGTTTTTTCCTTGCCTTCTGAGCCTGCCCGGTAGGCTTCCGTAACTTTGAATAACGAGGAGTGATCCTCGGTTTTGGCGGCATGCAAGAGGGTGAGAGCGTCGGCGCGCGCCGCCAGATAGGCGGCCAGATCAAAAGATTGAGCTTTACCATACGCGCCCTCGGAAAGCCTGGCTACCAGGCCGCGTTGTTTGGCGCCGAGCGCTGGCTGGCGTTTCACAATCAGCGACTCCAATTGCTCCACGCTCAAAGGAGCAAGCGTGAGTTGGATGGCGCGCGAGCGAATTGTGGGCAGCAGTTCGCCGGCGTTCCTGGTCAGTAGAAAAATGGTGGCAAACTCCGGTGGCTCTTCCAGGACTTTGAGCAATGCGTTGGCCGCCTCTTTCATGAAGGCAGAATCGGTGAAGATGTAAACCCGCCGGCTGCCATTGGAAGGACGAAAATAAATTGTCTCGGTGACGCGGCGGACCTGGTCCACCTTGATCATAAGCTGCGGCGGATCTGGGGGAATCACCAGCACATCCGAATGAGTCTGTATGAAAATGCGGGTTTCTTTCTTGTCGGTCTCGCGCAGGGCCTCGCGCGCCTCCACGGCTTCAGCGCAGCGGGCTTCCAAAGCGTCGGCCTCGGCAATGCGCTGGCAATTGGCGCAGACGCCGCAGAAATCGGGCAAACCCTCAGCAGGAGGTTGCAAACAATTCATGGCCTTGGCAATCATCTGCGCCAGCGTGTACTTGCCGGCGCCCTCGCCCCCGGCAACGATTACGGCATGCGGGAAGCGGTCATGCGCCAGCATCTGGCGGATGTTGGTGATGGCACTCTCGTTTCCGATGAAATCGCCGAATCCCATAGTTGAAAGTATTCAGTACTCGATCCTCCGCGGCACGCCGGGACAGGTCAGTACTCAGTTCAGAATGTTCGATTTACAGTGCTTCGCCCTCAAGCAAATAAGGTTTGATAACGTTTTATCACTTCTTACCCGGTAAGCTTAAACGCTTCTCCACCACCTTCACAATATTGCTGTGGACTGCCTCGATGGGACCCCGGGCATCGATTACGACGACCCGTTCTGGTTCCCGCCGGGCAATCTCGTGGAAGGCGCGGTGCACACGCTCGAAGAAGGCCTGGTTTTCGCGCTCGAAGCGGCCCTCATCGTGGGCCCGGTTTTGTTCCCGGACCTTGGTCTTTCCGTGCGCGACTCTGGCTTTAGTTTTTTCCTCGCTCTGGGCAAGATTGCGGCGCCGCGCCCGCGCCACACTGCTGGCAACGTCGGAATCCATCAGAATGGTTAAATCCGGCTGCAGGCCGCCGCAAAGGAAGCGATGCAGCGCCAGCACGGGCTCAGAGCCCAATTGGCGGCCGCCACCCTGGTACGCCTCGCTGGAGTCGGTGAAGCGGTCGCAGAGCACAACTCTGCCGGCGCGGATTGCGGGGAGAATTATCGCATGAACGTGCTGTGCGCGGGAGGCGAACATCAGGGCGAGTTCAGTGTGGGCATCCAAGCCGGTCGTGCGCGAATCCAGCAAAATTGTCCGGACGCGGTCGCCCAGGGCGGTACCTCCCGGCTCGCGGGTCGAGAGCACATCCAGCTTGCGTTGGCGCAGGTGTAATGCCAGCTTTTTCAGTTGGGTGCTCTTGCCGCAGCCATCGAGGCCTTCGAAGGTAATGAATTTGCCCTGTCCTGTAGCGGCCATGCAAGCATGATAGCAAGGATGAACTATCTGGTCAGGACGAAGAGGTGCGATTTTGAGAACGGCCTTCTAGGCGATTTTCCGGTCAGATTTGGATTTTTCCTTGCGCCGGTCTTCTCTGCCGGTTTCAACGTCTTCCCCGTAAACCGAGATGATGGGTTGGCGTTCCTGGAACTCAGCTTTTAAGGGTTCTTCCACCTCCTCTTCCTGGATTACGATGGTTTTATTGGCATCGACGGAGGAGGCGGGTTGCAGGGAGCGAGGATAGATTCTCATCTTTTGCCGCAGGTGCCGCTCCAGACTTCGCCCGGACTGGCGGGCGCGTTCCAGCACGCGATGGGCGGCTTCTTTGCCCTGTTCTTTCGCACTACGCAGTTGGTTGATTAGTTTCATTGGGAGTGCTCTCCACAAGCACACGTCATAGAACGTCTCATCAAGTTAAGATGCGGCGCGATTGACCTGGGAAACTGCTGGCCAGAGCAGGAATTGGGGCATTGAGTCATCGGTTATTTTGAAAATGGTTCCGCCCCCAAAGTACTCATTTTTGAACGCAGACAAACTGGATCTGTAGCGATAGTTGTTATTCCCCATCGGGGGCGCGAAACCTTCCGATCAATTATGAAATAGCCCCTAACCTCTATAAAAAACAAGCCCGGCGATACCCGCTGCCACAATGATGGCAGGTTCAGGCGCCTTCCATCGCCAAAGAATCAGCAACGCGAGTAATGCAATGATTGCTGTTGGTGCGTCATGAATCGCGTGCCTCCCAAGAACAAAAACTGCGCCGGCAATAGCACCCACTGCAGCAGCAGTTACTCCACCAACAAAGGCGTGGATTTGCGGATTCCTGGAATGGCGCCGGTAGTATGGCGCGACGATCACCACCATCAGGTACACAGGCAGAAAAACGCCGACTGCAGCCGCCACCGCTCCCGGCACTCCTCCCACCAGAAAACCGATGAACGCTACGGTAATCACAACCGGACCGGGGGTAATCATGGCAACGGCCACGGCATCAATGAACTGGCGTTCGTTCAGCCAATGGTGATCTTGCACGACTCCTCCGTGCAGAAAAGGCACAATCGCCAGCCCGCTTCCGAAGACAAAAAGACCGGCCTTGGCGAAAAACAGCAGCACCTCCCAGGATTTGGTCGCGAAGGGAAAAACCGCCAGCAATGAAAAAATCTTGCCGGAAGCGGCTGAAGCACCCGATATTTTCCTGGGAAAAGCTTTCAGCAGCAGCGCAACCGCGCCACCGGCGAAAAAAAGCCAGATGATCTCACGCTGCGTGACAGCGGTCGATATTGCCAAGACAGAGGAAATGATCCACAACAATTTGTCTTTTCCCAAAGTGGTCTTGGCAAGCTTGGTGGCGGAGCGGGCAATAATGCCAATTACAGCGGCGCCGATTCCATAAAACAGGGCTTGCATCCAAGGCAGGCCGCCATATTTCACGTAAGCTGCCGACAGACCCAGAACCATGACAAAAGAGGGCAGCACAAAGCAGACGCCAACCAGCGTCGCTCCCGGAAGTCCGGCGCGAACATAACCCAGGTAGATTGCCAATTGAGCGGCCAATGGGCCCGGGGCAAGCTGCGAGAAGGCCAGCCCTTCGAGATAATCCTGTTTATCAATCCACCTGCGCTTCTCCACCAGGTCGCGTTGCATGTAGCCGGCCAGGGCGATTGGCCCGCCAAAGCCAAACGTCCCCAGGCGCAGGAAATACGCGACCAGCTCCCATAAGCTGCAGCGCTCGGCGGTTGAATCGGTGCGCTCCATCGGGCTGTTACTTGCCTCTCAATTCAGGAAATTTTTTCTGACGCCGGTCCCGGTCTGTAAAGCTTTTTCGTAGACTTCGATGGCGGCGGCGGCATCCTGCAGGGCCATGCCGGTGCTGTCGAAAATAGTGATCTCTTCACGCGAGGCGCGGCCGGGCTTTTTGCCGGCAACAATCTCTCCCAGCTCGGCATGGACCTGGGTTTTCTGCAACAGCCCTTGTTCTAAAGCATGATGCAGGTCGCCCATGGTAGAGCATTGTTCAAGAACGTCGGCAACAACTTTGCTTGAAGCCATGAGCGCGGGGTCGAGCTCTTGTTTTTCAGGATTGTCGGCGCCTACCGCGGCAATGAACATTCCCGGGTGTACATCCTGTTTCCGGAGGAAAAAGTGTTTTGCAGGAGTGCACGTTACGCAAACGTCGCTGCGCTCGAGGGCTGAGGACAGGTCGTCGGTCGGCTGAATCTGGATTTGCAGCTCAGGAGAAAGCTCCGCCGCAAGAGTCATGGCGTGCGCGCGGTCTGCGTCAAAGGCAAACGCCTGTTCGATAGGGAGAACCGTTTTGATCGCCCGGAGCTGAACGCGGCCCTGGTTGCCGCATCCGCAAATGGTCGCAGTCCTGGAGTCGGGGCGCGCGAGATATTTCGCAGCGATAGCCGTCGCAGCGCCAGTCCGTTTTACCGTAATCTCAGTTGAATCCATAACGGCAAGCGGGTATCCGTTCTCGCTATCGCAGAGCAGAATCAACCCCTGGATCAGAGGCAATCCGAATCGCCTGGCGTTCTCCACAAAGTTCGCATTCATCTTGGCCGCGAAATAACTCTTGTTGGTTTTCAGCAATCCGGCCTTGATGTGAAATCCGCCGTCGCGGGCATGAATTCCCAGGATCCCCGGCGGCGAGGTGGCGCCCTGGCCGTACAGGAGAAAGGCGCGTTCTACAGCGGCGATACACGTCTCCAGCGTCAGCAACGCCGCGATCTCACGGCGGTCGAGCAATAAGCTGCCTGCGCTTGTATCAGTTTTATGCATGGAGAAACTCATCGAGCCTCAGCCCAGGCTCTTTTTCAACCGGCGCGTGTCCGCGCCGGAAGATGCGGGCCCGCGTGGAGCCCTTGAGCAGGATTCCGCCATTTTCGATCCGCAGCAGCGTGCCCTCGCGCAGGCCAATGACCGTCCGGTCGTTCTCTTCCAGAAACTGGTTGATGCGCTCCTCCTGGGTCTCGCCCATGTGGGTGGAAGCAGGATCAGGATCGAGATAGTGCGGGCTGATTTGGAAATCAACCAGCCGCAGCGCATCGAACGAAGGCGGCTGCACAACCGGCATGTCTTTGGTGGTCTTGAGAGTAGGACACGCCACGATAGAACCCGCACTGGAACCGATGTAAGGAACACCGGCTTCGACGCGCTTGTGGATTTGCTCCAGAACGCCCGCATCGTAGAGACCTTTCAACAGGCGAAAAGTGTTGCCGCCGCCAATAAAAATTGCCTCCGCTGAACGGACAGCCTCGGGCATATCGTCGTAATGGTGAATGGACTTGAGTCGATGGCCCATCTTCTGAAATCGCTTGTGCGCCATTGCCTCATAGGCATTCAGGTCATGCTGCGCGAAGGGAACGAACAAAACCTCTTTCACGCTCCCCAGAAATCCACGGATCTCTTCTTCCACGTGATCGAGATATCCCCGGCCATACACGGTGGAGCTGCTGATCAGTAAAATTCTCTTCGACATTTCTGGCTTCCAGACTTCCTGCTTTATTCAGGCTTGGCTGAATTGGTTTGGTCGAGGGCAGCGCGCAATCCTTTGGCCAGCTTGAGGGCATCGTCGTTTGCCCAGAAGTGCATGAAGAACAGACGCGGCTCATCGGAGAGCATGTGGTTATGCACGGCGGTGACGGCGATGCCGTTTTCGCGAAGTGCCTTGATTACCGGATTGACTTCTTTCCCCAGGAGAACGAAGTCGCCGGTGATGGCAGCGCGCCCGTCACCGGTCGGCTGGAAGTTGATGGCAGTGCTGATGCCCATGGAGTTCGGAACTGTCATGCCGCTATGCGTAATGTGTTCCGCCCGTGCTACCGTAAATTGCAGGATTCCTCCGTTCACTTTTCCAGCATGCCCAATAATTTCGCCGATCTTCTTAGTATCAATGCCAATTTCTGCGGCGGGCGCACTGCCGGCGCTTGGAGCCGGCGGAGGAGTCCCAGTGAGCGCCAGAGCGGCCTTTAGGCTCTCCGCCAGCTTCACCGCATCGCCGTGCCCGCCAATGTGCATATACATGATTCGCGGGGTCTCGCCCAGCAGGTGGTTATGCAAGGCGGTGATCTCGAGACCCTCTTCCTGAAGCTTGGCCATCACGGGAGCGACTTCCCCCTCCAAAAGCACAAGGTCGCCCATGACCATGACTTCACTGCCCGATTTCTTAAATGCAGCCCAGGAGCCAAGAGCGAAGCCCGGCTTGACCTCGACTCCGGCCACAGAAACCTTCAGGTCGCGGCGGGGCATTCCGAATTTGAGCACGCCATCGGGCTGGACTTGTCCCGGTCGGCCCAGGGCGTCTTCGACCGCTTTCCACTGCGAATCCTCGGCAGCTTTGGGTTGGGCTTCTTTGCTCTGGTTTTGGGCCGATATGCCAGGCGAACAAGCCAGCAGCAGAAGGCAAATGAGCCCCATTCTGGTCATGGTGTTTCTGGTTAGACTGCGGCGCTGTTTGCAGGGGAACCACTGATTCGTCATGATGATCTCCACTTTGATAATTGAGTGTGTTGTTCCTGTACGAAAAACAAGATCGTTAGTTGAGTGCATGATAGAGTCCTTCAATCAGTTGCATGCCACGGTGCAGGAGTTCCTCGTCAGAAACTCCCTGCTGCGCCCATCCAATCAGCACCCGGTCCAGACCCGCCCCTTCAGGATGGGCGAATTTTTCATCTCCCAGATCGGCGTCGTGGATCATCTGGCTGATGGTCACGACCTTGGGGTCGGCGATCCCAAACTCTTTTACCAGTGTTTCGAAGGTGCAATCATCCCCACGATGGCCAAAACCTTCTGCATGGAACATGTCAAAAGGAATGGCGTCGGGCTGGGCCGCTGGAGCGCTGCCAAAAATAAACCTTGCCTTGGGATCGATGAAAGTTTTGATCAGCCAGGCGGAAGAGACCCTGTCAATACCCGGCCGATGGCGCGTTATCCAGACGCGGGCAATATATTCCTTGGTGGATCGCTTGCCTTTTTTGACGCGAGCTTCATCACTGCCTGCTTCCGTTGCCCGTTCCAGAAGATTCTCTACCCGGCTGCGCAGAGGGCTGTTGAAAAAATCAATGGCAATGATCTCCCGGAAGCGCTGCCGCATGCGTGCCAGCTGCCGAGATGCGCTGGCTGTTTTGGCGGGAAGCAGCTTTTTCAACTCCCGCATAAGCAATTCATAATCACGTGCCCGTGCCTGGTTAAACAGCTTGGTCAGCTTTTCAGCCGGCATGTCATCAATGGACTGCACTTCCAAAACCGAGGCCTGGCCTTTGTATTTGCGGATCAATGCCGCCAGCCACTCAAAGCGCTCCAGATTGGCCGGATGGTTGGGCAGTATGTATCCCGAGCTGGGAAGCTGAAGAGCGCCGTAACGCTGTAACTTCCGCCAGACTTCTACACGCTTGCTGGCCTGCTTGAGAGGCAGGCTGAATACCAGCAAAAGCCAGGGGGCTTCCGGCCTGGGTGATACAGACATTTCGTAAATGATATACCTATAACAGAGTAGATTACAATCTACGGGGAAATCAGGGAGAGCTTGATCAGCCAAGCAGCCTGAGATTTACCGGGCTATCCTGGAAGTTCCCATATCATGGCATCCACAACTCAGCCCCGACGAACCGAGCTACCGGGCCCGAGGGAGGCGCTCCGTGCTGCCCTTCAAACTTGTCTATAGCGATAACTACTATCTCCCCATCGGTGCGCACGTTTTCCCAGCGCAGAAGTACCGGCTGATCCATCAGCGGTTGCTTGAGACTGGCACGGCGACAGCCAAAGATTTCGTTGAGCCCCTGCCGGCTGCGGATGAAGACATTCTGCTGGTGCACACGCAGGAGTACGTCCGTAAGTTGAAGACCGGCAGGCTCTCGCAACAGGAAGAGATGCTGATGGAAATCCCGTACTCGCCCGAGCTGGTGGCGGCGTTCTGGCTGTCGGCGGGGGGCTCCATCATGGCGGCCGAGCACGCGCTGCGCGACGGAGTAGCTTTCAACATCGGTGGCGGATTTCACCACGCTTTCCCCGGTCATGGCGAAGGCTTCTGCATGATCCACGATGTGGCGGTGGGGATCCGGCGCATGCAGAAAGATGGCAAAATTCATCGCGCCATGACGGTGGATTGCGATGTGCATCACGGCAACGGGACCGCAGCCATCTTCCCTCCCTCGCGCGCCGGGATGGGAAGCCTGCCGTCGGCGTTCTTACCGCAGAGCGGAAAGCCAGAGTCTTCCAAGGCAGGGGTTGTTAAAACCGAATCTGACAGCGGCGATGTCTTCACCATCTCCTTGCATCAGCAGAATAACTATCCTGCCATCAAGCCGCCCTCTTCCATTGACGTAAACCTGCCTGACCACACCGGAGACGCCGACTATCTCCACTGGCTCGACAACGCCCTCAGCTCCGGCCTGCGGCAGTTCACGCCCGAGCTGATCTGCTATATTGCCGGCGCCGATCCCTATCGCGAAGACCAGTTGGGCGGGCTCGACCTGACCATCGAAGGCCTGAAGAAGCGCGACGAGCTGGTCTTTCGTGTGGCCCGCGCCCACGGCATTCCCGTAATGGTGACCTATGCCGGCGGCTACGCACACAAAGTGGAAGACACGGTGACGATTCATTGCAACACGGTGGTTGCGGCGAAAGAGATATTTGCAAGCCGATAAACGACAACTTTGACCGCAGGGGACGCGGAGGAGCGCAGAGGAAGACATTTCTTCGTAACAAGGCAGCTATGCCTTTTTACTATTACTTACTGTGGCCTATATCGCCGCCATTTCTGTTTGCATCTTGTCATTCTGAGCGCCGTCTTTTGGCGCGAAGAATCTTGCGTTTTCTTGCCCAAACGATACTGCTTTTAAGTACAGAAAAAACTAAATGGTGGGATTCCTGCTCTTACTTTCGCAAAGCCGAAACAAACGCCACCGCTTCCTTAAAAAGATTCAAATCCTTCTTGTATTCGCTTAAGGATTTGTGCCTGATGACCACCCATTCCTTCATGACTCTTTTGCCCATGACCAAGGGCGTAGCATTCTTTTTGTTCACAAGCTCCTGTATCTTTTCCTTAGGGAGTTTTACCGCTACACCCTCGCCGCGTATAAAGGCAAATACTTTTTTCCCGGCAAGAAAAGACGCGTGGCCAAAATGTTTCTTCACGCTCACTCGCGGTAAATCCTGGAGCATGGATGCAAGCAGGATTGCGAGATCTTCCTCTGTCAAAAGTCACCTCCTGGTTCGGGCTGGTTTTGGATATTAACCGCGTCCAAATCAATTATGAAATAGGTTCCAGCAAATAAAAAAGCCCCGATGTTGAAACGGGGCTTTGAAGCTGCTCAAATTCATCTAGAAATAGAATTTTGCCCGCACCCTCATGGAGCGGTTAATCGAGGCATTGAAATTGCTTATTTCGTCATGAGACAGCGGCTTCAAAGTACTACCGAATTCATTTTGAAACTAAATCCGGTTTGGGAATCTGCGACATTTTAACCATTCTTTCATAGCCTGGACAAACCTTTGTGGTGTCAAATAGAATCATGGTTCGTTCACAACTTGAATTCGGCGCGATTTCTTAGCAAGGTCTAAATGCTGCAATCGACCTACCGCGCACATGGAAGTTTTTTTCATTTTTTATACACACATAGTAATAAACGGGATGGATTTTTTTCTAACGCCCTTAAGCGGTACCAAAGCGGTATCACAGGAAAGTTATTTCCGTTTTTTGCCCTATCGTGTGAGTGGAAAAGCCGTTTCTAAGGATTTAGCGACATCAGGTATTAGAAGCAGTTCTTAGCAAGTACCAGAAGGAAATTTCGTACTGATTAACACAGACGAATAGAGGAATTCCCATGTTGAAATCTTGCAGACGCTTGCTCTTAGTTTTCTTCGCACTCGGCATTTATGCCTTCGCTCAAGACGAAATTCCAACTGAGATTACGCCTCAGAATCGTGGCGGGGAATTGCCATTCTCAAGCACTGTCGGCACTCCCATTGAGCAGACCGACGTGACCGGCGGCGGTCTGCATGTAACTATCCCGATCATGCACGTGCCGGGGAGAGGGCTGGACTATGATTTCAAGCTCAACTACGATGCGCGCTTCTGGGTGGAGGCGACCCGCAGTGCAGGCGTCAGCGGTCCTTATGAAATCTGGAACCTTGAGGTGGGCGGCCTGTGGAGTTCGAGCGTACCGTACGTGACCCATACGACTGACACCGGCTTTTGCAATACCCAGGACATAAATACTGGTGGACCAACTGGCACTGTTACGTACACCCACAATTATATATATCACGATGCCACTGGAGGTAAGCATTCACTGGGAGTAAATATTGAATCCGCTGAGTGTAATGAGGGAACTTATAACATCAGAAACGCCCGCGAACCGGATCTTGGGGCTTCAGGGCTTGTCGCTACTCTACGTCCTCCTACCGGGACTGACGTGAGCGCCGTCTATTTGCCTAATGGGACTGTGGCTTTAGGGGGGTCTCCTTGGGACTTGGGTGTCTACAGAGATGTTTATGGGAATAACCAAGTTGTGGGACCAGGAGGTACGGACACCTTGGGTCGAGTGATGCTCACCAAAGTAGATAACCCTGGCCAGACCATCTACCATGTCTACGATTCGACGGGCACGCAGCAACCGTACACAATAAATTGGCAGAACCTGAATTTAAGTACTGCCTTTCACATGCAGGATCCTTACAGACCAGCAGGATACAACGTACAGGAGTTTACAGGCACGCGTCAGGTGATCTCCTCGATAGTTCTACCCAATCAACTCTTCTACAGTTTTCAATATGACAACTATGGAATGATCACCCAGATTAATTTTCCAACTGGCGCGATCGTTCAATATACTTGGGATAACGATCCGCTCCAAAGAGTTCGCTATATAACCAGCAGGACCCTTATTGTTAACGGCCAGAGCAGTACCTGGACCTTTGCGCGCGCTGCCGGAACAACAGACGAATGCGCTCCAAGCAATAGCTGCACGAAATACACAGTGACGGACCCGGTTCAGAATCAGACCGTCTACTGTGAGAGCATACTCGGTAAGACGTACAAGGTAAGTATCTATCAAGGCGCTGCTACGGGAACGCCTCTGCGCCAGTATTTCATTGATTTTTGGTCGAACGATAATGACGAAATAGTGCTTCCCACATCCATTACTACAAAACTAAATAACGGGCTAGTCAGTAAAAAGGAATTTACTTATGACCTGGCAACGTTTGATTACACGCAATGTGTTGCCGATGCTCCCTGGGAGTGTGCCGAACAGTCGGACCTGTATATCAGGAATGTTCAGCTCCAAACACCGCGAGGGAATGTTATTACCATGAAAGAGTACGATTGGGGCCAAGGCACGCCAGGTCCGTTGCTGAGGACCACAACTAACAAGTATTTGCATGAACCTGGCGACAACCCTTCAACCGCCACGCAGTACGCGGCCCAGAACATCGTCAGCAAGATCATCCAACAGACAATCACTGACGCCAATGGCAATACTGCGGCAGACACGCAATATGAGTACGACAATCTGACGACGACCGGACCTTTTCTCGGCAGTGAGACCAAGGTAAAGCGCTGGCGCAATACTGATGGTGCTTGGCTCGCCACATCGTACTCTTATGACCAATTTGGAAACATGGTTTCTATGGCGGATCCTCTTGGAAACCCAACGACATTGTCTTACGACGACAATTGGGCTAACTCAGGCTGCCAACCGCCTAGTAATAGTCAGGGTTACGTTACTCAGATAACAAATGCTAAAGGTTACCGTGTCCAAATCTCTCGCTATCCGTGTACAGGACAGGTTCAGGCTCATAGGGACGAAAATGATATTCAAGCTGGACGTACAGGGACTACTTTTACTTATGACTTCATGAACCGGCCTCTGGTGACGAATTTTCCTGACGGCGGACAGACAGGCTACTTCTATCAGGATGCTCCTAATTTCAATGCTCCTTATGTTCAGCGGCAAGATCGGACAGTTGACGCCAACACTACGACTACATCCTGGACTCAGTTGGATGGCTTAGGCAGAGTTATCCGCACCGCCAAGCTGAATGGTGAGGCCAGCCCAAATATCGTAGATGACGTGGATACGTGCTATGACGGGCTGGGAGAGAAGGTGTACCAGAGCTATCCGTATCAGATGCAGGGATGGCAGCCCGGCACCTACCATTGTCCAACCGATCCTGCGACCCCGGCGGGCGACAGCTTCGTCTATGACGCCCTTGGCCGCGTGACGCGGGTCACTAACGCCGACGGCAGCGCCGTCAGCACCGATTATTCGCAATTCCCGACAACCACCGTCACCGACCAGGCCGGTAACCAGCGGCGCAACCAGACGGACGCGCTGGGACGACTGACCACAGTTTGGGAGCCAGATAGTAATGGCAATTTCAGCTATGAGACGGACTATTACTATAACGCGCTGGATAATCTGGAGCATGTTGTCCAAAACGGGAATGACTCAACTCATCCCCGACAACGCGACTTCCAATATGATTCGCTCTCACGGCTGACCTTTGCCAACAATCCCGAATCAGGAGCGATTTACTACGGCTACGATGCCAACGGCAACCTGGTCTCGAAGATCTCGCCCATGCCGAACCAGACCAGTCCCACCCAGATTCAGTTCTACTATCACTATGACGAGCTCAACCGTCTGCAATGGCGGTGGAACTATACCCAGTCTTCCGATCCCGTCGACCGCTATTACTACGACCTCAGCACAGTATGGAATACGCCGGTGCACAATTCGATTGGGCGGCTGGTGCTCAGCCAATCAGGCTCGACGAGCAGTGACAGTCTAGGGACCGTTTACAGCTATGACATAATGGGGCGCGAGGAGTTCGAGCTCGAGTACAACAAGCGCGGCGATAACACCGTCAACAAGCAGTTCAACTACACCTACAATTTGGATGGCTCACTCAACTCCCTTACCTATCCCAGCGGCAGAGTGGTCAACTACAGCTACAATGCCGCTCAGCGGCCCATCTCGGCGGTAGATCCAACCAACAACATCAGCTTCGCCACCGCCGCACACTACTTCGCCTCGGGCGGGGTTGGTTACGTGGTGAATAGCGCCACGCCCTCATTTGGCGGCATTGTGGCTACGGAGAATTACAACGCCCGCATGCAGCCCAACGAAATCCTCGTTGCCGTGGGCGCCCAGCCGCCCGTGCTGGATTTGATCTACGACTATTATTCCTGCAACGGCAACG
>Ga0209166_10000779_pt1 | contig 30660 bp, 22 predicted proteins | sample Coa_R1_3_FD_187151 | JGI IMG/M metagenome (GOLD analysis project Ga0209166, IMG submission 187151) | Surface soil microbial communities from Centralia Pennsylvania, which are recovering from an underground coalmine fire - Coalmine... | ecosystem: Environmental > Terrestrial > Soil >...
CTGCTCAAACTGCACCCGCCCCAAAAAATAGTGATCTTCCGCCGGAACAAGCCCTAGGTTTGGGTCCTGCTGCAAGCGCTGAAGATAGGTTTCCACCATCGGGCTATAGTTCCGCATCGTGCTCGATAGCGCTCGCTCATTCGCAATAATCTGATCGACAAATTGATCGGGACTCGACTTCGGCGTAGCCGCTGCCGAAATCTGAAGCAGGGCAACTAACATCGAAAACACGAAAAAGCAGTGGCGCAACATGGTTCGCCTCCTGCAACAATGAAAAAATCTGCGTTGTGGATGGATCGCCGCTCGCGCGCCCTACGCTGGACAGACTTTCGCTCAGCGGAAACGGGCAGACGCCCGCTTCGCAATAGCAGAAACGAAACGGCAAACGGCCAAGGCGGTTCACAGAGCCTGCCTTGTCGGAAAAGGAAAGGCCAAAAAGGCAGTTCCGACGGTGCGGGGGGAAGGCCAACCGCATTGTTAGGGAAATCTAATCTTTTCACCGTGAAGCCGCTCACCCAGCCCTGTGATTCCTGTCATGGGCAGCCGGTGATTGCCCGGCGCACCGCACGCGGAAAAAGCCACAGTCGCTGTGAGGGAACACACGCCAATCTCACCCAAGCGGATGTCGTCCCATCTGCAGCGCCCGGAACTCTTTGAAAATACAGAGTCAGCGACCAGTTGAGATTGGCAGCCTGCGTGCCACTATTCTTCCAGAGGGTCGAAAAAGAGAAGTGGGAAGCGATGCGATGAGTGAGACGGAAGCTGCCGGAGCTCAAAGCTGGAAATCAGCCCAGGTGTATGCGATGGCTGGGGTCTGCCTCGGCATTGGGCTGATCGTCGGTTATCTATTCCGCGGATCTGAGTCGCGCCGAGCGCAACCATCCTCAACTGCTTCGACCGTTTCCAGCGTTGACACTAAATCAAGCTCTTCTGCCCCGCAGATGCCCAGCCTTGACGATCTGAAGCATATGGCCGATAAGAAAGCCGAGCCGCTGCTGGCCAAACTCAAGACCGATCCCAAGAACTCCGATTTGCTGAATCAACTCGGAACTCTCTACAAGGCGACCCATCAATTCCCGGAAGCCGCGGCCTATTACCAGAAAGCGATCGAAGCCGATCCCAAGAACATCGGGGCGCGCACCGATCTGGCGTCCTGCCTCTTTTATCAAGGTGACGCCGATGGCGCGATCACGCAACTGCAACAAGCTTTGACTTACGATCCAAAAGATGCCAACTCGTTGTTCAACCTTGGCATGATCCGGCTGCAAGCGAAAAATGATTCCAGCGGCGCGGTCACTGCCTGGCGGCAATTGTTGAAGCTGAATCCCACCTTGTCGAAAGAGAAAAAGCAGACGGTCGAGAAGTTGATCGCGCAAGCCCAGCAAACCAAGCTCGCTCAGTAAGCACTCATCGGAAAGATTCGCGATTCCCCTCCCATTCATTACTCTTTAACTCTTTGCTTGCGCGCTGTCCTTCTTGCGACGCCATCCAAGCGCCGACATGCCTGATCTCCTTTTCCAGATTTGAAGAATTTTAGGAATTGTTTTTTTGGCGGCAACAGGCAAGTGTCAGGCCACATCCAAAGCAACCGAATCGTAGCCCGTGACGTGGGTAACGGGCGCCGCCCTAAAGTTCCGCACGAAAGGCCGATGGTGTTCTCATGGCCACCACCATGACCGGTCGCCGACTCGGGCCCCTCGCACTCCTTCTCCTCCTTGGCTCCAGCCTCTCCGCTGCCCCCGCGGATCCGCCCGACTTAACCTACCGCACCCACGCCAACGAAGTCCGCCTCACGTTTTCCGTCACCGACCAGAACAATCACGGTGTCGCCACCTTGCAGCCCAGCGATTTGGCGGTCGTCGACACTGAATTCATCGTCCGCAAATTTCAAAGCTTTACTCATTCCGACTCCACCAAGCTGGAAATCGCCCTTCTGGCCGACGCCAGCCAATCTATCGCGCCCAGTTTCGGCCGCGAGACGTCCAATCTTCTTGACCTCGTCGCTCAAACCACCGGGATTCCAGAAAAAAATCTTTCGATCTTCTCCTTTACCGGTGCGCAGCCCAAGCTTCTGTGCGCCGCCGATTGCCGCACCTCGCAGGCCGCCGAACACCTTCCGCCTCCAGCCACCGGTGACCTGACTCCGCTGTTCGACACCATCGTTTATGCCTCAGACTTTCTTTCGCAGCATGCGGACAGGGATGCCCAAAAAATCCTGATCGTGCTCTCCGACGGGCAAGATACGGTGAGCCGCCATTCTTTGAAGGACGCCGCCGACTTCGCCCTGCAGCGTTCCATTCAGATTTACTGCATTGACTTGAACCGCGCCACCTCCTCGCAGGGCTCAGCCGTCCTGTACCATCTAGCGGCCACCACCGGTGGGCGCTCTTTTGCCGGACCAGACGCCGCCTCCCGCGCCATGAATGTAATCCTGGAAGATTTCAAAGCGAGTTACGTCATCACTTACAAGCTGCCCAGCAGCCGTTCCGGGTTCCACTCGCTCCGGATTCTTCCCACTCACAACTCCAACCTGCAGTTCCGCAGCCGAAGCGGATATTACTTTCCCGACAACATTCGCTAATCGAGGACCACATGAAGCGCATTTTCTGCTGTCTCGTTGTGCTGATTTTCCCGGTACTGGCCGCCGCGCAGGCCCACTCTACTCAGCAAGGTACCCTGATTCGCATGCGCATGACCGATTGCCTGGGGCCGCAGCACGGTTTTATGGCTGCTATGTCCGGCGGAGGCAAGGTAGAATCTGGCGCCCTCTGCCCCGAGTATGTCCTGGTCGCCGATAAAGTCGTCTATGTCATCAGCGGCAAGACATCTGAGGCGCTGATCCCTCTCGCCGAGGTCACCAGGTTCCGTCTGCAAAAAAACGAAATGCTGATCCGCATCGACGACGCGCAGAAGGAGTCCCATTTCCACATCAAAGCCATGCTGCTGCGGCCGGAGTGGGACCGCGCTCAACAACGCGATGACGCCGCCACCAGCACCATGAGTCCCCAGCATCTGGATCCGGCCATGATGGGCGATCAACGCTAGTGCGTGCTATTTGCGCGGTTTTCCGACACGCTGCGCGGTGGCGAACATCTTGGCAACGCTGTCCAAATCTTTGGGCTGGACCTTCCCCGCGGGAATCCGCATGTGGGTGAGGTCTTCCAGCTTCAGAAGCACGTCAACCAGCGCCATCGAGTCGATGAGCCCCGATGACACCAGCGGGGTGTCCTCGTCAATCATCACGTTCGGCTTCCGAATCAGTTGCCGGATATGCTCGATCATCTGCTGCGCCTGTGCCGTCATTGCGACCGCACCTCTTCCTCCCGGTTGAGTTCCGGATATTCCTTCATCAACTTCTCCCGAGTGGCCGACCGCGCCGGTTTGCCCGCGGTGCTCTTCACGATCCACTTGGGCGGCTTCAGCACAATGGTTCGAACCGCCACGCCCAGCCCGCCCACGATCCGGCTGCGAATCTCCTGCTCGACTTCTGCAGCGTGGGCGAGGAGCGCTTCGTTTTCCACTTCTGCAACCACGACGATTTCTTCCGTACCGAGGTCGTTGTTGTACACGCCCATCGCAATCACGCGTCCATCGTGCACCGCGGGGTACGCCGCCACCAGTTCCTCAATGTCCTGGGGATAAACATTTTCTCCCCCGATGATCAGCAGATCTTTCTTCCTCCCGGCCACATACAACTCACCATCGACACAAAATCCCAGGTCGCCCGTGCGGTACCACCCGGCAACCATCGTCTGCGCCGTCAGGTCAGGCCGGTTGTAGTATCCGTCAAACAAACAGTCGCTCTGGATGAGAATTTCTCCCACCGCACCATCGCCGGCGACCGCGTCCGCATCCGGCTCGATGCGTAGCTCGTGCCCAGGCAACAGCCGGCCCGAAGATGTGAACGAAACCGCGCCCGGCGTTCCTTCCGCCACCTTAACAATCCGATGTGCGCTACGAAAGTGGTGCCCATCAGCCCATATCTGCCCCGGTGGCTGCGTCAACCCAGACTGCGTCACCGCGAACACGTTCTCGGCCATCGCGTAGCAGGACTGCAGAACCGCGCTCTTCACCCCGAAAGCTTTCTGAAATTCCACCATGCTCGAGGTGCGCACCGGCTCTGAACAGTTGATCAACGCGCGCAACGACGAGAGATCATACTCGCGCCGTCGATCTGCCGGCACCCGCCGGGGCACAAATTGAAACACAAAATTCGGCAGCCATGCCAGCGTGCACTTGTGCTCGCTGATGATCTGCAGCATGGTCTCGGGATGCATCACCCAATCCACCGGCGACTGCATCACCACCGGCACATGACAGACCATGGGCAGGATGAAACACCCAATCAGTCCCATGTCGTGATACAACGGCAGCCAGCTGTAGATGCGATCTGTGGTCGGGTCAAGATGCAACGCCTGCGAGAGGTGTTCCAATTGCCGCAGGACCGCCGCGTGCGAGAGCGCCACTCCTTTTTGCAACCCGGTCGTGCCCGCCGAATGTTGGATGAAGGCGACGTCTTCTGATTGAACCCTCGCATCCAGCATCTTCGTTGCTTTGCTCCCGCCGTCGGCAGCACGAAGCAGCTTAGTCTCCCCGCCGAGAGACACATGCCCGAGCATCTCCTCGGGAAACTCTTCATCAATGACCACCGCCCTGGCTTTGAGATTTGCCGTAACTCCGGCTAATCCCGAGCGGTACTTTTCAGTGTCAACTTTGAAATTCGGGTAAGCCAGGAACGCCGGCACCGCCCCCAGCATCATCGCACCGGCAAAAGCTGCCATCGCCGCAACGCCCTGCGGCATCAGGATGACCACGCGATCGCCAGCCCCGACTCCGTGCTGCAGCAGCAATCCCGCTTGCGTCCGGGCGCGCTCGCGGAACTCCCCAAACGTCAACGTCTCCTGCTCGTCCTCATCGATCCAGGCCGTGACGAACAGCCGCTCGGCCGGTGCTGCCTCCAGCGCCTCGACCAAATCGTGAAATGGAATTAAGCCGCTCATGGTCTCGATGGCTTTAGCTTCGATCAGAACTTGTTGTACATGAACTGACCGATGCCAGCGCCGCGAGTCAGCGTCACAATCAGCAAGAACACCAATGCCAGCCCATACAGCGGCGGCAGCCAGTACCAACGCCAGCGGGCCATCAGAGCGACCATTCCCGAACCCGGCCCAGCTTCCTCTGAATCAGTTTCCGTCACTTGCTCTTCGACTGCGGCGATCACCATGAGCGCCATTCCATAACCCGCCGCCACGCTCACCACCAAAAAATAAAGACTCGCACTGAGAAAATGCGCGCCGTAGTTGGCCCCCGAGAAAATCGCGCTCAGCATCTGCCGCGCTTGGGACAGCGAATGGGCGCGGAAGAAGATCCATCCCAGATTGCCCAGCGCCATGGTCGTGACCCACGCGAGGGCATTCCACGTTCGTCCAGGGTCCCAATTCAATCGCCGCTGAACCTGTTGCACCTGCCGGTGCAGCACCAACAGCACGCCGTGATAAAGCCCCCACAGAAGAAATAGCACGCTGGCGCGATGCCACAGTCCAAACAACACCATGGAGATGACCAGCGCCAAGTTGCGCCACCACATTTCGCGCCGCAAGGTCGCGAGCGGAAGAAATACATAATCGCGAATCCAGAACGACAGCGACATGTGCCATCGCGTCCAGAAAACCGAGGGACTGGTGGAGTGAAACGGACGAGCGAAGTTTTCCGGCACCGTAAAGCCCAAAGCCCTGGCGGCGCCGATGGCAATGTGCGAGTATCCCGCAAAATCGAGGAACAGTTGCAGTCCATATCCGAAAGCGAGGCACCACGCGTCGGGACCACTCCACCGGGTGACGCGATCGAAACCTGAATTCAGCCCGTCGCCGCCGAGGATTCCCTGCCCCAGCAACCTGCCCAGTTGCACCATAAAGATACCCGTGGCCACGCGGCGCAAACCTTGTTCGATCTCGCTCCACTTTGTCGCTTTCTCGGAACGAATCTGGGACAGCATATCCGGCATCCGGCAGATCGGCCCGGAGATGGTGACTGGGAAGAACGCCATATAGACCGCGAATTCCAAAAAAGATGGATCGACTTCTTCTCCGCGGTAGAGATCGAAGAGATAACTCATCGCCTGGAAGGTCCAAAAAGAAATTCCCAATGGCATTGCCAGATGCGCGAACGGCTGCAAAGAAGAGATGGACGAATAAGCGGCCGCTTCCGGTAGATATTTAAAGCTGCTCAGCAAGCCCAGATTGAGGAGAATGCCAGTCGCCAGAACGCCGCCGGTAGGCTTCCTTCGAAGCCACGCGCCCACCAGAAAGTTCATGACCGTCGAAGTCAGCAGGACGAGCGCGAACCACGGTCCCCAAGTGATGTACAGGACGTAGCTGGAAATGAGCAGAATGCCCTGCCGCACCTTGTGCGAGCGAACCTTCGCGCAGGTCGCAATGCAACCAACAAAGACAAGACAGTAGAGAATGCCTTGCAGCAAACTTCCCCCCCATAGCCGAGCTAATCCACCTGCATGCCATCCGGCGCGAATACCGGAAAGCCGTCCCACGGGCGCGATCTCCGCAACTGCTCCATCGCCGCCGCCCGATTATGTTCAAACAGAAAAAGTCCGTAGTTGTAATGCAGAATCCGGTCGTCGGGCCGCTGCCGGATCGCCCACTCGTACTCTGCCGCGGTTTCGTCCGGACTTTCGCCGGGATCCTGCGCCTTGAGCGTCAATCGCAGCACCTGGTCGGAGTGATTTAGCTGATTCGTAAATGGAGGCTTCTGCAACCGCTCCAGCATCTCCAGCGCAATCCGAGAGCGGTCATGTCCCGTGAAGGCCAACCGCTGCTCGCATTCCGCTTCAGAAGGCACATCCGCTTCCCCCGCTGCATGCCTCGCTTGCACGGGCATTTTGCTCGCGATCTGCAGAAACATCGCCCGCGCCAGCAAATAATTCCCCAGCGGAGTCAGGTGCACATGCTCGTAAACCAGTTCGCTCCCCACGATCCCATTTGGACTCTCGTTGGAGAAGACGCTTTCTGCATCCACCAACTCGGCTCCTGACGCAGAAGCCACGGCCCGATTGATCTCATTGATCTTCGAATCAGCGCGAAATCGCAGCGTATCCAGATCGCGCGCGCGGCCAAAATGCTCGCGGGCGCCGGCATAGTCCCCCAGCATCCACAAGCTGCGCCCTATGCGGAACTCCAACTCCGCGTACTGATCGTCAATCTTGCTCGCGGCCTGATATGCCTTGAGCGCCTCGTCATACGAGCGCGCACTCTCCAGATCAGCACCCTGCTGCACCAAAGCATTCCAGGAGCGCAACTCGTCCGGCTTTAAGTTTTCCCGGTGCAGGGAACCGAACGGCGCGCAGTCCTTCAGATTCGTAGCCACGGTACTGACAATGACACGCGCTCCCGATCGCTCCGCGACCCGCACCGTGTCGCGCAGGTTCTCTTCGAAATTCGCGTAGGTGTACTTCATCAGCGGAGAACTTTCCCGCACCTGCTTGTCGAGAAACATCTCCATCCCGCCCCACTCGCGCTTCTGCGTCCCCACCTTGGTCAAAAGCTGTCCGATTCGCGTGGAGCGCACAAAGACGTTGCCGCGAATCACCGGCATGCTCATGCCCGACCCGGTCAGCGCGGTTCCAGCACCGTACGGCCCCACCACTTCGTTGTTCCCCGAGTAAATGATGAATAAGTCGGGACGCTGCTTGGCAAGCCCCTCCGCGATGGGCAGCAGCACGTGCGAGTTGATGGCCACGCTGCCCGTGTTCACCACCTCGAACTTCATTGCCGGGTAGCGCTGGCGCAGCATCACTTCCAGATACCGGCTGAACCCATACGCCGGATCGGGATCGCCCATGGCAGCCGATTCCCCGAGCACAAATATCCGGAACGTGTTCTGCGGCTTCTCCGCCGGAATCGCATAGGCTTGCGGTGTCTTGATCATGCCCGGAGGAAAGAAGGGGGCCGGAAAGAACAAGTTGTAGCAGGCAGCCGCATGCCCTTGCACAGTGCAAGGCACGGTGAGATCCGTAGGAAATCCCACCCCGAACAACCGCAGTCCGCCCTCGATCAAGCCAACGAGCAGCAGGAAAACCACGACGGCACTAGCAGCCGGAAGCGCCCACCGCCGCCCCGCCCGCTTCGTGCTCGCATCTTTCGTAGTTGTGTCGGCAACCACTGTCATCGAGTCTGCCCCTCGAGATCTGCACCGCCCCCGGTCGTTACGATACAGGGCTGGATCAGTCCGATTTCGCGGGCCTAACCGCGCCCTCAGACCTTGACGATCCAGCCCTGTTCCGATTTCCCCACACCAGCGTCGAATCGCTCTGATCGCGATCGCTGAAGCCTGAGGAAAAGCGAAGTGCAGGCGCAGATTTTGCGTCGCAACAGTTCAATCACAGCACCGTAATTGCCAAACGCGGCACCGGACCATGCCCCTTTCCCGCTTTGCTTTCAGCCGGTTATGGCTACCCAAATTGAAAAGACGTGAGCTGACCGCCCCCGCCATCGTGCCTTTCCCCGCACCCTGCGTGTCATTTGACCCGCTCCCCTTTTCGGTCCCTTGCCTACCTTTTCCCTAAGCCTCTGTGTGTCAGTGTCTTAATCAACCCTCCACCCTGGCATCCGAAATGCCCTATTACCCTTGGTAATTTCACGGAAGGCTTTCCCAGAGCGGAACGATTCGGTCGAACTCCGGACACATGCCGAATACCAGGTTCAAAGCTGTCATCGTGGGCGCTGGCCCCGCAGGCCTGACCGCTGCTTATGAACTCTCCAAGCAGGGGGCAGCCGTCGTCGTTCTCGAAAGCGACCCCCAGTACGTTGGCGGCATCTCGCGTACCGTCAACTACAAGGACTTCCGTTTCGACATCGGAGGCCACCGTTTCTTTTCCAAATCGCGCGACATCGAAGATCTCTGGACTGAAGTCGGCGGCCAGGACATGCTCGAGCGCCCTCGCTCCTCACGCATCTACTATCGCGGCCAGTTCTTCACCTACCCGCTGAAACCCTTCGAGGCGCTGTGGAAGCTCGGGTTCATTGAGGCCGCACGTTGCCTGCTGTCGTTCGCGAAAGCCCGCCTTCGCCCTACACCCAACCCTAAGACTTTTGAAGACTGGGTTATCAACCAGTTCGGCGAGCGTCTCTTTCGAATCTTCTTCAAGACCTACACCGAAAAAGTATGGGGCATGAGTTGCCGGGAGATTTCCGCCGACTGGGCGGCTCAGCGGATCAAGGGTTTATCGCTCGGCTCCGCAATCAAGCACGCTCTGTTTTCTCCCAAGCCCAAGGACCGCACCCAAGTCGTCAAGACGCTCATCGACACATTCCGCTATCCCCGCCTGGGGCCTGGGATGATGTGGGAAGCCTTTGCTCGAAAGGTCCGCGAGTTCGGCGGACAGGTCCTGCTCGGAGAGCGCGTGATCGGCTGCCGCTTTGATTCGGAGCGTAAGCTGTGGACCGTCACCACGCACAACCGCGCTGGTCAACTCGAGCAATTTTGCGCCGAGCACCTGATCTCGTCCATGCCGATGCGCGATCTGGTCGGGCAAATCGAGCCGCAACTTCCTCCCACCGTTCTTGCCGCGGCACATTCGCTGCGCTATCGCGACTTTCTCACCGTCGGCCTGATCGTCCGCGACAAAGGACGCTTTACCGACAACTGGATTTACATTCATGATCCTGCCGTGCAAGTCGGGCGCGTGCAGAATTACAAGTCATGGTCCCCGGAGATGGTTCCCGATCCCGCTTACAGTTCGTACGGACTCGAATATTTCTGTTTCGATAACGACCGGCTCTGGAATGCGCCGGACGCCGAATTAATCGACCTTGCGAAGCGTGAACTGCAAAAAATTCATCTGGCCGAAGTTGCTGACGTCGTGGACGGTTGCGTGATACGGCAGCGCAAAGCCTATCCCGTCTACGACGACAGCTACCAGCAGCACATCGAGACCATTCGCGCGGCCCTCGAACAAAACTTCCCCACGCTTCACCTTGTCGGCCGCAACGGCATGCACAAGTACAACAATCAGGACCATGCCATGATGACCGCCCTGCTGAGCGCCAGGAACATTCTCGCCGGCGAGCGCCGCTATGACGTGTGGGCCGTCAACCAGGATGCCGAATACCACGAGGCCGGTAGCGCTGGAGATGCGCCTGCTGAAATCTCCTCGCCCGCTCCGCCGCACCAGCACGTGGGCGCGGCCTGAGAAAAGAAGATGGCTTCCCAGGAAGTCTCGGCCGATCTTGAACTCACGGCCTCACCCGCTAAGGCCTTGCCCACTACCCCCGAGAAATCCCAAACTCGAAGCCGCGCCGCCGCCCTTGCCGCTGCCCTTGCCAGAAGTGGGATCCCCCAACTCCGGCGAGTGCGCCTGCTGCAGTTAGCCGCGCTGACTCTGCTGCTGGTTACAGTTGGCACGCTCGCATTTCAATACAAATTCTGTGTTCTTGATCCCGATATCTGGTGGCATCTGAAGGTTGGCGACTGGATCGTCGAGCATCATGCTGTGCCGCACACCGGCATTCTTTCGCGCACCGCGGCGAATCGCCCGTGGGTGGCTTATAGCTGGGGATATGAAGTTCTTCTCTCGCGCGCCTACGCCTGGTTCGGAATCATGGGCATCGGCGCCTACGGAACTCTTCTCACTCTGGCCGTCGCTTGTGCGATCTACTGGATGCTGCGCCGCCTCTCCGGGCGCTTCTGGGTAGCCTTAATCGGAACCGGCGTCGTCTGCTCTGCATTCCTGTTCAATGGAATGCCGCGTCCGTTCTTCTTCTCGATCGCGCTCTTTGCCGTCACGCTCACACTTCTGCTGGAAACCAACCGCACCGGTCGCATCGAACGGCTCTACTGGCTCCCGTTGATTTTCTGGTTCTGGGCAAACCTGCACATCCAGTTCATCTACGGATTGTTTCTGGTAGGCCTGTTCGTCGGCATTCATTTCGCTCTCCGTTTGAACAAAGCGTTCCGCATTACACCAGATTTTCTTCTCGCCCCGTCTTTCCCCTCAACGACGCTCGTAGCCATTGCCGCAGCCTGCATTCTGGCCACCTTGGCGGGGCCGTACACCTATCATCCCTACCAGGTCGCCTACGAATATTCGAAAGCGAAGTTTACCTATGCCGTCATCCTGGAATTGCAGCCGCTGACGTTCCGCGGGTTCAGCCACTTCGTCGAACTCTTTCTCACGGCTGGCGGATTCTTCGCCGTGGGATGGAAACGAAAAGTTGATCTATTCAAGCTCGCACTGTTGGCCGCCGCCACCGTGATCGCCTACCGCACCATGCGCGACGCATGGTTCATCTGTCTTCCCGCCGCGGCCTGCATTGCCGACGCACTCGCCTTACCCCAGGAAAACGAGCGCACTGAGACCTGGTTTGTAGAATCGGGGCTGGAAAAACTCGGCGTCGCCGCTGCCGTCGTCGTCCTGCTGGCGCTGATCTCCAACGGCACCGATTTCACGCCCCGCGGACTCGACCGCGCCATCAGTTCGCAATATCCAGTCAATGCCGTCAACTATCTTCGCCGTAATCCCCTGCCCGGCCCGCTCTACAACCAGCTCAACTGGGGCGGCTTCCTGATGTGGTATATGCCGCAGTATCCCGTATCCATCGACGGCCGCAACGATCTCTACGGCGACCAACTCGACCAGATTTTTTTCAACTCGCAGAACGCCGAGAAATCCTACGAGACCGATCCCTACCTCAACGAAGCCGGCGTCGTGTTGCTGAGCTCTGATCTGCCGCTGGCCAAAGTCCTGACCGTTGATCCGCGCTTTCAGTTGGTTTACCACGATCAAATTGCCACGGTCTTTGCGCGCAGCGCACCTATTTAGCGGCTATATTTTGCGGATCAAATTCAACGACTTGAATGCCATCAAAGGAACCCACCACGCGAGCCGTGTGGCTCGCGGCAGTCAACTCCTCGAGCCAACGAAGCGTGGGATATGACGGCCTGAAACCGATCGCTAAGAATCTCTCGTGGCGCAGCGCGGCCTGTGACGAAACATTCCTGCCGATCAGCTCCGCTTGTTCATTCAATGCCCGTGGCATTGGAACCACGCGCGCCCGAATCTTGTAGTAGCTTAGCGGCGAGAACAACATGCTCTCGCTCGCCGGTCCGGCCGGCATGCTGTGAAAGTCCGCCTCAGGTAGATCGCTGCAGATCAGCAGCGGCGCGCCGTCTTGAGCCGCATTCGCATCCGCAAATTCCAGCGCGTACTTCCAGGTGAAGCCGTGAAGGCCAGCCCGTGGGGATGTGTAGTACCCATATGCCCCCCACGTCACCAATGCCATGAAACACAGAAGTCGAAGGGAACGAGAATCGACCAGGCTCAGAAGCCATGCCCACGATAAGGCGATACCGGGGACAGCGACAGCCTCGTAGCGCTCGACAAATACATGCAGCGGCGTCGCCAACGTGATCCCGTAGAGAATCGCCACCGGGACAAACGCCAACGTCGCGCACACGAAGAATTGCCGCAAACTCTCGCCGTTAGGCTTCAACAACTTTCGCGTCGCCGCCGCGATTACGCCAATTCCAAGAAAAACAAATGGCACGACGCCCGGGGCAAGGGCACGCAGGAATGACCGGAACGCAGGCGCATCGGCGAAAACGTGCGTATTCCTGGTTTGGTGGAGATACCAGAGCCTTGCGCACACCGGAAGCATGAGCAAAACAAAACAGCCCGCCGCGATCGCCACTTGCCTCCACTCAACCAACGCCCAGCGTCCACGCTCAATCACGTAACAAATCGCGAATGCAATCACAATGCAGCCAAAAAGATAATGGAAGTAAAAGATCCACGCGCAGCCTATGCCAAATAGTGCCGCGTACAAGGGACGATTTGTTTTCGACCAGCGGATAAACCTGAGGATCGCCAGACTGGTCATCAAGAGGGCAAACCCGTAAGGGCGAACGTCGATGGCCTCAAATACGATTCGGCGGTCGAGGATGAACAACAACGCCGCCATCACCGCCACCTCTCGCGAAAACAGCTCCCGGCCACACCGGTAAACTACATAAGTTGTGGCGCCCATCGCCAGGACAGAAGGAATTCTGAGCACAATTTCCTTGCTGCCGAACAGCAGGTTCGTAAGCCAAAGAATGTAGTAATAAGCCGGAAAGGAATTGAGTTCGATCGATCTTGCCCATATCCGCCGAAAGCCGCCCGCGATATTCCAGTAAGAGCCAGTCTCGTCCAGCCACAGCGGCGCGCGGATCGCCAGAAACCAGACCGAAAGCGCCGCCACCACGGCTAAGCCGTACAGCACAAAACTGACGCGCTCGTAATTCCTTTTCTCTACGGGCCCGCCTTTCACCGCTTCGCCCGTCAGATCCGGAAATACGGCCGCCTCACTCATTGCCCGCATTCCTGCTCAGCACGACTGCGAGGTCGTCGCAGTAAGCCACTTTGAAAATGGGCAACGAACTCAGCGCCCCGGCCATAATCGCCCGCTTGGGCAAAAGAATTGTCTGCGCCCCGCTCACCGCTGCGTACTCGGTGTAGGGAATGTCAGCATTCATCATCTTGGAATATTCCGCAATGACCTCCGCGCCGTACAAGTCGCTGCGTCCGTCAATCGCCACCGGATACTGCGGCAGATACCAGGTCACGAATCCGCCCCACTCGTACGCATTGAACAAGGGCTGAGCCAGATGCTGCTTGCGTATCGAGTCGCATGCCGCCACCGGATAGCTCTGGCTGACCTTCGCCATCAATACTTCATGGCTGCGTGGAATGAGCGTAGCCGCAGCCATCCCTAACACCGCGAAGCAGACGGCAACCGCAATCGCAACCCGATTTTTCCATTGCAACCGGTTCGCAGTCTCGCTCTCGTTCGGCTGATCGCGAGCTTGGCCGATCACCGCAACCGCCGCTATTGTGACCAGCCAGACATTGCGCTGCGAATAAAACGAGGCTGCGATGCACCCTGCTAACAATCCAATCGCAAATAAATCGCGGGACCGGCGCAGCCCGAGTACAAGAAACGCCGTCATCCCCAGCAGCAGAAGAACATAGTCCTGTGGCTGGCGAAATCCCGGTGCATGAAAATCGGGCAGATAGGGATTGGCCGAACTAAACGTCGTCCCGAAAAACACTCCATACCCACGATAAAAATACGGCGTAACCAAGGTGCAGGCGACCGACAGGCCCGTGATCTTCGCAACGTCCCTCACTGCGAGCGAATGCCCGCCGGAGAAAAAATACTTCTCACTCGCCAGCACCGCCAGAAACAGCAGCAAAAGGCCGATGCCAACCACAAACTGGATATCGAGATTTGCCCACACTAAGAAAAGCCCGGGTAGCCACAACATTATCCGCACCCGCTGCCTCCGGCGGCTTTCAAACAGCAGCAACAGTTCGATCGCAAAAAACAGAATTGAGAAATATGCCGGTCCAGGCTGCACGCTGCCCAAAACGTACTGTGCAACCGCCGACAGCGCCACCGCCCGCCAGAAATTCCTCCGCAGGCCGCCCGCCAGCAAAAACGTCGCCACCGCCAGCGCTGTCTTTAAGATCATCAGCAGCACCGGAATCGACCGCAGTCCCAGCAGTTTGTATCCGCATGCAAGCAGCAGATCGTAGGCCCAACTGGAAGCGATCCACAACGCCCCGGCCGACTGAGAGAAAAGGCCAGTGCGCGGCAACGCATGGCTCTGCAGCATCCACGTTCCTGAACTCAGATGCCACCACACATCCGAATTGGCGATCGCAGACAGCGCCGAGAGCCGCACCGCCTCCACCACGGCCGCGGTCGTAAACAGCACCACCAGCACCGGAATGCGAATCCTGCCCATAGAAGTTAGTAAGATCAGTCTCCCGCTGCTGCAGACTTCCGGACGCCGGAAGCCGAGAGCCGGAAGCCCGCCTCATCTGGCCTTGGGTTTCCCCGCGGCGGCCGCCCCGGCGGTCACCGTTCCGTTCGCATTGTGCGCCGCGTTGTGGCACATCAGCGTGCACGTATTGGTGCTGCGGTTGTAGCTGATCGGAGTGCTTCCATTCTGTCCTGCGACGTTGGCGTCAAAATTCACCAGCCGCTCGCCCGTGATCGTCGGTGAGATCGCGCCCATGCCATGCGCCGTGTGGCAAGTCGAGCAACTGAACCCATATTGCGCGATATGCAGATTGTGCTGCGTGAAGCTCGTATTTGCCAGAATGTTGTTGGTCAGATCGTGGCACTTCGCGCACATCGAGTAGGGCCCCGCCGGACTCATATCCGGATTCGGAAACAGATTCGTTACCGTTCCACCCGGCACCGCCGCCTGGCTGAACTGATAATTGCGTTCCAGCAGGTGCGAATTCACCGATCCGTGCGGCCCATTCGCTCCCGTGCCTCCGAATTCCCGGTTGTCGTCGCTGTTGTGGCAATCGGTGCAGAACAGTTGCGTGCCCACCAGCCGCCCCGAAGCCAGCCCCGCCTCCGTCAACATATTCACCAGCAGGCTGGGCTGCGGCAGCGGGCTCGATCGCGGATGCGTCAGCGGATGGCTGGATGTCGCCGTAGTTGAAAATTCCGGAATGATATTAAGCGGGTCCGCTGCCGACACGACCCGCATCGGCGAATAGCCGTAGATCAGCATGCGTTGTTTCCCAACACTGGTTCCATGACAGCGCAAACAGGTTTCGTACTGATTCACCGCCGGAATAATCGTGGTGATTCCATCCAGCGCGCTTACTCCAGTCGCCCCCTGTTGTGGAGGACGAATGCCCGGCGGAGCCGTGTATTGTCCCTCCGGGTTCGAAGCGTGCGGGCTATGGCAATCCACGCAGGTGGCGTGCCGGTTGCTGTTCAATACCGCAGTCTCCGACGCATCGTGAAAATTGTTGCCGGCAGGCAAGGGATGGCTGGTCTTGGCCACTTCCACCATGATGTTCGGCGCCACGGGCGACACGTAGGTTCCGCCGGCATGGCACGTCATGCAACTCTGCGTTACCGGATCGTAGGACGGAGCGGCAGGCGTTGCCGGCCGTAGCAATCGTGCCGGAGACACCGAATTATGCCCCATATGGCACGAGCCGCACGCGTTCACCCCGACGGTCGCGTAGGAACCCACGTGCGCATCCGGCGATACCTGGTTGGTCGCCGTCTGGTGAATGCTGTTGGTGAATCCTGCCAGGGGGTTCACCTGCCCCTGGACCACCCGGTTCGGGTCGTGACACGCCAGGCACATCTGCGCGCTCGAACTGTCGCGCACCAGAAAATTCTGCGCGATCTTGTCGATATTCTGAACGTGCGGATCGTGGCAACTGGTGCACTCCACGTTGCCCTTGATCAGCTTCACCGCTCCAGTCGGGTCCGCCGTCTTCCCTTGCGAAACCAAGGACGCTTGCAGGTTCGATGCATCCTTCATCGGCATCACCAGGCTGAATGGGTGCGATCCCGTCAGAGTCGTGCCGAACGAATCCATGCTGTTCATCGATCCCACGGTCGGCAATTGCCCGTACGCGGCCGATTGCCCCACGCCCACCGTTCCATCATGGCAGCTCAGGCACAGGCTGCTCGTAACTCCCAGCGTCGGCTGCGTATTCCCCTGGTTGGGATCGGTCGTACTGCTGTACGGCACGTAGGACTTCGTCGACAGTTTCTGGTTCCACAGCGGAGTCGTGCCGCCCAGTCCACTGTGTGGAGCATGGCAGAAGGTGCAGCCCAGGCTGCCCTGCGAATACACCGACGCCCCGCTCGGCAGCGACAAATTGTGCATGCCCAGCACGTCTACGGTCGGCGTGTTCTGCGCGAAGCTCTGCGCCACGAACACGAGTACCGCGAGCATAAGCAACCGCTTCACGGTTGTTTCCTCCCGTCGGCTGCCGTCGCGATGCCGTAGTAATGAAATACCTGCACCCGCCGGTTAAACGAATCCACCACGTAAATGCGGTCCTGCTTATCAATCTGCAGTCCCGTCGGCAACTGAAATTGCTCCGCCCCGGTTCCCTTCCCGCCGAAGTAATACAGCAGTTCCCCTTGCTCGTCGAAGACCTGCACCACGCCCCATGCGCCGTCAACGATGTACAAGTGCGATTCCGAATCGAACGCGATTCCCTTCGGCCGGAAGATCCAGCCCGCGCCATCGCCGATCTTTCCAATGGCGTAACGAAACGTTCCCGACCGGTCGAACACCTGCACCCGGAAATTCATTGCATCCACCACTGCCAGGTTCGTCCCATTCAGCCGCAATTCCGTCGGATAGTTGAATTCCCCTTCACCCGTCCCCGTTTTTCCGATGGTCTTCAGCACGCTGCCCTGCATATCCATGACAAAAATCTTGTTGCGCAACGTGTCGCTGACGTAAATGCGCTGCTCGGTCGAATCCACCGCGATGCCCGTCGGACGCTTGAAATACCCTTCGCCGCCCTTCAAGCTGCCAATCGTCCGCCGGAATTTTCCGTTGGCATCAAAAACGAAAATTTTTCCCGTATGCGAATCGGTGACGAAAATGTTGTCCTGCGCGTCCACCGCCACGCACTGCGGCGAGAGCATCGGATCCTTCCCCGCATCCCGCCGCGAGATGAACTTGTATTTCTGCTGCTCGAAATCAAAGATGTGCACACCGGCCGCCGCCACATCGGTGACAATCACGCGCCCGTGCGAATCGGTGGTCACGCTGTATGGACTCACCAGGTAATGGAAATCGGGCTGGCCCGCGATCGCGTCCACCACCTTCGTCCAGAAACTGCGCTTCGGTTTGACCTCGCGCTCCAGGCTGAAGGCGCGCTCAAATGTCAGCTTCCGCCCGCCATCCATCAGCAAATCCGGTGCCGAGAGCGGCTTGATCTTCTCCTTCGGCCGCTTCGCCGCCCGCGCGGACGTTGCCGCGCACACCGCCAGAACGATCACCAGCATCGTCCTGACAATGCTCAGGCCGTACGCTCCGGCCTCGCCCCGTCGCGCTAAAAGAAGTCGAACCATCTCGAGATTCCCACAAAATACGATGTCGTACTGGCCGGCAGCCCTACCGCGCTGATCCCCTGGTCAAAGCGCGTGAATCCAGCCTGCAACCCGATGCGCCGCAAATGGTATTGCATCTGCGCGTTGTAAATTGCCATGTTGTTATGCGAGTAAGTCTGACCGATCGTGTTGCTGATCGCGCGATTGTAGCTGCCCGCGATCACCAGCCGCCGCGCCGGCGTGACCGAGAAGCCTCCACCGTAGCTCGTCCCGCCGAACGTAACGAAATCCACGAGTCCCGGCGTACCTCCTACCGGCACCAGTCCCGTCGCTCCCAGCAGCGAAACCCCTGTCGACTGCGTGTAGTTGCCGGTGAGAGTAAACCTTGGCATGGCAAACGATGTTGAGTAGCCCTCGCTGTGGCTGCTGCTTCCCGCCAGGTTCGTCAGGCCGCTATGATTCCCGTTGAACGCAGCCAGCCATTGCATCCTGTACGGCAGCCGCCGCCGCGCCGTCGCGCCATAGTTGTACGAAGAAGTCGTGTAGGTAATCAGGATCGATTGCACATTCTGCGCATAGCTGAATACTCCCGTAGTCTGCCATCCCAGGAAGTTGTGCGAAAAATTCACGTTGCCCAGGAATCCCAGCGCATTCGTGCCTTGGCCATTGCTGCTGTCCACTACCGACGCGGAGAATGTGAACATATCGAACAGCCGCCTGCCGTAGTTCAGCGTGCCGCTCACAAAGCTTCCCGTGTAGTTTTTTCCGAAGTAGTACTGATCGTAGTAGGTGGCCTGCGACGAAGCAGACAGGAAATTCGTGAACTGGTACGTCGCGCCTCCCCCCACGGTCGCCGAGTGCGCGTTCGTCCCCAGGCTGACTCCTGGTATCGCCACCCCATTGTTGCTCAGGTTCTGCACCAGGTAACCATTCAGGTTGCTGGTGTAGTTTTCTGTCACGTTGAGAGAGAGCTTCTGCGTGGGGTGAAAGCTGGCGCCCGCATTTACCATATCGTCGGTATAGTTCGACGAATTGGTACTCGCTCCTGAACCTGAAAAATAGTTGCTGTCCGACGACGCCCGATTGTAGTTGATATAAAACTGCCCATGCAGTGGCAGAGCATGCTGTGCCCCGACTCCAGCATCGTTGGCCGTCGAATCCTGAATCGACTCCGACTGGCCCGCCAAAAACTGCGGAAACTGCGACTTCAGCTGGTTGTGGGTATAAAACGCATTCAGCCGGAATCCCAACACCTCGTAGCCGGAGCGCACATTGAACAGTTTCGTGTTCGAACTGGTTTGCTCGCTCGTGCCATAAATTGTGCCGCTGCCATCCCCCTGCGAATAGCCCACCGTCAGCGTCGGCAGATTGGGAACTAGCGCGCTCCAGTTCACGCTGAATCCCTGCCCTTTGCCGATCGTTGTGAAGTTCGGCTGCCCGGCCAGACCGAACGTTCCGCTGCTGTTGCGATCGTAGCGATAGCTCACCGATCCGGGAAAATGGCTGCCCGTAAAAAGATTCGCCGTGGTATCGATTCCGCTCGCCCCGGTCAGCGATTGAAACGTCGAGTTGGAGCGTGACTGGTTGTAGTAAGGCGTGGCGGTAAACGAAAGAAAGTTGGGATTGTAGTAGTAACCCGAGAGCTTGCCGTCCAGTCCCCACGTCAATCCGTGTGCCGACGGAATCACGTCGCCGTAGTTCCCGCTGTAGCCAAAGGTGAATAATCCGCCGGCGCTGATTTTTGTGTTCTCGCCAATTGACAGTTCAGGAGTCTGATTTTGGTTCTGAGCATAAGCAAATTGCGCCATCGCCAGCACCGCCAGTCCGATGATGCGTTTTGCAACACTCATTCCGCAACGACCCCTTCCAAAGCCCCTTCCACTTACGATGGTTAAGGCACAAATCATGCCAAACGGGCGTCTTCCCGCAGTCGCCTAAATGATTGAAGACAAAGGGATGATTAACGAACCAGGGCTGAGGAATTGTGGGGCCGGATTGGAGTTTGGGCTATATCACCCAATTGCGAGTTGAAAGGCTCACTAAGAATTGAGTCATTCAGTCATCGGGTCATTGAGTCAATGAAAGGGCTTCAATGATCCGATGATTCAATGACTCAATGATTCAATGACCTCAATGATTCAATGCCTCAATGGTTTACCCCGCTTTTCGAGGTTCTGAGCGATGCCCCGAAAATGGCCGTCAATTCGTTGGTCTCGCGGACCAAGGTCGTCAGCTTCTCCGGCACGACTACTTCGGTTTCTCCCAGCAATTCGAGCCAGAACGCGCTTTCATCTGCTTCCTCCAGAACAATGCTGATTTTCGAGATGAACTCCGCTCTGGATCGAGCGCGGCAGGCCGCCCGATAATTAGCCGCGACGGAGGTGCCCGAACGCAGCAGTTGCTTGCCCAGGACTTGGGCGTCGGATGAGTGTGGGAGAGAACGGTATAGACGCACGATTCGGATCGCGTAGCTCTTCGTGCGCTGCCTGAGATCGAGCGACTTGTCCAGCGCATTCATCAGAAAGCCATTGAGTCATTGAGTCATTGAATCATTGAGCCATTGAACCTAGTGGACTAGCTTTTTCATTGACTCAATGACCCGATGACTCAATGACTCAATATCCTTTCATTGACTCAATGACCCGATGACTCAATGACTCAATGTCTATACGACTTCGATCTTCGCCTTTGCTCGTAGCTGTTTAGCCAGACCCGACCGCAGCTTCTCGTACTTGCTCTTTTGCAGCTCATCGGCCAGATTCTTTTTCACCTCGGCGAATGGCTGCTTCCGCGGCGGCGTGTGCGCGTTCAGCCGAATGATCGTGAACGCCGTTTCAATCTGAATGATCCCGCTCACTCCACCAGTCGGCAAAGCTGAGAGCACTTTCACCACCTGCGGCGGCAGTTTGTTCGCCGCAACCACCTTGTGGTCGCCCATGTTGACGCGAAAATCGTCCTCCGAAACCTTCTCCGCCAGCAGGCCGAATTCCTGATAGTTCTTCGTCGCTTTGGCCTGCTTCAACGCGTCTTCCGCTTTCTTCCTGGCATTCTTCTCCTGCTCGGGCGTTGCCTTCAGCGGTGGAACCACCGAGATGCTCTGAAAGCTGAACGACTCCGGCTGTTGAAACCGTGCCGCATTCTTAACGTAATAAGCTTGCACTTCTGCCGGAGTAACCGCCGCCTTCAGTTCCACATCCGTTTTCAGGACCTGCTCGATCAGCAGCGAGCGCCGGATCTGCTGCCGCAACTGCTGCTCCGAACCTTTCATCTCGGTTTGCAGATATTGCTGGTATTGATCGGGACTCTTGAATTGCTGCCGAAACTCCTCCGTGGCACGATTCAGCTTCTCCGCGCCAATGCCGACCTTACGCCGCACCGCCTCCTGATACACCAATTCCTCGAAAATGATCATTTCCAGCGCGCCTTGCCGAATCGAGGCCTCCTGCGCTTTGGGGAAACCATTGTGTTGCTGCGCGTAAGGAAAGATCGTGTACATTTCGCGGAGCAAATCGCGATCGGTTAGCACCGCGCCATTGACGCGCGCCACTGGTTTGTCGCTGACCTGCGGCGCCGCTACCTGCGCCGACGCTGGATTCGCCGCCGCCGTGGGCGAATGCGAGGCCATTTGCGCCGATGCCGCTGTCAGAGCCAGTGCGAGCATTGCGGCGATTGCTAGTTGGTATTTCATAAATCCTCACTTACTGTTTTGCCAAGAGCGCTCGAAAAAAAGGGGAGAGCGGAACACTCTCCCCCTGTGTGCACATCAGCCAAGGTCTACTGGAATACGGTGGTGATGTTGTTGGTATTGTTGGCTTCGTTCGCCTCGCCAAAGTGGCATTGACGGCAGAACTGCGTCGTCGACGGCGCGTTGGTGTTGGCCACGTTGTTGATGTTCGGGTTATACGGCCCATTGATGAAGAAGTACGTGGCATAGTACTTGCCGCCGCCGTCTCCCACGATCTGGCTGTTCGCGCTTGAGGTATAGACCGTCATCACGTGCTGGTTATGGCAAGTTGTGCAGAGCACGTAAGGTTTGCCTCCGGCGGTAACGCCATAGGGATTCGACCATTTTCCAGGCGCCAGAGCCGGCCAACCATAGTTAGCTACAAACTGCGCATACTGCGAGCCAGGTGTGACAGTGAATACGTTGTTCGCAAATACCAAGCCAGGTTGTTTTGTGGAAATATTTGCGTTCTGTCCCACCGGGTGATCGTTGGTGTAGTTGCCCGCTCCCGATCCGTCGTTGCCGAGCAGCGTGGGAATCTTGCCCGCGCCGTAAGCGGTATTGGTCAGCAGCCCGATCTTTTGTTCGTAGGATTGGTTGAGCATCATGTTGCTCTGGGTGAGGTTGCCGTCATGGCAGCTCAGGCAGAGCAGAATGCCGCCGACTTCCTGGTCTCCACTGGCAATGCCGGAAGGCAGAAGTTCGACATAATCACCGTTATCGCCGAAGGCAACGGATTTTCCGTACAGTGGGCTCGCGTCCTGGCCCCACAATGCATAGCTGCCCGCATCGGGACCGCCGGCATGACCGGAGCCGAATGAACCGCTGTGCGGGGCGTGACAACCCGCGCAACCGCGGCCGCCATTGTTGTGCGCGCCGAGGACATCGACCGAGGATGACCAGTTCTGCGCCATCACAAAGCCCCCGACCGCCAGAACGAACATTACAACTAAGAATACTTTCTTCATAAAAGTGACGACCTCCATGATGTGTGCGACGTCTTAAAAAGACCTCAGAGGCTTAGGCCGTGGGCTGCAACTCGCGCCTCAGCGTTACTTGCAACCGCCCCTCAGCCTATGTAATTGCAACTGCCCACCCGAATCCGAATCGGTGCTGTGAATCTGCCAATTTGCTCCTAAGTAGCTGTGTTTACTCGCATTGTGGCGACTCATTACTTCCGGTTCCGATCCGGAACCGTGGCTCCCGATGGGGGAAAATCACCACTTGCAATTGCCACTACGTCAAATTCCCCACTTCGAACAAATCGCAACTTATGTGTTGAAAAATGCAGCAGGTGGAAGGAATAGCCGGATGGGAGGAGTTGAATTTCGTCTCGCTTCCGTCAACTTAATCGCTCAATGGCTCAATCACTCAATGACTCAATGGTTCAATGACTCAATTCTGCGGGCTCTTCACTTCTGCCGTCGGAGTACTCGCGGCCGGCTCTTTGCCCCCAGCCTTCTTTTCCCGTTGCGCTTCCCGCTCTTTGCGCAACTGCTCAGTCTCAGCATCGGTGACGTAGCGGAACTGCTGCACCCGGCCCGGGTAGATCTCCGACGTAAACACCCGATTGTTCTTGTCGATCGCGATGCTGACCAATCCCTGGAACTGCCCCGGCAGCAACCCGTGCCCGCCAAACGAAATCAGCAACTGCGATTCGCTGTTGAACACCTGTACTCGATCCTGCATGCCGTCAGCGACCCAAATGTGCCCGTCGCCGTCGATGGCAATGCCCTTGGGACGCGAAAAATATCCCGGCCCATCGCCCGCTTTGCCGAAGGCGCGAATGAACTTGCCGTCGGCATCAAAAACCTCAATACGGTTGTTCAGGGTGTCGCACACATACAGATTCGCGTCGGCATCCACGGCCATCCCGCTCGGCTTCGCGAAATCTCCGGGCGTGGTGAGTTCGTGATTGTGTCCGGTCGTGCCAATCTTGCGCACCAGCTTCAGGCTATCGGCGTCATACACTAGAACCTGATCCAGTTGCACATCGGCGACATAGAGCAGCCGGTTCTCTTTATCGAGTGCCAGCGCGCCCGGCTCTGCCATCCCATCGGTGATCACGTCTTCCGCTTTGTGGCTTGCGTCGAACACCATGACATGATGCAATCCGGGATCGGAGACGAACAGCCGGTCGCCATCGTCCATCGCCAGTCCGATGATGCGCACGAAATGTGCGTGAACTTTGTTCTTGATCAGGTCGACATCGCGCGTTTCTGTGTTGAAGATGAAAATTGCTCCCACCTTCTGGTCCGCCACAAACAGGTTATTTTTGGAATCAACTGCCAGGCCATAGGGCTCAGCCAGCTGAAAAAGAACTTTTCCGCTCTCACCTGCTGGCTGCGTGCCTGCCAGGCGATCCATCCACTTCTGTTTCTTGGTGGATGGAGTGTCCACCTGCGAGATCTTTTGCGCCGCATAGAACGCCTGGTAGCGGATGCGCGCGATGGCCGGTGGATTCGGCCACACAATGTTGGAGTAGTCGATGACCGGGGTCTTCTTCGCCTGGTCGGCGTCCTTCTTTTTCTTCTTCTCGCCAAATGCGCCCGGCGCCAGCAAAGTCAATCCAAGCAAAATCCACATGACTTGGCGCAGGTAGCGCCGGCCTCCCGCCGGCTGTCCAGCGGGCCTCCCGGCCGGCTGCCCCGCCCGCGAAACCATCGCCGATATTTTATCCCCCATAATCCTGTTCATCACCCTACCTCCGCGTCAGATCTTTATGGCAGCTCGCACAGAATGCCGCACTGTTGGGCTGGTCCTTGACCAGCAGATCGGGTTGCGCCGAAGAATGCGGCTGGTGGCACGACAGGCAGTTGATCTGCGCCGTCACCTTCGTGATGTCCTTCGGATCCACCACGTCCGAAACTGGATGGCCATTCACCGGATGCCCGCGCCCATATTTCAGCGGCAGGACCACAACTTTGTTCTTCGTGAAATAGTCCTCGGGGAGTTTCACGCTGCCTTTGAAAATCGCGACCAGGTGTTCGGCCTCAAGCTTTTTCGGCTGTGACTCTGGCCCGTGGCATTCGAGGCAAAGGCTATTCGTATTGGCCGCGCGCAGCAGGTGCGCATTCTCACCGCCGTGCGGCTCGTGGCAGGTGGCGCACCCTTGCTTGAACGCCGGCTGATGCAGTACGTGTTTCTTCCCCTGCTCGGCTTGATCCGTATGGCAAGTCAGGCAAATATCCACCGCCGTCGTCTTCGGTAAGCCGGGCTGCCGGCTGGCATGCGGATTATGGCAATCCGTGCAATCCCCCGCCGCTCCTGGATGCGGTACCTTGGCCTTCTCGATCGCTTCTGCTTTTTCGCTGTGGCAGGTCACGCAAAGTGACTTCACATCGGCCTGCGCAAGGACAACTTTTCCATCCTTCGCAGGCGCGTGGCACGTCTCGCAGGATTTCTCCGCGAACGGCGGATGCAAGAACTGCCGCATCAATTTCGGAGCAGCTGACTGGTGAGGATCGTGGCACGTCGTACAATCGGCGGTCCCGAAAGGCTGGTCGCGATGCGCTTTCTGCAAGCTCGCATCCTTCGCGTCATGGCAATCCAGGCAGAGCGCCGGAGCCGCCTTGGTCAGATGAAAATCAAATTCGGCCTTACCCACTTCCCCCACTTTGTGGGTGACGTGGCAGGTATCGCAGCCCATGTCGAGCGCGGCGTGCCGGCTGCCCTTCTCGGCCACGTTCAATCCCTGGTTGTGGCAGTCGAGACACAGATTCTTCCCTTTGTCTCCCGACTCCGCCTTTAGCAACTGGTTCTTATTATCGCTGGTGTGCGGATCGTGACACTTGATGCAGTCGCGCACCGCCGGAGGATGCACCGTGCCCTTGAGCGTGGACGCATCTTTTTCGGAGTGGCAGCTCAGGCAGAGCGCCTGCGGAGTCGTCGTGATCAGTTTGACGCGCGTGATGTCTTTGTTCACGCGCACTTCGTGGCAGCTCAAACATCCCGTGGCGATCGCGGAATGCACCGCCTTGCCCTTTGTCTTGTCCTCGTGGCATTCCAGACACTTCGCGGCATCAACATTCTTGTCGAGCGGAACCGGGTGCTCTTTGGCCATCGCCGGAAGCACCGAAATGACCAGCAAGAAAATGAAACTCGAAACGCGGGGGGAGACCCGACGCATCTTTCGGATCAGCAAGCGGATTGGAAAATCTGCCACCATGACCAATCTTGCAACTGCACGAACCTCGCCTTAGTCGTGTGGAAGAATCTCAGGTGGACGGTCCTTGTGTAAATGATTGCAACAAATCGCTTTCCGAGATGAAGTTTTGGCGCCCATAGGACTAGGCGATTCCACTTTCGCTTCTCCAGGATGGGCCTTCTCCCACACTCGCTCGGTGAAAAGCCCCATGTGTTTTTGGCCATGGCGGCCCGCCCAGATTGAGCCGTTTCTTGCCCATTTGTGATTGAAATCACACACTTGCGGCAGTGGGGGAATTCGCAATCCGGCCCTTTTTCTGATGAGTGTTATGGCTCATTGCAGGTTCTCCCTCCCGTTCCCGCGTTCCGTTCAAGCGACTGAAAAAGAGCGGGTTACCCTTCGACAGAGCTATTGGTGCCGAAAGTGCATTCGAGCTCAGTGAGGAAAGAGCAACGCTATGGCCCCGTCCCTTCGCTCCGCGGTTCGCAAAACCTGGCAAACCCTGAGTTCCATCAAGACTGGCGTCGTACTGATTATTACGCTCGTGATCTTCTCCATAGCGGGCACCGTCATTCTGCAGCGCCCCATCACCGAGCTGGATGACATGCAGCGCGCCTACTCCCCGGCCATGCTGCGCTTCCTCGATGCCGTGGGCCTGACCGATGTCTTCCACGCGCGCTGGTTTGTCGCGCTCATGATTCTAGTAAGCATCAGCATCATCGCCGCTTCCGTCGAGCGCTTCCCCAACGCCTGGCGATATTTCGCGCGGCCTTACAAGAGCCCCGATGAAGGTTTTCGCAGAGTTCTCCCCATCCAGGCGCAGATTCCGATTCGCGATGACGAGCAGGGACTGAGTGCCGCCGAACGCGCGTTGCACCATCTTGGCTTTGGATCAGAACGCATCGTGCGCACCGACAGTTTTTCCTTGTTCTCGGAACGCCACCGCATTTCCGAGATGGCTGTTTACATGGTGCACGCCAGCCTGCTGCTGATTTTTCTGGGTGGCATCGTCGACGCGCTCTACGGCTGGCGCGGATTCCTGATGCTGAACCCTGGCACCGCGAGCAATCAGATCGAAATGCGCAATGGCGGCACGCGCGCGTTGCCGTTCTCGATCCGCTGCGACGACACCGGAGAAGAGACCTACACCGACGGCACGCCAAAAAAGTACTGGTCGAAGCTGGCGGTGGTGGATAACGGACGCGAGGTTTCCCGCAAAGAGATCGTCGTCAACGACCCTCTGGTTTACCAGGGCGTGCGTTTTTACCAGGCGAGCTACGGCCGCACCGGCAAGCTCGATCAGTTGATTGTCAATGCGACTCGCGCCGACGGAAAAGGCGCTTCCCAACTCATCACCCTGAAGATGAATCAGGTGGTCTCGCTCGACGCAGACACTAAGGTCGAAGTCACCGAGTTCATTCCCGACTATGTCGTGCAGGATGGGCATGTCTATGCCCGCAGCAACGAAGTCACGAATCCTGCGGTGCACATGGTTGTGACCTCGGCTAAGACCGGCCAGTCCATCAACTACTGGCTGCCGGAAATTCCGGGCATCGCCGAGAACACTTCTTCCCCCTACACCTTCGATCCCAAAGATTTGAAGACGGGCTTGTTCACTGGCTTGCAGGTTTCGCACGAGCCCGGCCAGTGGGCGGTGTGGGGCGGAGTGATCTTGATGGCCATCGGCCTGACTTTTGTTTTCTACGTGGTTCACATGCGCTTCTGGATCGTTCCCGTGCAGGGCGCGAGCGGCGGATTAGCCCTGTGGGTGGGCGGATCGGCGAACCGGAATCGCGACGCCTTCGAGCAGACTTTCAAGAAGGTCGTGGAACAGATTCAGAAGGAATTGAAACCGGAGCACGTGGCGGCAGAAGAAAAGCCGGCCGCGACGATCGCAAGATAAAGACGCACGATAACGACGGCCGGAGGTGGGTCCGGCCAGGAGGATGGTTCATGGCACGCGCAACCGTAGAGCAGCAGCCGCAATCCGCAACCGGAACGACTTTGATCGTCATGGTCGGCTTGAGTATTGCCTTCCTGCTGTTCATGGCATTTTTGAATGTCGTTAAAACCGGCAACATCCTGAACGAAGCCAACCTGCTCTACGCCGCCCTGATTTTCTACGCGGGCGCGGGCGCGCTGTATCTCGGCTTCGGCGTCACCGGAACCGATTCCTACATCAAGTTTGCGTCTCTGGCCACCTGGGCCGGCCTCATCGCGAATACGGCAGCGGTGGCGCACCGCTGGTACGAGGCCGGCCACCCTCCCTTCGCCAGCATTTACGAGATGCTGTTGAGCTTCGTCTGGACGCTGGCCGCGCTGACCCTGATCGCCGAGAAGCGCTACGGCGTAAAAGTGATCGGCACCGTGACTATGCCGGTTGCAATCGTCGGCGTCATCCTGATGCAGCTTCTGCCCAGCGAAGTCCGGCCGCTGGTGCCTGCGTTGCAGTCCACGTGGCTGCATGTGCACGTGACGCTGGCCATGCTGGCCTATGCCGCCTGCGCGCTCAGCTTTGCATTGGCCATGATGTTTTTGATCCAGGACAAGGTGAAGACCGAGATGTTCCTCGCCGCCACCAGCATCTTCACCGTCGGAATCTATGCGGCGGTGCTCACCCGCTTTGAAAAATGGGGCGGATTCAGCGTGGTCGCGTGGGACACGGAAAATAAAACGGAAGTTTTCATCTCGCGCGGAGTGCGGCTGTTCGTCACCATTCCCGATCTCGGCTGGCTGATGCTGCTGGTTTTCTGTGCCGTCGCAGCGCCTTTGGTGCTGTATATCCTGGCCGGCGTCAAGAAGAACGGATCATTTTTGGCGATCGCGAATCGCGCCGTATTCATCAGCATTCTGCTCCAATCCTTAGCTCTGGTGTTCTTCCTGTTGCGCGCCCGGGATGGACGGTATCCCTCGCTCGATGCCGAAGGCCTATACGCTACCAGTCTGGCGGCGAGCCCATTTATTCTCTCTGCCCTGGTCGGCGGCATCTTTGCCAATCTGCTTTACCTCCTGCTGCTGTGGCGGCGTGAAGATCTCGAGCGCCTGTTGCCGGATTCGGACAATCTCGACCGCGTCACCTACAAAACCATTTGCATTGCCTTCCCCCTGCTCACCCTGATGATCGCCGCCGGCGCCTTCTGGGCCAACCGGGCCTGGGGTTCCTATTGGAATTGGGACCCCAAAGAGACGTGGGCGGCGATTACTTGGCTGGTCTATGCGGGATATCTGCACATGCGGATCACGCGCGGCTGGCGCGGACGCCGTGCCGCTTACTTCGCAATCCTCGGATTCGCTGTCGTGATGTTCACATTCTTCGGAGTGACGTACCTGTTGCCTGGATTGCACGCCTATGCCTGAGACCAAAAAAATGGGAACCGAGCCTGACAGGCCAACCGAGCCGCAGCCGGATGCGACCGCGGGCGCGCCGTCTGCGCGAAAGAGCTTCTTCAGCACGTCCAGTGGCACGGCAGCAGCAGAGATCGAGCCCGCGAGCGCGATCCTTGCCGCTCAGCCGCCAAACCCTGAACTGCCCTGGTTCCGCATCAACTGGGAGATCAAGGCGCTGGTCCCGATCGCGTGCGTGCTGCTGGGAGGAATGCTGCTGTTCCTGCTGGCAACGCTCTCCTGGCGCGACCCCGAACGCCACATTGTATTGGCGGTCGCGGGCGCAGGAGCGGTCGCCATCTGCGGTGCGCTGCTGGTCGTTCTTACCTACACCGTGCAGCGGCCCATGGTCGAACTGCAGCAGAAAATCGCTCAACTGGGCGCTGGCGACCTCACCGCATCGGTGAGCTTCGCCCATCGCAACGACGAAATCGGCGACCTCGGACGCAACTTCAATCAGATGGTCGAGCAACTGCGCGAGAGCCGCCAGGAAATCGAGCGCCTGCACCGCACCCAGATGTCGCGCGCGGAACACCTGGCAACGCTCGGAGAGTTGGCGACCGGCCTGGCGCATGAAATTCGCAACCCCCTGGCAGGAATTGCCGGAGTCATCGAGATTATCGGCCGCGATCTGCCCGCCACCAGCCCGGCACGCATGGTCGTGAAAGACGTGCGCCAGGAGATCGCGCGCATCAATCACATTGTCACCGACCTGCTGCAGACCGCCCGCCCCCATCCGCCCAAGGTCCGCAAAAGCGATCTGAACACTACGGTCGAGCACGCGGTAATGCTGGGCCGCCAGCAGGCTCTGGCGAAATCGAACGAGATCTCGCTGCGCAAAGATCCCACGCTGCCCGAAGTCGAGCACGACAGCGATCAGATTCATCAACTGCTGCTCAACCTATTGCTGAATGCCCTGCAGGCCATCGATGCAAACGGAAAGATTGCCGTCACGGTCGAGCGGCGAGGTGCAACCGCGGTGATCGAAGTAACCGACAACGGCCGCGGCATCGCGGCCGATCACCTGCCCAACATCTTCCGCCCATTCTTCACCACCAAGGGTGAAGGGACGGGTCTCGGCCTGTCCTTGGCCCGCCGCATCGTCGAAGATCATCAGGGGCGGATTGACGTCACCAGCATTGTGGGCAAAGGGACGACGTTCGCGGTCGTGCTGCCGCTGCAAAGAGCCGCGAGTCCAGCCTCTGCGTCTTAGCAAACATCAAATCACTCGGCACCGTGCACTCGTTGATATTGTTGGGGCTTGGGCGTGATGAAGATGACGCCGGGGCAGTCGGTCTCAGAACACCAACGCGATTGTCACCGAGATTTCGGGGGCACTGATTTCTCGTCCTGTGCCGGGCTGAAATCGGGCAGCATGCGCGACTTGGCATGAAACATGTGGTATCGCTCAAAAGCAACATCGTTCAGCATCGTCGCATAGGGTCCATACGTTCTGAAGGTTTCATCCCATTCCGTTAGAGGTGTGACCGATCTTCCCCTCGAAATGGAGACACTCC
>Ga0209166_10000780_pt1 | contig 30609 bp, 24 predicted proteins | sample Coa_R1_3_FD_187151 | JGI IMG/M metagenome (GOLD analysis project Ga0209166, IMG submission 187151) | Surface soil microbial communities from Centralia Pennsylvania, which are recovering from an underground coalmine fire - Coalmine... | ecosystem: Environmental > Terrestrial > Soil >...
CCATAAGTTGAGGAATTAACCGGCGGGCGGTGCAAAGTTGACTTTCCTCCGGAACAGGGAACAAGCCGGCAGAAACTCTGCCGCTTCTGTAAGTCAGGAGATTCAAGGATAGTGGGGAATGGGGGGATGAATCAGCGGCTCTCCCCACCCCCACTAGCTTGTATCGCCGACAATCTGTTGTTTCAAGAGCCGGAGTAGAGAGTTTAAGACCTTCCCGCGAATCAATTACTTTCAGCGAATCCTATCGCTTGCGCAGATCTTTTAAGATCTCTTTTGCGGCGTTGGCCCCGGAGATGCCGTTGAGTCCGGAGCCGGGGTGGGCGCCAGAGCCGCATAGATAGAGTCCGGGTATTGGAGTGCGGTAGCGCGACCAACCGAGCAGCGGGCGCATGGCATAAAACTGGTCGAGGGCGAGTTCACCGTGAAAGATATGCCCGCCAGTGAGGCCGTAGGTTTTCTCCAGATCTTCAGGGGTGATGACCTGCCGGTGCAAAATAAGCTGCGGCAAATCTGGCGCATATGTGGACAAAGTTTTGATGACGGTATCGGCCAGGGCGTCGCGCCGGCTGCTCCACGTCCCTTCTTTCAATTTGAAGGGTGCGAACTGCATGTAGACAGACATAACGTGTTGGCCGGGCGGCGCAAGAGAGGGGTCGGAGATGGAAGGGATGGCTACATCAAGATAAGGACTCTGCGAGAACTCGCCGTATTTGGCGTTGTCGAAGGCACGCTCAAGATAGTCAATCTCCGGGCCGATATGGATTCTTCCACTGAGCGCCGAACCGTTGGAAGAGGTTTGATTCCGGAGAGCAGTAAACGCGGGAAGTCCAGAGAGCGCCAGATTGATTTTGGCTGTGACGCCTGAGCATCTATAATTCTGCAACTTGAGAAGAAACTCGGGCTGGAGATAAGAAGCATCAACCATGCCCAGCAACGTGCGTTTAGGATCGGCGTTTGAAATCACTGCGCCGGCTGCGATCTCGGTGCCATCCACCAGAACAACCCCGGCGGCCCTGCCGTCTTTAATTAATATGCGAGCGACATCGGCGCCGGTGCGCGTTTCCACACCCGCTTGTTTGGCTGCTGCCGCCATAGCGCCGGCCAAGGCGCCGAGTCCGCCGGCAACAAATGCAGCACTGCCTACAGGATGAGCGTCTGTGGCGGCGCGTATGAGCAGCAGCAGGCTGCTTCCCGCAGACCAGGGACCAAGGAACGCGCCAAAGATTCCACGAGCGGCGACGATGGCGCGCAGCAGCTCACTTTCAAACCACTCTGCCGCCAGATCGGCAACTGCCATCGGGCCCCAACGTAGCAGCCGGAAAATATCTGTCTTGCCTAGACTGCGCAAGGCTTTGCCCGTCTTCAGAAGATTCCACAAGTCTCCGGCGCCTGGATCCCCGATGTCTGGCGGCGTTTGCTCCAGAACCTTGCTCAATACCGGCGCAATGCGGGCCACCGTATGCGCAAATTCCCGGTAGTTGGCGGCATCTTTGCCGGAAAACTTAGCGATGGCTTCCGCCGATCTGGCGACGTCGTCGTAGAGCAGCAGCGCGCGTCCCTCAGGGGTGGGAGCGAAGAGCGTGGCCGGGGGCCGAAGCATCTTCAATCCGTGCTTTTCAAGCTGCATGTCGCGCACGATGCGAGGGCTGAGTGGGCCGGCCGAGTGCGCAAGCGTTGAGCAACGGAAGCCGGGAATGATTTCTTGGGTGAGCGCGGCTCCGCCCAACTGCGGGCGGCGCTCGAGAATCAACGGCTTGAATCCGACCTGGGCGAGATAGAAGGCGGTGACGAGGCCGTTGTGTCCCCCACCGATGATAATGACGTCGCGTTTTTGCGGCATAGGAGGTTTCTGATAAACGAATGCAGTTGGGTTAGTGAATTCCCAGCCCCCAATCCTTCAGAATTTGCGTTGCCGCCAGGCGGCCGGGAGCGCCCATGATGCCGCCGCCGGGATGGGTTGCCGATCCGCACATATAAAGGTTCTTGATGGGGGTCCGATATTGCGACCATCCGGGCACCGGCCGCAGAAAGAACAGTTGCTCGAGCGACAGCTCGCCTTGAAAGATGTTGCCTTCGGTCAATCCCCATTCACGTTCCAGGTCGAGGGGCGTGACGATTTGCCTTCCGACAATGATTTCTTTCAAGTTGGGAGCGTACTCGGCCAGCGTGTTGATCACGGCATCGCCGAAGGCTTCGCGTTTTTCGTCCCAGGTGCCGCTTTTCAGTTTGTAGGGCGCATACTGCACGAAGCACGACATCACATGCTTGCCAGCGGGTGCAACCGACGGGTCGGTGAGGCTGGGAATAACGATATCAATATAAGGATGGCTGGAAAAATTCCCGTACTTGGCTTCATCATAGGCGCGCTCCATGTACTCGACGCTGGGCGAAATTGAAATCGCGCCGCGCAGGTGCGCTCCTTCGCCGGGCAGGCACTTGAAATTGGGCAGCGCATCCAGCGCCAGGTTTACTTTTCCCGACGATCCACGGAACTTGTAGCGGCGCACCTCGTCCAGGAATTCGCCGGGCAGGTGCTTGGCGTCGATCATCTTCAGGAACGTCAGGTTGGGGTCAACACTGGAAGAGATAATGTCGCCAGAAATTTCGTCGCCGTTTTGCAGAACCACTCCGGTGGCCTTACCATCTTTGACCGCGATGCTGGCGATTGCGGCCTGGGTCCTGATCTCAACGCCGGCTTCCCGAGCGGCTGCGGCGATGGCGTTGGAAATGGCGCCCGTGCCTCCGCGGGCGAATCCCCAGGAGCGAAATGCGCCATCAATCTCACCCATGTAGTGATGCAGAAGAACGTAGGCGGTTCCCGGCGAGCGCACGCCGAGAAACGTTCCGATGATTCCCGAAGCGGACATGGTGGCTTTGAGCACATCCGTCTCGAACCACTGGTCGAGGTAATCAACCGCGCTCATGGTCATGAGCTGCACCTGGTTGTACTTGTCTTCGTTGGAAAGCGCCTGGAAGCGTTTGCCCAGAAACAACAGCTTCATCAAATCGCGCGGGTTGAGCGACGTGGGATCGGGCGGCGTCATGGCCAGCACCGGCTTGACGAAACGGCACATCTGCAGCATAGCTTTGCCAAATTCTTCGTAGGCCTCGGCATCGAGCCGCGAATGGCGGGCGATTTCTCGCCGCGTCTTGCCATGATCGTTGACTCGCCAGAGATAATCGCCGTTGGGCATTGGGGTAAACGTTCCGTCGAGCGGAAGAATCTCAAGCCCGTGACGGGGAAGATCGAGCTCGCGAATGATCTCAGGGCGCAGCAGCGAGACAACATAAGAGCAGACAGAAAACTTGAATCCGGGGAAAATTTCTTCCGTGACCGCCGCACCGCCGAGGACGTGGCGGCGCTCCAGCACGACGACTTTCTTTCCGGCCCGCGCCAGGTAGGCGGCGTTGACCAGACCGTTGTGGCCTCCGCCGATCACGATTGCATCGTACTTGGAGTTGCTGGATCCAGGCATTCAAACCTCAGGGGCTAAAGCCCCAACGGATTTCAAACGACTTACGGCACGAGTAAACTCGTGCCCTGATACTTGTCTTCATACACGAGGAGTTTTTTTGCAAGCTCTGAAGCCATGCCCTTCAAAACTATTTATGCCAGCAGCCATTGCGTAAGCCAAGGCGGCATTCACCAGCAACTATACCGGCGTTGCCGTCTTGCGCTTCGGATTGAAGAATGGAAGTTTCGTAACTTTGGCCCTCACCTTGTCACGAACGGCTTCAACGGTAAGCTCAACTTCCAAATCGGTTTCGGGTTCGGCGTACTGCGACCCGACACTGCTGAGCGCAATCATCTTTTTCAATACGGGCGACCACGTGGTTGAAGTTGCCCTGCCAACCTGCGTGCGCCCGCTGTAAACCGGTACGGCGACGCGGGAGGCGGTGGCGGGGGTTTGTGGGGCGAGACCTACGGCTTCAAAACACCGCTCAACGTCAGTCCAGTTGATCTCCAGTCCAACCAGGCGACGGCCGGCTCCGCGTCGCTGTTCTGCACAGAGTGCCCCGCGTCCGATGAAGTTCTCTTTTTGCAAATCCACCAGCTTGCCCAGGCCGATTTCGTAAGGCGAATATTTCTGGGTTTCGATCAGCGCTTTCTTGGCGCTTATGTAGTCGACGTCGGTAAGAATCAATCCGGCCTCAATACGGGCAACATCAAGAGCCAGCATGCCGGCGGCATGGATATCGAATTCTCTGCCGGTCTTCATCAGCGCGTCCCAAACTTTTATGGCGTCTTGCCAGGGAATCCAGATTTCATAACCCAGGTCTCCGGTATATCCGGTGCGGGAGATATCAACGGGGACTCCCGCGATGCTGCCGTGGGTAACACGGAAATATTTCAAATTGGCGATGTCAGCCTGGGCAACCGATTTTAGCAATCTGCCGGATGTAGGGCCCTGAAGCGCGAGCGCGGCGACTTTTTCCGAGATGTCTTCGATGGAAACGTCGAAACCGACAGCATTCTGGCTGAACCAGCGAAGATTGGGGTCGGCTGCGGTCCAGCGATAGAGATTTTCATCCAGGCGCGAGATGGTGCCGTCATCGACCACCTTTCCGTGCTCATCACACCAGCAACAGTAGATCACTTGTCCGACAGCGACCTTACCAATATCACGAGTAATAATCCGGTTCACCAGGCGAGAGGCGTCTTTGCCCGAGACCAAATATTTATAAAGCGGGGTGATATCAATCAACGCCGCGGCGTTGCGAATGGCATTGTATTCATGCTCGTGGTGGGTTTCGTAGACGCTGACAGCGTAATATCCCGCCCATTCGCGGTAATTCAAGCTCTGGCAGAGCTGGAAGGTCCTTTCGTGGAGCGCGGTTCCGATGGGCAAAGCATTTCCTCGCGAATCTCAGAGTACAAATAGCTTGTGATTATAACGGGTGCCGTGACGGGCAACAATACGGTCTGCGGTGAGGGTTATCGTGGGCGCGGCCTGGCGACACAGACATTTTGCAGTGGCTGGCACTTTATTTGTGGAATACTATTTTGACAACATGAATTGAGCACCGCGAGCGTCCTCTTGTCAGGAGAGTCTGATGTCGACAATTTACTCCAATACGAGGCCTGCGATCGCCGCTTCTGAGGCGATGACGCTTCCGCAACGCTACTATACCGACCCAGAGTGCTTCCAGCGCGAGATGGAGGCAATTCATTTCGATATGTGGCTGTGTGCGGGACGCGCCAACCAGATTCCCAAACCCGGCGACTATTTCGTGCGGCAAGTTGCAAACGCCAACATTGTTATCCTGCGGGACGAAAACCGGGAGATCCGGGCTTTCCACAACGTCTGCCGTCATCGCGGCACGCTGCTTTGCAAGCAGGAGCAGGGTACGCTGGCGGGAAGGATCCAATGTCCGTATCACGCCTGGACTTACAAGCTCGACGGCACACTTGAAAATGCGCCGCACATGGATAAGGTAGCGGGGTTTTGCACCGAGGATTATCCGCTGAACCGTGTGGCCAGCGATGTTTGGGATGGACATATCTTCATCAACCTCTCACAGCACCCAGCTTCCTTCGCCAAGCACGTGGCTGGTTTGCCGGCAAAGTTTCGTCCGTGGCGAATGGAGGAGCTGGAGCTGGTGGAGCGGCGCGTTTACAACCTCAAAGCAAACTGGAAGCTGATCATCCAAAACTATTCCGAGTGCCTGCATTGTCCTATTGCTCATCCGCTGCTGCAAAAACACTCGCACTATATGAGCGGAGACAACGAGCCGCCCCAAGCCACTTATCTGGGCGGGCGAATGGACTTGCGCGAGGGAGTGAAGACTTTGACCATGAGCGGCGCCAGCGGGCGCAGCTGCCTGCCGGGCCTGAGCGCGGCCGATCAGCGTCATGTCTATTATTATTGCGTTCTTCCCAACTTTCTTCTCAACCTGCATCCTGACTACATGCTGACCTTCACCTTGTGGCCGCGAGCGGTTGACCAGACGGAGATTCTCTGCGAGTGGCACTTCCATCCCGATGAGATCCGCAAGCCGGGCTTCAGCGCAACAGATGCTGTGGACTTCTGGGAACTCACAAATCAGCAGGATTGGGAGCTTTCTACTCGGGCCCAGGAGGGGATCAGTTCAAAGGGCTACACTCCGGGCCCTTATTCAAATCGGGAAGAGCTTCTTCTGGCGCTCGATCGTTTTGTTCTTGAGCGGGTCGGGGTGCGGAGGGCCTAGAGATGGGTTTTAAGGGCTTCCGAATTTGTGTGAGAACTTGAAAGGCGTCGTCCCTTCGGGACTAACATCATTTTTGCTCGTACCCAGCGCTGAAGCGCTGGGCTATAATACGTCACCCCTTCGGGGTTGTTCGTCCCTTTATATGCCCAGAAAATTAGTTTCCCCACAGACTCTTCCGCCCCTGTGCTACCAAATGCAGCCTGCCCTCACATCGTGTACTTATAAATAATGAATAATCCAGGGAAATTCGTACGCTAATACATGTCTTCCAACTTGTCGAATGACACGAAGCTAATTCGCGGGCTCTCGCTCACCGACTCCATCTTGCTGCTGGCCAGTGGGATTATCGGCTCCGGCATATTTCTTACCGCTAAAGATATCGCCGCCAGCACGCGGTTTCCCTGGCTGTTTCTGGGAGTGTGGGTCATTGGCCTGGCGGTTACCCTGCTCGCGGCTTTTGCTTTTGCGGAATTGGGAGCTATGTTTCCCGAGGCCGGCGGGCAGTATGTTTATATCCGCGAAGCTTACGGTGATTTTGTTGCCTTTCTCTACGGCTGGATGATTTTTACCGTGAGCGTGGGCGGCACTATCGCGGCCCTGGGGGCAGGGTTCGCGGAATACATGGGCACTGTCTTTCCCGCACTTTCAGCCGATCGCGCCATCTTTGTTGCGGGAGGGTTTACTCTCACCCGCGGACATGCGGTAGCCGCGGGCTCAATTGTGCTTCTCACCCTGGCCAATATTTTCGGATTACGTAAGGGCGCAATCCTGCAAAATGTCGCGACCTGGATCAAGTTTGCCGCCATCGGCGCGTTTGTGATTCTTGGCGTTGCCTTCGGCAAAGGATCGTGGAGCCACTATGCTCCTTCTGCAGTCTCCGGCCCAGCCGGCACTCTCTCTGTATTCAGTGGGATAGGCGTAGCGCTTATCGCCGTGTTCTGGGCCTATGACGGTTGGGTCTACATCACCTGGGTAGCCGGGGAGGTGAAAGACCCGCAGAGGAACCTTCCGCGCTCGCTGATTGGCGGGCTTTTGCTGGTGGGCGTGTTATACATCGCCATCAATGCAATCTATCTCTATGCTTTGCCCATGACAGAAATTGCAGCCCAGCCCGCGGTGGCACAGGCTGCGGCAGGCGCGATGTTTGGGGCGGGCGCGGCCCGCTGGCTGGCGTTGATGATCGCGATTTCCTGTTTTGGGGCCATGGCGCCCTGCATCATGACGGGCGCGCGCGTCTATTACGCGATGGCAGAAGATGGAGTTTTTTTTCGCAGCCTGGCCCGGGTGAGCCCGCGCTGGCACACGCCGGCCGGCAGCCTTATTCTGCAGGCAATCTGGTCCATCGCACTCGCCCTGAGCGGGCGCTACGACCAGCTTTTCACCTATGTCATGTTTATGATGGTGTTGAGTTACGCGCTCACGGTTTTTGCGATCTTTATATTACGTCGTAAGAGACCTGACGCCGAGCGCCCGTACCGGTGCACCGGATATCCGTGGGTTCCCGCTCTGTATGTGATCTTCAGCGGAATATGGAGCATCAATGCGGTTGTCGAGCGGACAAAAGAATCGCTGGCCGGGGTTGGAATCGTACTGCTGGGGGTGCCGTTCTATTTCTATTGGAAGAGGCAGAGGATGAATGGTGTGGCGGCGTTAGCAGCAGAGCAAGGCCAGCACCGGTAAGATTACGAGCGATCCATGCGGCAATAATTATTGCTGACATTTGCATCGCAGGATGCTACAACCTACTTTGAATGACATATTTGGGATGCGCTTGGAAATCCAAGAGCAGTGATATGGACAAGCGTCCGGAGGTAATGCCATGAGCAAATTCACACGTAGCTGGCTGTTGTTCAAGAGTTCCATCTCAGTCATTGCGCGCAACAAAGAGCTGCTGGTTTTTCCTATCGTCATCAGCGTGCTCTCGGTTGTTATCATTCTGTTCTTCGTTGCGCCGGTGGCGCTGTGGCCGACGGGACACTCCTATACCTCCCTCGAGCATTGGCAGGCGATTGGCAGCACGTTTTTCACAGTATCAGACAACGCGGCCAGCACCCATATGGGCCGCACCGCCTCCTTCTCACATACGGGCGGCATCACCTACTCGCCGGCCGCGATTGCTTATCTTGTGCTCCTCTATTTCGTCTCCATGTTTCTGGCTACGTTCTTCAACGTCGCTTTCTACAATGAAATTCTGGCAGCGCTGACGGGAAAGCCCGTTTCCCTCAGCCGCGGCCTGAAGTTCGCCTGCTCGCGATACCAGGCCATCCTCATGTGGACTTTGTTTGCCGGCCTGATCGGTTTGATCATCAAGGCCATGGAGCAGAAGCTGGACATTGTGGGCAAGATTATCGCCCGGATGATCGGCGTCGCCTGGAGCGTTGCCTCGGTGTTCGTCATCCCCATTATCGTGCGCGACCAGCAGAGCGTGAACCCGGTCAACATGCTGCGCAAATCGGCCGAGACGCTGAAGCGTACCTGGGGTGAAGCGCTGATTGGTTACGCCGGCATCGCCTTCGGCAATCTCATTGTCGTGTTCGGCTCACTGATCCTGCTGGGCGGGGCGGTGTACGCTTCCATCCAGACGAACAATTACGTGCTTCTGGCGGTCGCTGTGAGCGTCTGGTTTCTGGGGCTGCTGGCCTGGAGTTATCTGATGAACGTGGCCGGCCTGGTTTATAAAGGCGCGCTCTATCTTTACGCCGCCGAGGGCGTCATCCCAGCACCCTACAGCCGCGAAATGCTCGACGCAGCCTGGAAGTTCAAAAAGAGTTAGAACCGGGGCTAAAGCCCAAAACTCCAAGAACCTTACCCCGGCTTAAAAAGCCGGGGCTCCCACCGTGCGCCGCAAGCGGCGCGATAAAAGACATTCTTAATGCAGGAATCAGAAGGCAGCTATCGCACGCGCATTCCCGCGGCAGCATCCCAATGCAAGGGCTTGTCATATTTGCGCATGGGCGCTTCCGGCACCTCGCCGACAGAGACTCCATATTTCCAATCGGGCGGACAGATGGCGATATAGCGCGCATAGCCGCCGGTTCCGCCCTGGAGTTTTGGAAAGCCGATGGCAACCAATGCTCCCGTTTCGGGAACTTTATCGAGATTGGCGACTCCTTCCGCCTGGGTATATCCGTTCCTCAGCAGCCAGGCCTCGCCTTCGAGTGTCGGCGTAGTATCGGTGTCCAGCGCCTCGTGTCCGTGAAACAGGATTTTTCTTTCCAGATGCAGAAACTTCAACGCCTCGAGCTTGACACCGGGGAAAGCCTTCCTGGTTGCCAGCGCGGGATTAGGCCATTCCTTCGACCAGTCGGAGCGGATAAACACCACCGAGCCCTGGGGTATCCTGCCGTTTCTCTTTTCCCAGTCTCGAATGTCCTGCACCGTCATCTGATAGCCCGGGTCTTTCGCTGCTTTATCCTGAATGGAGATCACAACCAACGGCCGGACCGCGTAAGTTGCCGGTAGCTCATCAATCGCAGGATAGATAGGGTTCCAATGCGCCGGAGGATCGAGTTGCGTTCCCAATTGATCGGTCGAGAGATCATAGTGGGTGGCTTCGAATCCGTCGGCCTCGTATGTATACGGCTTGTTGGTGGCTGGATTGGTAGTCGGCATGAATTTGGAAGGGCCAAATCCCGGCCAGACTGGAATCGAAGGATTGATGGTGTGGGTGAGATCAACATATTTGGCGTTCTTCAGAGATTCTTCGTAAACGCGCCAAAGCGGAGGAGCACTCTTCGGCTGCCAGGAAACAAGTCTCGAGGCAAAGGCAACAGCAAGAATAACAAAGATGAAGCTTCTCCAATTCTTTAATTTGTGCATGTTTAGCCTCCCGTTCATTTATTCAATCCCGGTATTATATTTTGGGGGAATGTTAGATCAGTGTCAGAATTGGTGCGGACAGAGACGAAACAGCAAGGTGCTATTTGATGCCTATGTAAGTAATGTCTTGCCCAAAGAGGCCGGGGCTAAAGCCAAGAACTTTAAGAACTTAACCCCCGGCTAAAGCCGGGGGCTCCCACCGCGCGCCGCAAGCGACGCAAATGGGCATCACTTGTGCAAGCGTTCAATAATGCAAAAAAATAAACCCAGATAACCCAGGAGGCAGATAGTGCGTTTGAAAATAGTTCAGGCCGGCGATCCGGTGCTCCGTCAGCAGGCCCGTGCATTATCTGCCGACGAGGTTTGCAGCCGCGGCACGCAGGAACTGATCGAGCACATGAAAGAGACCATGCGCGATGCGCCCGGAGTAGGTCTGGCTGCGCCGCAGGTCGGACTCTCACTGCAATTGGCCGTGATTGAAGACCGCGAGGAATACGCGAAAGACGTTGCCGCAGAACAGCTCCGCGAGCGAGAACGGAAGCCAGTTCCTTTTCACGTGATCATGAATCCAAAGATTACTTCGGCGTCTGGATCGCAGGCCGAATTCTTTGAAGGTTGTCTCAGCCTGGCAGGGTTTTGCGCGCTGGTGCCACGCTCGTCCACGGTGCGGGTGGAGTGTCTGGACGAAAAGGGAACAGCGCGCGTGATCGAGGCATCCGGCTGGTATGCCCGCATCCTGCAGCATGAGATCGACCACCTGAATGGGACCATGTACGTTGACCGCATGCTGAGCCGTTCGCTGACTTCGCTGGATAACCTGAACCGCTTCTGGAAAAATAAACCAATAAAAGAAGTTCGGGATGCGCTCTCACCCAAGCTATGAGAATAGGATTCCGCGTACGCTATATCACCTTTAAATTTAGTGTCGCCCCTCTGGGGGCTCGCTTCATTTTCTTGACGCTTACCCAGCGCTTCCGCGGCTGGGCTAACTCATGCCGCGCCGATGGCGCTAGTTTGTTTGCCGTGCTCACATAGTCCTATTCCTAGCAATAAGCATTGGAGGTCTCGCCCTGATACGCGCGTCTCGCCGCTACAGTATTGTTTAGAGTAGAGGTCAGGAAAGACGAAATTAAACGATAGGCTCACCGCTAACCCTATTTTCTCCTGAAGGCTTTCCACGTTCGATGCGAAAGTCGTAGCAGCCTGCTTCGGTGTCACGAACATGCAAATAGCGGACGTTGAGGTTTGTAAGCAGGCGCTCGACTACCTCTTCCACTTCTCCATGCTCGACGTGCACCTCTGCCTGCACCTGGCGTCCGGCTCCGTATGCGATCACGGTAAGCCGGTGTGCGCGCGCATCTTCCGGGAATCCTGATTCTTCCTGGTAGCGCTGGCACGGGTCGGCGTGAATGAAGATTGGTCCTGGCAATGGCAAGGATTCGTGGCCGTAAAAAGCGTCGTAAGTAAACAGAATGCGCTTCTCCTCGCCAACGCGGAAGTCCCGAAGGCAATGCCGGCACGGGCCATATCCGGTGGCGACTTCAATGTGGGCGGGATGGCCGTACCCCGGTGACTTGAGAGTAGCGCGCACAATTTCTGCCGTCTTGGTGGGGATTGCTGCAACGCGAATAGAATTCATTTCGTTCTTCTTTCGGAGATTTCGATTGTCTGGCGCTTGCCAGGTGTTCATCCAGGGATTTTCATTCATACCGTTGCGAGTCCGCTATCCGAAGCTTGCTGTCAAAATATGGATGGAGTATGTAAAGAAAAGTCAGCCGCCTCCTTTGCGCCGCAACTGGCATCCAATGGCCTGAAGGGTATAGCACTCACAACCAGAAACTCGGGAGTGAGCCGAAGTTGCCCAGTTTCATTCTTGTATTCGGTTCCGCTCACGCACAAACAGCCACAGACAACCTGGAAGTCCGAGAGATGGAGGAAAACACAATGAAAGCAGTTCGCATTCATTCCTACGGAAATGCAGACCAATTGAAAGTGGAAGAAGCCCCCAAACCGGAAATTGCGAAGGATGAGGTCCTGGTAAAAATTTACGATGCGGGAATCAACCCGGTAGATTGGAAGATCAGGGCAGGATATCTGAAGAGCGTCATGCCCAAGAAATTCCCCCTGACCTTGGGACAGGATATTGCAGGCACTGTGGCCGAAGTTGGCGCCGACGTGAATCAATTCAAACCAGGAGACGAAGTATTCGGTTCCGCCACCGGCGCCTACGCCGAATATGCCGCAGCCAAGGCCAGTGAGTTGGCCCACAAGCCCCGTTCCGTGGATTTTGCCGCCGCGGCCGCTATCCCGACTGCGGGCCTGACCGCATGGCAGATTGTGATCGATACCATTCAGGTTTCAACTGGACAGTCAGTGCTGATCCACGGCGCAGCCGGGGGCGTGGGCTCATTTGCGGTCCAGTTGGCAAAATGGAGAGGCGCACGGGTCTTTGCCACGGCTTCACCCGAGGACGCCGACTATCTGAAGAGCCTTGGCGCAGAACAGGTAATCAACTACAAAGCCGAGCGATTTGAAGACAAAGTCAAAGACGTGGACGCCGTTATTGACCTTGTAGGCGGCGAGACCTTGCAACGTTCGTATCAGGTCGTAAGACCGGGCGGCTGGCTGGTCACCACCGTAGCTCCCGTGGATGAAGGCGAAGCCAGGAAAAGAGGTATACGCGCCATGCCTTTCTTCGTGAAAGGCAATGGCTCAGAGCTTGCGCAAATTGCCCAACTGGTTGACCAGGGAATTTTGAAACCGCGGGTTGACAAGGTATTGCCACTCTCAGAAGCAAGACGGGCCCAGGAGCTGACCGAGAGCGGACAATCTCACGGCAAGATTGTCTTGCAGGTGGCGTAGATCTTTTTAGTTTCTTCCGTACCGAAAGAGCAAGGGCGTCCGAAGGAAACGCAAGATGCTTCGCGCCAAAAAACGGCGCTCAGCATGACAAGATGCAAAGGGACCGGGCGGCACAAGAAGCACACTAAAAGTTAAAACGGTATAGATCTAAAGAATATGGCCGACAGAAAGTCATCAGCAGGCAAAACGAAGAAAAGGTGGGTGGCGAACGTGAAGACAGATTCGACCCATCCACCTTCAGGTTTATTCACCAGGAGCGCTGCCACCATCGCAAGGACTCTGGCTTCCAGGAAGGTTTCACCCAAAGGGCCGGCTTCCGGCATGCGCATGCTCACCTACTTTATCAACCGCGCAGGACGCGGGCTCAGCGCCAGGCGGCGGGCCGAGCTGGAAAAAGCGAAAGCATTGCTTTCCCGACGCGTGCAGACTGCAAATGTGCATCAAAGAAACAGCGCCAGAAACCCGAAGCGCAAAGCTTGAAACCGCCAGCATGCTCTCCGCGCCTGGCATGGGACTGCACCCAGAAAGAAGACATCATATGCGCATTCATGAAGGTAACTTCGCCTACGATATCGAACAACTCAGAGACCCACTGACGCAGTTGCCCTTGAACTGGAGATACACGGTTTATCGCTTGCGCCCGGTCGAAGAAGTTGTGCAAAGGGGAGAAGCCGATTCCCGGGAAGAGGTAGAGGAAAAGGCCAAGGGTGTAATTGCCAAACTTATTAACAGCGAGCATCGCCCAGCCGCGTAGGAACGTGCCCTCCTGGCAGAGACGTAGCAAGCTACGTCTCTGCTAAACTTCTTGCGCTATAGGATAGCCCGGCCGATATCTTACGCTGCTTTGCGCTGGTTGGTGCGCGTGCGAGCGGCTTTAAGAGCGGCCTGCCTTACGCCTGTTTTCCCCTTGGTGCGAACTGCTTTCATCGCTGCCTGGCGGCGGGAGGCACTGCTCCGCTGTTGCGCGGCGCGATGCGCCTGCCGCGAAAGGCTCTGGTGAGAGGCGGCCGAGCGTCCTTCGCGCTTGAGCGCCTTCGATGTCGCTCGCGAGCGCGTGGCCGAGGGTTTCTGTGCGCGCGCGGATTTGCCTTTGCGGGTGTCTCGTTGCGCCTGTGCGCGTGTGCGGGCTGAGACTTTTCCTGTTTTAGGCGGAGGCAGCTTCACACCTGCCCGGCGTGCTTTGGAGAGTCCGATAGCGATGGCCTGCTTGGTTGAGCGTGCGCCGTGCTTGCCCTCGCGGATGTGCTCTATCTCCTCACGCACAAACTCGCCTGCCTGGGTTGATGGTGATTTGCCTTCGCGGGCATCTTCCTGGGCGTGTTCCAAGGTTTCTTTTTCCGGCATAGTTCGACCTCGATTCAATCTGTGAGTTCCTGAACTGGAGCCCTATCAAAACTGGATGCGCCGGCGTGGCAGCGAGATGGCGCAAAGGGGACAACTACCGGTCAGATACCTGGAATCCAATAAGCAACGGAATCCAAACCAATGAAAGACGTGTAAATATGGGAGCTCAAATCAAACTGGGCCGCATCTTCGGCATTGAACTCGGACTGCACTACAGTTGGTTCATTATCGCCTTCCTCATAACATTCTCGTTTGCCTCGCGTTTTCGTCTCACAAATTCAGATTGGGGCGCAGGAGCAGTCTGGGCCTACGCTGTGATTACCGCGTTGCTGTTTTTTGCCGGACTGGTTGCGCATGAACTGGCGCACTCCCTGGTAGCCAAGGCGCATGGGCTGCGGGTGCGCAGCATCACGCTGTTCGCGTTGGGCGGAGTCTCGCAAATCGACGATGAATCACCCGACGCCAGAACGGAATTCTGGATCGCGATCGTGGGGCCCATCACCAGTTGCGTCCTGGGATTGATTCTTCTCTGGATGGCGTGGCTGGCCGGCTGGGTCCCGCAGGCTGATCCGGCGACGCCGGTGCAGGCGATCCTGGTGTGGCTGGGGTATATCAATATTGCTCTGGGCATCTTTAACATGACTCCTGGCTTCCCGCTCGATGGCGGCCGCGTGTTGCGGGCGGTTATCTGGTGGGCGACGCGCGATGGCGGGCGCGCCACACGCATCGCAGCGCGTACAGGACAGGTGGTTGGTGTTGTCATGATTATTTATGGAATCTTCCGCTTCTTCACCGGCGCGGGCTTTAACGGCTTGTGGCTGGCATTTATCGGATGGTTCCTGGTGCAGGCTGCGGCCTCCAGCTATGTGCAGTTGCAGGCAACCACGTTGCTGAAAGACTTGCGCGCCCAGGACCTGATGTCACGCGATTGCATTTCGCTCGACAGCCACACCAGCCTGCAGCAGTTCGTGGATGAGCAGTTGCTGCGCAGGGCGGGACGCTGCTTCGTGGTCACGGAAAATGGAGAGGTGGCCGGGATCATCACCCCGCATGAAATCCGCGCGGTCGAGCGGGCACGCTGGCCGGTTACGGAATTGCGGCAGGTAATGCGGCCGCTGGAAAACGTTCGCTCCGTCACCCCAGAGACACCGCTGGTAAAAGCGATGGAGGTCATGGCGCGCGAAGATGTCAACCAGTTGCCGGTCATCTCTAATCATCATGTGGAAGGAATGCTCTCTCGCGGCAGCATTCTGCAGATGCTCTCTACGCGATCTGAGCTGAAGGCGGGGTAGACGCAATTTCTCACCACGGAGGCACGGAGACACAGAGAAATTGAATCATTGAGTCATCGGGTCATTTTGTCATTGAAGGTAATGACGGATCACTGAGATCCAATGGCTCAATGATTCAATGACCCGATGATTCAATTTCTCCGTGCCCTCTGTGTCTCCGTGGTGGGAAATCCGGATAACGGCGTGGCAAGGGAAACATCCTCTGGATCCTTCGCGCCAAAAGCGGCGCTCAGGATGACAAATACAAATGGGAACGCGAGATTTGAAAACTCTTACTGGGTCAATTTCTTGAGCAGGATTTCCGGTTTCAGGGGTTTTTGCAGGACCTCAAAGGTGTGGCCTTGCTTGCGCGCGCTCTCCAGCAGATCAACTGTTCCGGCCTGTCCGGAGATAAGCAAGACGCGGGTTTTCGGACATTTGCTCCTGATGGTGATGGCCATCTCAATCCCATTCATCTTCGGCATCACAACGTCGCTGATAACGACATCGGGGCAAAGCTTGCGGACCTGTTCAACCGCCTCACGGCCATTGTAGATTGCCTGGGCATCGAAGCCGCTGCCATTGAGGATGTCTACAATGGTATCGGCAATTACGGGCTCATCATCCACCACCAAGATACGGTTTTTGCGCTTTTCGGTGGAAGTCTGATCGGTGCTGGCCTTTGCTGCCAGGTCCTCAGTGTGATCGTCTGCCGCAAGCAAGACCAATTCGGGAATTATTTCTATCAACTTTGTGTCCGGCATAGTCAATGGTGAGCGAGATCCAATAGAAAATATGTTCCTAAAAATATATTCCATATTGCTGGTTTGGTCGAGTGGTATGTAGAGAGGTAAGCCATCGCCGGAAATGGCAAATGAATAGCGGCTCATAATCACTGCCAGGGAACAACTGGAAGCTGGCCTTTTCGCATCTGACTATTGTTACCCTGATTAGAGTGGTACTAAGGTTAATTTAGGTTCATTGCTCCTAGCCTCGACACGCAAGTTTTGTTAGCCTATTAAGAATTTTTGTACACAGGGGGGATCTCTCATGAGCACCAACCGTAGCCATACCGCCGCGCTCAACCCCAAGTCGGATGCGTTCGACTCCCCCGGCCATTCAGTGCAGTTCTATGGGGACGATTCCTACCTCATCGAAGAGCTCAGCCGGTTCATTGGTTCCGCGCTTGGCGCCGGGGATGCCGCCGTGGTCATCGCTACCAAAGCGCATCAGGACGAGCTTGTGCAGCGTTTACAGGCGCGCGGTCTGGATATGACCCTTGCGGTCCAACAGGGCCGATTTATTACCCTGGATGCAGCCGAGACACTGGCCAAGCTGCTGGTGAACGGCTGGCCTGATGCCAGGCGCTTTGCCCAGGCGGTGGGCAGGGTGATCGAGCAGGCTCAAACCACGGTGCAAGGTAAGCAGCGGAAGGTAGCAGCATTCGGAGAAATGGTTGCCCTGTTGTGGGCCGAGGGGAAGCATGAGGCGGCGATCTGTCTCGAGCAACTCTGGAATGAGCTGGCTAGAACTCATTCTTTTACCCTTCGGTGTGGTTATCCCATGGCCGGTTTTTCAGAGGAAGGCCACGCAGAACTGATCCAGAAGGTTTGCGCCGAACACACTCATGTGATTCCTTCTGAGAGCTATGCTTCGCTGCTGAAGGAAGAGGAACGGCTTCTCAACATTGTTTACTTGCAACAGAAGGCACAGGCCCTTCAGCGCGAGATGGCCGAGCGCAAGAAAGCGCAACAGGCCTTGCAGGTTCGCGAGGCCGAACTGGCGAATTTCCTCGAAAATGCCGTGATCGGGATGCACTGGGTGGCGGCCGACGGGACGATTTTGTGGGCCAACAAAGCTGAGCTGGATTTGCTGGGCTACAACCGCGAAGAGTATGTGGGCCACAATATCAGCGAATTTCATGCCGACGGGCCGGTGATGGAAGACATCTTGCAACTCCTGGGCCGAAATGAGGAATTGCACGGTTACGAGGCGCGGCTGCGGCACAAGGACGGTTCGCTGCGCCGGGTGCGCATCCACTCCGACGTTTTCATGCAAGAGGGCAAGTTTGTCCACACCCGTTGCTTCACAATTGATGTCACCGATCAAAGAGACGCGGATGAGGCTCGCCTGCGTTTGGCGGCCATTGTGGAATCTTCCGATGATGCCATTGTCAGCAAAGACCTCAAGGGAATCGTGACCAGTTGGAACGGAGGCGCCGAGCGCATGTTTGGCTTTAAGGCTGAAGAAATTATCGGCAAGCCGATTACGTTGATTATTCCTCCCGAGCTGCATCAGGATGAGCCAATAATTCTTAACAAGATACGGCGCGGCGAGAGAACCCAACACTTCGAGACCGTGCGTGTCAAAAAGAACGGCGAACGGCTCCAGGTGTCATTGACGATATCGCCGGTGAAAGATGACCGTGGAAATGTAATTGGCGCCGCAAAAATCGTACGTAACATCACCGAAAACAAGAAGATAGAGGAGGCCCTTCGTCTGAATGAAAGGCTGGCCTCGGTGGGCCGGCTTGCGGCCACCATTGCCCATGAGATTAACAATCCTCTGGAAGCGGTGACCAACCTGCTGTTTTTAGCCAAAAGAGATATTGCGCAAGGCGGCAAAGCGCGCCGGCACCTGGAGATGGCCGATCATGAATTGACCCGGGTAGCGCATATCACCCGGCAGACCCTCGGCTTTTATCGGGACAACGCGTTCCCCACCAGCGTGGATATTTCAGAAATCCTCGACGATCTTCTGTTCCTCTATGGCAGGAGGCTCCACGCCCGAGACATTGAGGTAGTGAAGCAATATAAGGGCAAAATCGAAATTAGCGCCCTGGCGGGTGAAATTCGGCAGGTATTTTCAAACCTGATTGCCAACGCCATTGACGCCATGCCCGACGGCGGCTCGCTGATCGTAAGGGCCGCAAATTCTCACGAGTGGAACAATTCGAATCTGCCGGGAGCGCGGGTCATTATCGCCGACACCGGTTCCGGTATCGATCCAGAGAACAGAAAGAAGCTCTTTCAGCCCTTTTTCACCACCAAGAAAGAAGTGGGAACGGGACTGGGATTGTGGATTACCAGCGGCATCGTCGAGAAGCACGGCGGTTCCATCCGCGTCCGCAGCCGGACCGAAGCGGGCCGGAGCGGCACAGCGTTCGCCTTATTCCTGCCGGCAATCCCGCCTCGTCCGGAGGAAGAAGGCGACAGCACCTTGCGTAGCCATGCGCGCGACCTCGTCAATTCGGAGAGGGCTTCGGTTGCCTAGGGAGATTCAAGCTTGAGAATCATTGTCGTGGATGACGAACCCGTCATTGCGGATACGCTCGTCGATATCCTGAATGGAGAAGGGTGCAAAGCGGTTGCGGTTTCCGACGGCGCATCCGCCCTCAAATGGGCGCCCATGATGCAACCTGACGTGGTGATCAGCGACGTGATCATGCCGGGCATGAATGGCGTGGATACGGCAAAAGCCATCATGCAGCTTTTTCCCAAGTGCAGGATCATTCTTTTTTCCGGACAGGCCGCCAGCATCGATCTGCTGGAAAAGGCCCGCGCCGAAGGCTACCAGTTTGAGGTCCTGGCCAAGCCCGTCAACCCAGGTCAACTGCTTTCCAAGCTGGGGCTCCCAAAATCAGCCTTGAGCGGCTAGAACGAGAAATTCATCTGCAAATCAATACGACGGTTCGTCGCGAAGGTGTTCGGAGGAGTGAATGGCGGACCAGCCAGCGTATTGGCGATGCCAAACGTTTTCGGTGAGCTGATGTTTCCAATCGGATCATTCAAATTGACATGATTAAAAAGATTGAACGCGCCGATGGTGAAAGTTAGATTGTAACGTTGTTCACTGCCGCCGCTCGGCCCGCCGAAGATTCTGCCCATGCCTTCACCTCCGCCACGTCCCTCCCTCCCGCCTCCCATTCTTGGGCCGCCTGGGCCTCCTTTACCACCGCCAGAGTTGGCCCCACTGGAACTGCCTCCAAAACCAAAGGTCTTACTCAATCTTGCATTCAAGCTATACCTGGCTGATTCCTTTCCGAAATTGATTGGAATGATTTTCTCGCCGGTAGAGGGGGTCGAATCGAATATTCCAAAGCGGGTCGGCACAGGAGTTTGCGATGAACTGGTGGCGAAAGCAGGCCGGTCATTGCCGATAATGGAATCACCATTCAGGTCATTTCCCGTGTAGATGTTAAACGGCAGGCCTGAGTTGACCACCATGAATGGATTCAGCCGAAACCCATAAGGAATCGAAATTGAGCCGCCGAAAAAGAGGCGGTGGCGAATGTCATATCCCGTGCGTCCATAATCGTTGCCCAGGTCATATTCGTTCGAGGGAAAACTCCCAGCGCCTGCGGTGTCGCTCTTGGCGTAGCTCAACATGTAGAAACCAAAGAGCGAAAGCACTCTTCCTCGCACATTGAAACTGGTGATCAATTGATTTTGGTTAAAGACTCCCTCCGACTGATACTGGTAAACCTTCCCGGGTTGTCCCAAGGGATACGTGGCGCTGGACAGAGTCTTCAGGTTATTCGGATCAAATGTTCCAGGCACCGGCGTATTGATATTGCGCGAGAGAAGCTGATGGTTTCCTCGTGAGTGCAGATAGGTAATGCTCAAGTTGGCGGTTTTGGTCAGTTGCCGTTCAACCGAGGTCGCAAGCTGCATGGTGTAAGGAGCCCGCAACCTGGTATCAATATGGCGGATGGTAAGTGCCTGAACGCCGGTAAGGGCGCTGAAGGGCGGGATGTTCGGGTAAAGGGCCAGGATAGCCGCACCGCTTGGCGTTGACGAATCTACAACAAACTGCTGCTGATTGATGCCATTCTGCCGCAGTGCCTGCAGGATTAAGTTCTGTCCGAAGCGGTCGTAAAAGATGCCGAACCCGGTCCGCAGCACGGTCTTGGGCGAGGCATTCTTCGTACCACCTGGAGCCCAGGCAACACCGATGCGGGGAGCCCAATCAGCGTGGTCGTGAATTTCGTTCTGCGTCTCAAAGCGTAATCCGTGGCTGAACATCAAGTCGGGGCGGATCTTCCAGTCTTCTTCGACGTAAAGTCCGGCATCCACAGAGGTATTGGAGGTAAGAGGATTTCCTGTGTTGATGGAGAACTGGGCAGGTCCAGGGCCCAATCCCTGCAGGGTCGACAGGTACGCATTCAGTGACGAAAAAGTATATGTGCCATTGAAATTCTGGATCTGGCTGTCTGTTTCCGCGGTCTCGCGCAATCTGCCTCCGAACCTGACAAAATGGTTGCCCAGAGACATGGAGGTATAGTTTTGCAGCTCGTAGTGGTCTTGACTGCTCGAACTCCGGCCAATCGGATTGCCTCCACTGTTGAATGCTCCCAGCACTGAAATCTGTGGCAAAAAGTTTTGTGCTCTTTGGGAGCTGATGTTACGCACATATTGAAAACGGGTCTCGTTGACGGTTTTAGAATTTACAATCTGCGTATCGCTGATCTGTGCGTTGATCTCGGAGCTGCGGGTATTGTAGGCCTGCTCAGGTAACGAGAGGGTTCCCAGTGCGTTATCAGAGTGGTTGCGGTTGTATTCGAAGCGGGTCGTCAGCGTGTTGTTTGCAGTGATCTGGTAATCGAATCGCGGAGAGATTTCAATACCCGCGCCGGGGTAAGATACTGCTTGCGGAAAGGCGACCGCATTATGGCTCGCATCCAGAGCGAGGAATGGGGTTGTAATCCTGTGATCCTGGGTGTTGCGGTCTTCCACATTCAGGAAAAATGAGCCGTTCTTAGTGATTGGACCGCCGATATTGCCTTCGACCTGTTGCGCATCATATGTAGGTCTCAGCGGAAATGCGAATGGATTAACCGCGTTGATGCCCGCAGGGCTGTCCCTGAACATCAGTTGGCCATGAAACTTATCTGTCCCCGGTTTGGTGAAGATTTCAATGCGGCCATAACCGAGCCGGTCATACTGTGCAGAAAAGGGGTTTTGATTCACCCTGATCTCGCGTATCGAAGCTTTGGGCGGAAGCGTGCCGCCGCTGAAACCATCAATATACATCTGGCCGCCATTGGGCCCCGCCGCCGGGCCTGCCAGCGCCTGCAGCTCCGATGACAGTTCGTCGGGATCGTCGGAGAGAGCTTCCAGGTCTTTTCCTTTAATGACCATGGCACTGGCATTATTTTCCGAGCCGATATCCACCTTTGTCTGCGTCTCCTCCACTGCGACTTGCTGCTGCTCGACTGCAATCTCGAGGCGAACGTCGAGCTTCTGGTCTTTGCCGGGGGCGAGCTCGACATCACTGGAGGCGATGGAAAAACCTTTGGCGCTAACGCTGACCGTGTATTTGCCGGGCGCGAGTCCTTTAACTTCGTAGGTTCCCAATTTGCCTGTCTTTGCAGCCGTAGTTTGTCCCGACTCGCTCTCGGCGGTTACTATGGCTCCTTGCACGACCGCCCCCGAGGGATCGGTGACCAGCCCACGCAGTGTGCCGGCAGCCTGGGCCCATAGATGCGTCGCGAAAAGCAGAATGAGAAATATGAAAACCGTATACCGCGATAACACAGGATGCTTGAATCTCATGAAATGCCTCAGTGTCCGTTGATCTTTGTCTCTAAATCCGTGTACCCCCGCCAAATTCGCGGTAAAAGCTTTTTCTCGATAACTTGCAGCTTTTATCTTAAGAGTTGAAATCTAAAACTCGAAGCTTGAAATTATCTTGCACCCACATTACGCCATCATCGTTTTTATCCTGCGATCCACTAAATCTGTGGTCAGCAGTCTTTTCCGAGCTTGTCGCTATTGTTTTAACTCGAAACTCGAAACCAGAAACTCGAAACTCCTACTGAGTGTCTCCGCCGCCCCCAGACATATTCCAGGCCGATAGGACCGCCGCTGTCGCACTCCCGGCCGGCGATGCCGTAAGAATCGGTTCAACGCCGCTTAACAGCGTGATCGCCTTGACGGCTGATGTCTCCGCGCCCTGGGTCGAGACAATCATTACCGCGTCGCCTTTTTGCAAATCGGCAAGTGTCACCGCGGGAAGACGGTTGAGGAATTGCTGAACGTCGGGTGATCCGCCGGGCCGCCCAGCCCCGGCTGCACCTTCTGGGCGAGGCCCGCCGGCAGGGACGTTTCCGGGTGTAGCCGCGGCCGAAGCACCTGTTTTGGCATCGGCAGTCTGAGCCGAGGCGGGACGCGAGGAAGCGCCTGCTGCCGCTCCTCCCTTGAGCACCATTGCCATTCTCTGCGCCAGGGGCATAGGCACCTTGCGTAACTGGGAGTCGGCCGTGAAGTTCACGGTCACCGGCTTCTTTTTGAATACATCCATCACGCTGAGTGAATTCTTGGTGGGATCAATCGAAATTATCGTGCCGGCGATATTTCTGAACGAGCCGGAGATGATTTCATCGGCGGCAAATTCTTTTCCATCTGTGCTGCGCGTTCCCCGCGCGCGAAGTTGGTCGCCGGTTTTGATGTCGTCAAAGCTTCCCGGCCTGGCATCGTTGAACTTGATCGAGTCCGGCGCGTAGCGAAGATAGCGTGTGTCGTTCGAGGTCTTGATATTGATGTTATTACCTGGCATGATCGAAACGGTGATGGTTTTCCCGGCAGGGTCAATTGCCGTAATGATGCCGCCCACTCCGCGTTTTTGCCAGTCTTCCTGTTCATGCTCCTGCTTTTGGGCGACATCGGTCTGCTTCATCACCACAACCAGGGCCGCTACTACGGACTGCGCATCGTCTCCTGCCGTCCCGCGGGCCAAAACCCTATCCCCCACTTGCAATTCTGAAAATTCTATTGGGGTTGCGTCTTTGAGGCTCGTCTGTCCGGGGGCAATGCGCACAATGCGCGTGGAATCCTGCACCTGAACTGACACCTCAGGGCCAGAGTCAGTCTTTACTACCAGGGTTTTTTCCGCAATGGATTTCACCGTGCCAATTTGCTTTACCGTGACGCTTGGGGCCGCCGGGCTCTGCTGAGCCGAAGCAATACCACCCATGACGGCAGACCCGAGAGTCGTGGGCAGCAAGACGTAAAAGAGCAATGTTCTTATGGAATTCATATTATTTTGCCTTTACGGACAAACGGCGACGGGGGTTCGTACCGCACAGACTCAATCCTGATGTTCCATCCTGCCCCACGCAAGAAGGGAGAATCAAATGAGCCAATATATTGTAAGACGTGTTCAGTCTCTGTTTTGTTAATTAAGTTTAAGAAAAATTTCATTCAGAGACGGCTCTTCAACTCCCCCAAGAGCCCAACCAGCATAATGAGGAAAAATGAAGATTTGGTGAATTTCCGCGGGAGTTTTAAATTGTGAAATCGGGAGGGAGCTGCAAGCCTAAGTTGTGGAGAGGATTGCTGTATTTATTCGCGACAGTGGCGGTTTCTGGAGACAACGTGGTTCGTCCGTATGGCAAGACAGAGAACTACACCGCATTCCCGATTAAGCTTGCCTCTCCGTTTTGCCTGTCAGCGCCAATTTTTTGGCGCGGAACGCCCCACTTTACGGAACCGCTGGCTGGTCGGGCGGTATCTGTAAAACTTTGGACTTAGAGGCCATGAGCGCCGTGAAGCGCGGATCTTTACGGAGATTGGTAAACTCGCGGTCTTTGTAGACGTCGTCAATCTTGTTATAGCCATCTTCGATGGCTTTTCTCAGATAGAGCAGGCAGCGGTCGGCATTTCCCGTGGTGGCGTACATCTTCGCAATCACGTACTCGTACTTGGCGCGATCTTCCGCCGAGGCCAGTTGCAGCGACACGCCGCTACGCGACTTGTGCTCGAAGATATCAGGATCGAGGGCCAGCGCCCGGCTGTACTCGGCAGAGGCCTTCTCATATTGCTTCTTAGCGAAATATGCCGTGCCCAGGTTGCTGTGAAAGGATGCGGAGTCTTCTTCTAACTTAATCGCCTCCTGATAACGTTTGGCTGCCCGGCCATAGCGCTTGTGAATGTATTCGATGACTCCAAGATTGTTGTAAGGCTCCGGGTACAGCTTGTTCATCTTGGTGGCGCGCTCGAACTCATGCTTGGCGGCGTCGTAGCGCAGCATCTCCAGATAGGTGATGCCGGCTTTGTTGTGCAAGACGGCAGAATCGGTCTTGGCCATCGCGGCGTGATAATAGTCGAGCGCATCAGCGAAGGCTTTTTCCACGCGCAGATCGTCACCCGCATCCTCCAATTGCTGCGCGGTGGCGTTGGGCGAAGGCGGATCTACCTTGTGAATCTGTTGCGGCACGATCGCAGTGCCGTTGACGGGAATATTCGAGTTTGTGGATTGTGGTGCAGCTTGCTGAGCTGTAGCAGATGTGGCGGCGGGGGGAACCGAACTGCTGGAATAGCTTGAAACCTGCGGCAGCGCCAACCATGCTGCCAAAATAGCGTAATGAACCAGAAACATATAAACCTCCTTCGAGATCAGTTTCTTGGCTGTACTGGGTCCGCCTGTGATCCGGGAGTTGGCTGGACCGCGGGCGAAGTTGCTTTATCCCCTTTCTTGTCTTTGTCGTCTCCACCCCCGCCAAACAATCGGCCCCAGAAGCTTTTCTTTTTCTTCGTCTGCTCCTGATTGTCAGGAGCTTCGGCTACAGCGCCGGACGGAGAAGTTACTGCTCCGTTAGACACCGCTGGGGGTGGTGAAGGTTTGGATTCTCCGCCAAAAATTTTGGAGAAGAACCCGCTGATGCCTCCAGTGCCGGATTGGTCACAGAAATCGTGTGGCTCGGTTCCGGAGATGAAGGTGGCATAGTAATCGTCCGGACATGTAGGTGTGGCCAGACGATTGGTGATCTTATCGAGTTTTACCCCGGTGACGCCCGCAGGAGCAGGGAAGGGCTGGGGGTTGGTATATCCGGGCAGGGTGACCGCCCGCTTCATGAACTCGGCCCAGATGGGTGCGGCAGTATAAGCCCCGCTGAGGCGAAGGTCGCTGTAATCGTCGTAGCCCACCCAGACGATGCAGAGCAGGTTGGTCGTATATCCAGCGAACCAAGCATCATGCGAGGTGCCGGTTTTGCCGGCAGCGGGCGAGGTAAAGCCCCGGCTACGAACTCCCGCGGCAGTGCCAAAATTCAGCACACCCTGCATCATGTCGGTCATGACGTAGGCGACACGCGGGTCGAGCACCTGCTCGCGCTTGGTAGAAAAGTTTTCGATCACGTTGCCCCGGGCATCGCGCAGAGAGCTGATCATGATGGGCTGAAGGCGGGTGCCGCTATCGGCAAAGACGGTGTACGCGCCCGCCATATCCACGGGAGTGGCATCGTAGGACCCAAGGGCCATGGCCGGGGTAGGCTGCACCGACTTGATGCCGGCGGCGCGGGCGAGTTGCGCCACTTTGTCGTAGCCGACCTGCTCGGCCAGCTTCACGGTAGCATTGTTCAACGACATTGCCAGTGCGTAACGGGCGGTTACAGGCCCATGGTACTCCTCTTTGTAGTTGCGCGGCTCATAAATTTGATCGCCATAGGTAAAAGTAGTGGGAGAGTCATCCACCATGCTGGCGGGGGTCAAGACGGTATCAGCCCCGTTAATGCCGGTGTTCATGGCCGCTGCATACACGAATGGCTTGAAGATAGAGCCTGTAGGCCGCTTGGCCACGGCATGGTTCAACTGGCTCATGCCATAATTGCGTCCTCCGACCAGAGCGAGCACTTCGCCGGTATGGGGGTCGAGCGCCACCAACGCTACCTGCGCCTCTGGCCCTGGACTGACCACTTTTTCTTTCGTCGCAGCCTTACCTTTTCCCTTGACCACGGTATGGGTGCGCAGTTTCTTGACCTGGGCATCCACTTCTTTCATCCCAACCTCAATCGCTTCAGCAGCCGCTTTCTGCAGATTGGTATCGAGAGTTGTGTAGATGCGATAGGCGTTCTCGTTGACGTCTTTTTCGTTGTACTTGGCAATCAGAGTGTCGCGTACCAGATCAACGAAATAGGGCGCTTCGCTGGCTTCCACGTTGGGCGAGGCCAACTTGATGGGAGTGGCCTTGGCGCGGTCGGCCTGCTCCTGGGTAATGGTGCCCATTTCTACCATGCCATCAAGCACCAGATTGCGGCGTTCCATGGCCCGGTCCGGGTGCTTGTAAGGATCGTAATAAGGCGGATTCCTGATTACCGCGGCCAAAAGCGCAGCCTCGGGAAGAGTGATGTTTTTCAGGTCCTTGCCAAAAAATGCCTGTGAAGCTTCGCCGAACCCGAAGACGTTGAAAGTTCCTCGTCGCCCCAAATTGATTTGATTGGCATAGAGCTCGAAAATCTGTTGTTTGGTGAATTTCTGCTCCAGGATCATGGAGATGAGCATTTCGGTCAGTTTGCGCTTGACGCTCTTTTCCTGAGTGAGAAAGAAGCCGCGCGCCATTTGCATCGTCAGCGTAGAACCGCCTTCCATGTAAGTGTGTTTGTGCATGGCATCATTGCGGAGCGCGCCCAGCATGCGAATGTAGTCCACGCCGCCATGCGAGAAGAAGCGGCGGTCCTCGATGGCGAGCACGGCATCCACCTGGACCTTGGGAATGTCCTCGTAGCGCACCAGGCGGCGCTTGGAACGCAAGTCGCCTTCAAAAAGAGGGGTGAGAAGCGCCGGCTCGAGCTCGTAGGCATCGAGCTCGCGCCCGTCGTCAACTGCGCTGATGCGATCAACTTTGCCGTTGGAAGCGGTAATGACGGCGCCTTCCGGACTATGGTAAGAGTTCGCGCCCGGACGCACCTCAATTCCATGCTGGATGAGGCGGTAGGTGCCGATCTTCTGGTCGTCGGGCTGGTCTTCCGAGTATCCGGCGCGGTGCAGCTCAGCGGTGATCTCACGGCCGTCAAATTTATCGCCCGGATGCAACACGCTGGGGCGGGCATAAATCTTGGCCGCGTTGCTGAAGATCTGGCCGCGCATGCGGTGGTCTACAATGCGCTCATATTTGATATAAAAAAAGGCAAAAATCCCCAGTCCGATCGTGCATACGATGAGGAACAGTGCCAATCCAATTTTTACGATGGGTCGAGAGAGGGTAGCACGCCAATCACGCCTGCGTTTAGGCGGTTTGGCGGTACTCCCGTTCTTTGCGCGGGCGGGTTGGGTTTTTACGTTCAAAATATAGACCTGCAAACTCCTGTGTTGTTCGATGCTGGCAAGGGCCAAAAAGTCAGGCCGCCAGGTCGCCGGGGTTCTTGCTATTTTATCGCGTTTAAATTCAGACGAGCGGCGTGTAGGGTATTAACCTGTGATTCTTGGCTGCAAATTTATCTCGCTTACGCGAGGGCGGCCGCCGTTGCCGGTCCCCGTTTCGGACTCTTAAATCCCCTTGTTTCCCGAGGACGGATTGAAATGCAGGTCCTGCGGGAAAAAGGGCAGATCAACATGTACAGTATATTCTACGCTGATTTGAACCTGAAGCCGCCCCAGGGAGACATGAATCTGGTCTGCCGTGATGGGAATGTCATCACTGCGCGCTTCTTTCAAAACCTCATTGCGAATCGTATCCTCAGTCAGGTTGGCATACGAGGTCCTGCGGGCCTCTTCATCCAGATAATCCTGAAATTGGTAGTTCTTGAAATAAGGAGGCAGCATCTGAAAGCAAACATACACAAAAGCGATAAGAAGGAGAAAGCCCAGGATTGGTTTGAAATATTTCATATGCAGTATGCGTGCAGCCACGCCACTGAAGATTGGCCGTGCGCGCACCGGAAATCAATTTTCAGCGCCGGCAGCTCAACGCCGCGCTATCGCCGTAAATTCATCCGTGATGCCGCTGATAGTAGCATCATGCGTCTCGCGTGTCGAGCGGCGAAATACTTCAATTTTACCTTCGGAAACCTTTTTGCCAACAGTGATCCGAAACGGGATGCCTATTAAATCGGCGTCCTTGAATTTGACGCCGGGGCGCTCGTCGCGGTCATCATAGAGCACATCGTAGCCTGCCTTGGTCAGGGTCTCGGCAATTTCTTTCGACGCCGGACCCAGGATGGCGTCCTTTACATTCGTCGGCGTGACCACCACGTCAAAGGGTGCAAACCCCGGCGGCAGCCAGAAGCCCTCGTCATCATGGTTCTGTTCGATGGCCGCCGTGAGGATGCGTTCCATCCCGATGCCGTAGCTGCCCATAATCGGGGTGAGCTCTTTGCCGTCTTTATCGAGCACCCGCAGGCCCATGGATTCGGAATATTTATATCCCAGCTTGAAAATATGCCCGATCTCGACCGCCTTGGCCACGCGCAGGGGAGCGCCGCAGTTTATACAGCCTTCCCCGGCGGCCGCGTTGCGCAGGTCAACCCACTCGGTTACGCCAAAGTCGCGGCCCGGGGTAACGTTGCGCAGATGGAAGTTTTCTTTGTTGGCGCCGGCCACCAGGTTCTTGCGGCCTTTGAGCGCATTGTCGCCGAGGATTATGGGCAACGCCTCCAGCAGGATGCGCTGGGTCTGGCTGCCTCCCATATCGGCGTGAAAAGCGGCCAGGCCTACGGGACCAAGATAGCCGGCGGGTGAACGGAATACCTGCTGGATCTCCTCCGGATGCATCGGACGCGTTTCTTTTCCATGCAATGCGGCGGACAGCTTGGCCTCGTTGAGAGTGTGGTCTCCGCGCAGCAGCACAATCACCGGACGGGTCCGCGTTTCTTTTGTCTTAGCGTCTTCGCTGGTCTGCATCAGCGCCAGCGTCTTGATCTTTTGCGTGGGCGAAACCTTGAGGAAGTTGGCAACCTCTTCGATGGTCTTCATCCCGGGTGTGGAAACCAGCTCAGGCTTCGGCCCGGTGGGCTCCAGGTCTTCCGCAGGAGGAAGCACAGAGGCGGCCTTTTCCAGGTTGGCGGCATAGTCGCACTTCTCACAGGTGGCAATAAGGTCTTCACCCGCTTCGGTGGCCACCATGAACTCATGTGACTGCGAGCCGCCCATCGAGCCCGAATGCGCCTCCACGACCGAATACTTTAATCCGCAGCGATCGAAGATGGCGCGATAGGTGTCATAGTGTTTCTTGTAAGAAGCATCGAGCCCGGCGGCGTCAACGTCGAAAGAATATGCATCCTTCATCGTGAACTGGCGCACGCGCAGCAATCCCGACTTGGGCCGCGGTTCGTCGCGGAACTTGGCCTGAATCTGGTACCAGATCTGCGGCAGTTGCTTGTAGCTGCGCAGCTCGCTGCGCGCGATATCGGTCATGACCTCTTCGTGGGTCATGCCCAGGCACAATTCGGCGCCTTTGCGGTCTTTGAGGCGAAACATGTTGTCGCCCATCGCCGTCCAGCGGCCGCTGGCCTCCCAGACTTCGCGCGGGTTGAGTGCAGGCAGGTAGAACTCCTGCCCGATCTTATCCATCTCCTGGCGCACGATGCCGGTGATCTTCAGGATCGAGCGCTGGCCAAGGAACAAATACGAATAAATGCCGGCGGCGAGCTGGCGGATGTATCCCGCACGCAGCAGGTATTTGTGGCTCGCGACCTCGGCGTCTGCCGGGGCCTCGCGCAGAGTGGGAATAAACAGTTGTGACCAACAGTGCATAGAAGTTTGTTGTGAATACGAATCATTGATTCTAATTCATTGAGGGCAAGTGGTGGAACCCTAACTGTATGCCGTTATAAGAAATCTAAAGCGCATCACGGAGACACAGAGACACGGAGAAAAGCTTGCCGAAAGACTTCACGACAATAGCTGCGCGACCGCGCTCTCGACGTGAATCTTGGTTGTGTCCAGGAATGGAATGCCGCTGGCGCTGACGTCCCGCAAAATCAAGGGCAGTTCTGTGCCGCCCAGGATCAGTCCATCAATGCCATCGCGTTCCTTCAAGTGGTTTACGATGGCCAGCAGGCGCTCGCGGGTTTCCGGCAGAAAGATGCCATTGATCAATTCGCCCATGTATTTCTCATGGATATAGGCTTGTTCCTCCTGATTGGGCATGACCAACGCGATTTCTTCCCGGGAAAAAACCTCTGGATAAAACCGCCCCTGCATAGTAAAGCGCGTGCCCAGCAAACCCAGCTTCTTCAACCCGCGAGCTTGGGCGGCCTCGCAAGTTGCCTGCACGATGCTAATCAGCGGAATAGGGGACTGGCGGCGGACTTCGTCAAAGACGATGTGAGCGGTGTTGGCCGAAAGCAAGCCGAAATCTGCCCCGGCCCGGGCCAGCTTTTGTATTTCTGCAACGAAGTATTCGGTGA
>Ga0209166_10000781_pt1 | contig 30569 bp, 30 predicted proteins | sample Coa_R1_3_FD_187151 | JGI IMG/M metagenome (GOLD analysis project Ga0209166, IMG submission 187151) | Surface soil microbial communities from Centralia Pennsylvania, which are recovering from an underground coalmine fire - Coalmine... | ecosystem: Environmental > Terrestrial > Soil >...
TGTGGCACGAGCAGCCGTGGGCATGGATGATGCCCTTCTGCTTGGCTTCGGAGAGGACGTCCATTACGGGATTGAAGCGCTCCGTCCAGTCGCCTTCCGTAAGGCAATGCATCAGGCAGACGTCAATGTAGTCGGTTCCGAGCTCTTTGCGAAAGCGGTCGAGATCGGCGCGAGCCGTGCTCGCATCGCGCGCCCAAGTCTTAGTGAGCACCGTGACTTTGTCGCGCGGAACGTGTTTCAGTGCTTCGGCTACGTGGGGGTGGCTGCCGTAGGAATCCGCGCTATCGAAAAACCGCAGGCCGTGGTCGTAGCCGTTCAGAAGCAGGTCGGAGAGGCCCTGAATGCCCAGCGCGGTCTGGTGGGAATGATGACCGACGCCAACGGTTCCGGTTCCCATGGCCAAGCGGCTTGTTTTGATGCCAGTGCTTCCCAATGTTACGGTGTCCGAAGCACTGAACTTGCGCGGGAGCGGCGTTAGCTCTAGCGCTTTATGGGTGAAGTTCGTCGAAGGAAGCCAGGCCGCACCGGCCGCGCATGCCGCTCGATGCAGGAATTCGCGCCGCTTCATGGGGACCTCCGGGTTACCACAGAATCGCAGAATACTCCTAATCTTGGACGCGAGAAAGCCCCTTCGGTCTCTCCCCGGAAACAAATGGCAAAAAGGTGCCAAGTCAAACCAGGGCCTCCTCCCATCTTTCTCTTAAGCCTACTGAGTGATATTCTCCCGGCTGTCCGAGGTGCAAAATGAAAGCGAAACAAGCCACAAGCGCAAAACCCACTGCAAGACTATCTACCTCCTTCAGTCGCCGCGAGTTCTTGGGGCAGGGCGCTGGCGCGGCGTTAGGCTTCTCTATCGTGCCTCGCTATGTATTGGGCGGGCCGGGCTTCGTGCCGCCCAGTGACAAGGTCAACATCGCATTTATCGGAGTGGGCGCACAAGGTTTGCGCGTGATGCTGCACTTTCTGAAGGAACCTGACGTTCAGGGAGTGGCGGTTTGCGACGTCAACAAAGCCAGCGCGGACTATCCGCAATGGGACACACACGAATTCTGCAAATCGGTCAGGAGTCTTTTGGGCGTGGACAGCGGGTGGGATTGGCTGAGTCCGGATCAGCCGATTCAATTGTCGCATACGCTGAAAGTTACGAGCGGGGTTGCGGGCCGCGAACCTAGCCAGCAAATCGTGAACGCCCTCTACGCTTCGCAGAAGTCTTCCGGCAAATACAATGGCTGCGCAGCCTACAGCGATTACCGCGAGTTGCTGGAGAAACAGAAAGACGTGGACGCCGTTGTTGTGTGCACGACGGACCATCTTCATGCCGTCATTTCCGCGGCGGCGATGAAGAAGCGCAAACACGTCTTCTGCCAGAAGCCTCTGACCCACACGATTTCCGAAGCGCGACAGATCGCCGGGATCGCGCGCCAAACTGGCGTGGCCACACAAATTGCGGTCGGCAATCAGGCTTCGGAAGCGACACGTTTGCTTTGCGAATGGATCTGGGACGGCGCGATTGGCCCCGTCCGCGAAGTGCACAACTGGTCGTCGCGCCCATTCTGGCCGCAGGGTGTCGAGCGCCCCAAGGAAACGCAGGCTGTGCCTGACGGTTTGGATTGGGATTTGTGGCTGGGGCCAGCACCCGAGCGGCCGTTCCACCATGCGTATCTGCCGTTCGTGTGGCGAGGCTGGGACGACTTTGGGTGCGGCGCGCTGGGCGACATGGGCTGCTACAGTTACGACACGATTTTCCGCGTGTTGAAGCTCGAAGCGCCGAGTACTGTTGAGGCCAGCTCCACTGATCGTTACGACGAGACTTATCCGCAGGCGTCGATCATCCGCTACCACTTCGGCCCGCGCGGCGACATGCCCGCGGTGAATTTCACGTGGTATGACGGCGGAATGCGGCCGCCGACACCGGAGGAATTGTTGCAAGACAGCCCGCCTGCAAATGGCGGCGGCGAAGAGGAAAATGAAGGCATGCTGTTCGTGGGAGACCGCGGCAAGATTCTGTGTGGCTTTAACGGCTCGAACCCGCGACTCATTCCGAAAGCAAAGATGGATGCATACAGGCAGCCGGCAAAATCCCTGCCGCGTTCGCCGGGCAACGAACGCGAGTGGCTGGACGCCTGCAAAGGCGGCAAGACGAAACCCGGCGGAAATTTCGAATTCTCGGGAATGGTTACAGAAACGCTGCTGCTTGGGAACCTCGCCATCCGTACGGGGCAAAGACTGGAGTGGGATCGAACGAATCTAAAAGTACCAAACTCCGAAGCGGCTCAGAAAATGGTTAGTCCCGAAAGGCGCAAAGGCTGGGACTTGTAGCGGGCTCACTTCGCAGCAGGCCGTGGAACTTCATAAAACAGGAATTGCACTCCCACGCCGGACTTGCCGTTCTGGCGGCTGAGTGGTTCCACGTGCGCGATGCGGCCCGTGAAACTCCACTCTTCCACGTCATCGCCGACAATCTCTTTCGGCATTTTCAAATGCAATTGAACCATCAGGCCCTCGCGGACTCTCTGGTCCGTGGCGAAATAAACGCCGTGTGTGGAAATATTCATCGACGAAACGGACTCTTCTCTCAGAACAGGTTCCTTGGTCGCATGAAACCGAAGCGGAACTCTCATGATGAAGCGGTGTCCATGACGACGCTCGTGTCCCGGCATAGCAATCCTTTGGCATGCTTTTCTCGAGCAGACTGGCTCAGGCAGGGCAGGCTTAATTTTTACGAGACCAGCACCGAGGGTCAACTGTTTTTTGGTACTACAATTGGTACTACAAAATGAACCTGAGGCTTTTTTGAGGTTTCTACTCGAATGAATCAGGCCAGCGAGAGATTCGAATGGCGGCGCGCGGGATTCTTTTCCCGGCTGTCGTGGTGCGCCCACCAATCCCGCCAGGCCGCCGCGTTTTTGCCAAAAGAAGCTCCGGTGATGGCTTCGAGTGTGGCGGAAACCAGGTTCTGTGTCGCGGCGTCGAGCGAATCGTCATCAAGCAAGTTGAGCAATTGGGGGACGGCGGTCAGCCGCTGTTCCCCGGTGAGCAGGCCCGATCGCGAGAGAGCATTTGCCGCGCGCTGGCGGATTTGCGCCGCAGAGTCATGAGCCAGGATGTCCAGAAGAACGTCAATAGATTCCCGGTTCCCCAGCATCGCCAGTCCTTCCACGGCCCAGAAGCGCACTTCTTGATTTCGATTCTGCGTATAAAGTTTGAGGGTCCGAAACGCTTCGGACGGCTCAACTCCGCGATTACCGAGAGCGCCGAGTCTCCAGAGCGCCATGAAACGCTCATCCGAGCCGCTCTGAATCTGGCGCTGCAATTTCTCGAAACTTTCCGGCGCCTTCATGAGGTTATTGGCTGCCAGGTCGATCTCCACCGCGGCTATGCGCACGCGCGGGTCGTTGGAATTGAGGGCTTCGAGCACCAGGTGGAAGAGCCGGTCCGAATCTTGCAGGTGCCCGCGCCAGGAGGTCAAATTCCTGTGAATCAAACTGAGGGAAGGGTCAGGCTGCTGAATCGCTAGTTCGAGCAAACGCTCGGCTTGCTGCTGGGGGGCCAGGCGTGAGATTTCTTCGGTGTCGGTTTCCTTGGCACCCGGCTCTGGGGTTGAAACCAGTTCCGATGAAGCCTGTCCTGCGGCAGCCGCTGCAACGGGATGAATCTTCAGCCATTTTGTGAAAGCACCTTGGAATCTCGCGGCAAAAAAGCCTGCTGTCGTTGAAAAGAAAGCCAGCGCCCCGGCAACCATCAGGTAGAAGAGCCAACGGTGGTGAGTACGCGCTTTCAGACCGGGCGTGTTTGTGACGCGTGGAGCAGTCTTGGAAGGGCCGGTGGAATTTGCCAAGGTTTCGTCCTTACGATTGGTTCCATGCGTAAATACCGCACGGTCTGAGGGTCAACTTAAGAGGCGGGAGAAAAGCCAACAATGGTACGCGGGGGCAAGGTCGGAGAATTCACGGTCAAATCCTGTGGCTTCAACGCTTTCAGGGGGGTTACTGGTTGGCGGCACAAAAAGCAGACCCGTTCGATGGAACAGGGTATGGCTCCGGTGCAAAAGGGATGCTTTGTGCGGAATAGACCCTCTGTTAGAATGAGGGGCTTGGTTTTTGCGACTCCAAAAGCAAGATTTCCAGGCTTTAATTCAGACCGGGCAGGATAATCGAATGGCAATGAAGTGTGAATTCTGCGGCAAAGCGCCGGCTTATGGGAACGTCATCAGCCACGCCAACAACACCCGGCGGCGGCGCTGGAATCCGAATTTGAAGCGCATGCGCGCGGTGGTGGCGGGCGTCAAGAAGCACGTCCGAGTGTGTACGGCATGCATCCGCGCCGGGCGCGTGAAAAAAGCCGCCTGAGCTCCCAACCTTGCACATACCTTTTGTGGACAGGCGATTGGTAGGGCGTCCCATGAACTGCTCAAAAGGAAATCTTCGCGGCGTAGCCTTGCTGCCGTTAGCCGCGCTGGCCCTTTCTGTCATGGCCGGCTGCATGAAGCAGCCGCAGCACGCGCCGGACGTGTGGGCGGTCGTGAATGGGAAGGAAATCAAGCGCGATGAAGTGGACAAGTATTACCGCACGCGCGTGAGCCCTGAAGGGCAGGAGCCCTCACAGGAAGAGTCTCTTTCGCTGAAGCTGAATGTCCTCGATGAGCTGATCATCAATGAAGTTCTCCTCGAACGGGCAAAGAAGCTCGGGCTGGAGGCCAGCGACGGCGAAGTCGAGGACAAATTCACGGAGCTGAAGAGCCCATACACCGAGGACGAGTTCCAGCGCCGCTTGAAAGACCAAGGCATGTCCGTGGACGACCTGAAACAAGATCTGCGGCGGCAGCTCTCAATTCAAAAGCTGCTGAATCGCGAAGTGCTGGCCAAAATCTCCATCAGCGACCAGGACGTAGCGGATTTTTACAATGGCAACAAATCGCAGTTCAACGTGGCCGAGCCGACTTACCATCTATCTCAAATCAAAGTTACGCCGCGCAAAGACCCGCAAATCCGCAACCGCAAGAACGACGACGCTACCAACGAAGCCGAAGCGGTGCGCAAAATCAAAATGCTGATGGACAAGCTGAACAGCGGCGCGGACTTTGCTCAACTGGCTATGGACTACTCTGAAGATATGAACACCGCTTCTACCGGCGGAGATCTTGGCTATGTGCCGGAGTCGGGATTGAACGGCCCGCAGGTGGACCCGGCTCTCAAGAAAGCAGTTCTTGCGCTCAAACCAGGGCAGGTGAGCCAACCCATCGAGGCGCGGGATCAAACGGGTGTCAGCTTCCACATCCTGAAACTCATTGCGCGCGAATCACCGGGGCAGCGCAACTTGAACGAGCCACAGGTGCAGCAGAATATTCGTGACACTCTGCGGAGCCGCAAAGAGCAATTACTGCGGTCCGCATACCTGGCAATTGCGCGCGATGACGCTCAAGTGACAAATTATTTGGCGCAGCAGGTGATTGAAGCGGCGGGTAAACTCCCCGACGCGGCCAAGACGTACATGCCGCCGCGCTCTATCGGCCACTAGTATTTCGATCGACTCGAAATTCCGTCAAACGACTACGCAGAAGACTTGGCCGGCATTCACAGGTTGCCCCTCAGAAACCAGGACGCGCTCGACCTTCCCGCTCTTTGGCGAACGAATTTCGTTTTGCATTTTCATGGCTTCGACGACCAACAGGCCCTGACCCGCTTCTACCACATCACCTGCTTTTACCAGCAGGCGAACTACTTTCCCGGGCATAGGCGCAACAATCTGCTGGCGGCCTTCCGCTTCTGCGCCGCCGTGACGACGGCCGCGCCACGAACGTGGATCGATCACTTCTGCCAGGAATTCCAGTCCGTCAGTCCGTAGTTGGAGTTGGCCGGAAGATGGCGTCACGTAAATCTCGTGGGAATGGCCCGAGAGCAAAACGGAGAAAACATTCGGAGCAATTTCAGCAACATCGGCGGCGGTTCCCGATTCCCCTTCAATTCTGGCTTGCCAGCCGTTCGTATGGCGTTCCAGCTCCACTACGCGTGTTTTGGAGGAGATGCGGACTTCGTACTTCATGGCAGGCGATCCAATTGCTCGCGCCGGCCTTCCAGCTTCCAGCGGGAAACGCTTTCCCTTTCGGAAGAAGCGGCTGGCGCTTGCACCGCGCTTTGCTTCGCTTGCCAAATGGCGGCGGCGATAGCCGCCGCCTCGCATGACTGATTTGAATGTACATCCTGAGCCCCTTGCGAACGGGGCGAAGCTGGATGCCGCCGCCGCAGGAGTTCGTCGAGCCATCGCGTATGAATCTCGCCGCGCAGAAACTCCGGCTCTTCCAGAATCCGCCGGAAGAGTCCCGCATTAGTTCGAATCCCGGTGATGGCGTATTCATCCAGAGCGCGCCGCAGTCGCGCGATGGTCTCTTCCCGGCTGTTGCCCCAGGCGATGAGTTTGCTCAACAGGGGGTCGTAGTCGTTTGGCACCGTCCAGCCTTCGTACACGCCTTCATCCATGCGGATTCCTGGGCCGGTCGGAGTGTGCCGCGAGAGAATCTTTCCCGGCGAGGGAAAGAAATTGTTTTCCGGATCCTCAGCGTAAAGGCGAACTTCCATCGCGTGACCGCGGGGCGTAATGGTTTCCCACGCAAACGGCAAGCGGTGTCCCGCGGCAATGGCGATTTGCAATTTGACAAGATCGAGGCCGGTGACTTGTTCCGTAACGGGATGCTCCACCTGTAAACGTGCATTCACTTCGAGAAAGTAAAAATTGAGGTTCTGGTCGACGAGAAATTCCATCGTGCCGGCGTTGACGTATCCGCCCGCGCGTGCCAGACGCACCGCCGCTTCGCTCATCCTCCTACGCAATTCTGGCGTGACAATCGGCGAGGGCGCTTCTTCGATCACCTTTTGGTGGCGGCGCTGGACCGAGCATTCGCGCTCGCCCAAGGAAACCACGCGACCATGCGCGTCGGCCAGAATTTGAATTTCAATATGGCGTGGGCGGTCTAGATATTTTTCGAGGTACAGGCGATCATCGCCAAAAGCATTCATCGCTTCCGAGGCCGCGTCGCGGAATGCCGATTCGAATTCGGCGTCGTTGTGAATCAACCGCATGCCCTTGCCGCCGCCGCCGGCCACCGCCTTCAGCAAAACGGGATATCCCATTCGCTGCGCAAGCGCCTGCGCCTCGGACTTATCGGTCGGATCGCTGGTGCCTGGGACTGTGGGCACTTCCACGCGGCGCGCGAGTTGGCGTCCCGCGGTTTTCGAGCCCAAGGATTCCATTGCTTCCGCGGGCGGTCCAATGAAAGTGATGCCCGCTTCGGTGCAAGCGCGGGGCAAGGCGGGGTTTTCCGCAAGAAAGCCGTAGCCTGGATGCGCAGCGTCGCAACCCGCCCTGCGTGCCACGTCCATCAATTTGTCGATGCGGAGATAGCTTTCGCGGGAAGGAGCGGGACCGATGGCGTAGGCTTCGTCCGCAAGCCGCACGTGCAGCGATTTGCGGTCAACTTCACTGAAGACCGCGACAGATTGAATGCCTAGCTCGCGGCAGGCACGGAGGATGCGCACGGCGATCTCACCGCGATTGGCGATCAGGATTTTCTTAAACATAGGGCGGAGCGAGGAAAGAGTTTAGCACGGAGAGCGAGGCGTACCGGAACTCCCGCCGCTTTGCGTGTTCCGTTGCGCTACTTGAGAAGCTTCTGGAGATCCTTCCATTTAACTAGAACAATGTGGTTTTCCTCGAGCATCTTTTTGAAATCGGGGCTGGTGACGAAATCGTAGTCCCTTTGGCGCCACGCGGAACCGAAATCCGGATGATCGATGGCCACGGCCTGAAGTTCGGCATCATCGTGGCCGAGGTGAACGATCATTTCGGAGAGTCCAGGCTTCACATTCTTCATCGCATTTCCGTAAGACTCTTTCCACTGGTTGGCATGTACCGTGGAATTGGCCATGACAATCGAGTCCACGATGGGGTCTTTCTCGAAGAGCAGCGAGAGAAGCTTGGCCCTTTCGTCGGCGACCTTTACGGCCAGGAATGGAAGATGATAATCATGGGCCACCTTCACGTACGCCGCGAAGAGGTCGGGGCGAGCAAAAAGGACGCCCATATGGCTGTCGAGATGAGTGGGGTGAATTCCCGCTGCGATAGAACGTTCAATTTGCGCGCGAATTTCGCGCTCCGCTTCTTCGGCCTTAAGGCTTTGGACGGCCGGGCCGGTCTCCGGCCACAGATAGCCCGAAGGGTCGAGAAGACTCGATACTTTGTCTTTCGATTCCACGGGGCCCCAACGATAGATTTTCCATTCGCTGGTCAGCGTCAGGTGCAGGCCAAGGTCGGCATTGGGATGGTCCTTCGCGTAAGCGGCCACTTCGTTGAGCCAGGGGCACGGAACCATGATGCTGGCTGAGGTGACCCCGCCTTTGTCCAGCGCGTCGAAACTCGCGGCATCCACGGAATGCGCGACGGCCAGATCGTCCGCATGAACGATCAGGAGTTTCGCATCTGCGGGATAACCCAGGCGCTCCGCGACGGTCTTTGTTTGCGCGCGTGAGGCCGCTGCCGTCGACAACAGAACTAGGATTAGCCCAAAGCATTTACGCAGGCACATAAGCGCTCCAAGAAGCATTTTGCGAACGTCAAGCGTATCACGAACTCAGGCGAGCATTTTCCCGGCGATACGTGGGCCTCAAAAATCTTTCGCGTTCGACGTACACGATGGTGTATACACATTCTTTCGTGGTTTCTTCAGGAGAGGACGTAGATGAAGCGACTGTGTCGATTGCTCGTACTTGTGTGGCTGGCCGCCTTGCCTGCAGCCGCGCAGGATGCTTATGTTGCACCACCGGAAAGCCTGGTCATTGACGGCGTTCCAAAGATTCCTTTGACACTGGCGGAAACGGCGGGCCGTTACGCCTCGTTTCGCAGCGCCAGCATCTCGGACTGGCATCCGGTAAAACACGAGATGTTGATCTCCACGCGGTTTGCCGAAACACCACAACTGCACCTTGTGGCCATGCCCGGCGGCGCGCGCCAGCAACTGACTTTTTTCGCCGATTCCGTTGCGGGCGGACGCTTCCATCCGAATGGCGGCGACTACATCGTGTTCATGAAGGACGTTGGCGGCGGCGAATGGTATCAACTGTACCGCTATGAAATGAAAACGGGCGATACTACTTTGCTCACCGACGGAAAGTCGCGCAACCTCATGGGGCCGTGGTCGTCCGATGGAGACCGCATCGCCTACATGTCCACGCGCCGTACGGGCAAGGACACCGATTTATGGGTGATGAATCCCGGCGACTCGAGAACGGATCGACTGCTGACGCAATTGAGCGGCGGCGGCTGGCAGCCGGAAGATTGGTCTCCTGACGACAAGAAGATTCTGTTGCTGGAAGAACTGTCGATCAATGAATCGTATTTGTGGCTCGTGGACACTGCGACAGGACAGAAAAGCGAACTGACGCAGCACAATACGACGGAAAAAGTCTCGTACGGGGAAGCACGTTTCAGCAAGGACGGAAAGGGAATTTACGTAACCACTGACAAAGACTCCGAATTCCATCGTTTGGCGTACATCGATCTGGAAACAAAACAGCCAACGTATCTCACGACTTCCATCCATTGGGATGTCGAAACATTTGACTTAGCGCATGACGGAAAACTGCTCGCCTTCGTCACTGACGAAGAAGGTCTGAGCGTTCTGCATGTGCGCGACACTACGAACGGAAAAGAGATGCCGCTGCCGCACATTCCCACGGGGGTGATCGGCGGCCTGAGGTGGCACAAGAACGGCCATGAGCTGGGCTTTTCGCTAAACAATTCGCGCGGACCGGGAGACTGTTACTCGCTGGACGTTGCAAACGAGAAACTGGAGCGCTGGACGAACAGTGAGACTGCTGTGAAAACGGAATCGTTGCTCCAGGCGGAACTGATCCACTGGAAAAGCTTCGACGGCAAGATGATTTCCGGATTTCTATACAAACCGCCCGCAAAGTTCACGGGCAAGCGACCGGTGCTGGTCATTATTCACGGCGGCCCGGAAGGCCAGTCGCAGCCCACTTTCCTGGGGCGCAATAATTACTTGCTGAACGAGATGGGGATTGCGCTGATTTATCCCAACGTGCGCGGCTCGACGGGCTACGGCAAAACTTTCTCGCTGCTGGATAATGGATTCAAGCGCGAGGACACCTACAAGGACATCAACGCGTTGTTCGACTGGATCGCTGCACAGCCAGAACTGGACTCGCAACGCATTGCCGTCACCGGAGGAAGTTATGGCGGGCATATGACGCTGGCCGTTTCGACTTTCTACAGCGACCGCATCCGCTGCTCCGTGGATATCGTCGGCATGTCGAACCTGGTGACGTTTCTGGAGCACACCGAAGCTTACCGGCGCGATTTGCGGCGCGTCGAATACGGGGATGAACGCGATCCCAAAATGCGTGAGTTCCTCGAAAGAATCGCGCCGATGAACAACATCGAAAAAATCAAAAAGCCGATGCTTGTCATCGCCGGAAAAAATGATCCGCGCGTCCCGGTGAGCGAGTCGCAGCAAATTGCCGACGCGTTGAAAAAACAGGGCACGTCGGTGTGGCTGATGATCGCCAATGACGAAGGCCATGGCTACCGCAAAAAGCCCAATCAGGATTTCCAGTTCTATGCGACGGTGGAATTCCTGCAGGAATACTTGTTGAAATAGAAAGACGATTCTTAACATGGAGAACTCAAACGACTTTTGGATCGAAGCTACGTCGGATCTTTCAACTCTCGCAAAGCTCTATCGGCTTACCGAGGAAGGCTATTATCGGATTCAGCCGGATCTTGGCAGAGACGCATCTTGCGCTTTGATTCAGCGGTACCTCTTGCAATGCATTCGGGAAGGAGTCTCCGATGACGGCGAAATTCAAGGGCGGTACGAAGCTGCGCAGTCACTTCATGTTTGGTTCCGTCATCTCCTTGAGATGAAGGACACTTCGGCAGTCCTGACAGCTGCAGCGGGTGCTGTAACCGAGCTTTTCCTAGCGAGCGGAGAGGATGTCAGAACAGCTATCGAGACTGGATTCTTAGAGCATGTTCTTGGAACTGCCGCACTCCGCCCTTATTTTGAGCATTGGTCACGCGACCCCAATTTAAGAGAGCTTGGGACCGAGCATTAGAATGGGGTAAGGCACATCCAGATTACACTTGGGGTATGCTTCAGCCGTTGCGGCGAATTGAGAACAAATAAAACGAGAAAATATTCCTGTCACAGTGGGATGTTGCCGTGCTTCTTCTTGGGGTTGGTGTCGCGCTTGTTTTCCAGGGCGCGGAGCGCAGTGATGACGCGCGCGCGAGTGTCGGCAGGTTCGATGACGGCGTCGATATAGCCGCGCTCGGCGGCAACAAACGGGTTGGCGAAGCGGTCGCGAAATTCACTGATTTTTTCCTGGCGCAGCTTTTCGCGCTCCACCCCTTCTACCTTTGCTAGTTCCCGCTTGTAAACAATGTCTACCGCGCCTTCAGGCCCCATCACCGCAATTTCGGCGGTAGGCCAGGCGAAGTTGGCGTCCGTGCGGATGTGTTTGGAAGCCATGACGCAATACGCGCCTCCGTAGGCTTTGCGCGTGATCACCGTAATCTTCGGGACCGTGGCCTCAGCAAAAGCGAAAAGCAGCTTGGCGCCGTGCTTGATGATTCCGCCATATTCCTGCTGCGTCCCGGGAAGAAAACCGGGCACGTCTTCAAACGTGAGCAGCGGAATGTTAAAAGCATCGCAGAAGCGAACAAAGCGCGCGCCTTTCACTGAGCCATTGATATCGAGAACCCCGGCAAGGTAGGCGGGTTGGTTGCCAACGATGCCCACAGGCCGGCCATCGAGCCGCGCGAATCCGACTACCAGATTCTTGGCGTAGTGTTCGTGGACCTCGAAGAAATAGCCGTCGTCCACGATGGAGTGAATCGCGTCTTTGATGTCGTACGGTTTCTGCGGGTCGGGCGGAACCAGAGTATTGAGTGCCTCATCGCGCCGCGTGGGTGAATCCGTCGTAGCACGGCGCGGCGGGTCTTCGAGATTGTTCGACGGGAGAAAACTCATCAGCTCGCGAATCATGGCTAGGCAATCGGCATCATCGCGCGCGACAAAATGCGCCACGCCGCTTTTTTCGTTATGGGTCATCGCGCCGCCGAGCTCCTGCTTCGTGACTTCCTCGTGCGTGACGGTCTTAATGACATCGGGCCCAGTCACGAACATGTACGAGGTTTCGCGCGTCATGAAAATAAAATCGGTAATTGCGGGCGAATAAACAGCGCCTCCCGCGCAAGGGCCCATGATGGCGCTGATTTGGGGAATGACACCGCTCGAAAGCGTGTTGCGCAGAAAAATATCAGCATAACCGGCAAGCGAAGCCACGCCTTCCTGGATACGTGCGCCGCCTGAATCGTTCAAGCCAATCATCGGAGCGCCCGCGCGCGCGGCGAGGTCCATGATTTTGCAGATTTTCTGCGCGTTGGCCTCCGAGAGCGAGCCGCCAAAAACAGTGAAGTCCTGCGCAAAGACGTAAACCAGCCGCCCGTCGATTCTTCCGAAGCCGGTCACAAAGCCGTCGCCGGCGGGACGCTGCTCCTCCATCCCAAAATCCACGCACCGGTGCCGGACAAATTTGTCCAGCTCTTCAAACGTGCCCTCGTCGAGTAGAAGGTGGATGCGCTCGCGCGCCGTCAACTTGCCGGCCTTATGTTCGCGTTCGCGGCGTTCTGGACCACCGCCAGCCTCGGCCTCCGCGTCCAAGCGGCGCAGTTCTTCCGTGCGGTCGTTGCTCTTGGAAGCTTCGGCAGCTTTTTGCGGTGGGATCAGGCTACGCTTGGTTTCAGACACCGGATCCTCCTGCGGACGACGATTTGGCCAACGCTTCGGAGGACTCCAATGACGGAGATTCTTTCGTTCCAAAGATACGCACGGCAAGATGGGTAGCTAGCCAGGTGGTGCCAAGGAGCAGAACGACTCCAAGGAGCAGTTCCGCACCCATGGCGGCGGCGCGGCGCAAGGGCGATTCGAGCGAAGTCACTTTGACAGTCGCCCAAACGAGGATGAACATGGCTGCGAGGGTCATCGCCACGATCAGGATGGTAGTGACAATCGAAGCTAGGATCTTTTTCATAGGACCGGGATACGACCTGAGCACCAACACCCAAGAATAGCGCAAACGAAGAGGAGTCGTCAGTTGTCCGTTCTTGGTAGCCGGTTTTGCCCTAAGCGAGGCAGGATCGAGCGCCGATGAACGGGTTTAAGGTTTGGTGGCGTCGGCGGCGACAGCGGCCTCCGAAACAATGACGTATTCGTAGGATTTGCCGTTCGCTTTGAACTTCATTTTGTCTTTGTCGAGCGTGAACTCGACGGGCGTGTTCACGGGAATCAGGGCCTTTTCCGAGGGCTTCATCTGCCGGATGTGATAGTCGGTGCCCTCGGTGCGGACAACGTATTCCTGGCAGAGCAGCTCGACGGTCATTTGTTTGTTCTTTTTGCCTTTTTCTACTGTAGAGCCGCAGGCCACAGAGTTTTCAGAAATGATCGTGCCGTATTGCGGTTTGTTTCCTGCCTGAACCAAAGTCCCTTCGAGGAGAAGAACAGCGGCAAGCATGAGCGGCTTCTTCATGTGGGCTCCTTACCTTAGGATTCCGGCCTTTCGTACTAGCTTAAGGCAGTTGGTTGTAAGAATGGCGGCGCATGGGAACCGGGGAGAACTAAAAGTAAACGCTGTATTCCGGAAATCCCGTGAGTACCCAGGGTGGAATCCTGAGGCGTCTCATAAGTGTGCGTGTTTCCCCGGCGCGCACGACCTAAGGTCCAAGGCTTCTTCAGGAGGTCCGCATGTCGTCAAGGATTCTTCCAGGTGTTATCTCTCCAGTTCGAAATCTTCGGAAGATGCAAATTCTCTGGCCGATTTTAGCGATCCTTCTGCTTGGGCTGCCCTGCGGTGCTCAGCAAACGCATCCGTCGGCGCAAGGGCAACAAGGACCGCCTCGCCCTGATGCCCCACCTGCCGAGCAAGGGGCTCCACAAGAACCGGCGCAGAATCCTTCGCCCGTCACTCTTCCCGCCGGAACGCAGCTTGCTCTCATTCTCACACACCCCATTAACAGCAAGACTATGCGTCGGGGTGACACCGTTTTTGCGGAGACGACGGCGCCCGTGTTTGCAGACAACCTGGTGGCCATTCCTGCGGGAGCTTTTGTTCAAGGCAAGGTGGAGAAACTCACTCGGCAGGGCAGCCGGGCGAGGCTGTTGATGCAGTCCGTTTCGGTCGCCCTTCCCGATGGTTCCGTTGTCAATATTAAAGGTCCCCTTGAAGTCGCCAGCGGCGAAGGTACGGCGTTCAGAAACCCAAGCGATGGCGCAAAAGCCGGAGCAGTTCTTGCGCCTCTTATCGGCATGGGCCTTGGCACCGCGATTGGCGAGGCCGCTCATACCACGCAAACGACTACGTTCGCGGGTATGACCATGACCAGCCAAACGCTCAAAGGCGTGACCATAGGCGGCATCACCGGGCTGGCCGCGGGGACCATTGCTTCTTTCGTGCTGGTTGCACGGAGCCATCATTTTTATGTGGGAGAAGGTTCGCCACTCGAAATGACTCTCCCGCGGCCAGTAACCGTCGGTGGCGGACAAGCAACCGATTCAGCAGGACTCACGGATCAACGATAGAAGGCTTAAACTTGCGGAAGCTCTTGCTACAGCGAGTGGTTCGGAGCTCACCGCAAGCCGGACCAATCGTCAGCGACGAGGATGGAGTCCACGGGGTTTGACGGATCGTACTTGACGCTGGCGGGCTGCCCAGGAACCAGGCGGTCGAGACGAACTTGGCTTTCGAGGCCGGTGATGTCCTGCGCGGTGTGATAAACAACACCGGAAATCGCGTAACTGTACGAGACGAGGTGGCGCGGGCGCAGATCCATGAGTGGCCGGGCGCCAATGCCGAACAAACGCTTGCGTGGCTTTGGCGGCTCGGGCGGATTCTCTACCAAATCAACCACCTGGCCCTCGGCAATGCGGCCGATTTGGTTCAAATGCAGGCGGCGCTTGCGCTCCTCGGCTTCCGGGTCCCCTTCCGGACGGAGAAAGGCATAGACAATCATGGCGACGGCGGCGACGGCCGCGCCACCCATGGCAAGCATCAGCTTCCAATCGGCGGGCAAGGCTATTAACAATGCAACTCCATTAAATCCCGGGGATTGCATGGGGCGCCAAGACTGGGGGATAGCGACGCGACGGACGGATTGCAACGGTCACAGCCCCACTACCGCGTATTCTAGCGAAATTGCGGCCTCCCGTGAATCAATCTTGGGGAGCGCGCACCGCATTACGCAATACGCCAATACCGGAAACGGACACTTCGACAGTGTCGCCCGCGACGAGAGGCCTCACGCCCGCAGGAGTGCCAGTGGCGATCACGTCTCCGGGGAGCAGCGTCATCATGCGGGAAATCCAGCGAACCAGGAAAGGCACAGGATAAATCATGAGGGAAGTATTGCCGGACTGGCGGACCGCGCCGTTGACGCGCGTTTCGACGACTAGGCCCGCAGGATCGAGCACCGTTTCGATGTGTGGGCCGATGGGGCAAAAAGTGTCGAAGCCCTTGCCGCGCGTGAATTGCACATCGCTCTTCTGCAAATCGCGCGCGGTGACGTCGTTGAGGCACGTGTAGCCAAGCAGATAAGAAAGTGCGTCGTCAGAATCACGCAATTGGGAGCAGCGGCGCCCGACAACGATGGCAAGTTCGCCTTCGTGTTCGACTTGTTTGGAATATTTCGTGAGAACAATGGGTTCTTCCTGACCGATGATGGAAGTCGACGGCTTCAGAAAAATCAAAGGCTCTTTGGGTACTTCGTTGCCGAGTTCGGCGGCGTGGGCTGCGTAATTGCGGCCGACGCAAACAATCTTCGAAGGCTCGACGGGAGCAAGCAGCCGCACGTCGGCAAGGCGCGAAGAGTTCGCGCTGCGGGTCCATTGGCCCCACGGAAGACCCGCGATTTCAATAACGTTCTCGCCTTCGATGAGGCCGTAGCGCGGGGATGGCGCGGAAGTAGTATTACGCGGGACGTAGCGGCAGATTTTCATTGAGTGTCAGCTCTCGCGGTGCCTGGGTTGAGGCTTGGAATGAGAAATCTCTGCGGCGCGCGCCCGCCGAATAATGGCGCCAATCCACGATAGCGTTGTGAACATCATATAGCTCACGGCTCCTACCATGAAGACCTGAAAAGTGCTGTGCCAGTCGCTCAGCCCGTGGTAAATCACACAAAGAAAGCGGTAGACGACGGTGAAGATCACCCAGGCGATCATGCTGGAGGCCAGAAGATTCCCCGGCCAGCGAAGAAATCGCAGAACAGGGACGGCCGCAAGAAAAACGAAGACTCCGGCGCCTGCAACGTTGCGCTCGAAAGCAAAGCGCTCGAGAAATGGAACCTGATTAGCGATGACTAGCCAGGCGGTAAACACCAAACTCAGGCAAACTCCTGTATAAACACCAGTGCGAATGGCTGCATTGCGAAGAAAATCCAGCCGGCGCGAACCGGGTAAATTGGTTCGAACGAACATTTGAAGCTGGGCCCCTACCGTGCCGATTTGAAAGACACGAATCTACGAAGGCGGTTGCGGGATGTCAACAGCAACGGCACTGCTTGCCGCGCTCTCGTTCCCCGCACGGTCCAAGGCGGTCACCGTATACCAATAACGGTGCCCTGGCGCGACGGAGCTGTCACGAAACGCCGGCGTGGGCAGCAAGTCCGTAGTGATCGGCTCACCGCGCACGCCGTCCTGTTCACTTCGATAGACGCGATAACCGGCGAAATCGGTTTCGAGATTGATGGACCACGAAAGGTCCACGACGAACGTGGAAGGAGCCGCACCGGAAAGCGCCGCGGCGACAACGTCTTGAGGTGCGGCGGGAGGAAAGGTGTCAAGCGGCGTGACGGTGATGGGTTCTGAGTTGTCTGACTCGATTTCGTTTCCATCGACGGAAATAACACTTCGAACCGTGTAAACGTAGATTTTTCCAAACTCAAATTGCGTGTCGCGGTAATTGTTTGTGTTCGATGGGTCAAGAAACGTCAAAGGAGAAATCCAGTGAACGGCTGAGAGTTCTTTGCCAGTGGGAGCGGCCGCGTGAGGATCAATTTCGCCGCGATAGACGCGATAACCAGAGATGGCCGAGAGAGGATCGCCAGCGGAAGTCTGCATCGGCGCGGACCAAGCAAGGCTCACGGTGGTTTCTGTGACCTGGAATTGAACAGCAGGGATAGGCTGCGGGACGGGAAACACACGCGCCGTAACGACATTCGAATCGGCGGAAGCGCGCTTTTTCGAAAGTCGCGTTCGCACTAAGTATGCATACGTTGCGCCCGGATGCGCTTTCGTCTCGGCAGGCGAAACCGGATCCGTAAAGCGAACGTGGCCAGCAGCCATATAATTGGCAACGAGAGCACCGGGGATTGTGTAAACGACCCGAAACGATTTCGCGTCGGGCACGCCATTCAGCTTCAGTGACCCGCGAACAATTTCGATCGCGGGAGAAGTCGTGAGCTTTTCCCCCGAAACAGTCTTGGGTGGCAGCGAAAAGACAAGCTCGACGCCATCACCCGCTTGGCGCGCAGTGACATCAGAGATTGCGGCAGGAACTAGTGGGGAAGGCGGAACGGGATCGCCAGGCGCCCCGCAGCCGGAAACGAAGAACAAAATGGAAAAGAGAAAAGGGAAAATAGGCGTCGCTGGCTTAGGGCTGTCGGGGAGGCGGGCGAACTTCCCTTTTCTATTTTCCATTTTCCAATTTCAATTTCCTGCTCACAGGATGTAGCGGCTGAGATCCTGATTCTTCACGATGTCCACAAGCTGCTTGGTGACGTAGGCGGCGTCGATTTTTACGTTTTTCTTTTTGAGGTCGGGCGCCTCGAAAGAAATTTCGTCGAGTACCTTCTCGAGAATTGTATGCAAGCGGCGGGCGCCGATGTTTTCGGTTTGCTCGTTGACGCTGGTAGCGAAGCGCGCGAGGGCCGCAATGGCGTCTTCGGTGAAAGTCAACTTTAGGCCTTCGGTTTCGAGCAAGGCGGCGTATTGCTTGATGAGCGCGTTCTTCGGCTCGGTAAGGATTCGAATGAAATCCTCCTCTCTCAGGGACTGCAGCTCCACGCGAATGGGCAATCGCCCCTGGAGTTCGGGAATCAAGTCCGAAGGCTTGGTTACATGAAACGCGCCGGCAGCGATGAAGAGAATGTGGTCGGTTCGAATCATCCCGTAGCGCGTGTTTACGGTGGTGCCTTCAATAATGGGCAGAATGTCGCGCTGCACGCCTTCGCGGGAAACATCAGGGCCGTGGCCGGATTCGCGCCCGGCTACTTTGTCAATTTCGTCAATGAAAATAATTCCCATTTGCTCGGCGCGCTCGACGGCCATGCGCGTGACGAGGTCCATGTCCAAAAGCTTGTTTTCTTCTTCCTGGATCAGGTACTCAAAGGCGTCGGCGACGCTCATTTTGCGCTTCTTCTTTTGCTGGCCGAAGAAGCCGGAAAGCATGTCGTTGATCTTCGACGCATCCATGCCTTCCATGTCTCCGCCCTGGCTGGAGATGATCTCGAACGCAGGCATCATGCGCTCGCGGACTTCCAGGTCCACCATGCGCTGATCGAGTTTGCCCTCGCGAAGCTGCGCGCGGAGCTTTTCGCGCGTGCGCTGATTCTGCTCGCGCTGCGCGGCAAGCTCGCTCTCCGGTGTGCCGGGAGCAGGAGACGGAGGCGGCGGCAGCAAGAGATCGAGGACGCGCTCTTCCGCGGCTTGTTCGGCGCGGTCGGCGACTTCGTCGAGCTTTTCCTCGCGGATCATATCAATGGAGGTTTCGACGAGGTCGCGCACCATGGATTCAACATCGCGCCCCACGTAACCAACTTCCGTGTATTTGGAAGCTTCCACTTTGATGAACGGGCATCCTGCAAGGCGAGCCAGCCGGCGGGCAATCTCGGTTTTGCCCACGCCGGTTGGTCCGATCATCAGAATGTTTTTGGGCAAGACGTCATCCGCAATTTCTGGAGGAAGTTTTTGCCGCCGCACGCGGTTGCGCAAGGCCACGGCAACGGCGCGCTTTGCGGCATTCTGCCCGACGATATATTTGTCTAGCTCGACGACAATCTCGCGCGGCGTCATGTCATCGAGAGCGGGAAGAAGTGCTTCTTCCTGGCCGGTAACGGCGCCATTGCCGCCGGGCGCAAGAACTAATTCTTTGTCGGACTTGCTGGTCATTTACGAGTTCTCAGTTTTCAGTCTTTAGTTTTCAGTGAAGAGAGGCACAACCAAGCCTAACATCCCCTAAGGAGAAGATGCTACACGCCGGGAGATGGTTTACAAACGAAATCCGTTGCGCCGGCTGAAGCGAGTGCACTTGTTGATCAGTTGAGATCGTTCGTTTCGCCTGCCTGCCACAGGCTGGCTCAGGATGACAAATTCGCGGGCTTTCTGCCACGCATCGTTTAACTAGACTACAAGCGGCGAGGGCTAAAGTTCTTCGACGGTGAAGTTGGCGTTGGTGTAGATACAGATTTCACTGGCGATGCGCATCGCTTCCATGGCCAGGTCTTTCGCGGTCAATTTGGAATGCTTCAGCATGGCGCGGGCGGCGGCGAGAGCATAACTGCCGCCGGAGCCGATGGCCACGATTCCGTCGTCCGGCTCGATGACGTCGCCGTTGCCAGAAACGATGAACGTGGCTTTGCTATCAGCCACGATGAGCATGGCTTCCAGATGACGCAGGGCACGGTCCTTGCGCCATTCCTTGGCGAGCTCGACGGAGGCCTTTTGCAGATTGCCCGAAGATTCCTGAAGCTTCCCTTCGAAACGTTCGAAGAGCGTGATGGCGTCGGCAGTGGAGCCGGCAAACCCGGCAAGCACCTTGTCGTTGTAGAGGCGGCGCGTTTTGCGCGCGGTGTGCTTCATCACGTGATCGCCCATGGTCACCTGGCCATCGCCGACGAGCACCACTTTGTTGTCCTTGCGCACACACAAGACCGTGGTGCCGTGCACCGGCGCACTCTTCTGATGATTTTGCATCGGGACATTATAGCGCCCGGACCGTTTGCGCGCCAAAAGCTGGGATCCCCGTTAATTTGAAGGTGAGGACAGCAGTGACAGTAACACACAAAAAACAAAGGGCCGGGTTAAGCCGGCCCTTGTTCCTAAGGTGTACAGGGTTTCGATTGCACTAACTGGAAATCAGAACTTGTTCCAGGTAAAGGAGTTAAGAACGTAGTTCCCGACGGTAAACAACTTCTTCTTCAGCTTCATGTCGTAGTAGATGGCGCCGTTTCCGACGTCCAGCAGTTGGTTCGCGATGACCGATCCGTAAAAAGTTCCATTTCCTTTAAAGTCTGCCGTGGCATTCGGGGCGTAGACCACTGCGGCGCTGGCGCCGTTTCCGGCGATTTTCATGGTGCCGTTCCCCGCGTAGAGGAATTGAAGCATGGACGGATCATAAGTAGGATTCGAGATTGCATTACCCTCGAGATCGATGGGGGTAGCATTATTGTTTCCCGCTACATTAATTACAACGGGGCCGTATTGCCCAGTTACAGGGTCGGGAGCGACCACGAGCTGAGCGTTGCCGGTGATGGAGATGCTGTTGATATTGTAAGTGCCAGGATAGAGTGTAACGACTTTGCTCCCGGAGAGATTGATATCCCCGTATTGGCAAGTGTTGGCAGGAAGGCCGCCGGCAGGACTGCAATTAGCAGGATCCATTGTGGGGCCAAGCGTTGTGGTACTGCTGACATTTGTGGCTCCCGGAGGATAAGTGGTCGGAGTGGGAAAGGTTATTGCCTGAGGCAACTGAACAAGCCCGCCGGTGACTTGGCCCGGGTTGCCGCTCAGCGCCGTCACATTGCCGGCCGAGCAAACACCGAAACCCGCATTGGGCGTTGACAGCGTACCGTTGACCTGGACATTGGCGCCGCTGTTACTCTCATTTCCGTTGGTGCCGACGTTTCCCCCATAGCCGAGCAGGTTTGCTCCTGTCGGAGCCTGAACTGCTCCGCCGGCAACAGGAAGCGAGCTGGAATCGTAGCCGTTCGTGGTGCCGTTGCCCGTGAAGCTGAGAGCCGCGCAACCGTTGGCATCAGCGAACGCTGCATAGGCAAATGAGGGGGAAATGTACCGCTCGAGGGTGGTGACGACTTCCGCTTCGCCATTTTGTACGTTGGCGATGTCGCCATGCGCGGTGATTTGCCAAGTCTGAATGGTCACGGGAGTCGTGGTTCCAAACGGCACGATCGAAGTCATAGACATTAATTGTGCAGACGCGCTGTAGGTGACCGTGTTCGCGCCGTTCTGGCCGCCTTGCTGTAAAGGCTGGTTGGCATTCATGGCGTTGGCAAAAGCCGCCTGCTGTTGCCCGTTGGGATAATTTGCGGGCTGACCGTTTAATGTAGATAAGTAAATGGGATTGTTGTTGAGATCTGTTACCGGATAAACGTTGGTATTAAAACCGGGAAAGGCTTGAGTGGTCGGATTGCCGGCAGGCGGCACATAGGTGTTCATAATGAAGTTTGCAGCCGCGTGTACGCCAGCCTCTGCGCCGTAGCGGGCCTCGGTCATCATGCGGTAATTCATGCTCGAATACGTCTCCGAAGTGGACAGGAACATTAGCGAGCCCGCCATCGCCGAGAGCACCAGCAGAAGGATCAGGGCGAATATGAGAGCGGAACCCTTTTCATTGTTTCGTTTCATGGACATTTCTCCGTTTGCGTTCTTCACAATTTCACCTTTCACTGGTAATTCGGCAATGTTTGGCTCTTGATCATCATGGGCGTAGGCTGAACGCGGTTTAGATAATCAAGAGTTGCGAATTCGTAGGCGTTGTATACATTTCGTGGCGACACGTTCAGCAACGCCTTGGTCTCGGTCTGATAGTTGGGTTGCCCATTGATCAGGGGAACCTGCGGATCGGGATTGGAAGTCTGCACGGTGAGGGTGACCGCGACGTCGGTCACAAACGTCATATCTTTTTGGGCTGCTAAAACCCCTTCCCGGGTCTGAAGCTGGTAAGTAAAGCACGGCACAGCAGCACCGTTCGGGCTGTTCGGATTTTGCAAAACTCCTGTCAGTACAATCATCGAGGGATCCAGCGGGGGCACGACCGGCAAATTCCAGAAATTCACCTGATTGCGATACAGAAACCCGGGGTTGGCGGGAGTGCCCGGAACACAGGTGTATTCCACGTAGACCATGTGGCCGTCGCCGTTAACATCGCCGTAGAGTTTCAATACTGTGCCGCTCGACCCTTGCCCCGGCGCATTCACCGGCCACACCGGATAGCCGGCGTATCCTGCTGGCGGAGTGGGCATGACTCCCGCAGCGGGTGGAATGATTCCCGTCGAGAACGCCCCCGGCACGCTGATCGGAACCCCTACTGTGCCGGTTCCCGGAATCGCGATAGGGGTGTGAGTGTAGCTAAACGTCGCATTCCACGTATTCGAGGGATTCGGGCAGAGTCCTGGTCCCGCAGGACAGATCAATTGCACCGCTTCTTTGTTCAACCCGGTGTCTACAGTTATCCATTCACCTTCAAAGAGAACAGGAACTTGGGCGCCGGCGGGGGTAGTGTCAAGAACGTTGAACGTCGCTAGAACGGTAACCGGGACGTCCGGTTTGCCGCCAAAAGCTACCAGTGGCACGCCCAACGGCTGCACCATTGCCCATGCAGTGCCTGCCGGCGGCGTAGGCAAAGAGAGCTTTCCGGCCTGACCGATTTCCTGCTCCAGAAGTTCGGTGGCGCTGCGCACACTGGTATGCATTTCCGTGCGATTGGTGATGGTTCCTTCGGTCTTCATCATCTGCATCATTCCAGACATGACGACCGCGGAAACGGCCAAGAGGACCACCAAGGCCACCATCGTTTCCATTAAGGTGAAGCCAGCCTGTTCTTTTCGCATCATCGGTTTCCACTCTTTCTCGGTCTTTCGCGCATAGCCAGTTAGAAGGGAAAAGATTTCAGGCAACTAATCGTGGACCTCGGCAGAACGCCGGCCTGCCCGACGCCATAACGCACTTGCGTAAGAATCGAAATCTGTTTCATGTTTGCGCCAAGTTGTGTGATCTGCCATACGCGGACATACTGCCAATTCCCTCCGGCAGCGACTGGGTTGCCGCTTTTGTCTACATAGTCGGAATACCCTACGACGGGCGCGTTGGCATTCAAACTGCCGCCTGGCGTCAGACCTGTTCCTGCCCCTGTAATCGCGGAAGGAAAAACAGTTGTGTCGGTTTGCGTGTCGGGATATTGGAGAGCGAGGAGCTGCTCCATTTTGTCTTGGGCGTACTCGGCGGTACGGGCAGCCAAGTGGCCTTGTGTTTCCGTGGTGGACATGGCAACAGTCGCCATGGTCATGATGCCGGCAGCAGCAATCAGAAGGAGAGCCAGGGCAATCATGGTTTCAATCAGGCTTATCCCAGCCTGTGAGTTCCGTTTGTGGCTGTCATTTCGCAATAAGCGATGGAGTCTCATCTGTGCCTTCCTCACTTGCGGTACCAGTTTGCGTTGCCCTTGATGTTGTTGGCCCAAACCTGGCTAAGTCCCGTTGCGCCTACGGTCACGCCATAGACCTGGGTATTGTCCGTAATGTAGACAGCGCCGTTTCCTGTTGGCACCCCGGTGTTGATGTCGATGGGAATGCCTCGTGAGTTGAACTGGATACACGCTGTCGTAGCCTGTTGTCCGACCCTTTTGCCGTTCACCGGAGTACAACGTTCACCCGCAGTTCCCTGAGCTATGCCGCCGGGTTGCGTATTGGGTGGAGGCGCCCCTACTCCCGCGAAGCCAAACGAGACGTTTGGCGAAAGATACTGGACGGGGCTCCTGCCCGCGACGTAGCACGGGTTGTTGAAATCGCCGACCACCTGCCAGCACCCTACTCCGCCGTTTCCTGCTTTATTCCAAACATCCACGTGGAATGTATTTATCTGGTTTGCCCCAAGGTCGATGTACAAGCGTGACTCGGTGAAGTCGGCTGCGGCCTGCAGCTTCGCCTGGTTAATGGCCCCATTCAGATTGCGGGCGTCTCCCGAAATCCGCAGCGTGCGCTTGACTTGCTCAAATCCTGGTATGGCAAACGCCGCGATGACTAGCGAAACGGCCATGACCAGGAGCAATTCGAGAGTTGAAAAGCCTCGGCGCCTTAGTGCGGTCCTGTATTGGTTTCGTTGATTCATTGATTCCCCTTACGTACTAAGCCCTCTCTAACCAAGGCAGATCAGATCTAAAGACAGCCTAGAAAGGGCAGTTTGGGAGCCAACTGTCCTGGAAGAGGAAGCCTTTTAAATTGTGTTAGTTACGAGTACATGAGGGCGGCTGGACAGGAAGCAAAAGGCACGGGTGGGTAGAAAGGTAACAAGATGGGAGGGTTTGGCAGCTCGCCAAAAATGTGGGTAAAGCACAATGCTTACTGCGAGATTTCGTGGAAGGAGAGAATCTTGTAGCCGCCTATCGGTTGCGACTTCTGGACCCAGCAACTGCTATAGCGAATGCCGTTGCCTTGCATGGGGGGATCGAAAGAGACCGACCCGCCCCCGATTCTACTCCCGCCGAGCAAATTACCACCGGCATCCCGCGTCTTGGCCACAAAGACTGCCCCGTTTATTTGCTGGTATTGACCGTGATCAATGTTGGTGATCTGGCCTTGCCCAATTACCAGGACCGCTCCATTCCAGGTGGTAGCGGGATCGTAGATCAGCGTACCCGTAACAAGTAGGAGACCGTAGCCTGTTCCCGTCCAGTTTGTTAGGTCCAGATTGCCATTGGCAATGACCGTTACCGGATTGGTTGGAGACATGTTCAGTGAATTGAGGTACGCCTGCTGCGTGCCCGCAGAACCCGCAGGAACGGAAGAAGCCACAGCGTTCTGTATGATGTTTTGTGCAAAGGCATCGATCTGCGCCGGGGATTGCAAGGTTCCTGGGAACGCTGACAGGTATTCTACATCGGGCAAAGCGTGCGGTGGCGTGTTCCCGGTGTAATTCAGCTGAGGATTGGTCGGGGGAGGACCACCGGCACTGGTTGGAATCCCGTTTGCAATCGCGGACAGGTCGGAGCTGTAGCTGCCCCCGGTATAATCGCCGAAAACACCGATCGCGGCAACGGTTCCGGCGGCAGGATTGCCCGAGCAGTCGTAGTTGACGCCCTGCACAGCGTAAACGGCATTGTTGGCCGGAGCCTGGAAAGTAGGTGAACCGCCTCCGTTGCTGCCAGAGAGCGTCAGAGCGGCCTGAAACAGATACAAAGGGTTTCCAGGTTGAAAGGACGACGGAGAGATGAGAGCGGGCGCTGCAATGTATTGAAGAAGTTTCTGGCTGCCATTGGGGAGGACGGCAAGCGCGGTGATCTCCAGCACCTGCGCGCCAGGGATAACGTTATTACTGAAACAATTGGGCAAATTGTTAGGACAAGTGCTGGTATTGTTGTAGAGCGGAGTTAGGGAGTCGGCCTGGCCGTCGGCGTCCACATCCAGGTTGAGAGATTTCTCGGAGATGGCATTGATCCTCACCCATTTGTAAAGGGGGCCCGCGAAGGGCAAGCCGTTCAGCGGAGCTCTGTTCCAAACGGATGAAGTTGTCGATACGGTCGCGGAACCCAGCGCACCGGGACCGAATTCCGCATCGTATTCCTGGTCGGGATAGGTTGTAAGCATGTTCCCAGTGTCATTTGGGCCCGGATTCAACACATAGCCTACAGTCCCAATGGGGAGCGTGGCACCTGGCGCCGGATAGAAAGCGGCCCAAGTGTTTTTGAAAGAATTGGGATCGTTAGTCCGCATACGCGCGCGCGCCTCTTCGACACCGGCAAGAGCTGCGTAATAAACTCCCGTCGAAGAACGATAATTGCCAGTCAACGCCGACTCTGTGCCGGAGGACACGACCACGGCAATGGCCACCACACTAATCAGCAGCAAAACGAAAATGGCAATGAGCAGAGCAACTCCGGAATCGCTGCGGTGCTTTCGAATTTGCGGAAAAGCTCTCATTTTGACTCCATGAGCATTACTGATTCGGATTAATGCGGCGACCGCGTCCTTCCAATTGTACTAGACGCGGCCGACCCGTAGCGGCGTCGGGGGACGGATCCGCAACAATAATGGTAATGGCAACGTCACGAATGTTCAGGGGTGAATTGTCCGGAGAGCCGTTGCACAGTGGAAGTGGAGAGGGCGGTGGGAAAGTGTTGGGCTGATCACAGGTGTACTGAAAAATGGGAACTGGATTGCCACCCGGAAAGACGGTGGGATAGGCTGCGGACACTTGAAACTGCCCGATTTGGAGATTTGGCGAATTATTGACCACATTCTCAACGAATGGCACAAGCACACTTGATGTATCCACGGCCGGATCATGCGAGGCCTGCTTGTAAACTGCGCCCCTCATAAGTGTAGTTCCGTTCGGTCCTGCCAATTGGTAGCGGATCCACTGAACCTGGCAATTTGGGAAGCAGGAAGGGTCCACAGGATTGGGCTCCGTTTCGATAATGATATCGAAGTCCGATGGAGTAAAGCAGGTAGCGCCGATTTGGCAAGGCGTGGGAACGGTATAACCTGGCTGCCAGCCGAAGGGAGCGGCCGTTACTTTCGTAGGATCCACATTGGCAAAACTCGGTGGCGGGAAGCCGGCGTCGTTGATGTCGCGCACCATTTGATCCATGCCGAGGCGCGCCTCTTGAAAAGAATTGAGCACCTGGGATTCCGTCCGATAGCGCTGTTGCGAAGTGCTGAGAAGGGTAAAAGCCGCGCCGATCACCAGGAGAAAGATACCGAGAGCGACGAGAAGCTCGATTAAAGTGAAGCCAAGCTCGCGGTTCATGCCGTCTGGGGACGTCACTTGCTCACCATCGTGTCGAGAGTGATGGGGAGAGAAAAACCACTGCCGCTCATTTGGCGTACGCCAAGGATGAAGCGTTTGGAGGAAGCGGTCGCACCGTTCCCGGTGATAATAACGGACCAGCGTACATCGTAAGTGGCTCCGTTGGGGTCAGTCGGGTCCTGATAGGTGAAGCCGTATCCGCTGGTCGGGTACGCCGCGGGAACGGCACCGCCAAAATCAATGACGGTGTAGCCGTTGAGAGTCACCACATTGGAACCCTGGAGGACGTTGGGAGTCGCCGGATCGCCGAGTTGGTAGGTATTTCCCAGCGAGTCGATAAACTGATTTCCGGGCGGGTTGAGAGGTTGGTCCAACAACAAATCTAATTGGCGCTGAGCAAACACAAGAGCCGCGGAATCCGTGCGATTGTGATAGTTCATCAGAATCGAAGCAGGCACGAGCTGCGCTACGGCCACCAAGCCCACGAGCAGAATTACGGTAGCAAACAACATTTCCAGAATGCTGAAACCTCTCTGCCGAACGAGAGGCTTTGCGGCGCGTCGACGCATGAAAGGGGAAGACTCCACGCTCTAACCAACCTTACGCCAAGGGCCGCCGGTGGGGGCGGTCCAGATTTGCGTGCCTCCGGAAGGAAGCAAAACGACTGCGCGATAACCGGAATCAGGATCGGTGAAATTTCCCACATAGAAAATGTACACACTGTTAGAGACCGGACCGCCAATTCCTTGGCGGATAGCGCCACGAGCGTCAAAGGTCACAGTGCCTCCGCTCGCGGATAGCGGCGTAAGCGCGGCTCCTCCGAGAGCGGTGCTGATTGCATTTGGGGGAGGCGCTATTCCCGAGGGCAGAAGCGTTGCATATCCCGCAATGACTTGTTGTTTTTCGGTTGGGTCTAACGCTCCGCTGTTGTTCGAGTCCGTCCCAACCAGCCAGCCCGCCGGGCCATTGTTTAGCATCAGGAAATTGATCTGTGTGTTGCGGCGCACGGCCTCGAATCGTGTGAGTTTCAACATGTCTGATACGCTCGCCGCCGCACTGTTGAGCTGATAGGTTCGCATGGAGCGCATCAACGATGGGATGGCGAGCGCGGTGAGAACGAGCATCACGCAAATTGAAACCACGAGCTCGACCATGCTGAAGCCGGCGGTGGCGCTTCGCGGAGTGCCGGAGCAGGTTGCACTCTTAATCAAGGCTCGTTCCTCGTGTGAAGGCAGAGCTTGCTACCTACCTACAATGAGAGTGACTGGTCTAAAGGCCAGTTTGTTGCAGGCACAGTGCCAGGGACAATGGCTCGCAAGTGCTGCTAAACGTAGTACTTCTTTGGGCTCTCTATTCTAATCATAGTACAGAGAGACGAAGATGGGAGGAAATGTAACAAATTGAAACATTGTGGCTCCCTCGGTGAAATCGTCGATTTTAGTTATTTCCTTAGTAATTCCGGGAGTGGCTGAGAAGGATATTGGCTACGAGGCCGCTCGTTTTTCGTTCTCGCGGTCGCGCTTACTTCTTCTTGGAGACAAGTTCCGCACCGCGCGTTTTCAGGGAGTCCTTCGAGAAGAGATCCTGGGGAAAACCAGGGTTATAGCGGCAACTGTCGAGAAAAAACTGAGCCGTACGGCGGCCGTTGTGCTCCCGCGTAAATTGCATGGGGGTCCACGCACTGTCTTTTAGCTGGTAATTGCTGTAAATCGTGGTGTCATCGTTGACTTGCTGGTTTTCAGCGTCTTCCGTGCTGACCACTACGCGATCCAAAAGGTGAGTGGAACGGTTGACGGCGAGACGGTACTTGTGTCCCTCGCTGTCGTTGACTTCCACCCAGTCCACCTGCCTGAGGTCCACAGTGTCACTGCCACCGAATCTAACGGAGAGACCAGGCTCTTTGAGCCGGAACCGCAGCAGGGTGTCGACGTTCCGCCTCGTGGCCTCCTGGAAATCGGTGACGGATGTGACCGGCAGTTCGTTGACGCCGGTACGGTCGTAAGACCAGGCATGGTCACCGTTGTAGAGCGCAATGACGATTCCGCCGTGCGAAAAATCCAATCCATCCAGACCGATCAAGGACAAGAGAATCGTGTTGTGCCCCTTGCGCGTGTATTCGATGCGGGCTTTGTCGGGATACTGGCGGAAATCGGTGAAGTTGATATAGCCGGTGAGATCGCCGCTATGACCGAACAGTGAGCGGAGACCGGAGCATTCGCTTTCGCGCACTTCTGTGTAACCGGGGCCGCCAAGGCCGGCAATGAGGTCGCGGAGAATCTGCTTGCCCTTCGCTTCGCTTTGCTCGGGCATCATATTGTCGGGATTCTGCGCGGCCGCGCGTGGAGCAAGAAAAACGGCCGCAGCTAACACGCCTGCGACGGCGATTCCCCAGCGAAAATGGCCGAGCTTTATCCGCACAACACGGCGCCTCCATTTACATTGATGATTTCTCCGGTCATGAAGTTGGCCAGGTCGGAAGCGACAAACAGAATAGGACCCGCAATTTCTTCGGGGGTTCCGGCGCGGCGCAGCGGAATCACGGTAGTGGCCATTTTTTGTCCGGTCTTGGTTTCAAGCACCGGGTTGGACATATCGGTCGCAACCCAGCCGGGTGCGACGCAATTCACAAGAATGTTGTGACGCGCGAGTTCGGTAGCGAGGCCTTTGGTGAAACTGATGATGCCGCCCTTGGATGCGCCATAATGCGTGTGGAGCGATTCGCCGCGCTGCCCAGCCGTAGAGCTGATGGTCACGATTTTTCCAGACTTCTGCTTGATCATCTGCGGAACCGAAAAATGAATGATCGAGTAGATGCTCTTGAGATTGGTGCGAATCATGTCGTCCCACTGCTTCTCGGACATTTTTTCGATGGGGAGATCTTCCTGATTCCACACCCCCGCATTGGCTACGAGAATGTCCAACCGGCCAAGACGCGCGATGCAATGATCGACGAGACCTTTATTATCGGCATGTTTGCCGGCATCGGCTTTGAAGGATTCGACGCGCGTGCCGTGTTTGCCGGCTTCCTGCTGAACTTGGAGCGCGGCATCCTTGGATTTGAAATAACTGAACACCACGTCAGCCCCCGCCTGGGCGAACATTTTGACCGCCGCAGCGCCGATGCCACGCGAACCTCCTGTGATGAGCGCCGCCTTGCCTGCGAGAGAAATCATGACACCCCCGATTAGAAAATCGAAAAGCGAAATTAGAAACTCGAAAATCGAAATTGGAATCAAAACCCGGGCCTGACGTACTTTGGAAACCACAAAACCGAAATTTTGAAACCGAAGTTCGCGTTGCTTACGTTTTGTGAGCGATGACCTCGCGAGCTTTAGCGGCGGCTGCCACGAAATCGCTAAACAAACGCTCCGAGAATGCATCTCCCAACATGCGTTCGGGGTGCCATTGCACTCCCGTGACCCAATTGGAATCGCCGGTCCACTCGATACCTTCGATCGTTCCGTCAGAGGCGCGGGAGGTCACACACAAATTCCGGCCCGGCTCTTGAATTGCCTGGTGGTGCGAGCTGTTGACGACAGCCCGGGAGCTTCCAGCAAGGGCTCTCAGGCGGCTTCGGGATTCGAACATAGCGGTGTGAGAGGGATCGTTTTTTGGTTCGGGCTTGCCTTCCGGTACGAGGTCCTTCTTCCGGTGTGGCATTGCGGTGCCAGTTTCCGCCTTTAGGTCCTGAATCAGGGTGCCGCCCAGATAGACGTTCAGAAGTTGGCAGCCATAGCAGATGGCC
>Ga0209166_10000782_pt1 | contig 30558 bp, 36 predicted proteins | sample Coa_R1_3_FD_187151 | JGI IMG/M metagenome (GOLD analysis project Ga0209166, IMG submission 187151) | Surface soil microbial communities from Centralia Pennsylvania, which are recovering from an underground coalmine fire - Coalmine... | ecosystem: Environmental > Terrestrial > Soil >...
GTACAGCGCGAGCGCCAGCGAGGTGCGGGCGTCGTCGGTGGACAGCGGCCGACGGCCTGTCTTGTAGTCCACCACGGCAAGCTCGGCCTCCCCGGCCGCGCCCCGGCGGGCATCCAGCCGGTCGATCCGCCCGCTGACCACGATGCGGTCGGTATGGGCGCCGACGGTCCGCTCCACGCCCAGTGGCTCGTCCGCCGGGTCCAGGGTGGCCACATATCGCTCGACCATCTCCCGCGCCCTGGCGCGCTGGCCGGCGGACTGCCCGGGTCCGGCGTAACCCTCCTCGATCCAGCCGCCCTCCAGCAGGTCACCCGCGGCCGCCACGGTTCGCTCCGCGCGGCGCAGCCGCCACCAGCCGGCCAGCGCGTTGTGTACGCTCGCGCCGAAGCTGTTGTGCGCCCACGGCGGCCCCTTGACCGGGGCGGGGCGGTCAAGGTAGCACATCCGGTACCGGCGCGGACAGTCCAGCCAGGTGCTGAGCCGGGTGGGCGTGCACGGGTACAGTCGGCGCGGCATCCCGGGCAGCAACGGCTGCCCGGCCGACTGGACCTCCCGCCCGGCCGACTGGACCTCCCGCCCGGCCGACTGAATTTTCTGGTCAGCCTCCGAAGTCACCAGAATCCACCGGCCCTGCCGTGACCCATGAGTCGAAGCTCTTCTCCGCCACCGCGATCGTGGTCTCCTCACCGTGACCCGGCAGCACCCTGGTCGGCCCGGGCAGCGTGAGCAACTCCGCCCCGATCGCCGACAACTGACCGGCGAAGTCGGGGAACTCGCCGTCGTGCGGGCACGGCCCGGTGGCGAGCAGGGCATCTCCGGAGAAGACCACACCCAGATCCTCGCAGTAGATGCTGACAGAACCAGGGCTGTGCCCGGGGGTGTGCAGCACCTCCAGGGTCACGTCAGCCACCTCGAACGCGCCGCCCTCCTCCATCTGGATCTCGGGTACCGCGTCGCTGCCGTGCGCCTCACGCCAGGCCAGCCGGTCCCTGGCGTGCAGTGCGACCGGGGATTCGTCCCGCTCGGCCACCGCGGGCGCCGCGCCGCTGTGCGCCGCATGGCCGTGCGTACAGATCACGGCGAGGATCTCCCGGTCGCCGACCGTGTCGAGCACCGCGGCGGCGTCCTCGCCCGGGTCCACGACGATCACCTCCTCGTCGTCGCCGATCACCCAGGCGTTGCCATCCGCCTTACCGGCCGCCTGCACCCGTTCGACGCGCGCCTGCATCCATCCGCCTCCTGTTCACCCGCCTGCGGCTTCACCCGCCGCGGCTTCACCCGCCTGAGACAAAGGCCCGGATCGCGGTGACGACGAGCTGCACGGCGATGGCCGAGAGCAGCAGGCCGGCGATCCGGGTGAGCAACTCCACCCCGCTGGGCCGCAGTATCCGGTGGATCACCCCGGAGAATCGCATGGTAAGCCACAACAGCAGGGTTACGGCCAGCAACGCGACGGCGAACGCGGCGTACTGGGCCGCCGTGCCGGCCCGCTGGACGAACACCATCGTCGCCACGATCGCCCCCGGCCCGGCCAGCAGCGGCGTGCCCAGCGGCACGAACGCCACGTTGACCCTGGTCCGCTCCTCCTCGGTGGGCTCGGCGTAGGTCCCGGTCAGCAACTGGAGGGCGACGAGCAGCAGCAGGAGGCCGCCTGCGGCCTGCAGCGAGGGAAGCTCCACCCCGAGATAGGCCAGGATCGACTGGCCGAACAGGGCGAAGACCACGATCACGCCGAGCCCGACAACCGCCGCCTGCCAGGCCAGCCGGTTCCGCACCCGGGCCGGCAGGCCGCGGGTCAGCCCGAGGAACGGCGGCACCACCCCAGGAGGGTCCATGATCACCAGTAGGGTGACGAAGACCTCCCAGAAGAACTTCAGGTCGAAGATCCTGGTCATCGGGGCCCCGCGCGGTCGCTGCGGCGTGCCATCAGCCGTTCGTAGCTGTCCGCCGGGCAGGTCTCCTGGCCGATCCGGTAGCCGGTCAGGCTGCCGTGGTCGTCGCTGCCTCCCGTGGGCACCAGATCGAGGCCGGCGGCCAGGGCACCGAGGCGAAATCGTTCGGCTGCATCATGATCGGGATGCCAGACCTCCAGGCCGGCCAGCCCGGCTCCGGCCAGCCGGGAGACCGTCTCGTCGGGGATCTTCCAGCCGCGCGAGACGGCACCGGGATGCGCGAGCGCGGCGGCCCCTCCGGCGTCGGCGACGAGCCCGATCGCCCGGACCGGGTCCAGCGCGTACCTGGTCACGTAGGCCCGGCCCCCGGCGCCGATCCAATCCGGGCTGAACGCCTGCTCTGGCCGGCCGATCGCTCCGGCCGCCACCATCGCCCTGGCGATGTGCGGGCGGCCGACCACTCCGCCGGCGGCCAGCGCCTCGACCTGCGTCCAGGTGATGTCCACGCCGAGTTCGCGCAGCCGGTCCACCATGCGCCGGCCGCGGCCGCGCCGGGCGTCCACGATCGCGGCACACTCCGCCTCCAGTTCGGAGCCCGCCATCCGGTCGAGGCCGTAACAGAGCATGTGCACGCTGTGGCCATCCAGGCGGCAGGACAGCTCCATGCCGGTGACCAGGTCCAGGCCGGGCGGCAGCGCCTGGCGTGCCTCGGCATGGCCGGCGATGGTGTCGTGGTCGGTGAGCGCGACGACGTCGAGGCCGGCCTGACCGGCCCGGCGCATCACCTCGGCCGGCGGGTCGGTCCCGTCCGAGGCCGTACTGTGGCTGTGCAGGTCGATGCGCACGAGCGTTCATGCTAGGGCTAACCGCCCGCTCCCGGCAGCCGCGGCGAGGCGGCACCATACGGCAGGTCCAGATCCAGGCCGGGGTCGCGCAGGTCACGCAGCGGCAGCGACTCGACCAGCAGGACCCCCGCCGTGTCCGGCCACAGCACTACCCAGACCCAGTTGCCGAGCACCTCGCCGGCGAACGCGGCCCGGTCCGGCGCCTCCACGTGCCACAGCGGGAACTCGTGGTTCCCGAAGCCCACGAGAGCGTGCGGCTGCCCGGCCGCGAAGCCCTCCCCCGGGTCGGGGCCGGGCAGCCCGGCCAGGTAGGCACCGAGGCCGACGCCGGGCTCCTCGGAGACGAGCAGCATCTCGCCCGGGCCGCCGACCGGGTTGGGTCCGGACAGCGCCACCACGCAGGCCCGTGTCCCGGTGCGGTCGTCACCGGCCCCGGCGAACCCGGTGACCAGCCAGCCGACCGGCAGCGGCCAGGGCGCCCAGACCGGGACCATGGCGTTGCGCAGCAGGCCGCGCAGGCCGTCCGCGGACGGCGTGTACGGGGAGCGCAGCGGGTAGACCTCGCCGTGCAGCGCGCACCGCCAGCCGCTGGCCCAGGGGCTGGGCTCGGTCAGGGGGCCCCCGCAGCGCGGGCAGATGGGAGCCATCTTCATGGACACCGACGTTGATCGGTGCGGGCCGCCACGTCAAGCACCTGGCGCGAAGGCGTGTCCGGTAGATACTTGGGGCCATGCCTGAGCTGCGCATCCCATGTGTCGGCGCGATCCTCACCGAGGGCGGGCGGCTCCTGCTCATCCGGCGCGGGCACGAGCCCGAGGCGGGCCGCTGGTCGCTGCCCGGAGGCCGGGTCGAGCCGGGGGAAACCGACGAGCAGGCCCTGGTCCGCGAGGTGCGCGAGGAGACCGGGCTGGAGGTGATCCCCGGCCCGCTGGCCGGCGCGGTGGACCGGCCGGCGCCAGGTGGCCGGGTCCTGTCCATCAGGGACTACGCGGCCACCGTGACCGGGGGCACACTCGCGGCGGGGGATGACGCGGATGACGCGCGCTGGTTCAGCGTGGGCGAAATGGCCGGCGTCCCGCTCACCACCGGGCTCAAGAAGGCTCTCTACGAATGGGGCGTGCTGGGTGTGGTCCCCACGGACGCGGTGGTCGCGGAGGCCACCAAGCGAAGTGGAGTGATATGGCTGACGGTGCCGGGCCGGGATAAGCCGTATCCGGCCTGGCACCTGTGGCGGGATCCGCCGGGAGCCGCGTACCTGATGACCGGGCCTGGTGAGCAGCCGCTGCCGGGGCTGGACGGCGCCCGCCGGGCGGCAGTCACCGTGCCGAGCAAGCAAGCCGGCGGTGCGCTGGTCACCTGGACGGCCAGCGTCTCCAGGCTGGACCGCGGGTCGCCGGAGTGGGCCGGGGTCATCGGGCCGCTCGCGGCGGCCAGGCTCAACGCGGAACTCCCCGCGGACGCCGTCGTCTACCGGCTGGCGCCGCAGTCCCCGTTCGATTGACCTGCACCCGGCCCGGGGCCGGCCGATTGTTCACCAGGGGAACCCGGCGGGCAATATCGTCCGCTGATCTGGCCGCCAGTGCATGTGGGCCGGCCGGGAGTGGCCGGCCCACATGCATAACATGGGCAGCATGGCTACACCTTCCGTCGTTTCGCCGCCCACCGCCGAGCAGGTGACCGCGGCGCTGGCCAAGGTCAATGACCCTGAGATCCGGCGCCCCATCACCGACCTGGGCATGGTGAAAAGGGTCGATGTCGGGCCCGCTGGCAAGGTCCGGGTCGAGGTGTACCTCACCGTGGCCGGCTGCCCGCTCCGGGACACCATCACCAAGGACGTGACCGCCGCGGTGACCGCGGTTCCTGGCGTGTCCGGGGTGGACGTGCACCTGGACGTGATGAGCGACGAGCAGCGCCGGGAACTGCAGGGCCGGCTCCGCGGCGGCCGGCCCGAGCGGGCCATCCCGTTCGCCGAGCCCAGCTCGCTGACCCGGGTGTACGCCGTGGCCAGCGGGAAGGGCGGCGTCGGCAAGTCGTCGGTGACGGTGAACCTGGCCGCCGCGCTGGCCGCCGCCGGGCACAAGGTCGGCGTGCTGGACGCGGACATCTACGGCCACTCGGTGCCGCGGATGCTGGGCGTGACCGGGCGGCCCACCCAGGTGGAGCAGATGATGATGCCGCCGTCCGCGCACGGCGTGAAGGTCATCTCGATCGGCATGTTCACCACGGGCAACACACCGGTGGTGTGGCGCGGGCCGATGCTGCACCGCGCGGTGCAGCAGTTCCTCGCCGACGTGTACTGGGGCGACCTGGACGTGCTGCTGATGGACCTGCCCCCGGGCACCGGCGACGTGGCCATCTCGGTGGCGCAACTGGTGCCCACCGCGGAGTTGCTGGTGGTCACCACGCCGCAACTCGCCTCCTCGGAGGTGGCCGAACGGGCCGGCGCGATCTCGGTGCAGACCCACCAGCGCATCGTGGGCGTGGTGGAGAACATGTCGGGCTTCGCGTGCCCGCACTGCGGCGAGATGGTCGACGTGTTCGGCACCGGCGGCGGCCAGGCCGTCGCGGAGGCGCTCACCCGGGTGACCGGGGCCACGGTGCCGGTCCTGGGGCAGGTGCCGATCGATCCCCGGCTGCGCCAGGGCGGCGACAACGGCCTGCCGCTGGTGCTCAGCGACCCGGGTGCGCCCGCGGCCAAGCAGATCGCCGCCGTCGCGGACGCACTGGCCAGCAGGTCGCGTGGCCTGGCCGGGCGGCGCCTGGGCCTGACCCCGTTGTAGCTTCCCCGGTCAGGTTGCGTCGGGGTCGAAGGGCGGGGACTCGCCCGGCGGCAGCAGCGTGGTGGAGTGGGCCGCCGCCTCCGGCTCGGGGACCACGGGTTCCGCCTCGAACTCGTCCAGCAGGTGCTTGCGGACGAACGTGCGCGGGTTGAGGTCGGCGATATCGAAGTCGCCGAACTCGGGTCCCAGCCCCTCCTGGAGGTCGCGGCGGGCACCCTCGGCCAGCCGGCGCAGCTCGCGCAGGGTGCGGCCCGCCTGGGCGGCGACCCTCGGCAGCTGGTCCGGCCCGAAGATCACGACGGCGATCACCAGCAGCACCGCGATCTTGGTGAGGGACAGGTCAAACACAGAAGTTCTCCAGGCGAACGGCCGGCGCGTGCGTTCCCTTCACTGTAGACCGTGCACGGCGATCAGGGGATCAGCCAGGACAGCAGCCGGTGCGCGCCCTGCCGCAACCGGTCCAGCAGCCCGGGGCTGCCGTCGTGCGGCAATGCCGCGACCACCTGCGTCACGGTCTGCGGCGGTGCCGCCGCGACCAGGGTGTACACGAAGCCGTGGGCCGACCACACGAATGTCTGGCCGGTGGCCCCGGCGGCGTAGACCGGGCCGCCGCCCATCGCCACCCGCGACCAGCCGGTGAGCCGGGACTGGAGATGGCCGCGCTGCAGGAACAACGAGACCAGCGACAGCCCGTCGGAGTAGTCGAAGTGCACCACCGGGCCGGCGCCGGTCTGGTCCTCGCGCGTGGCGATCAGCGCCAGGCCGCCGGGCAGCGGCCCCGGCAGCGGCCAGCCCTGGCCGCGCAGCCGGGCCGGCCGGACGGTGACCCATTGCCGCGGCGCGGCGCCCGCCGGCCAGGCGGCCGCCGCCCCCGCGGTCGCGGCGGGCCCCACGGTCAGCTGGGCGAAGGCGACATTGCTCACGAGGTGGCCCTGTCCGTCGAACATCTCCCGGCGCAACGGCAGCATGGTGACCTTGTCCAGCCAGAACCGGGCGGCGAGCCTGCCGTCGCGATGGACCGCGGCGACCACCCACGCCGGGCGGGCCGCCACCTCCCCCCAGCCCACCACGGCGATCCGGTAGTTGGCGCTGAGCAGGGCGACCAGCCGCGGGCTCATGCCCAGCATGACGCTGCCCATCAGAGCCTGGCCGCCCAGGGAGGACGCGGGAAGGACGATGTGCGGCACCTCCCCGGACCAGTGCGGCGCGGCGGACACCGCCTGTGCGAGGGTGACTCCGCCGGGGGGGTGCCAGACTTTCAGGACCGAGGTGGCCGGGCCCGGCCCGGCCGACTCGCCGAGCACCTCCACCCCGGCGTAGGTCATCGTGCGGCAGGCCCGCGCGGCCTGGCTGAGCAGCCGCAGCGCGGGCACGTCAGGTGCGGCCGGGGGCCGGGGCAGGCGGGCTGGCACCGAGGACGGCGCCATGGCCCGTGCGCCGGTGTGGCCGGAGCCGCCCGCGTCGTGCCGGGAGATCACCAGGATGCCGCTGGCGACGAGCCCGGCCAGCACCGCGACGGTGATCAAGCGGAGCGCGGCTGGCTCGGTGCCGGGGCAGGCCGTGCCAACCGCCGGCCGATAGCGTGTGTCCACCTGAGCGTCACCCCGCCGGGGCAGGCTTGGCCGTCCGGTGGTGCCGGATCCGGGGGAGGCGCGGCGTGCTGGACGGGGAGGGCGTCGGCAGCCGGTCCGCGGGCACGTCGCCAGTGCTGAAGTCGTGCTGCATCACGAACATGTCGATCGCGGGCGTGACCCCGGGCCCAGGCTCCTGCTGGCCGCCGCCTCCGGCCATGAACGCGGCGGCCGGCAGCCCAAGGCCCGCCACAGCCAGGCAGGCGGCGGCGATCGAGCGCACCGGCCACCGCCGGCGGGACAGGCCAGCGGCGCTCCCCGGCACCGGGTCCCGGGCGCCCATGGCGACCAGCCGGTCGGTCAGGGTGGCGTCGGCGGTCGCCTCACCCAGGGTGTGCATGCGCTGTTTCAGCGCGCGCAGCGCGGCGGCCTCCCGGCGGCACGGCTCACACCGGGCCAGGTGGGCCAGCACGCGCTCGCGTTGCGCGTGGCCAAGCTCACCGTCGATCAGGGCCGACAGACGGTGCCCGAGGTGGCTCACGCCGGGCCGCCCGGCACGGTGCTGACCGGAACGGGGCGCGCCGCGCTGACCGGAACGGGGCGTGCCGCCGGCCGTGTCGCCTGGCGGGGCCGACGGTGCTCAAGGGCCACCCGCAGCTGTGCCCGGCCCCGGTGGATGCGGCTGCGCACGGTGCCGAGCTTCACCCCGAGGGTGCTGGCGACCTCCTCGTAGGACAGGCCCTCGATGTCGCACAGCACCACGGCGGCCCGGTACTCCGGTGCCAACGCGGCTAGCGCCTGCTGCACGTCGCCGTCCAGGTGCCGGGCGTCGAACGCCTGGGCCGGGGTCGGCTCGTCCCCGCTCAGCCGGTGCGCGGCGTCCTCGCCGAGCCCCTCGAAGCGGATCCGCTGCCTGCGCCGGGCCATGTCGAGGAACAGGTTCGTGGTGATCCGGTGCAGCCACCCCTCGAAGGTGCCCGGGGTGTAGGTCGGCAGCGACCGGAAGACGCGGACGAACACCTCCTGGGTGAGGTCCTCGGCGTCGGGCACGTTGCCGGTGAGCCGGTAGGCCAGCCGGTATACCCGGGCCGAGTGCGTGCGGACCACCTCGTCCCAGCTCGGCGGGGTCCAGGGCACGGCGTCAGGCAGAACGTTCAGTTCGGTTCCCCCGGCGTCGCCCACCTGTGCCCTCCACCAGTTCTCCGTCCCAGCCCATTATCACTCCCCAGAACGCGCAAGTTGCCCCCGCTGGTTCCCGGTTTACCGCGCGTGCCGGTAGGCTGCCGCCCGGGGAAGGCCCCGGATGCACTGCTGGAGGGGGCATTGTGAGCGCTCAGGCCACCTTGGACTTCGTGGAAGGGTACCTCGAGGAGGACGAGCCGCTGCTCATGGCTCGGCGCAACGCCGCCGACGTGGGCGGGGCGCCCCCGGTCAGCCCGGCCACGGGCGCGGCCCTGCGGTTCATCGCCGCCACGCTGTCTGCCCGGTCGGTGGTCGAGATCGGCACCGGCTGTGGCACCTCAGGCGTCTGGCTGCTCCGCGGCATGCGCGCCGACGGGGTGCTGACCAGCGTCGACGTCGACCCTGAACATCAGCGGCTGGCGCGCAAGGCGTTCCTCGAGGCGGGCTTCCCGGCCAGCAGGTACCGGCTCATCGGTGGCAAGGCGGCGGATGTGCTGCCGCGGCTCACCGACGGCGGGTACGACATCGTGTTCTGCGACGCGGACAAGCACGATTACCCCGCCTACCTGATCGCCGCGCTGCGGCTGCTCCGGCCCGGCGGCGTGGTGGCCTTCGACAACGCCCTCTGGGGCGGGCGGGTGGCCACGCCGTCGTGCACCGATCCGGAGACCTCGGCGATCCGGGAGGTCGTCGAGGCGGTGCGGCAGGACGAGCGACTGGTCCCGCTGCTGCTGCCGCTGGGCGACGGCCTGCTGGCCGCCGTCAAGCGGGGCTGACGCCGGGGCCAGGCCACCGAGCCAGCGCGGCAGCAGCCGGGTGCCGAACCCGGTGGCGCCCGTCGCGCCGTCGCCGTCCGAAGAGAACCGGGCCGGGCCGCTGTCCAGGTGCGCCCACGGGCGGCCGCCGGTGAACTCGCGGAGGAACAGGGCCGCGTCGATGGACCCGGCCCGGGGCCGGCTGCTATGCCGGACGTTGGCCAGGCCGGCCACGCGGCCGGGAATTGCGTCAGCCGGATATCAATCGGCAAGGCTCAACCGGTGGCGGACTTCAGCGCAGCCGAGAGCTGTGCCGCCTCGTCGGCGGACAACTCGACCACGAGGCGGCCGCCGCCCTCCAGCGGTACGCGCATCACGATGCCGCGGCCTTCCTTCGTGACCTCGAGCGGGCCGTCACCCGTCCGCGGCTTCATCGCCGCCATCCTGCATCCCCTTTCATGCCCGGGGCCGCATGAAGGCCTCACGCGAGGCCGCCGCCGGAAACGCCGGCGACTGCGGCGGGTTCGGCCGATTCACAGCCGTGTCGATTCGTACATCTATTATCAGAGTTTCCGCGCCGGATGGAAACGATCAGGGCTTACTTCGCCCTCAGGCGCCGGGTGAGACAGGCGAAACTGGTTCTGTGAACGCGCGATCGGCCCTCTTCGACCTCTACGGCGATCATCTGAGGAGCCGTGGTTCCCAGGCGCCGGTCGCCTCGCTGGTGCGGCTCCTCGCGCCGCTCCACATCACCGAGCCGGCCGTCCGCACCGCGGTGTCGCGCATGGTCCGGCAGGGCTGGCTGGCCCCGGTGCGGTGCGGGCCCGGCCTGCCCGGCTACGCGCTGACCCCACGCGCCGCCCGGCGCCTCGACGAGGCGGCGGACCGGATCTACCGCCGGGGCGACCCCGCCTGGGACGGGCAGTGGCACGTGCTGGTGGTCGAGCGTGTCCGGGACCGGGCGCGCCGCGACCGGGTACGGGCGGGTCTGGGCTACCTGGGCTACGCCCCGCTGGACGAGACCACCTGGATCAGCCCCCGGCCGTCGGTGGAACTGGACCCGCTGCTGGAGGCGGAGCAGCTGCGGGCGGAGCGGTTCGTCGCCAGCTATGACGGCGACGCCCGGGGACTGCTGGCCCGGGTCTGGGACTTGGACGGCCTGGCCCGGGCGTATCGGCGCTGGCTGGCCCTGGCGGGCGAGTTCATCGCGGCGGCCGGCCCGGACGCGGCGGACGCGGCGGTCTTCGCGCTGCGCAGTTCGCTGGTCCACGAGTGGCGCAAGTTCCTGTTCACCGATCCGGGCTTCCCCGCGGCGCTGCTGCCGCCGCACTGGCCCGGGCACGAGGCGGCGCGGGTGTTCCACGCCGAGTCGGCCAGGCTCTTGCCCGGCGCGACCCGGTTCGTGGACTGTTGCCTGAGAACCGACGATGGCCGCAGGACCGACGATCCAGGGAGTGCGCAGTGACGAGCACCGAGCCCACCGTGCTGTGGGACCGCGACGACGCGGTTGCCACCATCACGCTGAACCGCCCGCGGGCCCGCAACGCGCTGACCGCCGAGATGAAGGACGCGCTGCTCGCCGCCCTCGGGCTGGCCGCGACCGAGCCCGCGGTCCGCGCCGTGGTGCTGACCGGCGCGGGCGAGGCGTTCTGCGCCGGGCAGGACCTACGGGAGCACGCGGACGTACTTGCCTCGGGCGAGGAACCGACCGGCACCGTGCGACGGCACTACAACCCGATCATCACCACGATCATGACCATGGCCAAGCCGGTGATCGCGGCGGTCAACGGCGGGGCCGCCGGAGCGGGCGCGTCGCTCGCGCTTGCCTGCGACTTCCGGATAGCAGCGCAGCGGGCGAGCCTGCTCATGGCCTTCGCCCGGGTCGGCCTCGGAGCCGACTCCGGCGCCTCCTGGACGCTGCAACGGCTCGCCGGAGCGGCGCGGGCCGCCGAGTTGCTGATGCTCGCCGAGCCGCTCGGCGCCGAGGCGGCCCGTGCGGCCGGGCTGTTCACCGAGGTGGTGCCGGACGGCGAGGCGGGGCCGCGGGCCGCCGAGCTGGCCAGGAGGCTGGCCGCGGGGCCGACCGCCGCCTACGCGGGCATCAAGGCACAGCTGCTGTACTCGGCCACGCACGGGCTCGAGGAGTCCCTGGAGAACGAGGCAAGGGTGCAGGCCGGGCTCGGTGGCACCACGGACCACCGGGCGGCTACGTCCGCCTTCCTCAGCCGGGAGAAGCCGGTGTTCCGGGGCCGCTAGCAGGCCGGTGTTCCGGGGCCGCTAGCAGGCCGGTGTTCCGGGGCCGCTAGCAGGCCGGTGTTCCGGGGCCGCTAGCAGGCCAGTGCTCCGGGGCCGCCCACGGCAGGTGCCGCGGCGGTGCCACGGTCCATCTCGGCACAGGCGCAGACGATCTGCTCGGCGACCTCCACCAGGTCGGTCGGCACCTGCTCGGCGTGGCGGCCGTCCGGGGACCGCCACCAGATCACGTTGCTGCGGCACCACACGGTCAGCCCGCACCGGACCGAGAGCACCGACATCCTCTCGGACGGCTCCTGGGCGCGGAGGAGACCACCCCCCAGCCCGCGCTCGGCGAGCATCTCCTCCAGCGCCCGGGCCGCCCGCCCTGGCGCCAGCCGGGTGCGCCGCAGCGGCTCCGGGACAATGCCGCCCGGCACGGGCAGCGCGAACCAGACCGCCTTTCCCGGAACCTTCCAGCCACCGAACCGGGAACGGGTCGGGTGATGCCCCCACCGCCCGGCCGACAGCCCGGCCACCACCTGAAGCCCGCGCCCGCTCACCGCGTCGGCTCCGGCGGCACCGGGCACCGGTGCCAGGTCGTCCTTCCAGCCACTGAGCGAATCGAAGACCTTGACGGCCAGCTCCCACCGCCCCGCGCCCCGGCGCATGTAGATCCACAGCTCGGGCGCGCCGGCGATGGGCCAGGACCCGGCGCCGTCGAACTCGATGTTGGCATGCGCGTGCAGCGTGTTGGCGGCCAGTTCGCTGGTCATCAGCAGCCCGTCGGATTCCAGCTCCGCCGGGAGGGTCAGGGCCGCCGCCACCTCGCGGAACACCCCGCGCGCCACCGCGGCGCAGGTCGCATCCGCCGGAAGCGGCCAGGCGCAGCAGCCACCGCCTGCCAGCGCGGCCGCGCCCTGCAGCGGACGGCCCGTGCCGCCGGGCACGTTGCCGGCTGCGGCGGGCCCTCCCCCCCACCGGCCCGCAACACCCGCACCGGCCAGCACCATGCTGGTCGGGGACCCCTTGGCGGTGCCGGCCGACGGCACCTCTGCGATGGCAGGCGACGGTAACATGATCCTCAGCCTTCGTGACTCGTAGATCTGTGAAACACAGATTACGATTTTTCGTCCCCGCACCGCAATGACATCCGGCGTTTTGATGGTCAGTTGTGCCCCAGTCACGGTCAGTTCTGACCGGTGCATGCCACGCGCCGTGCGTGTACAGTCACAGGGGCGCGGCTACTCGGCCGGTCGCACCTGCGTTGAGACAGGCGCAGTACAGAAAGAATCCCCCGGGTGGCGGCCCGGGGGATTCTTTGAGTCGTCAGCGGCCGGTCCGCTCCAGGTCGAACCGGCCGGACTTCGCGTCCGCGAGAAAGGCCGCGAACGCGTCCCGGCTCACGACATGAGCGCCGCCCTCGGGGCGCTTACTATCGCGGACCGCGACCACCTCATCCAAGGCGGCCACCTCCACACATCCGCCGTTGTGCTGACTGCGGCGGGCCTTCCGCCATACCGCGTGAGACAGGTCTGTCATGGATCTACTCCATCTGTAGTGCGAGTTGTCTGAGATAGAGCGCCGTGTCGTTGGGCTCCAAGGCGCCATCGACGGCGCGGTCGAACGACTGGCTATACATGGTCACATGCTCCGTGCCTGTCACCTCCTGAATGCCGATATCCGTCTCGGTGTAGGCGATGGATGGCTCGTCGCCGGGGAAGTCGAAGATGTTGATCGGTGACATCAGGCCGCGCGGCGGGCCGTCGGCGAAGCGCTGGATGCGCAGATCCACGTTGGGGCGCTGGCCGACCTTGATCAGGTGCTGGATCTGATCCTGCCGGTCGGCCCTGGTCCCCCACTGGTAAAGCAGCGACGCCTCGGTGACGATCGCGATCAGCTCGGGGGCGTGGCCGTCGGTCCGGTCGAGAATCTCCTGGCGGCGCAGCCGCGTCTGCAAGGCCTCCCGCCGCCAGGCCGGCGGCCTCGGCCCGATCTTCATGAAAGCCTCGGCGTATTCCTGCGTCTGCAGCAGGCCCGGCAGCACCAGCGGGATGAAGACCCGGATCCTGCTGGCATCGTTTTCGAAGCCGGGAAACTCGTTCTCGAAGATCTCCGTGCAATCACGCCACCAGGGGCGCGCCCGCGAACGGATGGCAAGATCCTCGATCTCGTCCCGCTCCGCGGGGTCCACGCTGTAAACGCGGAGCAGGTCTCGGATATCGCTCATCTCGGGACGTTTCCACTGATTGGCCTCAAACCGGCCGACCTTGCCCCGTCCCCAGTTCAGCATGTCACAGACGTGGTTGGCGGTGTAACCGCTCTTCACACGCAGCTGGAGAAGCTGGCGAGACAGGCGGCGTTTGGCCACCGTGGCGCCGTAGGCGTCATCGCTCATGGAGTCGCCTCCTTGACAGGAAGTCGCGCTCAGTATACAACTACTTAAGTTGTGAATCACAGATTTTAATTTCTCGCAGGCTCGCCACCCCAGCCCGCGGCCGGGATGCCGTTGCCTCCTCGTCCCCCACTCCAGCGCATCCACCGCCGCACCATCACTCGAATTCGCCGTTTCTCACACCATCGAGGAAGCACTCCCATTCGTGGCGGTCATAGACCAGGACCCGCCCGGTGGGGTCGCCCGCCACCCGCATCAGCACCCAGTCCATGCCGGGCTCCCCCGGGGCGGTGACGATGGCCACCTCGAAGGTGCCCTCGCCCTCGCCGGACCGTTGCCAGTGCTGTGCGGCGGCGTCGATGCCCAGTTCCTCCACTGTCGGCTTACCTGTCACAGCCTCCCCCGTCACTTCCGCCCGGTTTGCCTGGCCTGCTCCCACCTGGTCACCGGCACCGCGCGACCCCGCAGTACAGCACCCTGGACCCGTCGCTGTCGGCCGACGCGAGATCCACCGCCCCCCAGTGCCCGACAAATGTGAGGCCGTCCGGGGACCCCGGGTGCGGCGGCACCATCTGCATGCCGGTGAAGAATCGTGCCACGTCGGCCCGGGTACGCAGGACCAGTTGCTCGGTGGCGCGCGCGTAGGTATCCACCATGGCGTGCACCGCCAACGGCGGGAGCCCGTCCGCCGTAGCGTGCGAGAGCGCCAGGTAGCTGCGCCCGGCCAGCGCGCCAGCGTAGTACGCCACCAGGCCCCACGGATCGTGGTCGTCGGCCACGAAGTGCATCACCGCCGTCATCAGCAGCCCGACCGGCTCGCCGAAGTCGATCATCGAGCACACCGCGGGGTGGCCGAGCAGGGCATCCGGATCGCGCAGGTCGGCGGTGATCAGCGTCACGTTCGGGGTGCCGGCCAGCAGCGCCGCGGACTGGGCCGCCACCATCGGGTCGATGTCGGCGTAGACCACCCGCGCGGCGGGATCAACCCGCTGCACCAACTGATGGGTGTTGCCGACGGTGGGCAGCCCGGAGCCGATGTCGATGAACTGCCGCAGCCCGGCCCGGGCGGCCAGCCAGGTGGCCGCCCGCTGGTGGAAGCCGCGGTTCGCCCATGCCGCGTCGCTGAGCGCCGGCAGGCTCCGGCGCAGCGCCTCCGCGGCCTTGCGGTCCGCCTCGAAGTTGTTGTGGCCACCCAGGTAGTAGTCGTAGAGGCGGGCCGGGCTCGGCTTGCTGGGATCCACGCCTGGCGGCACCGGCGGGTAGGGGACCGCCCCGCGGGGGAGGTGCGGTGCCTCCGTCATCAGGTCTCCATTCAACTGTCAGTCTTCAGTCTGACACGCTCCGTGTGACATACAAGACCAGATTCCGCTAATCACGAAGCGAAAGTCTCGCATGTTCAGGCCTGCGCCGGGCGGCAAAAGCAGTCCGCAAGGTGGTCGTCCACCACGCCGCATGCTTGCAGTGCGGCGTAGACGGTGACTGGCCCGACAAAGGAAAACCCGAGTTTCCGCAGTTCGCGGGCGCACGCTTTGGACGCGGGGGTCCACGCGGGCACGTCCGCCAGGGTGACCGGGGCCGCGTCCTGCGGGCCCTCGTACCGCCACACCAGCGCGGCGAGCCCGCCGGGCACCGCCAGGGCGGCCCGCGCGTTGCCGATCACCGCGCGTATCTTCGCCCGGTTGCGCACGATCCCCGGGTCGGCCAGCAGGCGCGCCTCGTCCGCCGGGCCGAACCCGGCTACCGTCCCGGGATCGAAGCCGCCGAACGCGGCGCGGAAGTTCTCCCGCTTGCGCAAGATGGTGAGCCAGGACAGCCCGGACTGGAACGCCTCGAGCGACAGGCGCTCGAAGATGCCCGCGTCGGTGCGCACCGGCCGGCCCCACTCTTGGTCGTGGTAGTCGAGGTAGTCCGGGGTGCCTACCGCCCATGGACAGCGCAGCAGGCCGTCCGGCCCGGCCACCGCACTCTTGGCGGGGGGGTGTGTCACTGCCTGGGTTCCCATCGGGCCCGCAACTCAGACAGTTCCCGGCGCAGCATGGCGATCTCCACGTCGCGCGCGGTGACCGACCGGGCGATTACGCCGAGAGCCTCCTCGGTGGCGGACACGTTGTAGCCCCACAGGGCCAGCGGGGGCCGCAACAGCGCCACGTCGGTCGCGGTCAGGTTGTCGACCCGCAGCGGCGGCGAGTCGCTGGGGAACGCCGCCATCTCCCCTGCCCGCCCCAGGGCGGCCAGCACCACGCAGCCCAGGATTGCCACGGCCACGAGCACAAGAATTACCGGCACAGCAAGAATCGTGCCATGCTCGGCGGATGACAGGGCACAGACCGCAACCGCCGGCACCGGCTGGCCCGGTACGGCCGGCCGGTGTCCTCCTGGTCGCCGCCGTGACCACGGCGGACGAGGCGGAACAGGCGATCACCGCCGGTGCTGACATGATCGACGGCACCGGCCTCAGCGAGCGGGACGTGACGGCGCTGCGCGTTCGTCATCCCGGCGTGCCGTTGTGGCACGGCGTTCCGGCCGCCGCGGACGCCGACCAGGCGGGCACCCGAGCCGCCGTGGTCGCCACCGCGGCGGTGCTGGCCTGGCTCGGCACCGGGGCCATCCGCACCAGGCACGTCCTGCCGGTGCGCCGGGCCATCGACATGACCTGCTCGATCGCGGGCACCCGGCTACCCGCGATCACCACCAGGGGCCTTGCCTGACGCCACGTCCCAGCCCGGCCCGGCCAGCTCACCGTCCGGCCCGTTGCCATGTGCGGCGAGGATGATCCGCACCACCTCTTCCGGGTCGTCGGCGACGCTCAGCAGATCCAGATCGGCCGTCCAGATCTTCCCCTCGCCGCACACCACCTCACGCAGCCAGGACAGCAGGCCGGACCAGTAGGAGCTGCCGACGAGGACGATAGGGAACCTGGTGATCTTGCCGGTCTGCACCAGCGTGACCGCCTCGAACAGTTCGTCGAGCGTGCCGAACCCACCCGGCAGCACCACGAAGGCCTGCGAGTACTTGACGAACATCGTCTTGCGGACGAAGAAGTAGCGGAACTCCAGGCCGATGTCCACGTACTCGTTCAGCCCCTGCTCCTGGGGCAGTTCGATGCCCAGGCCGACCGAGATCCCGTGCGCGCCCGCGGCACCCCTGTTGGCCGCCTCCATGATCCCCGGGCCGCCGCCGGTGATGATGGCGTACCCGGCCTTGGCCAGCCCCGCGGTGATCCGCGCCGCCAGGTCGTACTGCTGCGAGCCAGGCCGGGCCCGGGACGAGCCGAACACAGAGACCGCCTTGCCCATCTCGGCGAGCAGCCCGAACCCCTCGACGAACTCGGCCTGGATGCGCAGCACTCGCCAGGGGTCGGTGTGCACCCAGTCGCTGGGCCCGCGCCGGTCGAGCAGGCGCTGGTCGGTGGTGGTCTTCGGGATCGCCCGGCCGCGCAGCATCGCGGGCCCCTGACGGCGCACCGTGCGGCGTGACTCGGGTTCCACGCTCATGATCCTTCCATGTCAGCCGCTGACCCCGTGGTCGCGGAGTATCTCGTTCAGCGCCAGCCGGTCGTGCTCGGCCCCCTCGGCCAGCCGCCGCAGCACGAGCACGCACGGCATGCCGAAGTCGCCGCCGGGGAAGCTGCGGACCCGGGTGCCGCTGACGCAGACCGACCAGGGCGGCGCCTCGCCCCGGGACAGTTCCTGGCCGGTCGAGACATCGATGACGTGCGTGGTCGCGGTCAGGATGGTGCCCGCGCCGAGCTTGGCGCCGGTGCGGACCCTGGCCCCGTCCACCACCATCGAACGCGACCCGATGAACGCGTCGTCCTCGACCACCACGGGCACGGCGTTCGGCGGCTCGAGCACGCCGCCGATCCCCACCCCGCCGGATAGGTGGACATTCCGCCCGATCTGGGCGCAGGACCCGACCGTGGCCCAGGTGTCCACCATGGTGCCGGCGTCGACGTAGGCGCCGATATTGACGAACGACGGCATGAGCACCACGCCGGGCCCGAGGTAGCAGCCCCACCGGGCGATTGCGCCGGGCACCACCCGAACCCCGTCGAGGCGGGTCTTCAGCGGCACCCGGTCGTGGTAGTGGAAGTCGCCGGCCTGCGACCGGGCCATGGGCAGCAGCCGGAATGCCAGCATGATGGCCTGCTTGGCCCGCTGGTCCACGGCGATCTCGCCGGTGGCCGGATCCGGCCAGGCAACCCGGGCCTCCCCCGCGTCGAGCGCGTCCACCGCCTCGGTCACGACCGCCCGCGCGGCGGAGTCGCTGCTGCTTATCTCGGCCCGCCGCACCCAGAGTTCGTCAAGCCGCGGGTCGAGCTTGGAATCACTCACCTAAGGAGCCTAAGGCAACGGGTACCTTCGGGTGGTGTGGCGAGGAAACGTCGGAAGGGCCGGCTGACACTGGTCCTCCTCCTTGCCGTGGCGCTGCTGGGAGCCGGCGTCTACGTCGCGTTCCGGCAGGTCCCGGCCATCCTCGGGGAGACCGGGTGCACTGTCGGCGCCGGCCATGGAGCGGTCGCGCTGGATTCTCAGCAGGCACAGATCGCGGCGACCATCGCCGGGGTGGCCCACCACCTTGACATGCCGCCGCGCGCGCTCACCGTGGCCTACGCGACCGCCATGCAGGAGACCCACCTGCACGACCCCCACTACGGGGACATGGACTCGGTCGGCGTGTTCCAGCAGCGGCACTCGCAGGGCTGGGGGCCGGCCAGCAAGCTCATCGACCCGGTCTACGCCAGCACCAAGTTCTTCCAGGCCCTGACCAAGGTGCAGGGCTACCAGCGGATGCCGGTGTACATGGCGGCCCAGGACGTGCAGCACAGCGCCGACGGCTACGCCTACGCGCAGTACCAGACGCTGGCGGCCCACCTGACCACCGCCTTCACCGGGGCGTCGCCGCGGGCGGTGTGGTGCTGGCCGCCCGGGCACATCGCGGGCAAGGCGCAACTGACGACGGCCCGCCGGGCGATCGTCAAGGCGTTCGGGCCGCTGTCCACCACCCGGCCCGCCAGCGGCGGTGCCGCGCCGTCCCTGCAGGTCCAGGCTCCGCAGGCCAAGTTGGCCTGGTCGGTCGCTGCGTGGCTGGTGACCCATGCCGGGCAGTACAAGCTGCACGAGGTGCGCTACGCCGGGTTCCGCTGGCCGGCGGCCGCCGGCCATACCGGGTGGGTGAAGACGAGCGGCGCCACGCCTGCGGGTACTGTGCTGGCAAGCTGAGCTCCCGGTCTCCCGGAACCGCAATACTGGGAACTGACCTTGGGGACATAGCCGGAAGAGGAGTTCCGACGTGACCTACATCATCGCGCTGCCCTGCGTTGATCTACTCGACAAGGCGTGCATCGAAGAGTGCCCGGTCGACTGCATCTATGAGGGCGAGCGCATGCTCTATATCCACCCGGACGAGTGCGTGGACTGCGGCGCCTGCGAGCCGGTGTGCCCTGTGGAGGCGATCTTCTACGAGGACGACGTGCCCGACCAGTGGAAGGACTTCTACAAGGCCAACGTGGAGTTCTTTGAAGACCTGGGCTCCCCGGGTGGCGCCGCCAAGGTTGGCAAGATCAACAAGGACCACCCGGTCGTGGCAGCCCTGCCGCCGCAGGAGCACGAAAGCTGAGGCCTGCGACCCGGCTGCCGGCCTTCCCGTGGGACCTGCTCGGGCGTTACCGGGAGAAGGCAGCCGCCCACCCGGACGGGATCGTGGACCTGTCGATCGGGACTCCCGTCGACCCGGTCCCGTCCGTGGTGCGTGCTGCGCTGAGCGCGGCGGCGGACTCGCCGGGCTATCCCCAGACGGCAGGCACGCCGCGGCTGCGTGAGGCGGCGGCCGGCTGGCTGACGCGGCGGCACGGGGTGTCCGCGGACCCCGCCGCGATCCTGCCGGTGATCGGGACCAAGGAGGTCATCGCCTCACTGCCGGCCCTGCTCGGCTGCGGCCCCGGCGACACGGTCGTGTACCCGGAACTGGCCTATCCCACCTATGAGATCGGCGCGCGCCTGGCCGGTGCCCGGGCGGTGGCGGCCGACGGGCTCGCGTCGCTCGGCCCGGAGCGGGTCCGGCTGGTCTGGGTGAACTCCCCCGCCAACCCGACCGGCCGCGTGCTGCCCGCCGCGCACCTGCGCAAGATGGCCGAGTGGGCCAGGGAGCGGGACACGGTGCTCGCGTCCGACGAGTGCTACCTCGACCTGGCCTGGGACGCCGAGCCCGTGTCCGTACTCCACCCGGACGTCAGCGGCGGCTCCGCCCGCGGGCTGGTCGCGGTGTACTCGCTGTCCAAGCGGTCGAACCTGGCCGGTTACCGGGCCGGCTTCCTCACCGGGGATCCCGCGCTGGTCGCGGAACTGCTCGAGGTCCGCCGGCACGCGGGCCTGATGATGCCCGCCCCGGTTCAGGCCGCCATGACGGCCGCGCTCGAGGACGACTCCCACGCCGACGAGCAGCGGGCCCGCTACGCCGCCCGGCGCGCCCGGCTGCGGGCCGCGCTGGAGCAGGCCGGCTGGGCGATCGACCACTCCGAGGCAGGCCTGTACCTGTGGGCCACTCGCCCCGGCCTGGACTGCTGGGGCTCGGTCGACGCGCTCGCCGGCGCGGGCATCCTGGTCGCGCCCGGCGAGTTCTACGGCCGGGCAGGCCAGCGCCATGTCCGGGTGGCGCTCACCGCCACCGACGAGCGCATCGACGCCGCGGTTGGCCGGCTGGGCCGGCTCCGGTAATGACGCGGCGCCCGGCCGGCCGACTGGCCCCTGACGGTCCCGCCTCCCGGTCCTGCCTGACGGTCCCGCCTCACGGTCCGATGCGGCCGGCCACGGGCAGACACGCCTAGGCTTGCGGGTGTGCTGCAGCTTCCCGACGCCCACGACGGACCGGCCGCGCCGGTCAGCCCGGCCAGGCCGGGCCGGCTGAGCATCTGGGTGGCCAGCCCGGCCGAGCCACGGCCCTGCCTGCTCGCCGACCTGATCTTCCGGGTCGCCGAGCGGCACCACCTGCAGGCCAGCGTCGCGCTGCCCGCACCGGGCGGCTGGGAGGCGCTGAACATCTACCCGGCCGAGGTCACGGCCCGGCCGCCGGACCCGCTCGACGTGGCGGTCGCCCCGGCGGACAGCCCCGCGGTCGCACCCGCGGGCGAGGCCACGGGCTCACCGGCGGGCGAGGCCACGGGCTCACCGGTGGGCGAGGCCACCGGCTCCCCGGCGTACCTGGTGCGGACGGGCCCGGCCGGTCCCGCCGACACCACCGGCCTGGACCCGCTTGCCCTGCGGCTGGCGCTGTTGCAGCGTCCCTACCGGGAGGAGGCCGCCCTCACCCGGGACGACCTCGAAGTTTCCGACGGGCAGCTCCGGGACTGGCGCGAACTGGTAGGCACGTGGGCACAGTCGCCGAGCAAGCCGATGTGCACCGGATACGCAGGCGACTTCCTCGGCGCCCTTGACGACGATCTCGACACCCCGGCGGCGCTGCGCACCCTGGCCGCGCTCGCCGCGGACCGGGAAATCCCGGACGGTTCCAAGTTCGAGACGTTCGCCTACCTCGACCGGTTCCTCGCCCTGGACCTCGCCCGCGAGGTCGGCCGGTAAGCCACAGACAAAGGCCGGCCGGTTCGGTCACGCAACAAATCGCCGCCCAGACCCGCAAAACTGCAACAAACCGACGACATGTCGCAGGCTTTCGCTCTGCGTCAATCCTCTGGGCACCTCCTAGGCTGGTTTGATCAAGGGAGGAGGCGCCAGTGACCGCGCCCACGACGACGAAGGACCTGCGGGCTCTCACCGACACCCACAGCGCGCACAACTACCACCCGCTCCCCGTGGTGATCTCGGCGGCCGAAGGCGCCTGGGTCACCGACGTCGAGGGGCGCCGGTACCTGGACATGCTCGCCGCGTACTCCGCGATCAACTTCGGCCACCGGCACCCGCGCCTGGTCACTGCGGCCCGGCACCAGCTGGACAGGGTGACGCTGGTCAGCCGCGCCTTTGACCATGACCAGTTCGGCCCGTTCTGCGCGGAACTCGCCGAACTCGCCGGCATGGACATGGTGCTGCCGATGAACACCGGCGCCGAAGCCGTGGAGACGGCGATCAAGACGGCCCGCAAGTGGGGCTACGAAGTCAAGGGCGTCCCCGACGGCGAGGCCGTGATCATTGCCTTCGAGGGCAACTTCCACGGGCGCACCACCACGATCGTCAGCTTCTCCACCGATCCCGACGCGCGCGGCTCTTACGGCCCCTACACGCCCGGCTTCCGTGTGGTCCCCTACGGTGACGCGGACGCGCTGGCCGCGGCCATGGACGACCGGGTGGTTGGCGTGCTGATCGAGCCGGTCCAGGGCGAGGCCGGGGTGATCGTGCCGCCGCCCGGCTACCTGGCCCGGGTCCGGGAACTGTGCTCCGCGCACGGCGCGCTGATGATCGCCGACGAGATCCAGTCCGGGCTGGGCCGGACCGGGACGACGTTCGCCTGCGAGCACGACGGCGTGGTCCCCGACATGTACATCCTCGGCAAGGCGCTCGGCGGGGGGATCGTGCCGCTGTCCGCGGTGCTGTCCTCCCGCGAGGTGCTCGGCGTGTTCAAGCCCGGCCAGCACGGCTCCACGTTCGGCGGCAACCCGCTGGCCTGCGCGGTCGGGCGCGAGGTGATCGCACTGCTGGGCACCGGCGAGTACCAGGAGCGGTCGGCCAAGCTCGGCACCCACATGCACCACCGGCTGGCCGCGCTGCCACGGGACGCGGTCCGCGAGGTCCGCGGCCGCGGGCTGTGGGCCGGCGTGGAGTTTGTATCGCTGCCCGGCCGCCAGGCGTGCGAGCGGCTCGCCGGGCGCGGCGTGCTGGCCAAGGACACCCATGGCACCACGATCCGGCTGGCCCCGCCGCTGATGATCAGCGAGGCGGACCTGGACTGGGCCCTGGACCAGGTCGAGGAGGTGGTCAGGCGTCCTTGAGGGTGCGATAGCGGCTCGCGTAGTGGATCAGCGGGCCGCCGCCGGGCCGCGGCTCGGACACCCCGATGACCTCGCCGACCACGATGGTGTGGTCGCCGCCGTCGTGCACGGCCGTGGTGCGGCACTCCATTGCGGCGAGGGCGTCGTCGAGGATGGGGGCGCCGGTGACCGGCCCGGCGTGGTGCCGGATCGTGTCCAGTTGCCCCTCCAGCGGCCTGCCCCGGGTGGCCAGCCAGGTGGCGGTCTTCTCGCCGTCCTCGCCGAGCACCGAGATCGCCCAGGTGCCCGCGGCGAGTACCGCGTCATGGAACCGCGCGATCTTCTCCGCGCATATCAAGATCAGCAGCGGATCCAGCGACACCGCGGTGAACGCGGTCGCGGTCATCGCGTGGCTGATCCCGTCCAGGCTGGTGGTGGCTACCACGATGCCGCTGGCGAACTGCCCCGCCGCGCGCCGGAAGGCCAGCTGATCAACGCCGCTCACGGGTTCACGATCCGCTCCGCTCATATGCCTGTCCCTGGCCACCGGGTGCCCGACGGGCGCCGCCATCGCCAGCGGAAGCTGGTCACGACACCGACCGCCGCGCAGATGGCCCCGCCGTAGAGGTACCACTCGCCCGCGGTGGTGCTGGTGACGATGACGCTGCCCGCCGGGGTCGGCAGGGTCAGCACGAACGACGCCGCCATCCAGCCGATCGCCGGCAGCACGCCGCCCAGTGCCGCGCCCATCCCCGCCGCGCCCGCCACGCTGGTCACCAGCAGGAGCGCGCAGAAGGCCAGCGACGCCACCGGGACACCGCCCAGGCCGTGCGCGAACTGGAAGCACCCGATCAGCCCCTCCATGACGCCGAGCAGGAACAGCGCCAGGTAGGCCGCCGCCGGGCCCAGGTTGTGCCGCTTATCCGTCTGCCCGCCATCCACGCAGAGCAGGCTATACGGACGCCACTGTTCTCATTGCCTCCCCCGCGGGAGGTCGTGCCGCAGGCGCGCAGGCCAGCAGCGCGCTCGGTCGTGTTGCCGGAGGCGCGCAAGGCGACGGTGCGGGAGGCACGGGGGTCCGGGGGCTTGCCCCCGGGGGCCAGCGGAGTCTCGCCGCGGATGCCACCCGGAGCTCACCGCCCGTCCAGACCGGCGAACAGGTCGGGTTCCGTGGTGCCGGGGGCCGTGCCGAGGGGCCCGGACAGCAGGGTGTAAAACTCCCGGGCCATGATCGGCTGCCAGCGCCCGTCGGCGAGCGCGAACGAGGCCCCGCCCCCCGCCCGCCTCCCCGTTCCGCCGTCACTATCCCCCTTCACGGCGATCTGGGTGGCGTGCGCGCGCAGCGCGGCGGTCTTGGCCACGAGGTAGGCACCGCCGTCGATCTCGGTGGTCACCTGCTCGTCCGGCACCCAGTGGGGCAGGCCCTCCGCCTCCGCCACCGACCGGGGCACGGCGGTGGCGTAGCGTTTGGCGACCTGCCATGGCGGGGCTTGATCATCGAGCTCTGCCTGGCCCGGGAGAGCGGCCAGGCGGACCGCTGCCCTGGCCACCCGGTGCGCCTGGATGTGGTCGGGATGGCCGTAGAAGCCGTTCTCGTCGTAGCTCACCAGCACCTGCGGGCGGACCTCGCGGAGGATCCGGGCCAGTTCCGCGGCGGCGGTGTTCACGTCGGCCTGCCAGAAGCAGTCCGGGCGGTCATTGTCCGGCAGGCCCATCATCCCCGAGTCGTGCCATCGGCCGGCCCCGCCGAGGAACCGCTGGTCACGGACGCCCAGCGCGGTGCAGGCGGCGGCAAGCTCGGTGATCCGATGGGCGCCGAGGCGGCCGCCGTCGCCGGCCAGGTGCGCCAGGTCCGGCGGGATGACCTCGCCGAGTTCGCCCAGCGTGCAGGTGACCAGGGTGACCTGGGCGCCCTCGGCCGCGTACCGGGCGATGGTCGCCCCGGTGCCGATCGACTCGTCGTCCGGGTGCGCGTGTACCAGCAGGAGACGGCGGTCGGCGTCCTGGCGGTCCATGCCGTGAGGTTAGCGCGGCGCGCCGGGTGGCAGGATGGACCGCCATGACCGAAAGCTTCCCCCGCCAGCAGGCCAGGACCCGGCGTTTCACCCTGGGCACGCCCCGTTCGTTCCAGATCTCCGCGGCCGGGGACCGGGTGGCGTTCCTGCGCAGCAAGGGCGGCGGCGACCCGGTCACCTGCCTGTGGGTGCTGGACGTGACCACCGGTGCCGAGCGCCTGGTGGCCGACCCCGCGACGCTCGGCGGCGCCACGGCCGGGCTGACCGCGCAGGAGAAGGCGCGCCGGGAACGGGTCCGCGAGCAGGCCGCCGGCATCGTCGCGTTCGCCTGCGACTCCGCCCTGAGCCTGGCGGCGTTCGTGCTGGCCGGGCAGGTCTTCGTGGCGGACCTGGCACCCGGCGGGGCGGCGCCGCGGCCGGTCCCGGCCCGCCCCGGCGCGTTCGACCCGCGGCCGGATCCGGGCAGCCGCCGGGTGGCTTACGTCTGCGACGGCGCGGTGCGCGTGGTGACCCTGGACACCGGGGAGGACACGCAGCTCATCGGACCGGACGGGGCGAGCGGGGTGACGCTGGGCCTGGCGGAGTTCGTCGCCGCGGAAGAGATGGGCCGCACCCGGGGTTACTGGTGGGCCCCGGACGGTACGGGCATCCTGGTGGCCCGGGTGGACGTTACGCCCGTCCAGCGGTGGCACATCGCCGACCCGGCGAACCCGGCCCAGGTCCCCGCCGAGGTGGCCTACCCGGCGGCGGGGACCGCGAACGCGGACGTGTCGCTGGTGCTGGCCGGGCTGGACGGCGGCCGGGTGCCCGTCGCGTGGGACCGGGCCGCTTTCCCGTACCTGGTGACGGTGAACTGGGCCGTGGCCGGCGCCCTGATCGTGGTGCAGAGCCGGGACCAGCGCCGGATGCGGCTGCTGTCCGCCGACCCGGCACGCGGCACGGTGACGGTGCTGCGCGAGGACACCGGCGAGCGATGGCTTGACATCGTGCCCGGCGTCCCCGGCTGGACCGGCGACGGCCGGATCGTGTGGACGGCCGACGCCGAGGACGCCAGGCGGCTGCTGGTGGCTGCCCCCGGGGAACTGGCCGGCCACGGCACCGCCCCGGTCACCCCGCCGGACCTGCAGGTCCGCGCGGTCCTGGACACCGACGGCGACACCGTGCTGTTCTCGGCTTCGGCGACCGCCGACCCGACGGCGGTGGGCGTGTGGCGGTACGGCCCGGAGGGCCTCGCCCGGGTCACCCCGGACGGCGGGGTGCACTCCGGCCTGCGGACCGGCGGCACCACCGTGCTCCTGGGCCGGTCGCTGGACGCGCCGGGTGTGACGGTGACCGTGCGCACGGACCATCGTCCTGGAGAACAAATAACGATCGCCTCGCTCGCCGAGTCGCCTGCCCTGCCGGTCCCGCGCCCGGACCTGTTCAGCGCGGGTGAGCGGGGGATCCGGACCGCGCTGCTGCTGCCCTCCTGGCACCGGCCGGGCTCGGCGAAGCTGCCGGTGCTGATGGACCCCTACGGCGGGCCGCACATGCAACGGGTGGTCGCCGCGCAGGACGCGTTCGCGGCCTCGCAGTGGTTCGCCGAGCAGGGGTTCGCCGTGGTGGTGGCGGACGGCCGCGGCACGCCGGGGCGCGGGCCGCGATGGGACCGTGCGGTGGCCGGGGACCTGGCCGGGCCGGTGCTGGAGGACCAGGTGGCGGCGCTGGAGGCGGCCGCCGCCCGGTGCGCGGACCTGGACACCGGGCGGGTGGGCATCCGGGGCTGGTCGTTCGGCGGGTTCCTGGCCGTCCTCGCGGTGCTCCGCCGGCCCGACGCGTTCCACGCCGCGGTGGCCGGTGCCCCGGTCACCGACTGGCGGCTCTACGACACCCACTACACCGAGCGTTACCTGGGGCACCCGGGCCAGAACGAGGCCGCCTACGACGGCTCCTCGCTGCTGGGCGACGCGGCCAGGCTGGAGCGGCCGCTGCTGATCATCCACGGGCTGGCCGACGACAACGTGGTGGCCGCGCACACGCTGCGGCTGTCCGCGCTGTTGCTGGCGGCCAGCCGGCCGCACAGCGTGCTGCCACTGTCCGGTGTGACGCACATGACGCCGCAGGAGGATGTGGCAGAGAACCTGCTCACATTCCAGGTGGACTTCCTGCGCAAAGCACTGGGTGTAGCCAGGTTCACAGGTATCGAAACCGGATCCTGAGCCACGCGGTGATATAGCAGTGGAATAGGGTTCACCCGCATCCATGCGGCCGTATCACCGGGCGGAGACTCAAGGCAATGACACAGGTCACAACGACACCGGTCAGGGACAGGGCGCGGATCACCGAACGAACCCTGCGCAAGGACCCCTGGTGGCGGCAGCCGGCCATCAACGCGGCCGGCCTCGCCGTCGTTGTGGTCTACCTCACCTGGGCCTCGCTGGTGAACGGGGACTACTTCTGGAAGCCCTACATCTCCCCGCTGTACTCCCCCTGCCTGGCGACCACGTGCACGGCGGGTTCCGGGTTCGACTGGATCCCGTGGCTGACCTGGCTGTCCCCGGCGATCATCATCATCGGCGGCCCGATGGGGTTCCGGCTCACCTGCTACTACTACCGGAAGGCCTACTACCGGGCCTTCTGGCGGGCGCCCGCGGCCTGCGCGGTGCGCGAGCCGCACGCCAGGTACACCGGTGAGACCAGGTTCCCGCTGATCCTGCAGAACGTGCACCGGTACTTCTTCTGGATCGCGGTGGTCTTCAACGTGATCCTTTCCATCGACGCCGTGACCGCCTTCCGCAACCACGCCGGGCAGTGGGGCCACATGGGCCTGGGCACCCTGGTCCTGATCGCCAACGCGGCCTTGCTGTGGCTCTACTCGCTGTCCTGCCACGCCTGCCGGCACGCCGTCGGCGGGCGGCTCAAGCATTTCTCCAAGCACCCGCTGCGGTACTGGATGTGGACCCAGGTGTCCAAGCTGAACGCCAAGCACATGCAGTTCGCCTGGGTGTCGCTGTTCTGGGTGCTGTTCACCGACCTCTATATCCGGCTGGTGGCCAGCGGCGCCATCACCGATCCGCGGTTCTTCTAGGCAGAAGGTGCAGTACGCCCATGAGTGACATCGAACGGCTCGGCTACGACGTCGTGGTGATCGGCGCCGGCGGTTCCGGGCTGCGCGCGGCCATCGAAGCCCGGCTGGCGGGCAAGAAGACCGCGGTCATCTCCAAGTCCCTGTTCGGCAAGGCACACACGGTCATGGCCGAGGGTGGCTGCGCCGCCGCGATGGGCAACGTGAACCCCAACGACAACTGGCAGGTTCATTTCCGCGACACCATGCGCGGCGGGAAATTCCTGAACAACTGGCGGATGGCCGAACTGCACGCCCAGGAGGCACCGGACCGGGTCTGGGAGCTGGAAGCCTGGGGCGCGCTGTTCGACCGCACCCCCGATGGCAAGATCAGCCAGCGCAACTTCGGCGGGCACGCCTACCCCCGGCTCGCCCATGTGGGCGACCGGACCGGCCTGGAGATGATCCGGACCCTGCAGCAGAAGGTGGTGGCGCTGCAGCAGGAGGACGCCCGGGAGCACGGCGACCCCGAGGCCATGATCAAGATCTTCGCGGAGACCACGGTGACCCGGCTGATCACCGAGGGCGGGCGGATCGCCGGCGCGTTCGGCTACGTGCGCGACACCGGCGGGTTCGTGCTCTTCGAGGCGCCCGCGGTGATCCTGGCCACCGGGGGCATCGGCAAGACGTTCCAGTACAGCTCCAACTCCTGGGAGTACACCGGCGACGGGCACGCGCTGGCGCTGCTGGCCGGCGCGACGCTGATGAACATGGAGTTCGTCCAGTTCCACCCGACCCACATGGTCTGGCCGCTGTCGGTGCGCGGGCTGCTGGTCACCGAGTCGGTGCGCGGTGACGGCGGGGTGCTGCGCAATTCCGAGGGCAAGCGGTTCATGTTCAACTACGTGCCGGACGTGTTCCGCGCCCAGTACGCGGAGACCGAGGAAGAGGCCGACCGCTGGTATACCGACCCCGACAACAACCGGCGGCCGCCCGAACTGCTGCCCCGTGACGAGGTCGCCCGGGCGAACAACGCCGAGGTCAAGGCCGGCCGCGGCTCCCCGCACGGCGGCGTGTTCCTGGATATCGCCTCCCGGCGCCCCGCCGAGGAGATCCTCCGCCGCCTGCCGTCCATGTACCACCAGTTCAAGGAGCTGGCGGACGTGGACATCACCAAGGAGCCCATGGAGGTGGGGCCGGCCCAGCATTACGTGATGGGCGGGGTCGAGGTCGACCCCGATACGGCCGTATCGCATGTTCCCGGGCTGTTCGCCGCGGGAGAGGTTTCCGGCGGCATGCACGGATCGAACCGCCTGGGCGGGAACTCGCTGTCGGACCTGCTGGTGTTCGGGCGCCGGGCGGGCATGGGCGCGGCGGAGTACCTGGACTCCCTCGGCGGCGGCCGCCCGACGGTGAGTGAGGCGCAAGTCGCGGCCGCGGCGGCGGAGGCGCTCGCCCCGCTGGAGCGGCCGTCGGGCGAGAACCCGTACACGGTTCATGGTGACCTGCAGCAGACCATGAGTGACCTGGTGGGCATCATCCGGCGCGAGGACGAGATCTCCAAGGCGCTGACCGAGCTGGAGGGGCTGCGCACGCGGGCCACCTGTGTCAAGGCCGAGGGCGGGCGGGCCTACAACCCCGGCTGGCACCTGGCCCAGGACCTGCGCAATATGGTCCTGATCGCGGAGTGCGTGGCCCAGGCGGCGCTGGAGCGCCAGGAGAGCCGCGGTGGCCACACCCGCGACGACTTCCCGCAGATGTCCGCGGCGTGGCGCAAGGTCAACCTGATCTGCTCGATGGACGGCGGCCAGGTCACGCTGCGCCGCCAGCCCATGGCCCCGATGCGCACCGACCTGATGGCCCTGTTCGACCGCACGGAACTGGCCAAGTACTTCACCGAAGAGGAACTGCCCGCGGCGGCACCGGCTGAGGAGAGCCACTGATGAGTCGCGCTGCGTCCGGCCCGCTTTCCCCAAGCCAGGACGGCCCCCTGGGCCGGCCGCCCGCGAAAGAGGCAATGCTGTGAGCACGAAGGTAACGCTGCGGGTCTGGCGGGGCGACGCCGGGCAGGGACAGCTCACCGAGTACCAGGTCGAGGCCAACGAGGGCGAGGTGGTGCTGGACATCCTGCACCGCCTCCAGGCAACGCAGGCCGGTGACCTGGCGGTCCGCTGGAACTGCAAGGCGGGCAAGTGCGGGTCCTGCTCGATGGAGATCAACGGGCGCCCCCGGCTGGCGTGCATGACCCGGATGTCGGTGTTCGAGCCCGGCGAGCCGATCACGCTCACCCCGGTGCGCACCTTCCCGGTGATCAGGGATCTGGTCACCGACGTGTCGTTCAACTACGCAAAGGCGCTGGAGATCCCGTCGTTCGCCCCGGACGCCGGGGTGAAGCCGGGCGAGTTCCGGATGCAGCAGGCCGACGTGCAGCGGTCCCAGGAGTTCCGCAAGTGCATCGAGTGCTTCCTGTGCCAGAACGTGTGCCACGTGATCCGGGACCACCCGGAGAACGAGCGCGCCTTCGCCGGGCCCCGGTTCCTGATGCGGATCGCGGAGTTGGAGATGCATCCCGCCGACACCGCCGACCGCCGGGAAATCGCCCAGGAGGACTTCGGCCTGGGCTTCTGCAACATCACCAAGTGCTGCACCGAGGTCTGCCCGGAAAACATCAAGATCACCGACAACGCACTGATCCCGATGAAGGAGCGCGTGGTCAGCCGCAAGTACGACCCGCTGGTCTGGCTCGGCGCCAAGATCGGCCGCCGTCCCCGTCAGGACACTCCAGCGGTGCCCGGCAGGCAGGGCTGACCGCCCGCAGGCGCACGGCGCCGCCCGTGTCGGCGCCCCCCTGTGTCCGGCCGCCGCCCGTGTCGGCGCCGCCCGCGACGGCGCCGCACACGGCCGCGTCGGCGGTGCTCGCGCCCGCCGGTG
>Ga0209166_10000783_pt1 | contig 30552 bp, 23 predicted proteins | sample Coa_R1_3_FD_187151 | JGI IMG/M metagenome (GOLD analysis project Ga0209166, IMG submission 187151) | Surface soil microbial communities from Centralia Pennsylvania, which are recovering from an underground coalmine fire - Coalmine... | ecosystem: Environmental > Terrestrial > Soil >...
AAAAACGACACCTCCGGCAGGCTCGAGCTTCGACGAGGAGGTTGTAAAGATACCATCTTGGCTGGAACCATTGGCGCGCAACGAGGGAGTTCCCGCGCCGCCGAAAGGGGAGCCGACGAGCGAATTGGTGGCGCAGGAAGATTGGCAGGGGCTGGCCGCGAGGGAACCGGCGTCTTCGTCAAAGCAACCGGAAACCGTTACAAGGAGCGTGAGCGCGCCAGCAAAGCGGCCGCCGGAACCTGCGCTATTCGGCAACACTCTCCTGGGCGAAACAGACAAAGGGGGACTTAGCCGGCCAGGCAAGAGCGGTAAGGGAGCGTGGATGGCGATTGCGGCCGTGCTGATCGCCGGAGCGGCGGCGGGCGCTTGGTATTTTCGTGACTCGATGGGCGGAGCGGTTCCCGCGGGTGAAACCTCGCAAACATCGGTTTCAGGGGCACCGGATTTGTCCGCAGGGGTGCCACAGACCAACCTGGCTTCGGAAGGGGCAAGTTCCTTGTCCGGGCCAGCGATGCCAGATATTTCTTTGCCCGAAAAGAAAAGCAGTTCCCCGAAGGCGAAAGGGGAAACGGTATCGACATTGACTGCGGCGTTGCCGGGCAAAATGCAAGCAGCGGCAATTACAGAGCGCGTGCCAAGAACCGGGTCGAGCAGCGAGTTGAGCAGACCGCCGGTAAAGTCAACGGAGATAATCGAACCGGAGAGCAAGAAAATTGTTCTTGGTGAAGTTCACCTGGCTAAGCCGAAGGTTGGGCGTCCGGCCAAGACGCAGGCCAACAGCGAGATGGCACCGACGCTGGAAGTAAGCAACGAAGTGCTTTCCGGCGACGCGAATCCCCTGAGCGGGGGCTTTGCAGACAGCGGGAAACAACCGGTGGCTCCGGCGGCAGAGGTGAAATCGGGGGGAGACGTTAAGCCGGCGCGGATGATGTCGTCGGTACCGCCCGTTTATCCCGCGCTAGCGAGGAGCCAGCACATCAGCGGCGACGTCCGGGTGGATGCGCTCATCGACGCGAGTGGCCGGGTAACCACGATGAAGGTGGTTTCCGGACCTCCGCTGCTGCACCAAGCGGCCATGGACGCGCTACGGCAGTGGAAATATCAGGCGGCGTCACTGGACGGAAAAGCGGTCCCGATGCACCTTACCGTCACCATTCAGTTCCGGTTGCAGTAAGCCAAGATATCCGCCGAGAGTCCACGACCAGCGACGCAGCCGAGGCGCCGAAAAGACATAAATTTGACAACTTGCGGTACCTCAACGGCTAGTCTACGTGCGTCTAAACTCAAATAAAGAGGCGCGAAGTGAGCGATTAGCCCGGTGGAATTACGACTGGAGCTGAAGTTAGAGGGATCTCAGAGCATGGACACACAAGCAAACACTGTGGAGGAAAGTCAGCTCAGGGGAAGCGGCACGCCAGCGCTGACGTTTCCGGGGCGCTACGCGGCGTTCCGAGCATTCCAAGCCGATTTCCAGCGCGAGGAGCTATATCACGAGGGAAAGCGCGTAAAGGTGCAGGCGAAACTGTTCCAGGGGCTGTTGCTACTGCTGAGCCGGGCCGGCGAAGTGGTCACCCGAGAGGAAGTGCGCCGTCATCTCTGGCCGGACATCTATCTGGGCAACCGGGATGCGAACGTCAATACGACGATGAACAAACTGCGGCAGGTGCTGGGGGATTCCCCGGAAGGGCCATTGTATATCGAAACGATTCCGAGGCGGGGATACTGCTTTATAGCGCGGGTGGAATTCAGCGATGTTCCGATGGCCAATGAGAGCGGAACGGAAAAGGCGGACGTAGATCCAGAAGTTGCGGAGCCCAGCGCGAAAAGAACGAAGGACCGGGTGCAGGTATTCCTCAGGATGGCGGGGCTGGTGTTTGCGGGAATGATTCTTGGCGCGCTGCTGGCATTCGTGTGGTTCTTCGAACAGGCCAAAAGCCGGCGGGCCGCGAATGGGGCGCGGGTAAACGCCCTTCTCAGCACTTTCGATTCGCAGCAAAATTTCGGCTAAAACAGCGAATTCCCACCGAGCATTCGGCTTGCGCTGGTTGTGGGTCCGCGCGGGAAAATCCAAAAACTTGCGCTGAGCTGCTTGCGAGCAGCGAGACAGGTTCGTATACTGGCGGCCCGGCCAAGTGACAGGTCAGACGGGTGGGTAGCCCGCGAACACACCTCTTTCTTGGCTCTCCGGATCGCTAACTGCGCAAGCCATCGCCAGGGCGGACTGTGAACGGACGGCGTGCGAATGGGCGCAGCCGGGCCAAAGGAGACATTTGAATGTCGCAAGGGCCTGCACCGGAAGAGATGAATGTCTACCAGAACGCGGAAGCGCGCTTCGAAGTAGCAGCGAACAAGTTGGGTCTGGAACAAGGGCTGTACCGGTATCTGAAACATCCGAGCAAGGAAATCACGCTGTATATCCCGGTGGGAATGGACAATGGGCAGCTTGAGGTATTTGTGGGTTATCGCGTGCTGCACTCGACAGTGCGCGGCCCGGGCAAGGGGGGGATTCGCTTTGCGCCAGACGTATCGATCGATGAAGTGCGAGCACTGGCAACATGGATGACCTGGAAATGCGCGGTGGTGAATATACCGTTCGGGGGGGCCAAGGGCGGAGTGATATGCGACCCGCGAAAGATGTCGCGGGGCGAGTTGGAGCGGCTGACGCGGCGGTACACGGCGGAGTTGGTGAACTGGCTGGGACCGGAGCGCGACGTGCCCGCGCCGGACGTGGGCACTGGGGAACAGATGATGGCGTGGGTGATGGACACCTACGCGATGCACGTGGGGCAGGCAACTACGGCGGTGGTTACCGGGAAGCCGATTGAATTGGGAGGATCAGCGGGGCGGCGGGAGGCGACCGGCCGCGGGGTAATGATTTGCTGCGACAAGGCGATCGCCAAGTTGGGGATGAAGCGGGAAGGAAGCCGGGTGGTAATCCAGGGTTTCGGGAACGTGGGATCGATGGCGGGACTGTTGATGCAGCGAGCGGGATACAAGATTGTAGGACTGGCGGACATCGGCGGAGGACTGTACAACGATAAAGGATTTGACATCCCCAAAGTGATGGATTGGGTCTATACGCAGAAGAAGGCGCTGCATGAGTTTCCGGACGGGGGAACCAAGATGAGCGCGCGCGATGTGCTGTTCCAGCCGTGCGAAATCGCGATTCCCGCGGCCGTTGAGAATCAAATCACGGAAAAGAATGCGAACCAGGTGCAGGCGAAGATACTGTGCGAAGGGGCGAACGGACCGACCACCTGGCAAGCGGACGCCATTATCGACGGCAAGGGGATATTCACGGTGCCGGATATTCTGGGGAATGCGGGCGGGGTTACGGTCAGCTACTTCGAATGGGTACAGGACCGCCAGGGGTTTTTCTGGCGAGAGAGCGAAGTGAACGAACGGCTGCTGGATGTTATGGAAAATGCCTTCGACGAAGTGGTACGCTACGCGGAAACGCATAAGGTGAACAATCGAATCGCCGCGTATATGCTGGCGATTGACCGGGTGGCCAAGGCGCTGAGGTTGCGCGGCATTTATGCCTAGGAATTGCTCGGTGCGAGCCACATCCCGGCGGCGCGCATCGCACGACCATTTGTCCCCGAAAGGTCCGGAGAGAATCTTCGGGCCAGGAAGGAGTCCGCATGGCTACGGACTCGCTCTTGCCGGGTAGCGCCAAGACTGAACAGCAGCACCGCCTGGATATTTGTATAGCCGGGCGGTGGATGTACGAGCAGGGCTACAACGTAGCTTGCGAAGGAAATGTGTCGGTGCGCCTGGACGAGAGGCGCATCCTGACGACGCCCACGTGCATGAACAAAGGCATGCTGGCGCCCGAAGACCTGGTGGTGACGGATTTGGAAGGGCGGCAAATGGCCGGCGAACGGAAATGTTCGTCGGAGCTGGCCATGCACCTGTTGTTCTACAACATGCGGCCGGACGTGAACGCGATTTGCCATGCGCACCCGCCGACGGCGACGGGATTTGCGGTAGCTGGGCGAGGTTTGGACCAAGCCTTGCTTCCAGAGGTTATCGTGGGACTGGGACGTATTCCGCTGGTCCGTTACGCCACGCCGGGAACGGCGGAGCTGAGCGCGGCGCTGGAACCGTACGTGCCGCATTACGATGCGTTGTTGCTGGCCAATCACGGAGCGGTCACCTGCGGACCGGATTTACTGACGGCTTATTTCCGGCTGGAAACCATCGAGCATGTCGCGAAAATCACGCTGGCCGCGGAAATGGCGGGCAGCCCTAAATTGCTGTCGAGCCGCGAAGTGGCCAAGCTGATGGCCGCGCGATCGCGTTATTTCGTGACGCCGCCGCCCGGGGGAGGCGCGGAGCTGCCGGTGACGGCAGACGGAAACGAGAGTGGCGACCCGGTGCGGCTGACGCGAGGAGAGTTAGACTCGTTGATCGACGAAGCGGTGCGGAAAGACCGAGCTCGGCGGTCCTAAACGCGGCTTGGCCCGGTGTTCGTGGCGGTCAGGGAAGTGGCTAGAACCTCCGCCTTTTTACGAGGAGGTTGATGCCGACATCGAGTGACGCAGGCGGGTCACCACCCGATCACGGCCGAGAACAACCATGGTGTCGAACAGCGGTGGGGCGACGGCTTGACCGACGATAGCGACGCGCGTGGCGTTGATGAGCAACCCGGCTTTAACCGTTTCAGCTTCGGCGAGCGCGCGCAAGGCGTGGTCGCAGGCATCGTGGCTCCAATCGGATGGCGGGATAGCGGCTAGCTTTTCCGCGAGTTTGGAGAGCAGGTCGGGGATCTTGGGATCCTTCCAAAACTTGGCCTTGGCGGCGGGATCGATCTCGAAATTGTCAGAGAAAAAGGCGCGGGACCAAGCGGCAAAATCGGGCAGCAAGCGAATGCGGGGGCGCAGGAGATCCACGGTTTTGGAAAACCACTGGTGACCAGCGCCGCCGGCCCACTCGTTTTTCCACAAATTGGCGCGCTTTAGTTCGGCTTCGACCTGGGGCAGCAAGTCTTCAATGGGCAGCTTCTGCAGATACTGGGTATTAAACCATTCCAGTTTAGGGCGATCGAAAACAGCATTGGTGCGGCTGACACCTTCCAGGGAAAATTTTTCGAGAAGTTCATTGGTGCGCAGAAACTCTGCGTCGCCACCGGGAGACCAGCCGAGAAGGGCCAGGAAATTACGGAACGCTTCGGGCAAGAAGCCCTCGGTGCGGTACATGTTGACGTCAGTGGCGCCGTGGCGCTTGGAGAGGCGGGATTTGTCGGGCCCAAGGATGAGAGGTACGTGAGCGAAGACCGGAGGTTGGGCGTCGAGAGCGCGGTATAGCAAAACCTGCTTGGGAGTGTTGGAGATGTGGTCTGCGCCGCGGATGACGTGGGTGATGCGCATATCGATGTCGTCGACGACGACGCCGAGCTGGTACATGGATTGGCCAAACTCATCGTGGGACTTGCCGGAGCGGAGCAGGACAAAGTCTTCCATTTCGTCATTGGAGAATTCGCGCTCGCCGAAAACGGCGTCGAAGAATTTGGTGGTCCCGCCGGCAGGAACGCGGAAGCGCACGGCGGGCCTGGTTCCCGGCGTCGAGGGCTTGCCGTCGCGGCAGGTGCAGCGCACAATGCGGCGCGGGCCGGCGGGCTTGGGTTGGTCATCCTGGGCTTCGATCGCGTGATCGCCGCCGGCGTAGCGCTCCGCCGGGCAGTAGCAGAGGAAAGCGCTGCCGTTGGCCAGCAGCTTTCTTCCGGCCTGCTGATAGAGCGGGGTGCGCTGCGATTGATAGAAAGGGCCCTCGTCCCAATTTACCCCTAACCAGTGCAACCCATCGATAATACCTTGAACGAGTTCGGGTTTATTGCGCTCGGCGTCCGTGTCCTCGATGCGAAGGATCATGGCGCCACGCTGATGACGGGCGAAGAGCCAGTTGAAGAGGGCGGTACGTGCGCCCCCGACGTGGAGATAGCCGGTGGGAGAAGGCGCGAAACGAACGCGCACCGGGGTGGCACCATTTTTGGGCATTTCGCTCATTTGCGGGATGGCCTGAAGATACCCGTAGCTTCTCTCGTCGAAAACGCGATTGCTCAGTGTAACGAAACCCAGCCGGATGGTCCAACGAGGCACGGCCAGACCAGGAGCGTCCTCGATTCGGGGTTCGCGACGCGAAGTAGTCAAGTAGTCACCCCGGTGTAGTTACCCGCGGTCTGCTACCTCTTTGGCCACCAGTACTGCGGTACGCTTGCCCAGGCAAAAATCCATGCTCCATAATCCAATTGCTTCTATTTGCGTGTCGTTGGCGTCATTTTGCGGGAGGTGCGTGGTGTGCGCGCCGTCCATGCGTATGTGTATATGTTGAGCGATGAAGGCAGCGGGAAGCTTGCCACGGTTGAGGCAGGCGGTCCGCCGGTTTTGCGGAGAATCGACGCGTCTTGGTCTACAACAATTTCATAGCGCTGGCCCTGTTAGCGGCAACCTCGCTGGTAGCAGGGTTCTTTGCGTACATCTATAGCCTGAAGAGGCAAATGTACCTACTGCTGTGGACGGCGGGATGGACTCTCTTCGCGTTGCATTACCTTGGTGCCGCGCTGGGGCAGTGGGTTCCGGGTACTCCGCTGCAGACGGCGCTAGACCGGTGGTTATACGCGGTGGCGGCCGTTTTCTTTTTCCTGGGGGCGCAGCTTTATGGGCAGCGCAAACCATGGAAATTGGCAGCGGGGGTGGCCGCGGTGGTTCTGGGCGGATGGGCGGTGGCCAACGCGCTGCTTTTTTTCCGTGTGACCGTGGTGGTTCCCGCGGCGCTATTGTTTGGAGCGGTGGCGGTGATCTTCTGGCAAGAGAGCAAGCGGCAAGAAACGCTGGTGGACCGGCTGCTAGGTCTGTCCTTCATGGCCTGGTGCGTGTTACAGCTGGCGGTGTTCTTCTTCTTGCGCAGCGCCCCGGTGGAAGTAGGCATTGACAGCCCGATATCGGCGGTGCCTTCCGCGTTCGTAGCCATGTTGATGGTGATGGCGTCGTACGAGGAGGAGAAACGCCGCATCGAGCGCAACATGCTGGCGCTGTCGAACCTGAACCTGGCGACATCGAGTTTTGTGGGCGGAGAGATTCAGCGGATGCTGGCACAGGCGCTGGACCGGGTGCTGGGGGTAGTACGACTTCCGGCCGGGGCGCTGTTTCTGCATCACGGCGATCCGCATGGGCCGACGTCGGTGGTGGCGGCGGGGTTGAGCGATGATTTCTGCCGCGTGGCCCAGAATGAAGGACTGGACGATTACCTGGTGGGACTGGTATCGCGGCTCGGGGGGTTGCTGGGCTTTCGCGATTTGCGAAATGCGGAGTCTGTGGCGGCGTTGGAACGCGAAGAGCCGATTCGAAGATTCCGGCAACTAGCCATGTCGCAAGGGCTGCGCAGCGTGGTAGCGATCAGCCTGCAAGCGAAAGAGCAGGCCTTCGGGGTGCTCCTGCTGGGTACGCCAGACAGCCGAAGATTTGCGCCCGCGGAATACCGGTTGCTGCTGGCGTTAGGGCATCAGATCGGCATGGCAGTGGAAAACAGTTACCTGGTGCAGCAGACCTCGCGGCGATCCGAAGAACTGCACGTGCTGAATGAGATTGGCCGGGCATTGAGTTCGACGCTGAATAAAGAGGATTTGCTCAGTAAAATCTGGGAGGAATTGCGGCGGCTGTTCGATGTGGAGAATTTTTATATCGCTGAGCTCGACCCGATTCGCGATGAGATGCGTTTTCACGTGGAAATTATCGGAGGAAAGCGCATGCCGCGGCGTACGCGCGCGGCCAGCAACCACTTGACGGAGTACGTGATACGAACACGGCAGCCGGTGCTGATCCGCGGCAATTACGTGGAGGAAGTGAACAAGCTGGGAGTGAAACCGCTACGCGAGGGCGGCTGCTTCTGCTGCGTTCCCTTGGTGGCATACGACCACGCGATCGGGGCGATGGCGGTTTTCTCGGACCATGAACACGTGTTCGATGAAGGGCACCTGGAGTTGCTGCGCGTGCTGGCCAGCGAAGCGAGCATTGCCATCGAGAACGCGAGGTTGTTCCAGGAAGAGCGGACCAAGGCGCGGCATTTGTCATTGCTTAATACCATTTCGCGGAACGCTATTGCCACGCTAAATCCGGACGAAATGCTGGCGAAGATTACGGAGCAGCTGGAGGCCGGGCTCACCTACGATCACATTGGCATAGGCCAACTGGAATACTCGACGCGGGAAATCGTGATTCAGGCGGAAGCCGGTAAGCGACGAGGCGTTTTGGGGCAGCGAATACCCCTCGGAACCGGGCTCATCGGCCAGGTGGCGCGCAATGGGCAGTTGGCGGCGTATAACGCGAGCATTCCCGCCGATACCGGGGCCCGGCCGCTGCTGCCGGACAGCCTGGCGGCCATCGCGCTGCCGGTATTTTACGCGGAGCAACTACACGGGATTTTGTACGTGGAGTCATCGCAGCCAGCGGACTTTTCCGAAGAAGAAGTGTTGCTGTTACGAACGTTGGCGGACTTGATTGCCGGCGCGCTGCACAACGCGCTGTCTTTCCAGAAGGCGCAGGAACAAGCCATCACCGACGGGCTTACGGGGGTCAAGACGCATCGCTTCTTCATGGAAGCGTTGTCGGCGGAATGGAAGAGGTCGACGCGCGCCGGGCGGGCCTTCGCACTGGTGCTGATGGACCTGGATCGATTCAAGTTCGTAAACGATTTCTACGGGCATTTGGAAGGCGACCTGGTGCTGCAGCGGGTGGGCCACATCCTGGAGACGAATTGCCGGCGCTCGGACGTGGTCGCGCGCTACGGCGGCGATGAGTTTGTAATCTTGATGCCGGAAACGAATATGGAGCATGCGCGGCAGCTGGCTTCCAAGCTGCGCGGGTGGGTGTCCGCGGACCCGTTGCTGCGGGAAAAGAATATCAGCGCGAGCTTCGGTATCGCGTGTTACCCGCTGCACGGATCTTCACCGCAGGAATTGATTCAGGTCGCGGACGCCTCGATGTATTTGTCGAAACACCAGGGCGGCAACGCGGTATCGACCGCGGATCATTTCGATCCGAACGAAGCGAAAAAATGGAAGCGGGACGTGCTGGAAGCGTATCTGGGCGTCACCCTGAAGCGGTTGTTTGCCACCGGCCCGGAGGCATTTGAGGAGATCTATTCGAGGCTGAAGCAATTTACGGAATCACTGGCGGCCACGGAAGGAGCGAGCGGCGCCGGCAACGAAGCAGGTGCGACGCAGGGGCCGCAAGCGCTGCCGCAGGCAGTGCTGGACACCGTGACGTCGCTGGCATTTGCGATTGACGCGAAAGATCACTACACGCAAGGGCACTCGCAGAAGGTATCCGCTTACGCGGCGCTGATTGGCGAGGCCATGGGACTGAGCGATCTGGAGGTCGAGGAGATACGCCTGGGAGGTGTGCTGCACGACATCGGAAAGGTGGCGATCCCGGAAAATATCCTGAACAAGAATGGGCCGCTGAATCCCGAAGAATGGGACACCATGAAATCGCACGTGGCGTTTGGCGCAAAAATACTGGAGCCCTTGACACCGCTGACCCGGGTCAGAGAGATGGTGCTGCACCACCACGAATTTTTTGACGGTTCGGGATACCCGCACGCGCTAGCGGGAGAGAATATTCCGCTGGGGTCGCGGATCATTGCGGTAGCGGACGCGTACGATACGATAACGAGCGATCGCACCTACAAGAAGGCGCGCGCGGCCGGGGAAGCGCTGGCCGAACTGGAGCGCTGTGCGAATGCGCAGTTTGACGCGCAAATCGTGGCGGCGTTTGTGCGCACGATGAAGGCGATGCCCAATCCCATCATAGAAGTGGTGTCAGCCACGAGAGGCGCGTAAGTACCTCCGGGTGGAGAACGCTTAGCTACTGCCGGGGCAGGCGCGAGCCACGGTGCTCGGCAATTGCCGAGAAGCGTAGTGGCGCAGGTCATGCAAGAGTTCGCGCAGGCGCTTGCGAGCTTTGTGCAACTGCGATTTGGAATTGCCCACCGAACAACCGAGCATGCTGGCAATTTCGTTGTGCTCGTACCCATGAACATCGTGAAGAAGAAACATGGATTTGTAGCCTTGGGGCAATTGCTCGACGACAGTGTGCAGATTTACCCGGTCGAAGACACCGGTCAGGCGCAGGTCAGCGATGCCGATCTCGAACGTGGAGCGCTCTTTTTCATCGCCGGTCCGGTTGACTTCCTCCAGAGAAATGGGGACTGGCCGTTTCTTGCGGAAGCGCATGAGAACGATGTTGGCGGTGAGGCGATGCAACCACGAGGAGAATGCCGATTCACCGCGAAAGGTGTGAATTTTCCGGAACAGCTGCAGGAAGGCTTCCTGGGTTAAATCTTCAGCATCGGCGGAGTCGCCGGTCATGCGCAGGCAAAGGGCATAGACGCGGCGGCTGTGCAACCGATAGATGGTTTCAAATGCGGCGGCGTCGCCCTGCTGCGCCAGGCGAATCGCTTGCTGAAGGGAAGCGTCATCCGGTTTCAGAGGTTTGCCCCCCTGGGATGGGGCGGTCGCCAGTTGGGGAGAGAGATATCGGCGCGAACGTATTTTTCTGGCGTGTGGCATGTGGTGCGGTCTGGCACGGCTCCTGGATGGATGCGTGGCGCTGTTCATAGAATCATCGCTATTTTGGGGAGATTTAGAGGGGGCCTTGTCATCGGGGCGTCAAATGGATGTCACGAATTTGGGTATCGAGCAGGCAGTGGGTAGCGCAAGACATCGCCATTCGTGTGATGACCAATGAATGGAGAGTTGTTTGCTATCCTGTTGGGCCATAGCAGGGGGCTAGGTATGCAGACGTGCTCGGTACAATGGATTGGAGAACAAACATTTTTGGCCACGAGTCCTTCGGGGCATGCCATCGCAACGGATTCAGACCGCGAATCCAACAAGGCGCCGGGACCGATGGAGTTGGTGCTGATGGCGCTGGGAGCTTGCACAGCCACCGATGTGGTCTCGGTGCTGAAGAAGAAAAGGCAAAAGCTGGAATCGCTGCAAGTGATTTGCTCCGGAGAGCGCGCCGCGCAGCCGCCTGCGGTGTGGACCAAGCTGGAGATTGTGTATCGGCTGCGCGGGGAATTGGAAGATGGAGCGGTGAAGCATGCCATCGAGCTGAGCGAAGAGAAATATTGTTCAGTGGCGGCGATGTTGAGGAAGACAGCCACGGTCAGCTGGCGGTATGAGATCTTGCGCGAAAAGGCGTAGAGGCTGGTAAGAGCAGGGGCAGTGGGTCCATCGGGCCATTGCCGCAGGATGCCGCCAAGAAGGGCTGTGCTACCCTTTGAGAACTTAAGGAGAATCATGTCCCATCGTATTGCCGCGAAAATTACCGGCGTGGCCGGTTATGTGCCGCCAAAGGTGCTCACCAACGCCGATCTTGAAAAGATGGTGGAGACCAACGACGAATGGATACGCTCACGCACGGGGATTCGCGAACGGCACATTGCCGAAGATGGGACCGCCAGCTCAGATCTGGCGACGGAAGCGGCGAAAGCGCTGCTGGCTAAAACCAATACCGATCCCTCAGAAATCGACTTGATCATCGTAGCTACCGTAACGCCCGACATGTTTTTTCCGGCCTCGGCGTGTCTGGTGCAGAACCGCCTGGGAGCTAAGCGGGCCTGGGGATTCGACTTATCTGCGGCTTGTTCCGGCTTCGCCTATGCGCTGACCGTGGGCGCCCAGTTTGTGGGCTCTGGAGCGCACCGGAAAGCGGTCGTGATCGGCAGCGATGTAATGAGTTCGATTTTGGATTATAACGATCGGGCGACCTGCGTATTGTTCGGGGACGGCGCGGGGGCAGTGCTGGTGGAACCGGCCAAGGATGGAGAGGGCGTTCTGGATTTTTCGCATGATGTGGATGGCTCGGGTGGCCAGTATTTGTATATGCCCGGCGGCGGGTCGCTGCATCCTTCGACGCATGAAACGATCGACAAGAATATGCACGTGGTGCATCAGGAAGGCTCGCAGGTTTTCAAGTATGCGGTGCGGCGCATGGCGGAACTGGCCGCATGCCTCCTGGAGCGCAACGGATTTACCAGCGACGATCTGGCGCTGGTGGTGCCGCACCAGGCGAATCTGCGGATTATTCGCGCGATGCAGGAGCGCCTGGGAGTAGACGATTCCAAGGTGATGGTGAATATCGACAAGTACGGAAACACCACTGGGGGAACCATTCCGCTGGGTCTGCGTGATGCCGTGGAGCAGGGGCGTCTGAAAAAAGGGGATTTGGTGCTGCTGGCGGCGGTTGGCGCGGGCTACACCACCGGCGGGCTTTTATTGCGCTGGGCGTATTAGGCCACTACTGGCTCTCCACGTTGGACTGAACTGCGCCCTGTTTCAGGGCGTACGCCACGAAACCTTCCGGAGCGTTTTTGACGCCAAGAATATTAGCGCCTTTGAGATCGCGAATATCTCGCCACTGTACATTGGACAGATTGGCATTGCGCAAATCGGCGGTCGTTAGATTCGATCGAGAGATGTCGGCGCCGCTCAGGTCGGCTCCGGAAAGATCGGCATCCCCGAGGTCGGCGTTCGCGAAATTAACATTACGCAGGAGCGCGTCGCGGGCATTGGCCGAACGAAGATCGGCGTAAGACAAATCGGCAGAACTCCAGTCGCTGTCGCGCAGGTCGGCTGCGGAGAGATTGGCGCGCGACAAACGCGCGTGCGGCAAATGAATTCCTTGCAGGAAGGCGCCGGAAGCATCCACGCCGACCAGCGGAACGCCATCGGCGTTGAGTTCCTGCAAAGCGTCGATGCGGCCGCCGTTGCCGCCCTTTCCCTGGGCGGTGTTGATGACCTGCCAAGCCTGATAGTGTTTCTGTTTAAGGCGATCGCCCGACTCGGCGAAGTAGAAGAGAACCGCGATGAGCACACCGAAGCTGCTGAGATATTCGAGCACTTCGAGAAAAGACCAATTGCTCAGAACATAGGCAATCCATTCACAAAACCATTCAAAGGCCCATAGGGGGCGTGTCCATCCGCGCTTCAATCCCTGGCGACGGACGCTCCAGGGTTCCGGGCGCTTCCTGTGGACCCGTACTTGCATGTCAGACGCCTGTCTCCCGGTCATGATTCTATCCGAAGGGTCTATGGGCGCGCCGAAGGAGATTAGTCCGATGCCGGAGCGCCGCCGCGATTTTGATCTCTCAGCTGGCGTGAACCGGAAAGGAATTCCTCCAGAAGAAGGGTGGCGAGGCGAGCGGGGTTGTGGCGGATAACGCCATGCTCCTCGAGAAGATTATCGAGAATGACGCGATAGCCGAGCTTTTGGAGATCGGGAATATCGATCGCGACGGGTTCGGCGCCCTGTGCGCTGTAACGCCTGGCAACCGCGGGGGAGACTGGCCGGCGATTGGCCACCACCCAGTCGATAACACGCCGGGGCGTGTGATGCTGGATGGCGCGTAGATGATCGGCCAGGGCATAGCCGGAGGTTTCGCCGGGCTGGGTCATGAGATTAGCGATGTAGACGCGCGGGGAGGAGGACTTGGCAATAGCCTTGGCAATTTCCGGGATGAGCAAATTCGGAAGAATACTGGTGTAGAGCGAGCCGGGACCGAGCAGGATGAGGTCGGCGTCTTGAATAGCCTCAAGCGCCTTGGGCAGCGGGCGAACGGTGCGCGGGAGGAGAGCAAGCTTCTTGATCGGCTTGTGGCTGGCCGTAATGCGCGTTTCACCGTGAACCTTGTGGCCGCCTTCGAGAGTGGCGACCAGGGAGACGTTGGAGACGGTCGACGGAAATATGCGCCCGCGGATGGCGAGAACTTTGCTGCTGACGCGCACGGCCTCGGCGAAATCTCCGGTCACATGGGTAAGCGCGGCGAGGAAGAGGTTGCCGAAATTGTGTCCGACCAGGCCGCGACCGGCGTGAAAGCGATATTGAAAAAGGCGGCCGAGCAAAGCTTCGTCCTGCGATAGGGCCACCATGCAATTGCGGATATCGCCCGGGGGAAGGATGCGATTTTCGCGCCGAAGGCGGCCGGAGCTGCCGCCATCGTCGGTAACAGTAACAATCGCGGTGAGATCGCTGATGGGGTGGCGCACGTCGGCGGAATCGTCGCGGCGCCGTGCCACGTACTCCTTCAAGCCGCGTAGAAGAGTGGAGAGACCGGTGCCGCCGCCCAGGGCGACAACGTTCAAGCCGCGAGAGTGATGCTTCGAATTGGAAATGTTTTTCTTCACGACGGCATTTCGAGCATTAGGAAAAGGGTTCCGCACAGAAGCGGAAAAGTTACGGAGCTGCGAGTTTACACCGGAAAAATACGTCGTGATGAATCAGCCGGCAGTGCCGTCCTTCTCAGGATAAAGCAGTTCGGTGAAGCGCGGGTCTTCCTGAAGAAAAGCGAAGTCCTCGTCGTTGCGCGCGTGATAGCGATTTTCGGGGCGTAAGTCGATGGCGACTTTGAGGTTCTTCAACGCAGAATCGGCTTCGCCGGTCAGACAATCCAGAGCGGCCAGGGCGTAATGAATGTAATCGGCCTTGGGAGCTGCTTTGCGTGCTTTGTCCAGGCTTTCACGCGCGTCGTCCCAACGTCCCACGTTCATCATGGCCACGCCGCGCTGATAGTGCTCGTCGGCGGTGCGCGGATTCTGTTCGGTGGACGGCTTCATGCGCTGCTCGGCGATTTTGATATGCATGCGCGCGCGGTCGGACAGTTCCTTGCTGGGGCCCTCCAGAACCTTCTCGAGTTCCTGCTTAGCCCGGGAGAATTTCTGCTGATGGAAGAGGGCCAGGGCCTCGTCATACAGCTTGAGCTGGGCCTGGACGCGAGGATCGACCAATTCGACGCCGCCGCGTTGGGGTGGGTGCGCCGGAGGTAAGTTCTTTTTTTTCATCACCTTACCAGGTGAGTCGCTGGCTCGTTTGGCCCGCCCGGACGAACCGGAGGAGGGCCTGTGCGCTTTTGCCATGGCGCGAATGTAGCAGAGCAGGTTTCGCACGTCAACGAGCGGGGAAATGGTTGCAAGATAACGGTAACGTCACGGACGGGCACCTCGGCGTGCAAAACGCTAGGCAGCGGAGAGACACTTCACGGAAAATAGATGACGGTAGGAAACACACGACAGCTCCGTTCGGGGTATGCTGGCTTGCCTTTGGCGCGTGTGCTATAAGTTCCTGACCAAAGTTCGGACCAACGACCAGTGCCTTTCATCAATTTTCCTGCGCGCGAAATTAACTGCAAGCTGGTGTACTACGGTCCAGGTCTGGGCGGAAAGACCGCCAACCTGCAGTGGATCTACGACCACACCGGGCAAAATCAGAAGGGCAAGATGGTTTCGCTGGCGACGGAAACGGACCGTACGCTTTTTTTTGATTTTCTGCCCCTGGATTTGGGAACGGTGCGTGGGTTCAAGACCCGCTTTCATCTCTATACGGTGCCGGGGCAGGTCTTCTATGAAGCCAGCCGTAAACTGATTCTAAAGGGCGCGGACGGCGTGATCTTTGTGGCCGATTCGCAGGAAGAACGGCTGGACGCCAATTTCGAGACCATGGAGAACCTTCAAGAGCATTTGAAAGAACACAACCTGAAGTTCGAGTCCATTCCGTATGTGCTGCAGTTGAATAAGCGGGATCTGCCGAACGCGATGGCGGTATCGGACTTAACCAAGCAATTGCAGAAAAAAGGCGAGCCGGTGCTGGAAGCGGTGGCAGTAACGGGACAAGGTGTGTTCGAGACGTTGCGGGAAGTAGCCAAGCTGGTATTGGCGGAATTGAAGAAGAGCGGGTAGCAATCAGAAGTTTCCGCTCATCGCAGTTGCGGATCGTTCAAACTTAGTATTGAGCCGGAACTAAACCGCGACGTGGACGACCACTGGCAAAAATTCCCCTAGAAAATCGCGCGTTGGTTTGAGCGCCAATTGCGCACCGCATTGGAGAGGGCTTGATTCGCAGAGCGAATGACCTTCACGCTTTCCGCGGTTGCGTCCTTGCTTACCCAGACCTGGGCATAGTGGCTATCACCAGAGAGGGGAAGCCCGGAAATTCGAGTGAACTCGCTAAATGAAGCTGGCCGTAGCGTCGGCCTCGGACTCGTACGTCGGAATGGCTTCCACCAGGCGGGTGACGGTCAGAGCGTCGCGGACGCGTCCAGTGCCGCAAACCAAATGCACGGCGCCGCCTTCGCGCGCCAGTTGAATGGAAATGCGCACCAGGGAGGAGATGCCGGAGCTGTCTATCTGCGGAACACCGTTGAGATTGATCACCACTTTCCGCCCGCCGCGTTGAACTATGGCTTGCAGCGCTTCGTTAAGCTGCTCGGCAGGTTCGCCGATGGTTAACCTGCCCCGGACCTCAAGCAGTTGAATGCCGCCTTCTTCGCGGAGAGAAATTTCCATGGGTAGGTGCTCAGTCATCAGGGATCTCGTAGGGCAGATACTAGCCTGGAATTCAATCCGGACGTTGGGATTATACGGCCGCGGAGCAGATTTGAATAATGTCCGTATCAAAAATTTGAATTGGGGGCATGAAAATTTCTAACAGGGCGTTACCGATGCGCGGCGCGTATAATTCGGCGGGTCGAGGTGTGTTGTCCCAGGTTTCAAACCTGACGACGGCCAGGAAACGGCGAAGCGGCAGCCAACGGTTATCTCAAACGCAGCGGAGCGGAAAAAGATATGAGGCGCATGGTGTGGAAGTGTTTTCTGCTTTTTGCCATGGTGCACGCGGAATTACCGCTACACGCGCGGCAAACTCCCGCCGCAGCTCCCCCCTCGCAAAGTTCGACGGCAACGACCCCAACTCCTAACGCGACAAACGACAAATTGGTGCAGATGGATCAGCGCGTGTCCGCGGCGCAATCCTCCGCGGACAACGCATGGATGCTGGTGAGCGCGGCGCTGGTGCTGATGATGACCGGACCAGGTCTGGCGCTGTTTTACGGCGGGTTGGTCCGGCGCAAGAACACGCTGGCCATCATGATGCAAAGTTTCATGCTGATGGCGGTGATCACCGTCATGTGGGCGCTGGTGGGTTACAGTCTGTGTTTTGGCGGAAGGGGGCCGGTAATCGGCGGCTTTGAGCATGCGTTCCTGCGAGGCGTGGGCGCGGAGCCCAACGCCGATTATGCCGGAACAATTCCGCAGATGACCTTCATGGTTTATCAATTGATGTTCGCCATCATCACTCCCGCGCTGATCACCGGAGCGACAGCGGAGCGCATGAAGTTCAGCGGAACGGTACTGTTTATGGTGTCATGGTTTTTGGTGGTGTACGCGCCACTGGCGCACATGGTGTGGGGCAAGGGCGGGATGCTCAACGCGGCGCTAGGGGGCCGATTTCCGACGCTCGATTTTGCCGGCGGGACGGTAGTGCACATAAGCTCCGGCGTTTCCGCGCTGGTTTGCGCATTATACCTGGGCAAGCGCACCGGATTCCCGAGGCAGCCGATGCCCCCGCACAGCCTGGTGCTGAGCTTTATCGGGGCTTGCTTGCTGTGGGTAGGATGGTTCGGATTCAATGCGGGCAGCGCGCTGGCATCGAACTCGCTGGCGACAAGCGCTTTTGTGGCCACGCATTTTGCGGCGGCGGCTGCTGCCTTGAGTTGGAGCGCGGCGGAATGGATCAAGAACGGAAGAGCAAGCGCGCTGGGCGCCATTTCGGGTGCAGTGGCTGGGTTGGTGGCCATCACGCCAGCGGCAGGATTTGTGGCGCCCATGCCGGCGCTGGTGATCGGTTTTGTGGCCGGGGCGTTCTGCTACTGGATGGTGACGCGCGTAAAAGCAATCTTCGGGTATGATGACGCGCTTGACGCTTTCGGCGTGCATGGTGCGGGAGGAACCATCGGTGCTTTACTCACCGGTGTGTTCGCTTCGCAGGCAGTAAATCCGATTTTCGGCGCGGGCAAAGCGGTGGGTGGCAGCGACGGGCACTGGGGACAAATCGGCAACCAGCTTGTGGGTGTGCTGATCGCGTGGGGGTTGGCATTGGTCGGAACGCTGGTACTCCTGAAAATTGTGGACCTGATTACCGGGCTGCGGGTAACGGAAGATCAGGAGATAGAAGGCTTGGACATTACGCAGCATGGCGAAGAAGCTTACAACCTGGAGTCTTGAGGGACGGAGAACGCGTCTGGTGAGCGGGGAGAGCAAAACTTTCCATGATGAAACTTGAGGCGATCATTCAACCTTCGCGATTTGAATCGGTCAAGGACGCGCTGCGCGAAGTGGGCATAGAAGGGATGACGGTCACGGAAGTACGCGGACACGGCCGGCAAAAGGGTCACACCGAGGTTTACCGCGGCCGCGAGTACACCGTGGACCTGCTTCCGAAGCTGAAACTGGAGATGGTGCTGCCGGACAAGCTGGTGAACACCGTTGTGGACACGATTTTAAAGACGGCCAAGACAGGAAAGATTGGCGACGGTAAGATATTCCTATCGCGGGTTGAAGAAGCCATCCGGATTCGCAACGAAGAGCGCGGCGAAAGCGCGCTCTAGGGCCACGTGACGACCGCGCCCCGCCCCGGTCTCCATCCGGAAAGCCAACCTGATCGAAACATGCAAGGATCCCTGACTCCCCTGTCGGTCCTCGGCCCGCAAGCCGATGACGAGCGACGCCGTATCCGCGAACAATTCGATGCGGGTGTCGGTGCGCGCGAGACCCTGCGCGCGCTGTGCAATCTTGCGGACAACAATATCCGTCAAATCTTCGGGGAAGTGCTGCGGGTGCACAATGCGCCGGCTTCGGGATTGTGCCTGCTGGCCCTGGGCGGCTATGGCCGCAGGATGCTGTTTCCGTATTCCGACCTCGATATTCTTTTTCTTTTCGGCAACGACAAAGCCGAAGAGGAATTCCGTCCGCTCATCGCGGATTTTGCGCGCACGCTCTGGGATTTGGGTTTTCGAGTCAGCTCTGCGGGGCGCACCGCGGAAGAGTGCCGGCGCATCGAGGAAGACAACGCCGAGTTTCATCTGGCTCTGCTGGACCGCAGATTCCTGGCGGGCGAAAAAGAACTGTTCGAAAAACTGGACAAGCGCATTCTGCCCTCTTCGGAAAAGTCCGCGCGGCCGTTTCTGCTGATGCAACTCCATAAACTGACTAAGGAACGGCTGGCCCGCTATGGAAACACTATTTTTCATCTCGAGCCGAACGTCAAGGATGCGCCGGGCGGACTGCGCGATTACCAGGCCGCGGTATGGCTGCGCCAAATCGCCGGAGATAAGCGAGAACTGCTGGGCAGCAGCGCGGTGGAAGAAGACCTGGCCTCTGGCGCGGTCGAATTTCTCAGCGCCATTCGTTGCTTTCTGCATTACGGCAACGGGCGCAACGACAATACGTTGACGTATGAGCTGCAAGCCGGCGCGGCGGAGCGCTCCCTTGGCGTTACCGATGGAACGTCGCGAGACGCCGCGGAATGGATGCGGCTGTACTTCCGGCATGCGCGTACATTAAACCGCCAATTGCTTCGCTATTTGGAGCAGAAAGTTTCCGAACCGCAAAGCCTGCGGCAGCGGCTCTTCCACGCGGCCCGAGCAGCGAAGTCCGTGCCTGGCAACGGAAAGCCTTTTGCGGCAAGGGAGGGACGCTTTGAGTTGCTGGACGCCAAGGAAATCAGCGATCGCGCGATATTGTTTTCCCTGTTCTCCGAAGCTGCGCGGGTGGGCATTCCTCTAAGCCGGCGGGCCGAGCGAAGCATTGCCTACATCATGAAACATCCGGAACTACCGGTAAAGAATGCGCAGGTCACCTGGGGAACGCTGCGGGACATTCTCGGCGCAGATTATCCCGGGGTGGCTTTGCGTCCGCTACAGCGCCTGGGATTACTGGTGGAAATCCTGCCGGAATTCGCGCGAATCGATTCGCTGGTCGTCCGCGATTTCTACCACCGCTATACCGTGGACGAGCATACCCTGCGCACCATCGAGCATTTGCAGGAATTGACCGAGTCCACGGATTCGCGCGGCGCGCACTTCAAGGAATTGTGGAAGACCGCTGAGCGCCGTGATTTGTTGATCCTGGCGCTTCTCCTGCACGACGTCGGCAAAGGTATGGCGGGCGAAAACCATGTAACCGGGAGCCTGGAAGCGCTGGAAAGCGCCGCGGCGCGTCTGCCGCTTTCGGAAGAGGAGCGGGAAGAAGTATCTTTTTTGATTGAACGCCATTTGGACATGTCCGCTACGGTGCAGCGCCGGGATATTTTCGACCCCGCCACGGTTTCCGGTTTCGCTGCCACAGTTGGAAATCAAGAACGGTTACAAAGGCTCTGCCTGCTGACTTACGCGGACATCCATGCGGTGAATCCGGAAGCGCTCACGCCCTGGAAAGCGGAGATGCTTTGGCAGCTCTATGTAGCGACTTCCAACCATTTCAGCCGCAGCCTGGACACCGATCGCCTGCACGCCCACGACGAAGTATCGCTTTTGGAACAGGTGCGCGCCCAAGTCGCTGACGCCGGCACCGAAGAGATTGAAAGGTTTCTCGACGGCTTTCCGCGGCGCTATCTGGCTGTGCATTCCGCGGCGGAGATCGCCTCACACTTCGCGTTGTATCAAAAACTCGCCGCACAGCCGGTTCAGACCGATCTGCGCATACGCCAACATGCCTTTTCGTTGACGTTGCTAACCGCCGATCGTCCGGCATTATTCGCCACGATTTCCGGGGTGCTGGCCGGTTGGGGAATGAATATCATCAAGGCCGATGCCTTTGCGAACGCGGCAGGAAATGTTCTGGACACGTTTCATTTCTCGGATTTGCACCGCACCCTTGAACTGAATCCTAGCGAGACGGACCGCTTCCTCAAGAGCCTTCAGGATGTAGTCAACGGGCAGGCCCCTCTCGAGCCGCTGTTGAGCGGCCGGGAGAGCGCAAGCCGCGCTCGGCCGCCAAAGGTGTCGATCGAAACGCGCATGGGATTTGACGACAACTCTTCGGAGCACAGCACGCTGTTAGAAATCGTGGCGCAAGACCGGCCGGGTTTGTTGTATGAGATAGGCTCAACGCTGGCGCGGTTGGGGTGCAACATAGAAGTTGCGCTGATCGATACGGAAGGCCAAAAGGCCATCGACGTCTTCTATCTAACCGAGCTCGGCAAGAAGTTAAGTCCAGAAAAGCAGAAATCACTTCGCGAATCCTTGCAGGGCGCGCTGGGGTAATGCAGTTATTTTATGCTGGGGCGGTGTAGTGCTTGCGGATGGCGTCCAGAATCTGCGCGCGACTTTGTGCCGGCGCCAACTGGGCATCCTTTTCGAATTTGGCGACTTCGTCGGCAATGGCGGCGTCCTTGACGGCATCGCGCAGCCATCGCGAGTAATCGGCTTGACGCAAGTGGTGAGCCCACGTCTCTTCGTCAACGCCTTCGGCCATCTGTGCGAACATTTTCATGTTCTGGGCGCGGAGGTTAAGCTTGCCGTTCGCGCCGCGGAAATAAAAGCTTTTGTCCTCCCCCAGTTCGCCGGATTCGTATTTGCGGCGATGGCGGCGCAGTTCCGCTTTCGCGGGCTCCACTTTCACTTTGATCGGTTGCTGCGTTTCGCAGAACCACCAGGCGATCACTTCGCCGGCTTCCTTCGGCGCGTCCGGAAGGGATTGCGGCTGTAGGGCTTTGCCAGCGCCAGCGGCAAACTGGGCGATCACGCTGGAGGGATCGGAGCCGATAGCGATCAGGCCATTCGCGGAACTCAGGATCGCGCGGGCTACCTGATCCGGATGCACGGTGACCAGCGCAAACGTGGAGAGCTCCTTGGGAATGGTCAAGCTGGCGGAGTCCAGCGTAGCTGGCAACAAGTGATGCGCTTCATCGATGATGATCCAATGCGGCCGTCCGGTGGCTGCGCGCAACTCCTGCACTCTCGATAGCAGGCTTAAAAATAGCGTGGGACGGTCGGCCAGCGGCACGCCCAACAGGTTGATGCTCAGCGAATGCTCGACCGTGTTCAGCACCTCCAGGACCTCGGAAGCACCAGGCACGCGCTGCGGGCCGCCCAATGTCACAAAGCGCTCGAACTCGTCGTAGTCGCCTTCGGGATCGAAAAGGCATACCTGGTATTTTTTTTCGGTCAGCCGCTCGACGATAGCGGCGACCGTTGTGGACTTTCCTCCGCCCGACGGACCCGCGATGGCCAGTCGCGGCCCATACGGCTCCAGGCAGAATGCTTCGCCATTCTGCGCCTGCCCCAGCAAGATCCGGTGACGCTGCAGGCGCGACGCCAGGTTTGCCAGATCATCCGTAAGCAATTGATCGATAAGTTCTTCGACTCCGGCGCCATGCGAAGCGGAGGTCACCAGGTCGGCGCGCTCCTTGAGGGTAGGCAGGGCGTTGGCGACCGCCACGCCGCACTCGCACATGCCGAGAAATACGTGATCGTTCTCCGCGTCGCCCACCCCAACGCTATTGTGTGGAGAGAGGCGCAACTCACTGAGCGCCACCTGCAGGCCGCTGGCTTTGTTCACGCCGGAAGGCAGGACCATCACCGCGTCTTTGTTAAAGATGACCTGCAGTTCTAATCCTTGCTCGCGGATAACTTCCAGGACCACGGATTCCTGCGGATGCCAGGTGGCCACGATGGATTGTCCGATCGCGAGCGGGTGCACGCCGCGGCGGCGCAATTCCTCGACGAACTCAGGGGGCGGCGGGTCGGCCAGCAACTTGCAATCCTGGCTGGCGGGACGGAACAATACGGCGCCATTTTCGGCCACGATGCGATCGAAAAGTGCGTACTCGGGGAAAACTTCCTGTAGTTCGGCAAGCTGCCGCCCGGTCGCTAGAATTATCTTCCGGCCCGAAGCGCGCACCCGCTTGAGAGCTTCCACGGTGGTCGGCGTGCACCGGCCATCGTGTGCGATGGTGCCGTCGTAATCACAAATGAGACAAAAGTAGCGCATGCGTGGCTCTACGGTAGATGCTTCGCCACGCGAATTAGTACGCAGGCGGGGAAGATTCTCTCAATGTGATTGCGCCGCGGGTTATGGCTTTGCGGGCACAGGGGCAGTTTGCGCGGGCGCCGGTGGCGCTTTTTGAGTTCCGAAATCAACTTTGGGCACTTGCCGTGCACCCTCGTCAGCTTTGAAATATGCGTCATTTCTCGAAAAGCCGCTCATGCCGGCCACCAGATTGTTGGGGAACAGCGAGAGATACGTATTGTAGTCCTGTAAGGTTTGGTTGTAGCGGCGCCGTTCGACGGCGATGCGGTTTTCGGTGCCCGCGAGTTCGTCCTGCAGCCGCAAAAAGTTCTCGTTCGATTTCAATTGAGGATAGTTTTCCACTATCACCAACAAACGCCCCAATGCCGAGTCCAGCCGCTGGTTGGCGGCAATTTTATCCGCCGGAGTACTTGCGTTAAGCAGCGCGGACCGGGCCTTGGCGATATCGCCAAACACGGTAACCTCCTGGGCGGCAAAACCCTTTACCGTTTCCACCAGGTTGGGAATCAGGTCGGCACGCCGTTGCAGAACCACATCCACCTGCGACCACGCCGAATTTACGGCTTCCCGTTTGACTGCCATTTGGTTCCTACGGCCCACAAAGGAACTGCCCAATAGCAGGCCGATGATCAGCAGGATGGCCAGGATCGCCAGAGCTATTTTCATACCTTCTTGCCTCCTCGACAATTAAGCACTGGTTTTCGCCGCGCGCTGCCATTGGTGTTTCGGCAGGTGATGATCCAGCGCCACAATCACTGTTTCCAGAGCGGCGAGATAGCCGTCATAAACAGCCGGCACCGCATCTTGGTCCAGGTTCTTAGCCGCGCGCATTTGCGAAACCGCGTCAAACGCGGCGCCGTTGGCACCCGTCAACGCCGCGATGCGACGGAAAATCTCACTCGGGGTATCCGGGGGCTGCTGCTGGAAAGCAATGAGTGTGTGCCGCAGCAGGGTAAGCGCGCCAGAAAAGGATTGGACCAGAACGGCGGCGAGTTCCTTCCGGTTTTCGGCGTCGCGAAGGAAATGCTGGCGTAATTTCAGCGCTAGCGTGCGCAGTTCGTGCTCCACCTGCAGGCGGTGCAGGTTCATTGGCACAGCCAGCCCCGAAATGAAGTCCGAGCCGAACAACAGGCGGTGGCTGCGCTGCATGTCCAGAAGTTCGATGGCGAAAACATCGGCGGAGCGACGAAGTTCGTCCGCGGAAAAGAAGAGTGGTGCGGGCTGATGCAGGACGGAATTCCACCATTTCACCACCGGGGAGACGCGAGCCAGGTCCGCCACACGCAACGAGCGCAGGATGCACAGCACGTTCAAATCCGAATGGCCCTGATGAAAGTCATCGCGCGCGCCCGATCCGTACAAAATGATCGACTCAAGGTTATCGCGCGCCGCTTCGTGCAGCCGTTCGACCAGATTCTTGAGAGCTTCCTGCGCGTCGTCCATTGCGTCCCTACTTTACCAGCTTCCCGAGGCGCCTCCGCCTCCGCTGCTGCCTCCGCCGAAGCCCCCAAAGCCGCCTCCGCCGGAATAGCCACCCGAGCTGCCGCCAAAGCCGCCGCCTCGCCAACCGCCACTCATCCCGCCGAGCATCGGCCCGATCCACCAGCCACTGCCGCGGCCGCCCCCGCGTCCCGATCTTGAAAGCAGGAAAAAAATAAAAATAATTCCCAGCCAAAGCAAGGGGCCGAGTGGTGCGGAACTATCCTGATTTCTCTGGCGTAAGGGACGCCCTGGCGGCTGCCCCGAGAGCGTAACACCACGATCCTCCGCGATGTCCTTCGCCAGCATCCACGTCGCGGTCTCGATCGCGGCGCTGTAGTTTCCCGCCCGCAACAATGGAACCATCGCGCGGCCCGCGTCGCCGGCTCGCGCATCATTAATCACCGGCTCCAGCCCGTAGCCGACCTCGACGCGATATTTGCGCTCCTCCGGAGCCACCAGAAGCAGCACGCCGCGGTTTTCGCGCCTGCTGCCCACTCCCAGCTGCTTGTACAAATCCACCGCAAAATCTTCAATGCTCTCCCCGTTGAGAGCGTGCACCGTGACAACCGCGATTTGTGCACCCGTCTTATCCTCGACCTCTCGGCAAAGCGCTTCCAGTCGTGCTTTGGTGTCCGCGGCGATCACACCGGCGTCATCCGTGACGTATCCGCTCGGGTGAATGTCTTTGGGATTTTCCGCCGACACGGAAAGCGCTGCGAAAAGCAGCGGCACGCAACATAGAATTGACAAGTAGCAGCGAGAACGATTCATCGGAAAAGTGAGCTAAATCCTCGTCTAGTGGTACGCAGGCGCGCGCACAAAGATAACGGGCGCCGGCTCCCTGCTCTTGGGATTGTAGCCTCAGCCGCGGTTTATTGCTGGCTAGTAGTTTTCACGCTTCGCATGCGCCGCGTCTTGCTCGCCCCTGTACGCTTTCCACGATTGTGCAATCACATAAGCGTGAATTGCATCCGCGTCTTGAACGGTCATCTTCGCATGCGGGAAGGCGAACTTCGGCGGATCGGCAAAGCCCGGCATGCCTTGCTCCCAGTGCGACCCGCCCAGCACGATTCCATACCAATCGCGGTGCACGTCCGCGGGCATGTAGCGCAGATCGGGGATCGCGCCATCCAGCACCCACGCGCGGCTGCCATCCGTCCCGGGCGAATGACAGCCATCACACACGAATTTCTGGTACAGCACTTCGCCCTTATGAATCGTGGCCGGGTTGGCGGTCAACTTCGGTGGCTCCGGCACCGCGGGAACCACCACCTTTGGCGCCGTGTACACCGCCGTGGCACCCAGCTTGAAAGCCAGCAGCCGCACCGGACCGCGCGCCGATTCATTGGTGACCATGGTGCGTGCCGGCGCGAACAGCCGCGAGCCTGATCCCCAGCCCACCGCTGTGATCACGTACTGCTCGCCCTTCACCGTGAATGTCACCGGAATCGATTCGATCGCCGAGCTGGTCTTGACCGACCACATCTGCTTGCCGCTATCTGCGGCAAATGCCGCAAACTCTCCGGTGCCTTGCCCTTGAAAAACTAAATTGCCGGCCGTGGAAAGCACGCCGCCATTCGTCGCAATCGGCTCTTGGACCGACCAGCGTGCCGATTCGCTGACCGGATCCCAGGCAATCAGCCGCCCTTCCAATCCCACACCGCTTTCTCCCGATTCCACCGCCGCTTTGGCATCCGCGCGCCGGTCGGTGGTCGGGATATAGACCAGTCCGGTTTGCGCGTCGTAGCTCATCGGCCACCAGTTGTGCACCGTCCATTGGCGGCCGCCGCCTTCGGACTTCGGAATCTCCAACGCCTTTCCGGTTTGTAAATCCACAGCGCTGGCCCAAACTGTTTTCACCAGCGGCTTCGCGGACAGCAACTTGCCTGTCTTTGCCTCCAGCACGTAAAAGAAACCGTTCTTGGGCGCAGTCATTAGCACATGCCGCTTTTCCCCATCCATCGTCAGATCGGCCGTCAAGATGTGATTATTTTCCGTTTGCATTCCGGGCGCGCTGGTTTGGAAATGCCACACGTATTCGCCGGTATCCGCATTTACCGCGATCAAGCATCCGGAGAACAGCTTGTCGCCGCTCACTTTGATGGAAGACAGCTCGCCGTAGTCCACCCCGGCGCCGGCGGTCCCGAAAATCACTAGGCCTGTTGCTTCGTCATACGTGATCGCGTTCCAGACGTCGGCGCCGCCGATTCTCCAGGAATCCTTTCCAGACCACGTTTTCGCCGCCCTCTCCAGCGCCTTGCTTTCAAATGGCTTGGACGGATCGCCAGGGGCGGTCCAGAATCGCCATGCCTCCTTGCCCGTTTGCGCATCGTAAGCAATCAGCGCACCGCGCACCCCGTCGTCCGAACCGTTAAAGCCCATTAAGACTTTTCCCTTGGCGATGTGTGGCGCGCCGGTGATTCCGGTTTGCGTTGGATCGCAGACCGGCGCTTCCCACAATTGCCTTCCCGACGCCGCCTCCACCGCGACTAATCGGCAATCGCCCGTCCCCACATAGACCTTTCCGTCCCATACCGCCACGCCGGCATTGGTTCGCGCCGAATACGACCCGTTAATCGCCATGTTCAGCTTCACGTGGGGATCGAATTTCCAGATCAATTTTCCGGACGCCGCATCCACCGCATACACCTTCGATTGCGGCGCGCTGATATAAATCACGCCATCCACCACGATTGGCTCCGCCACCACTCCCATGGCTCCATCCATATCCAAATACCAAGCCAGTCCCAGGCTATTCACGTTTTTGTCGCTGATCTGGGTCAGCGGGCTGAAGTGCGCTCCGTCAAACGTGCGCCCGTTCAGCAGCCAATTCGCGCCAGTTGCCGCTTCGGCCGCCACCCGCGCCTCATTCACATCACCGGCCTTGACCGGAGTTTCTATCGGAGCCTGGCAGCCGCCCACCCACGCCATTGCCGCTAACCACAGACCGTTCACACCAAGCGCGCACCGTAATTTCATGAAAAACGTCTCCCTGTTTTGGCGTCTAAAGGCCCACGCGCACCAAAATCGTGTCAGCACACAAATCTGCGCAGCCATGTTGATGGCACACAGAAGTAATGTCAACGCACTCAGGCAATAGACGGCGGGTTTGAAGAATGGTGGACGTGACCGGGATCGAATGCTACCCCAATCTGGACGCGTGCTTGGGATCGATGTCGGCTACAACGAGACGAAGCGCACTACGGCTTTTGTTGCTTGTCCTGGACACAAGATCGCATAGATTGGTCAGATTCCTCAGCCACAGCCGAAAACACGTGTCGCGAGCAAGCGTTGCTGGCCCTTCGAGGTCAAGATAAATATCAGTTCACTGCGGAACGGATCTTCTCGACCTGAGCCGGAATTGAACTAGCGATAGCTGGCTTTTCCTGAAAGGGAGCTACCGACCACATTTCTATCGTAGTTCAACTGTACCACATGTGTGGTAGAATCTAACCATATGCTTGATCTGCGCTCTAAGGCCCGCCAGCGGCTGATGACCTATTACTTCACGAGTCCGGCGGCCCGTCACCATCTGCGGGACTTGGCGGAGCGGCTGAGCATCGATCCGTCTAACCTGTCGAAGGAGTTGGGGCGCTTAGAGCGCGAGGGTTTATTTCGGTCGGAAGTAAGTGGCCGCCAGAAATATTTTCAGCTCAACCGTGAATATCCCTTGTTTGATGAGGTGCGCAGCATCGTCGCAAAAACCATCGGGGCTGTACCCCTGATTGCACAATCCCTCAAAAAAGTTGAGGGAATTGAGGGAGCATATTTATACGGCTCGTTCGCACAAAACCAGCAGGACGCCGCCAGTGACATTGATGTCCTTGTGATCGGCAATCCCAAAGGTGAAGCCTTCGCCGAAGCCATGCAAAAACTCGAGCGGCAACTCGGGCGCGAAGTCAACTATACGGTTCTAACGCGGAAAGAATTCGACTCGCGCCGCACTCGAAAAGATGCTTTCCTGGAAAACGTCTGGCACAATAAGCGCGTTTCGCTCATAGGTCCACATGAAAAGGCTCAGGCCGCACGGCGTTGACTGGGCGCAAATTGATCGCTTCCTCGCGAGTGCCGATAAGAAGCTTGCCTCGGCCCACAAAATCCTCGCTTTCGACGAGGAGGCCTGCCTTCAACAGGCATACGAAGCGATGCTTAAGGCTTCCCTGGGCTTCATGTTCAGTCACGGCTTCCGCGCCCGTAGTCAACCGGGCCATCACATTGCGATTATTGATTTTGTGCGGGCACGAATCGACAAGAAACACGCTGGTCTGATTATCGTGTTTGATCGTCTCCGCAGAAAGAGAAATCTGGCCCTGTACGACGATACAGGTTTCGTCTCTCATCACGACGCGGAACAAGCCCTCGAAACTGCCCGCGACTATTTGGGCGTCATCCGTGCCGACATCACCGCCCGGAAGCCCTGACTCGATAAATAGCCATCAAGACTTTCCCTTGGCGATGTGTGGCGCGCCGGTGATTCCGGTTTGCGTTGGATCGCAGACCGGCGCTTCCCACAATTGCCTTCCCGACGCCGCCTCCACCGCAACTAATCGGCAATCGCCCGTCCCCACATAGACCTTTCCGTCCCATACCGCTACGCCGGCATTGGTTCGCGCCGAATACGACCCGTTAATCGCCATGTTCAGCTTCACGTGGAGATCGAATTTCCAGATCAATTTTCCGGACACCGCATCCACCGTATACACTTTCGATTGCGGCGAGGAGGTAATGTCAACGCACTCAGGCAATAGACGGCGGGTTTGAAGAAGTAGTGGACGTGACCGGGATCGAACCGGTGACCCCCTGCTTGCAAAGCAGGTGCTCTCCCAGCTGAGCTACACGCCCACAGCAGGGGTTCTCTCATTCTAAAGCATTCTCGAGCGGTTCCAAAAGGCGCTCATACCCATGTTCCCGAACTTACCACCTCCGAGACGCTGGGTCCCTGGGCGGCTATAATTCCCGCGAACGACTGCGAGGCACCGGATGATTCGTCAGCGTCTTTTGCGGGCCGCGATTTGCTGCGTTTTTTTTGCCCCTGCACTTTCCGTCATTCCATTGCGCGCGGAATCAGGACACGATGCATGGCTGCGATTTGCTCGGCTGAACGATAGCTCCACACGGATGTATCAGGCGCTGCCCGCGAACGCGGCCGTGCTCGGCCATTCCCCGGTTCTGGAAACCGCGCAGAGCGAGCTGGCGCGCGGCATCCAGGGGATGCTCGGGAAGACTGTGCGCGACGAATCGCGCCTGTCCCCGCAAGCAAGTTTCATTCTCGGCACCCTGCAAGAAATCCAGGCGGTAGTGCCTGAGATTCGAACGCCGGGCGCCCTCGCCGCCGATTCCTTCTGGCTGACCCGTGCGCGAGTGCGCGGATTCCCCTGCGTGATCATCGCCGGCTCAACGGATCGCGGCGTGCTGTACGGCGTCTTCGCTTTGCTGAGCAAAATCGCGCGCCACGAATCTCTCGCAACCCTAAACGACTTGCAGCAGCCCTATGCCCCAATCCGTTGGGTGGACCAATGGGACAATCTCGACGGCCGCATCGAGCGTGGATACGCCGGCCGCTCGATTTTTTTCGCCAACAACGCAGTTCGCGACGACCTCAGCAGGGTCGCGGACTACGCCCGCCTGCTGGCCTCCATCGGCGTCAACGGCTGCAACGTAAATAATGTAAACGCCGATCCGCGCGTCTTGAGCGACGAATTTCTGCCGCAGCTTCGCCGCATTGCCGATATTTTTCGCCCCTGGGGCATCCGGCTCTCCCTATCCGTCGATCTTGGCAGCCCCAAGAACCTCGGCGGTCTCGAAACGTTTGATCCTCTCGATTCCCGCGTCGCCGACTGGTGGCGCAAGAAGGTCGACGCTATTTATGGGCAGATTCCGGACTTCGCCGGATTTACCGTCAAAGCCGATTCCGAAGGTCGGGTCGGCCCCTCCGCCTACGGCCGCACGGCCGCCGATGCCGCCAATGTGATCGCCCGCGCCCTCGCGCCGCGCGGCGGAATTCTTTTCTACCGCGCCTTCGTCTACAATCATCATCTCGATTGGCACGATCCCAAAAACGATCGCGCTAGGGCCGCGTTCGACATCTTTCACCCACTCGACGGAAAATTTGAAAACAACGTAATCGTTCAGATCAAATACGGTCCCATAGACTTCCAGGCCCGCGAGCCAGTCTCGCCGCTACTTGGCGGCTTGGAGAAAAC